>Ga0335078_10000283_pt1 | contig 82047 bp, 78 predicted proteins | sample Lox_Sample_32_FD_206711 | JGI IMG/M metagenome (GOLD analysis project Ga0335078, IMG submission 206711) | Soil microbial communities from Loxahatchee National Wildlife Refuge, Florida, United States - Lox_Sample_3.2 | ecosystem: Environmental > Terrestrial > Soil > Wetlands | place: USA... | reverse complement strand
CGGCCCGGCCTTCTGCGCCGCGGCCGACAGCACCGGCCACATCCTCACCTACCACCACGGCACGTGGTCCGCCCCCAGCACCATCGACCGCCACGCCCTGTCATCGATCTCCTGCCCTGACGCGGCCTTTTGCGTAGCGGTGGACGGCACCGGCCACGCGCTCACCTACCACCACGGCACGTGGTCCGCCCCCGTCAAGATCGACCCGGGCAGCCTCACCGCCGTCTCCTGCCCCGGCCCGGCCTTCTGCGCCGCGGCCGACAGCACCGGCCACATCCTCACCTACCACCACGGCACGTGGTCCGCCCCCAGCACCATCGACCGCCACGCCCTGTCATCGATCTCCTGCCACAGCCCCACCTTCTGCGCAGCTGTGGACAGAGCTGGCGAGGCGGCGATCCGCCACCGGCTCGGCTGATTCCCTGGGGCGACCGGGCTGATCACCTGCCCGGAGTGCGGGCACAAGTTCATCGGCACCGCCGCCACCGGCCGCAACCGGTTCGCGCAATGGGACGGTCGGTGGAGCTAGGGGGACTCGAACCCCCGGCCTCTTGCGTGCAAAGCAAGCGCTCTTCCAGCTGAGCTATAGCCCCCGGCGGTGTGCTCCTAGGGTACCCGCCAGCCGGGCGCCATATAGGGCGCGCGGGCCTGGGGCGGTACCAGTGGCGCCCGGTCCCGCTCACCGGGCGGGGGGGCGGCCGGGCTCTGGCCGCCGGCGATGCGGGGCGGGCTCGCCTCCGCCGGGCCGGCCCCGGTCGCGCCGGCGGCGGCCAGCAGGCCGGGGAACTCGGCGATCCCGCTGATGAAGTGGGTCGCCCCGGCATCGCGCAGCCGTTCGCGGGTGTGCCCGCCGGCAAGCACCCCGGTGACGATCCGGGCACCGGCCCGCCGGCCGCACCGGATGCCGCTGGCGGTGCTGCCCGCATAGGCGGATTCCCGGACATCCCCCACGCCCAGCCGCAACATTGCTGCCAGCATCAGGTCCGGCCAGGGGCAGCCCCTGGGCACGTCGTCGGGGGACAGCGCCAGGTCCACCAGGTGCCACCAGCCGAGGGTGTCGAGCACGATGCCGAGCAGGCGGCGCGACAGCCCGGTGATCATGCAGACCCGGACGCCGGACTCCCGCAGGCGGCCGATCGACTCCTCGGCCCCGGGGACCGGCGACAGGCCGTGCCGGTCGATGGCGGCCCGGAACGAGCGCTCGAAGGACAGCGCCGCGGCCTCGGCGCGGCCGGGGCTGCCGGGGAACAGGCCGCGGAACACATCGACCGCGGGCTCGCCGAGCGTCTGGTGCACGGTGACCATGCAGTGGGCGTAGTCGGCCGTGCCGGGCACGATGCCCTGGGTGGCGCACGCCTCGGCGAAGGCACGCTCCAGCAAGCCGCCGTCCTCCGCCGCGGTCCCGAACAGGCCGAAGCACGCCAGCGATACTGGCGGCCCACCGCTCACCTGATCACCCCCGTCCACCCCTGGAGGAGCTCCGGCCGCGGGCATTACTCGTCGCTGGTGGTGGCTTCCGTCCACAAGTCGAGCTCGGCACGATCGGCCTGGACCTTGCGCCAGGCCGCGAAGATGCCAAGCCCCACCAGCGAGACCAGCAACAGCTTCTTCACCACGGTGCGGACCCCTTCACCTTGCCGCGTGGAACCGGGCCGCCACGGACGGCCGGCTCGCAGAACTCCTGCAGCCTAGCAAGGTCCACCGGCATCAGGGCCGGGCCGCCCGGGTCTCGTCCCACACCGGGCTGTCACATTCGGTCACATTCCCGTCCGCACGGAACACCAGGAACCGGTCGAACGACCGGGCGAACCACCGGTCGTGGGTCACCGCGAGCACCGTGCCCTGGTACGACTCCAGCCCCTCCTGCAGTGCCTCGGCGCTGGCGAGGTCGAGGTTGTCGGTCGGCTCGTCCAGCAGCAGGAGGGTCGAGCCGGCCAGTTCCAGCAGCAGGATCTGCAGTCTCGCCTGCTGCCCGCCGGACAGGGTGCCATACGGCTGCCGCGCGGTGAACTGGATCTCGTACCGCGCGAGCGCCGCCATCGCCTCGTTGCGCAGCATCGCGTGCTCGGTCATCAGGATCTCTTCCGGCCAGCGGTCCGCCAGGTCCGGGCGGGCGTGGGTCTGGACGAACAGCCCTGGCACCACCCTGGCGCCGAGGCGGGCCACGCCGGCGTGCGCGATGTCCGCGCCGTCGAGCAGCCGCAGGAACGAGGACTTCCCCGACCCGTTGGCACCGAGCACGGCCACCCGCTCGCCGTACCAGACCTCCGCGAAGAACGGCCGCGCCAGCCCGGTGAGCTCCAGGTTCTCGCAGATCACCGCCCGCTTGCCGGTGCGGCCGCCGCGCAGCCGCATCCGGACGTTCTGCTCCCTGGGCGCCAGCTCGGGCGGGCCGGCGTCCTCGAACCGCTTCAGCCGGGTCTGCGCCGCCTGCAGCCGGGACGCCACCGAGTCGGTGTACTGCGCCTTCTGCCGGTACATCCGGATGAGCTGCTTGATCTTCTCGTGCTCCTCGTCCCAGCGGCGGCGCAGCTCGTCCAGGCGGTCGCTGCGGTCCCGGCGGGCCTGCGGGTAGCTGGCGAAGCCGCCGCCGTGGACCCAGACGCTGCCGTCCTCGACGGTGACGATGCGCTGGATGCAGTTGGCCAGCAGCTCCCGGTCGTGGCTGACCAGCAGCACGGTCTTCGCGGTGGCGGCGATCTGCTGCTCGAGCCAGCGCTTGCCGGGCACGTCCAGGTAGTTGTCCGGCTCGTCGAGCAGCAGCACGTCGGCGGGCCCGCGCAGCAGCGCCTCGAGCACCAGCCGTTTCTGCTCGCCGCCGGACAGCGTGCCCACCCGGCGCCACCGGGACCGGTCGTAACCGGCTCCCAGCGCGGCCACGCAGCACGCGTCCCAGAGCACCTCGGCGTCGTAGCCGCCGGCGTCACCCCACTCGGCCAGCGCCGCCGCGTAGCGCAACTGGGTGCTCTCGTCGTCCCGGTCCATCATGGCCAGTTCCGCGGCGTCCAGCCGCTCCGCCGCCTGGCGCAGCCGCGGCGGCGCCACCGAGATCAGCAGGTCACGCACGGGCGAATCCCCGCCGATGGACCCGGTGCCCGACTGCCCCGGGGCACCCTCCCCGGCCCGGATCCCGCCGACGAACTGGCGCATGATCCCCAGCCCGCCGCTGAACGAGACGGTTCCGGACTGCGGCGGAAGATCACCGGAGATGATCCTCATCAGCGTGGTCTTGCCCGCCCCGTTCGGCCCGACCAGCGCCGCCGCCGTCCCCTCCCCGACCCGGAACGACGCGTCCTCGATCAGCACGCGCCCGTCGGGCAGCGCGTGGCTCACATGCGCCACCTCGACGTGCCCCACCCCGTGTTCCTTCCCGCGTCGCCGCCGTGCCAGGCCGGGCGGCCCCCGGTCGCCCCGCCTCAGCTAACCCGCCCGGCCCCCCGCTGGCAACGCATTAACCGGCACCGCCAGCCCCGCTACGGCTCCTGAAACCGGGCCGCCCGCCCTTGCCGGGTCATGGTTGCGCCTTTGCTGCCCCTAGCAGGGCACCAAACGCGCAACCACATAGGTCCTCCGGGTTGTGACCAGGGTGGTGCTGCCGGCGGGCAGCAAGGCTACCGGTCGGTCCTCGCCATCCGGGCCCGGCCGGCGTCAGGTGCGGCGCCCCGGGTGGGCCAGGGCGGCGGTCAGCTCGTCCAGGGCGTTCAGCGAATGCGCGCTCACCACGGCGTCGCAGTACGGCCAGGCCGCCGCCATGCCGCCGGCCAGCGGCTGGTACTCGGGGTTCTGCGTCCGCGGGTTCACCCACACGATCCGGTGCGCCACCCGGGACAGCCGCTCCATCTCCCGGGCCAGAACGGCCGGGTCCCCGGTGTCCCAGCCGTCCGAGATGATCACGACCACGGCCCCGCGCGCCATGCCCCGGCGGCCCCAGGAGTCGTTGAACTCGGCCACGGCCTCGCCGATCCTGGTGCCGCCGAGCCAGTCCGGCGCGGCCTGTCCCGCCTGCTGCAGCGCGGCGCCGGGGTGGGCGTGGGCGAGCGTGCCGGTGATCCGGGTCAGCCGGGTGGCGAACGTGAACACCTCGGCCTGCGCGCCGCCGGCCGCGCAGTACAGCAACTGGAGCATGGCGCGCGCGTAGGGCTCCATCGAGCCGGAGATGTCGCACAGCACCACCAGCCGGCGTGGCTCGTGCAGCGGGGCCATCCTGGCCAGGCGCAGCGGGTGCCCGCCGGTGCGCCGGGCCTGCCGCAGGGTGGCCCGCAGGTCCGCCCGCCGGCCGCGCGGGGTCAGCTGCGGCCGGCGTGACCGGCGCAGCGGGACGGCGAGGGTGAGCTTGCGCATCAGCCCGGACAGCATCAGCAGCTCCGCCGGGGACAGCTCGGCGAAGTCGGTGCCGGCCAGCCGCTCGGTGGCGCTGGCGAGCACCTCCCGGCCGGCCAGCGGCTCGTCGCCCGCGGCCGGGTCCCCGGCGCCCGCCTCGTCCCGGGGGTCGGCGGTGCGCGGGAGGGCGTGCGCCTGGGCGGCGCGCGCCGCGTCGCGGAGCAGGTCCGGCGCCGGTGCGGCACCCGGCGGCGGTCCCGGCGTGAACGGGGGCGGCGCGGGCGGGCCGCCCGCCGCCGGCGGCGGGGCCGGCAGCCCGCCGAACACGGCCTCGAACACGCGCCGCAGCGTCCCGATGTGGTCCCGGTGCCCGACCAGGGTGGCCAGCGCGCACAGGTACAGGCCGCCGAGGGTGCCCGGGCGGGCCACGGTGACCGCCTGGGCGAACCGCTCGCACCGGCCGAGGTCGGCCGGGACGCCGGCCGCCCGCAGCGCCGCGCCGAACCGGGCCGCCACCAGCGCGAGGTCCGCCCCGCCGGCCGGCCCGCCGGGGGAGACGGCCCGCCCCCGGTCCGCCCCGCCGCCCGGCGCGCCGGGGGAGACGGCCGGCCGCTGGCCAGCCCCGCCGCCCGGCGCGCCCGGGACGCCGGCCGGGCCTGGCGGATCGTAAGGCATATTTGTCAGGGCTCATCGGCGGCGAGGACGGCGAACCCGGTGGCCCGGACGGCCTGCAGGTCCTCGGAGTACTTGAGCACCGCGCCCGCGGTCCGCGCGGCGGCCGCGTCGTCGAGACGGTCCGCGCCGAGCACGTTCAGCGCGCCCGCCCAGCTGATCGCCTCCGCGACGCCGGGCGGCTTGGCCAGGTCGAGGTCGCGGAGCCGGGCCACCCCGAGGGCCACCTGGCCGGCCAGGGCCTCGGTGGTGCCGGGCACCCGGCGGCGGATGATCGACGCGACCCGGCCGGTGTCGGGGTAGTCGATCCAGTGGTACAGGCAGCGGCGTTTCAGCGCGTCGTGCAGGTCGCGGGTCCGGTTCGAGGTGAGCACGACGACCGGGCGGAACCGGGCCCGCCGGGTGCCCAGCTCCGGGATGGTGACCGCCGACTCGGCGAGCAGCTCGAACAGGAACGCCTCGAACTCGTCGTCGCCCCGGTCCACCTCGTCGATCAGCAGCACCGCCGGGCGCGGGCCGGGATGATCCAGCGCCGCGAGCAGCGGCCGGGCCAGCAGGTACTCCTCGCTGAACAGGTCCGCGTCGTGCAGCGTCTCGCCGCGTGCCTCGGCCAGCCGGATCGCCAGCAGCTGCCGCGGGTAGTTCCATTCGTACAGCGCCTCCGACGAGGTCAGCCCCTCGTAGCACTGCAGCCGCAGCAGCGGCGTGGCCAGCGCGCCGGCGAGCGCCTTGGCCGCCTCGGTCTTGCCCACCCCCGGCTCTCCCTCGAGCAGGATGGGCTGGCCCATCCGCGCGGCCAGGAACAGCGCGGTGGCCAGTGCCTCGTCCGCGAGGTACCCGGTGGCGTCGAGGGCGGCCAGCAGCGCGGCCACGTCCGGGATCCGCTCGTCGAGCGGGCCGGCCGTCGTGCCGTCGGTTGCGTTCATACGCTCCTCGCTAGGTGAAGGCCAGGTCGGTCCGCAGCGGGACGCCCTGGATGGCGGACCAGACGTTGGCCGGGGTGAGCGGCATGTCGGCGTGCTTGACCCCGCAGGGGGCGAGCGCGTCCATGACCGCGTTGACCACCGCGGCGGGCGAGCCCACCGTGGCCGATTCTCCTACTCCCTTGGCGCCGATCGGATGGTGGGGGCAGGGTGTGACGGTCTCCCGCAGCTCCCAGGACGGGCACTCCACCGCCGTGGGCAGCAGGTAGTCCATGAACGAGCCGCCCAGGCAGTTGCCGTCGGCGTCGAAGGCGATCGCCTGCATCAGCGCCATGCCCAGCCCGTCGGCGAGCCCGCGGTGGATCTGGCCCGCCACGATCATCGGGTTGATCCGCACCCCGCAGTCGTCCACCGCCACGAACCGGCGCACCTTCACCTCCCCGGTGCCGGGGTCCACGTCCACCACGCAGATGTAGGCCCCGTACGGATAGGTGAGGTTGGGCGGGTTGTAGACGGTGTCCGCGTCCAGGTGCCCGGCCACCCCCTCGGGCAGGTCGAGCGAGGAGTGCGCCGCCATCGCGATCTCCGCCAGGGTCTTGCCCTGGCCCGGGTCCCCGCGGACCTGCCAGCGGCCGGGCACCCACTCCAGGTCGCCGGCGGCGGCCTCCAGCATCGCCGCGGCCACGATCCGCGCCCGCTCCCGCACCTTGCGGGCCGCCATCGCCGCCGCCGCGCCCGAGACCGGCGTCGAGCGGGAGCCGTAGGTCCCCAGGCCGAACGGCGTCCGGTCGGTGTCCCCGTGCACGACCTCCACGTCGTCCGGGGAGATGCCCAGTTCCTGCGCCACGATCTGGGCGAACGTGGTCTCGTGCCCCTGCCCCTGGCTCTGGCAGGACACCGCGAGGACCGCCTTGCCGGTCGGGTGCACCCGCAGGTCCGCGCCGTCGGCCATGCCGAGGCCGAGGATGTCCATGTGCTTGCGCGGGCCGGCGCCGACCGCCTCGGTGAAGAAGCTGATGCCGATCCCCATCAGCTCGCCGCGCGCGCGCCGCTGCGCCTGTTCCCGGCGCAGCTGCGGGTAGCCGGCCGTGTCCAGGGCGAGCCGCAGGGTGGTGGCGTAGTCGCCCGAGTCGTACTCCCAGCCGGTCGGCGTGGTGTGCGGGAACTGCTCGGGCCGCAGCAGGTTCTTCATGCGCAGTTCCGCCGGGTCGGCGCCCAGTTCGGCGGCCAGCAGGTCCACCATGCGCTCGACCAGGTACACCGCCTCGGTCACCCGGAACGAGCACGAGTACGCGACCCCGCCCGGCGCCTTGTTCGTGTACACGCCGGTGACCTGGCAGTGCGCCGCGCGCAGGTCGTAGGAGCCGGTGCACAGCCCGAAGAACCCGGCGGGGAACTTGGTCGGCTGCGCGGCGCCGTTGAACGCGCCGTGGTCGGCGAGCACGCGTACCCGCAGGGCCAGGATCGTGCCGTCGGCGGCCGCGGCGATCTCCCCGTGCATGTGGTAGTCGCGGGCGAACGCCGTGCTCATCAGGTTCTCCGAGCGGTCCTCCACCCACTTGACCGGCCGGCCGGTGAGCTGCGAGCCGACGATGGCGCAGACGTAGCCGGGGTAGACCGGCGCCTTGTTGCCGAAGCCGCCGCCGATGTCGGGGGAGACGACCCGGATCTTGTGCTCCGGCACGCCCAGGAACAGCGAGTAGAGCGTGCGGTGCGCGTGCGGTGCCTGCGAGGTGGACCAGATGGTCAGCTTCCCGGTGACCTCGTCCGCGTCGGCCACCGCCCCGCAGGTCTCCAGCGGGGCGGGGTGGGCGCGCGGGTAGAGCATGTCCTGCGCCACCACCACGTCGGCCGCGGCGAACGCCGCGTCGGTCGCCGCCGCGTCGCCCGCGGCCCAGTCGAAGATGTGGTTATCGGCCCGGCCGGGCACGTCGTCGCGGATGACCGGCGCGGCGCGATCCAGCGCCAGGCGCGCGTCGGCCACCACGGGCAGCGGCTCGTACTCGACGTTGATCAGCTCCAGCGCGTCCCGCGCCGAGTACCTGTCCTCGGCGACGACGAACGCGACCTCCTGGCCCTGGAACCGGACCTTGTCGGTGGCCAGCACCGCCTGCACGTCGCCGGACAGCGTGGGCATCCAGGCCAGGCCGCGGCCGGCCAGGTCTGCGCCGGTGATGACGGCCCGCACCTTGGGGTGCGCCTGCGCCGCGGCCGGGTCGACGGACACGATCCTGGCGTGCGCGAACGGGCTGCGCAGGATCGCGCCGTGCAGCATCCCGGGCATCTGCACGTCGTCGACGAAGGTGCCGCGGCCGCGCAGGAAGCGCGCGTCCTCCTTCCGGCGCAACGGCCCATAGGCGCTGTACGGCTCGCCCGCGTTCACCCGGCTCCCTCCGCCGCGCCGCCATCGCGGCCGGCCTTTTCGTGCCTGGCGGCCCACAGCACCGACCGGACGATGTTCTCGTAGCCCGTGCAGCGGCAGACCTGCCCGGACAGCGCCTCGCGGATCTGCTGCGGCGAGGGATCGGGGTTGTGGTCGAGCAGCCAGCGGGCGGTGAGCATCATGCCGGGCGTGCAGAACCCGCACTGCAGCCCGTGGCACTGCGCGAATCCCTGCTGCACCGGGTCGAGGCTGCCCCGGGCGGCCATGCCCTCGACCGTGCGGACCCGGTGCCCGTCCGCCATGGCCGCGAGCACCGTGCACGACTTGACCGGGATCTCGTCCAGCCAGACCACGCAGGCACCGCAGTTGGAGGTGTCGCAGCCCCAGTGCGAGCCGGTCAGCCCGAGGTCGTCCCGCAGGAAGTGGATCAGCAGCAGCCGGGGCTCGACCTCCCGGGTGACCGGGGCGCCGTTGACGGTCACGGTGATCTGCATGTCAGCCGCCCCGCGCGCGGCCGGCCGCCCGGCGCAGCGCGCGCACGGTGAGCTCGGCGGCGAGGTGCTTCTTGTAGGCCGCCGGGCCCCGCTGGTCCGAGGACGGGCTGCAGTGCCGCGCCGCGATCTGGCCGGCGGCGGCGAAGTTCTCCTCGCTGGCGGCCGCGCCGCGCAGGAACTCCTCGGCCTCGGGCGCGGCGAAATGCCGCGCCCCCACGGCGGTGAGCCCGATCCCCGCGTCGGCGATCAGGCCGTCGTCCAGCCACAGGGCGGCGCCCGCGGCACCGACCGGCCAGTCGCCGACCCGGCGCCCCACCTTCTCGTACGCGCTGCCGCCGCCGGGCCGGACCGGGATCCTGATTTCGGTGAGCAGTTCGCCGGGGGCGACGACCGTCTCGTACGGCCCGGTGTGGAACTCCCGGGCGGTGACGGTCCGGCTGCCGCCGGGGTGGCAGATCACCATGATCGCCTTCAGCGCGGCGAACGCCGCGGACAGGTCCTCGGACGGGTCTGCCTGGCAGAGCGAGCCGCCGATCGTGCCCCAGTTCCGCACGATCGGGTCGGCGATGACCCGCTCCGCGTCGTGCAGGATCGCGAAGTGCTGGCCGGCCTCGGGCGAGCCGAGCAGCTCCGCGTGCCTGGTGAGCGCGCCGATGCGCAGTTCGCCCGCGTCGAGGAGAAGGTAGGAGAGCTCGCTCAGCCCGTTGATGTCGATCAGGGTCTCCGGCTGGGCCAGGCGCAGCTTCATCATCGGGATCAGGCTGTGCCCGCCGGCCAGCACCCGCGCCTCGGGGCCGTACCTGGCCAGCAGGGCCAGGGCGTGCTCGACGCTGGCCGCTCTCTCGTACTCGACCTGCGCCGGAACCTGCACCCGGCCCTCCCTCGCGATGTTCTTTGCCTGATGAGTGTATGCAGCGGCAATAATTGTCCTGCCATGACGCTCACTCAGCTCAACGCGTTTGTGCTGGTCGCCCGGCTCGGCTCGGTGACTGCCGCCGCGAACGCGCTCGGTGTCAGTGAGCCGGCGGTGTCGCAGGCCCTGGCGGCGCTGCGGCAGCACCTGGGCGACCAGCTGGTCACCCGCGGGCCGGCCGGGATGACCTTGACTCCCGGCGGTTCCCGGCTGCTGTCCGCGGCGTCGCAGATCGTCGTGCTCGGCGCCGAGGCGCACGCCGCGGTCCGCGCGGCGCAGGGGGCGCCGGAGCAACTGCGGGTGGTGGCCACCTCGGCGATCGCGGAGTTCGTGGTCAGCCCGCTGATGGAGGCGTTCACCCGGCGCTACGCGGGCTCGGTGGAGGTCTCGTCCGGCGTCGCGGTCACCGGGGAGATGGGCGTGCTGGTCTCCAACCGCCTGGCCGACGTCGCGATCGGGTCGAGCCCGGCGGTGGACCCGGCGCTCGCCGTGGTGACCGAGCCGATGTTCCGGTACCGCCTGGCCGTGGTCGCCGCCGGGCAGCCCGCGTTGCGCGGCAGCCCCCGCCAGTGGCGGTGGCTGGTGGACCCGTCCGGCACCGACCCGGGCAGCGACACCGGCCAGTTGCTGGCCAGGCTGGGCATCGGCGAGGACCGGATCGCGGTGTTCCCGAACCAGACCGCGGCCTGGGCCGCCGCGGCGGACGGGGCGGGCGTGGCCCCGGCGGTCGAGCACCTGGTCGCCCAGCAACTGCGCCGCGGCGAGCTTTCCCTGGTGGACGTGCCCGGGACGCCGATGGAGGCGTGCTGGTACGTGACCGTGCTGGAGCGGCAGCGCCGCAGCGCCGCGGCCAGCGCGCTGCGCCGGTTCCTGGGCACCCCGGAGGCCATGCACCTGATGCGGTCCCCGACCGCGGGGGTGCCGCCGTCGCGGTTCCGCCCGCCCGTCTACGTGACGATCTGGAGCTGACCGGCGGCCCGGCGCAGCGGGAAGTACCGCGGGTCCATGGGCCCCATTGTGGGCCGGTTCGCACCGGTCATCCGCAGTGGCACCGGGGCCTTCGGTTAAGGAGCAGGTCAAAGACCACTTAAGCAACTACTTATTAGGATGTTGCGGGCGGACCCGCAGGCACCCGATCATGTGGGGACACATATGACGGTGCTCGGGGAGCCGTCCGGAGCAGGAGGCCCCTGATGCGGATCGAGTCAGACGGGCACAGCCAGGGCAATCCCCGCCTGTACGAGCTGGTGGAGCACGCGCCGAAGACCGGGAAGAGCCCGACCGTCTGGGCCTGGCCCGAGCTGATGGACTACCTCAAGGTCGCGGGCCAGCCGGTGGCGGGACCGTGGCCGCCGCACCAGGAGCCGCGGCCCGACCCGGACTACGAGTCGCTGCCGGTGGCGGTGCCCGACCCCGAGGCGCAGGACCGCCCGCAGGCCGACCCGTCCTGAAACCCGCCCCTGCGGACGGCGCGGGCCCGCGGGCCGGCGCCCGGCAGGACGTTTGGAGGTACCGATGTACCCGTCCCGGTTCCGCTACGAGGCGCCGCGCTCCCTCGCGGAGGCGATCGGCCTGCTGCACGAGGGCGGGGGTGAGGCGAAGGTGCTGGCCGGAGGGCAGAGCCTCATCCCGCTGATGAAGCTGCGCTTCGCCACGCCGGAACTGCTCGTCGACATCAACAACATCGGCGGGCTGGACTACCACCGCGAGGACGCGGACGGGACGCTGCGCATCGGCGCGCTCTGCCGCCACGCCGACCTGGAGCGCTCGGCGCTGCTGGGCGGCAAGCAGCCCACGATGGCCGCGGCGGCGCCGCTGATAGCCGACCCCATCGTGCGGAACAGGGGCACGCTCGTGGGCTCGGTCTGCCACGCCGACCCGCAGGGCGACTGGGCGTCGGTGATGGTCGCCCTCGGCGGCTCGGTGATCGCGCAGGGCCCGGCCGGCCGGCGTGCCGTCCCGGTGGCGGACTTCGTCACCGGGCCGTTCGAGAACGTGCTGGAACCGGACGAGATCGCGGTCGAGGCGGTCGTCCCGCCGCACCGGGGCACCCCGGCCGGCGGCTACCTGAAGCTGGAGCGGCGGGTCGGTGACTTCGCGACGGTCGGCGTCGCGGTCGCGGTGGAGACCAGCGGCGGGACGGTGAGCCGGGCGGGCATCGCGCTGACCGGGGTGGGCGGGTCGACCATCGCGGCGGCCGAGGCGGCGCAGGCGCTCACCGGCCAGGCGCTCACCCCGCCGGTGATCGAGCAGGCGGCCGACCTGGCCGCGCAGGCCGCCCGGCCCCGCACCGACCACCGCGGCAGCGCGGAGTACAAGCGGCACATGGTGCGCACCTTCGTGGTCCGCATCCTGAGCGCCGCCGAGCCGGCGGCCGGCGAGCCGGCCGCGGAGAGGGCAGCCTGAGATGACCATCGTCTACGACGACCGCGACGGCCAGGATGCGGGCGAGGTCCCGGTGCGCCGGATCAGGTTCACCATCAACGGCGCGAAGAAGGTGGCCGAGGTCGAGCCGCGGCTGCTGCTGGCGCACCTGATCCGCCGCGGCATCGGGCTGACCGGAACCCACATGGGCTGCGACACCACCAACTGCGGCGCGTGCACCGTGCTGGTGGACGGCACGGCCGTGAAGTCCTGCACGATGCTGGCCGTCCAGGCCGACGGGCACGAGATCGAGACCGTGGAGGGCCTGGCCACCGCCAGCGAGCTGCACCCGCTCCAGGAGGGCTTCAAGGAGGAGCACGGGCTGCAGTGCGGGTTCTGCACCCCCGGCATGATGATGGCCGCCAAGGCGCTGCTGGCCAGCAATCCCGACCCCGGCGAGGAGGAGGTGCGCTGGGCCCTGTCCGGCAACCTCTGCCGCTGCACCGGCTACCAGAACATCGTGAAGTCCGTGCTGTGGGCCGCGGCCAAGCTCAGGTCGCAGGCCCCGGCGGCCACTGACGGGAGTGAGCAGTGACACAGGCGCTGGACGAGATCAAGATCGGCGGCCTGGGCGCGAGCCGCAAGCGCGTCGAGGACAACCGGTTCATCCGCGGCCGGGGCAACTACACCGACGACATCGTGCTGCCCGGCATGCTGCACATGGAGATCCTCCGCAGCCCGCTGGCGCACGCGCGGATCAAGAAGATCGACACCAGCAGGGCCTGGCAGATCCCCGGGGTGCACCTGGTGCTGACCGGCGAGATGATGGCGACCCGCAACCTGGCCTGGATGCCCACGCTGTCCTACGACACCCAGGCGGTGCTGGCCACCGACAAGGTGCGGTTCCAGGGCCAGGAGGTGGCCTGCGTCATCGCCGACGACCCGTACATCGCCAAGGACGCGTGCGAGGCGATCGACGTCGAGTACGAGCCGCTGCCGGCGATCGTCAACCCGGAGCAGGCGGTGGCCGGCGGCGCGCCGGTCATCCGCGACGACAAGGAGAACCAGGCCGACAACGTCATCTACCACTGGGAGGTGGGCGACGCCGAGGGCACCGAGCGCGCGTTCGCGCAGGCGGACAAGGTCTCCCGGCTGAAGCTGCACTACCCGCGCTCGCACCCCTCGCCGATCGAGTGCTGCGGGTCGATCGCGGACTTCAACCGGGCCACGTCCAAGCTCACCGTCTACATGACCACCCAGGCGCCGCACATCATCCGCGCCGCCGTCGCCCTGGTCGCCGAGCTGCCCGAGCACATGATCCGGATCATCTCGCCCGACATCGGCGGCGGCTTCGGCAACAAGGTCCCGGTGTACCCGGGGTATGTCTGCTCGATCCTGGCCTCCATCCTGCTGGAGCGCCCGGTGAAGTGGATCGAGGACAAGACCGGCAACCTGATCTCCACCGGGTTCGCCCGCGACATCTACCTCGACGGCGAGGTCGCGATGCGCAGCGATGGCAAGATCCTCGCCGTCCGGATGCACTGCGACGCCGACCACGGCGCGTTCTTCTCCGACGCCCAGCCGAGCAAGTTCAAGATCGGCCTGCTGCACTCGGCGTTCGCCGCCTACGACATCCCGGTCGGGCACATCACCGCACGGGGCACCTACTCCAACAAGGCCCCGGGCGGGGTCGCCTACCGCTGCTCGTTCCGGGTCACCGAGGCGATGTTCTTCCAGGAGCGGATGATCCAGGCCGCCGCGCGCGACCTGGGCATGGACCAGGCCGAGTTCCGCCGGGTCAACTTCGTCCGCGACGACGACTTCCCGCACCGCACCCCGTTCGGCTTCCTCACCGACTCCGGCCAGTACGCCAAGTGCCTGGACGTCGGCCTGCGCGCGGTCGGCTACCAGGACTTCCTGAAGCAGCAGGAGGAGGCCCGGGCCAGGGGCAGGCTGCTGGGCATCGGCATCTCCACGATGACCGAGCCGCTGGGCGCGGGGAACAGCCGCGAGTACGACATCCTCGGCATCAAGATGTTCGACTCGGCCGAGCTCAAGGTGCACATGACCGGCAAGGCCATCGTCCGGACCGGGGCGCGCACCCAGGGGCAGGGGCACGAGACGACCTGGGCGCAGATCGTCAGCCATGAGCTGGGCATCCCCGCCGAGGACGTGGTGGTCGAGGAGGGCGACACCGACACCGCGCCGTTCGGCATGGGCACCTACGCCTCGCGCAGCACCCCGGTGGCGGGCGCGGCGGTCGCCATGGTGGCCCGCAAGATCCGCGCCAAGGCCCGGAAGCTGGCCGCGCACCTGCTGGAGGTCTCCGAGGAGGACGTCGAGTGGGAGCTGGGCCGGTTCTACGTGCGCAGCGCACCCAGCCGGGGGGTGACGATCCAGGAGTGCGCGATCGCCGCCTACGCCAACATGCCCGACGGCATGGAGCCGGGCCTGGAGAACACCGCCTACTACGACCCGCCGAACCTCACCTGGCCGTTCGCCGTGTACATCGTCACGGTGGAGGTGGACCCGGAGACCGGGGTCTGGGACGTGCTGAACATGGTCGCGGTCGACGACTGCGGCGTGCGGATCAACCCGATGATCGTCGAGGGGCAGATCATGGGCGGGCTCACCGAGGCCTACGCGATGGCGAACATGCAGTTCATCACGTTCGACGCCGACGGCAACTGCGTCGGCGCCAACTACATGGACTACCTGCTGCCCACCGCCTGGGAGACGCCCGGGTTCGAGCTGCACTCCGAGGTGGTCACCCCCTGCCCGCACCACCCGATCGGGGCCAAGGGCATCGGCGAGTGCGCCGCGGTCGGCGGCCCGGCGGCGTTCGTGAACGCGGTGATGGACGCGATCTCGCCGACCGGGGTCCGCAACATCGACATGCCGCTGCTGCCCGACCGGGTATGGGAAGCCCTGACCTACCATCGGGACGTCTCCGGCGCCCCGCCGGTCCGGTCGGACGACTGAGACGAGCCACGATGCCGCAGCTGATTACCGGGCACCTGGCGACGCCGCAGGCACCGGGCCGAACGCCGCAAAAGGCCCTCCATGGCCGTTGCGGTGTCCCGGCGCCGAGGACCCGCCTCCCGAAGCCAGCGAAGCGCCCGCGAGGGAGGCCACGTTAATGGACGCGTGGGAGGTGCTGAAACAGGCCACCGAGATGGAACGGCGTGGCGAGGCGTTCGCGCTGGCCACGGTGGTGTGGCGGCAGGGCCCCTCGTCCAGCCAGCAGGGCGCGCGCGCGATCATCACGGCCGGCGGCGAGCTGCACGGCTGGATCGGCGGCGCCTGCGCCGAGCCCACGGTGATCCGCGAGGCCGGGCTGGTGATCGCCGACGGCACGCCGCGGCTGCTGCTGCTCGGCAGCCCGGACCAGTTCGGCGGGGCGGTACCCGAGGGGATCACCGTGGTGCCGATCTCCTGCCAGAGCGAGGGGGCGCTGGAGGTCTACATCGAGCCGGTGGTGCCCGCCCCGCGGCTGGTGGTCGTCGGGCGGTCGCCGATGGCCAGCACGCTGGCCGGCCTCGCCCGCGAACTCGGCTGGCACACCACGCTCGTCCCGGGCGAGGACTTCACCTCGGCGGACGCGGACGAGCGGTCGATGGTCGTCGTGGCCACCCAGGGCCACGGGGACGAGGAGGCGGTCGAGCAGGCGGCCGCCGCCCGGCCCGCCTACCTCGGCCTGGTGGGCTCGGAGCGCCGCGGCGCTGCGGTGCTCGGCTACCTCGCCGACCGGGGCGTGCCCGCCGGCCAGCTGGACCGGGTCCGGGTCCCGGCCGGGCTGGACCTCGGCCGCACCACGCACAAGGAGATCGCCGTCGCGATCCTGGCGGAACTGGTCCAGCTCCGCGCGGCCGGGGCCCTGGCCGGGCCGGCCGGGGCGGGCGCCGCCACGGGCACCACGGCAGCCGCCGCCGGCGGGGGGCCGGGCGGTGCGGGCGCCCCGGCCGGGCGCGGCGGCCGGGCCGGCTCCGTCGACCCGGTCTGCGGGATGACCGTCCCGGCCACGGCCGGCGGTTACCCGCTGGACCACGACGGCGTGACGTACCGATTCTGCTCTCCCGGCTGCCGCCGGGCGTTCGAGGCCGATCCCGCTGCCTACGCCGCAGCCGTCAACTCCCCGGGGGAGACCCGATGCTGATCAAGAACGAGTTCCAGGTAGCGGCGCCCGTCGACAAGGTCTGGCAGTTCTTCGACGACATCCCGCAGGTGGCCGCCTGCCTGCCGGGCACCGAGCTGACTGACGACCTCGGCGGCGACAGGTACAAGGGCCGGGTGGCCGTCCGGATGGGCCCGGTGCGGCTGCAGTTCGCCGGGGACGCCGAGATCACCGAGCGGGACGAGCCGGCCAGGCGCGTGGTCGTGCACGCGGCCGGCGCCGAGGAGAAGGGCCGGGGCCAGGCCAGCATGGTGGTCACCGCGACGCTGGCGGCGGACGGCCGGGGCACCCGGGTCGGCGTCACCCAGGACCTGCAGCTGTCCGGTGCCGCCGCCCAGTACGGGCGGGGCATGATCGCCGACGTCTCCGCGGTCCTCATGCGCGACTTCTCGGTCAACCTCGCCCACCGGATCGACGCGGCCGGGCGCGGCGAGGCGGTGACCGGCGCGGCCGCCGCCCCGGCGAGCGGCTTCACCCTCGGCCTGCGGGCCGCGATGATGGCGCTGCGCCGGGTGTTCCGCCGCTTCTTCGTCCCCTACCAGGCCGCGAGCTGAGGAGGTCCCGCCATGGTCCTGTGGTGGATAGGTAACGCCGTGCTGCTGCTCGTCGTGCTTCCCGTGGTCATCTTCCTGCTCAACCGGGTGCTCGCCGCGGTCGAGCGGATCCGGGGGGCATGCGACGACATCCTGGCCGGCGGGGTCGCCCTCGTCGGTGAGCTGGACGGGGTCCCCGGGGCGCTCGCCACGACGGACGCCACTGTTCACGAAGTCTCGGTCGGCGCGGTCCGCTACGCGGGCTCCGTCGCGAAGCTCCTCGGCTGAGGGAAGGGAACCGGCCATGCCAGCCGCTGCCTGGGCAACACTGATCATCTCCGCGCTGATCATCGCGATCACCGCCCTCGGCCTGCTGCGGGTGATCTTCCACCTGAGGGCGATCCGCACGACGCTCGCCGCGACCACCGGGGGGGTGCAGGCGGTGGCGCAGCTCACCAGCACCGTGCCGGAGCGGCTCACCTCGGTCAACGCAAGCCTGAAACCCGTCCGCGACTTCTGCGAAACGGTCTGAGGAGCGGTCCATGCACACACAGGTTCTCGCCGCCGGGACGTCCACGACCGGCTGGGTGGTGGGTTACACGATCGGCATCGTGATCGTCCTGGTCGTCGTGGCGCTGGTCGTGCCGATCCTGCTGCTGGCCCGCGCCATCGGCAACGAGGCACCGAAGATCAACGACGCGCTGGCCCAGGCGGTGCACAACACCGCGCCGCTGGGCGCGCTGCGCACCACCATCGACTACGCCGTGACCATCATCGGCGGCCTGGCCCGGGGCCGGGCGCGGCTGGGTGATGACAATGCATGAGGTCGCGATGTCCTCGACCGAGCACGGCCTGTGGCTGACCGCCAACATCCTCGGCCTGGTCGTGGTGGTGGCCGTGGCGGCCCTGCTCAGCCTGCTGATCTACCTGGTGAAGGTGATCGACCGGCGGGTCGTGCAGGTGCGCGACACGCTCAAGGCCGCGTCGGCGAACACCGCGGACGCCGCGCTGATCCCGCAGGTCGCCGACGGCGTGGACCTGGTCCTGGCCGAGGGCCTCAAGCACCACCTGTTCCTCGGCCGCGTCCTGGAGAAGGTGAAGTCGTGACAGGGCTGGTCGTTTTCACGGTCATCGACGTCGTGCTGCTGATCGCCGGGCTGGCGTTCTACCTGTACTGGACCGGGTCGCTGCTGGCCCGGGTCGCGGGGAACCTGGAGGAGTGCGCGGGCACGGTCCGGGAGATCGCCGGCCACGCCAAGGTCATCGGGCCGGGCGTGGAGCACATCAACCAGAGCGGCGGCGTGGTGGCCGGCGCGCTGCCGCTGCTGTACGGGATGGCAGAGGAGATCGTCACCGATGTCACCCCGCGCCCGGAGGCCCCGGCGGAGCCCGAGCCCGCCCGGCCCGCCTCCGGCCGCCGCCGCTCCCGCCTCCACGACGCGGTGGGGTTCCGGAGCTAGCGGCCGCCCGGCTCCCGGCGCGCGACGGGCCCCGTGGTGGGGGCGGAGTACTCGCCGATCCACTCGTCCCGCCACGACTGGTCGTATTGCTGCTTGTTGCAGCTGGGCCGGTAGATCGCGATCAGCTCCTTGGCGATCTGCTCGCGGTGGCCGCGCCCTCCGCCGGGGACCTCGTAGCTGCAGACGTACACCTTGAACCGGGAGCCGGCCCGGCGCACCCAGCAGGCGGCGCGCGGGTGGGAGAACGGGAAGCGCTCGGCGGCCAGGTCGTCGGAGTGCCCGGCGTAGATGACCGCGTACCGGTCCGGCCTGGTGTCCGGGTCGGGCTTGTACAGGACCGCGAACACGGCCGGGCGGGCCGGCGGGGTCCAGCCGGCCAGCAGCCGCGGGCCCTCGAACGGGTACCCGGCCAGGGAGCCGAGCCGGATCACGGGTCCTCCCCGTAGCCGTTGACCGCCTCGTGCTCGCCGACGGCCTCGACCCGGACGATGGGGCCGGCTGGCAGCCCGGCCCGCGCCACGGCCTGGTGGAACTGCCCGGTCGCCTGCTCCACCGCCTCGTCCCGGTTGCCGGCCTGCACGACCAGCGTGACGCCGTAACGGCTGGACCCGATGCCCGAGGCCATGCCGCCGCTGTCGGCGACCGCGTCGGCGAGCTCGACGACCTCCTCCCGGGACAGCACCCGGCCCGCCTCCGCCTGGATCCCCACGCTCCATCGCACCGGGGCGCGCTCCTTCGCTCTAGAGGGCCGGCAGCAGGGCCGCGAACTCTTCCAGGCTCCTCAGGTCGTGACCGGACAGCATCAGGTCGACGTGCGGGGCCACCACCATCATCCCGAGCGTGCTGGGGGTAAAGCCAGCGTCGTCGCCCTTGTGCGGGTTCATCCAGACCAGCCGGTAGCACAGCCGCCGCAGCCGCTCCGCGGCCAGCGCGAGCACCTCGGGGTCCCCGCGGTCCAGGCCGTCCGAGCAGACCACCACCACCCCGCCGCGGGCCAGGCCCCGGCGGGCGTGGCCGCGGACGAAGGTATCCAGGCTGGCGCCGATCCTGGTGCCGCCCTCCCAGTCGAACACCGCCCGGGCGGCCCGCGCGAGCGCCTCGTCCGGGCGGCGGGCCGCCAGCTCGCCGGTGATCCGGGTCAGCCGGGTGCCGAAGCAGAAGACCTCCACCTTCGCCGCGGCGCGCCGGGCGGAGTAGGCGAACTGGAGCAGGTTGCGGGAGTAGTCGCTCATCGAGCCGGAGATGTCCAGGATCAGGATCAGCGGGCGCAGCCGGAGCTTGCGCCGCCGCCAGTACAGCTCGGCGGGCTCACCGTGCAGCCGCAGCGACTCCCGGACCGTGCGCCGCAGGTCGGGGGAGCGGCCCGCGCGGGCGGCCACGGCCCGCCGGGTGCGCCGTTTCGGCGGGGCCAGCCGGATCTTCGCCATGATCCGTCGTACCGCGGCGAGCTCCTCGGGACTGCACGCGGCGAACGACTTGTGCTTGAGCGCCGCCACGTCCGACGCCATCCAGCCGAGCACCGCCTCGTCCTCGCGTTCCTCGCCGGGACGCTCGCCCGGCTCGGTCTCGGGCAGGGCCAGCTCCGCCTCGGCCTGCGCCGCCGTCTGCGCCGTGATCGTCAGCGGCCCGGCCGGGGCGTCTCCGGTGGCGAGGAAGAACCGGCGGAACACCTGGTCGTAGACCGCGATGTCGTCCCGCCTGGTCACCAGCGTCGCCCGGCCCGCCCAGTACAGGTCAAGCAGGTCGGTGGGATCCAGCGGGGTCATCGCCACGCAGTAGGTGAGGACGTCCCCGGTGCCGACCGCCAGGCCCGCCCCGCGCAGCTCGCGGCAGAAGTCCACCAGCACCCCGGTGATGCCGCGGTCAGGCACCGGAGGTGATCTCTTCCAGGTTGTCCCGGACCACGTCGAGGTCGTCGCGGTCCTTCACCACGGCACCGAGGGTGTCCGCGGCGAGTTCCGCGTCCAGCCCGGTGCCGCCGAGCAGGCGCAGGGTGCGGGCCCAGTCGATGGTTTCCGCCACGCCGGGCGGTTTGGCCAGGTCGAGCTCGCGCATCCGGTGCACCGCGGCGACCACCTGACGGGCCAGCGCCGGCGGCACGCCCGGCTCCCGGACCAGCACGATCTCCAGCTCGCGCTCGGCCGCCGGGTAGCCGATCCAGTGGTACAGGCAGCGCCGCTTCAGCGCGTCGTGCAACTCCCTGGTGCGGTTGGAGGTGAGCACCACCAGCGGCGGGCTTTCCGCCGCGATCGTGCCGATCTCCGGGATGCTCACCTGGAAGTCGGACAGCACCTCGAGCAGGAACGCCTCGAACTCGTCGTCCGCGCGGTCCACCTCGTCGATCAGCAGCACCGCCCGGTGGCCGGCCCGGACCGCCGCCAGCAGCGGCCGTTCCAGCAGGAACTTCGGGCCGAACAGCTTGTCGACGGCCTCGCCGCCGGCGATCTGCTGCTCCGACAGCGCCCGGATCTGCAGCATCTGCCGGGCGTAGTCCCACTCGTACAGCGCCTGGTAGGTGTCGATGCCCTCGTAACACTGCAGCCGGATGAGCTTGCGGCCGAGCACCGACGCGAGCACCTTGGCGGTCTCGGTCTTACCGACCCCGACCTCGCCTTCGAGCAGGATGGGCCGCGGCAGCGACATCGCCAGGAACAGCGCGGTGGCCAGGCCCCGGTCGGCGAGGTACCCGCCCTGGCGCAAGATGCCCGTCAGCTCGCCGACGGTACGCGGGTGATCGGGCAACAGCTCTCCTCGCCGTGTGATCGCCAGGGTCAGGGCCGCTGCGACGGCCGCAGCACCAGGTCGGCGACGGTCTCACCGCTCCGCTTGCCCTCGCGCTCCAGCCGGGCACGCCAGGCGGCCCGCACGTCCACCTCGCCGCCGTCCACCTCGCCGAAGCCGACGTCGGCCATCCGCTTGCACGACTTCCCGGCCGCCTCGTCGAGGTCCGCGCTGGTCTGCCCCTGGGCACTCCATATCCCGCGAAGCACTTCCAGGGCCTCGTCGCTCATCTCGTTGCCTCCCTCGCGGGCGGCCGGCGTGACCGGCAGCACTGCCCCAGCCTGACTGTAGTTGCTCCGCCCCGGTCCCAGCGAGCGGCGATTAAGGGTTCTCTTATCCGGCCAGGCCGATCCCGGCATGACGCGGGCCGGGCAGCCGCCCGGCCCGCGTCACCGCTGGGACTCGCCTGCCCGTCACCCGGAGGTGAAGTAGGGCCACACCGGCCCGCCGAACGCGCCGCCCGGCACCTTGCGGAAGCCAGCCGGGATGGTCACGCTCGCCCTGGCGATGTTGCCCGTGCTGGCCGGCAGGGCACGGATCTCCTGGCGGACCGTGCCGGTCAGGGGACTGCCGTCGCGGTAGTGGCTCAGGTTCCGCCAGATCATCAGGACCGGCAGGTACGTCTTCGGGTTCACGTACAGGGTCCCGGCGACCACGAGCGGGCCGCGGCCCTCGCCCTTGCTGGTCCAGAAGTGCCGGTCGACCGTCGAGCCGCTGAGCTTCACCGTCGGCACGCCGTCGACTCGGGCATGCCCGGTGACCTTGAACAGGCCGCAGGCCAGCGCCTGGCGCAGGTAGGGCTCCCAGCGGCCCGGGGCGTTGAACTCCACGATGTCCAGGCGGGTGGCGCACGCGTTCGGCGTGAACCCGAGCATCCCCGCGTTGGCCCACCGGCGATGGCGGTAGTCGATCTGGGCGTAGATCCTCTTCCCACCGGCCGTGGCGATGCCGACGGCCCAGTGCACCCGCCCCTGGGCCCAGGGCATGTGCTTCGCCAGCGCGGGCGCGATGAAGCCGGACTGGGTGAGCCGCATGTCCGACCGGTAGTTCCAGGCCACGACCGGCGGGAACGGGGCGCTGAAGGTGGTCTTGGTCTGGACGACCTTGGTCGTCGTGGCCAGGGCGGTCTCCACCTGTGAGATCACGTAGGCCGCGGTGCGCGTCCCGGGCCGGGGGACGCCCTGGCCCGTTCCCATGACGGCGACCACGGCCGCCGCGGTCAGCCCGGCCGTCCCGGCGGCCAGGGCGGCCCGGGCGGCCGTCTTCTTCCGGCGCAGCCGGGCGCGCGCCCGGCCGGTCACGCCCGGCGGCACCTGCACGTCCGCGGTGAGCCGGTCCAGGCCCTCGCGGAGCAGGTCCGTCACGTTCCCATTCATGTCTTGTCTCCCGCCAGTGTGATTCTCAGCTCTGGTTTCGTGGCCCCGCGGGGGGCGGCGGCCGGCGGCCGCCCGGCCGGCTCCGGCGGCCCGGCCAGTTCGCGCAATCGCCGCAGCCCCCGTGCGGCGGCGGACTTGACCGTGCCCTCGGAGCAGCCGAGCAGCGCCGCCGTCTCGGCCTCGGTGCGCTGTTCCCAGTACCGGAGCACCACCACGGCCCGCTGCCGGGGCGGTAGCTGGTGCAGCAGGCGGACCAGTTGGTCGCGGAGGTCCACCACGTCGACGTCCTCGCTTCCGGCCCCCGCGGCGCGGGCCTGGGCACGGAACTGGGCGAGCCTGTCCCGCCAGCGGCCCCGGCGGCGCCAGCCATCGGCGGCCAGGTTGTACAGGGTGCGGCGCAGGTACCCCTCGGGGTCGGCGTCGACGCGGCGCCAGTTCTGCAGCAGCCGCTCCAGGGCCGCCTGCAGCAGGTCCTCGGCGTCGGCGCGGCTGCCGGTCAGCGCCATCGCGGCCCGCATGAGGTGCTGCCCGCGCTCGTCGAGCAGGCGCTCCACGCTCTGGTCATCCGGATCGGGCTCCACGGATCACCTCCCAGTGTCGCCAGCCAAGGACGACCGGGCGGCCGCCGGGGTTGCCTCCGCCGGCTGCCGCACCACAACCCCGGCGCCGGGCCGCACTGGAACCCGGGGCCCGCCCGGCATCGTCAGCCGCCGGCAGCCCGCCCGGGCACGGCCCCGCACCCACCGGACCGGTATGCCATGTATGGGATTTTGTTCAAAGTGAGACTTTCAGCGACATCCGTGCCACAGCGTGATTACCCGCATTAACTGAGGGCCTTTCCTCCAGGCATAACGGGACTTGCGGTATGGTGGCCTGCCATTGGAGGAATCATGAGCAATTACAGGGTACTGCTACGTAAACCGTACAGCCTGCGGACCGCGGTGATCGCGAGCGTCGCCGCGCTGGGGTGCTGCATTCCGATGGCAGCGTCCGCCGCTACGGCCAGTTCGGCGCAGAGCGGACCGGTGTCGCCCACCCCAGCCAGCGGCACGCCGAAGCTCGCGAAGACCGGGAGCACCGAGACCATCCGGCAGCTCGTGGAGTGCGGCGGCACCATGTACGCGGTGGGCCAGTTCACCGAGATCCAGCGGTTCAGCACCATGTATCCCCGGAACAACATCTTCAGCTTCAGCGCCTCCTCCCCGTTCAAGGTCACCTCCTGGGCCCCGGACGTCAACGGCGAGGTCAACTCGATCGCCTTCAACGGCGGCAACTGCTCGGACGCCTATATCGGCGGACAGTTCACCTCGGTCAACGGCACCACGGTCGCGAACCTCGCCAAGATCAGCACCTCCACGGGCAACGTCGTCAGCGCGTTCGACAGCCACACCGGCGGCGGCCATGTCGACACGCTCCTCGCGGTGAAGGGGCACCTGTTCGCCGGCGGGACCTTCACCTCGATCAACGGCAGCACCAGCGATCCGTACTTCGCCAGCCTGAGCCCGACAACGGGCAAGGACGACGGCTTCCTCCACCTGAACATCAAGGGCCCCATCACGTTCCCCAAGGTGAAGGACAGCCTGACCGACGTCTACAACCAGCAGCTGTCCCACGGCGGCACGCTGGAGCTGGTGGAAGGCAACTTCACCTCGGTGGGCGGGCTCCCCAGGCGGCAGATATTCATGCTGAAGGTCAGCGGGTCCTCGGGCACGGTGACCGGCTGGAGCTCGGCGGAGTTCGACGGCACCAACCCGGGCAAGTACCCCTACTACAACTGCGCGGCCTCGCACCCGTTCTACATGCACGCCGCCGCCTGGTCGCCGAACGACTCGACGATCTTCGTGGCCGACACCGGCTTCCACCCCTACAACTGGAACGGCACCTTCCCGCTGCCCGGCCTGTGTGACGCCGCGGCGTCGTTCCCGGCCACGCAGAAGGAGGTCACCTCCAACTGGATCGCCTACGACGGCTGTGACTCGCTGTACTCGATAGCGGACGACAGCAGCGCCGTCTACGTCGCCGGGCACAACCGGTGGTTCCCCAACCCCGACGCCTGCAACAAGCAGGGCAAGGGCGCGATACCGGCCCCCGGGCTCGCGGGCCTCAGGCCGGCCTCGGGGTCGCTGATCCTCAACTCCTCGGGCAAGGCCGGGCTGTACAGCCGGTCGCGCGGGCACGGCGCGGACGACATGCTGATCACCGGCGCCGGGCTGTGGGTCGCCAGTGACAACTTCGGCGGCCAGACCTCCTGCGGCGGCGCCTCGGGATACGCCGGGATCTGCTTCCTGCCCTACTCCTGATAGTCCGCGGCACCGCCCGACGCCGCCCGGCACGGCCCAGCCTCGGCCGTGCCGGGCGGCGCTTTTCCGGGGTGATAATGGCGGCCCGGCGCTTCCCGTGATCGTTTGCTGCGGGTAAAGGGAAAGGCAACGGCACGTCCGGCGCCGTCGAAGCCGGCCTATGCCGTGACTAACGGCCCTTGTGGTGCCCTTCGCGCAGGGCAAGCATTGAATACGGGAGAGGAGGATGCCATGACAACAATGACACATGGGCCCTCCATCGATGCACCTGAGCGCCCGGGCATCGCGTCCCGGCTGCTGGTGCCTGCGTTCTGGGGCGCCCTGACCATCGTCGCGATGTGGCTTGCGGTCCTGTTCGACGGCATCTTCGGCGGCGACATGGTCTTCAGCTCGCCACCGAACATGACGACGATCCCATCGGCGGTCCTGGTGGCGCTGTTCGCCGTCATCGGGACGGCAGCCGTGGCCAAGCGGGTCTTCCGCCGCACGGACGACGACTGACGCCCAGCGGCGGGGCCAGGCACCCGGGCCGGGGAGCACCGCCATGTCCGCCCGGCCCGGGGTAGGCTCCACCGGTGACTCACGCGGATGAGCAGGTGCCGCGGGAACCGCCGGTGGCCGGCGACGAGACCGCCACCATCCGCGGCTCCCTGGAGCGCGGGCGGGCAATCGTAGCGTGGTTACCGGGATTGCCCGATCATGATGATTTCCGCACCGGCGCGCGACCTCGCCGCCATCGCCGGGTCGCTGCTCGTCCTGAGCGCGATCGCCAGCGTCATCGGCACCGTCATAGTCCCGCGTCGCAGCGGCAGCCGCCTGACCCGCCTGGTGGCCAGGGCCGTCAACGGTGTCTTCCGGCTGGTCACCCGCCCGGTCAGCGACTATAAGCGGCGGGACCGGATCGAGACGGCCCAGGCCCCGGTCATCCTGCTCGGCCAGCTCGTGATGTGGCTCGGCATCTTCTATATCGGCTACGCCCTGCTGGTCTGGCCCGAGGTGCCGGATATCACCGCGGCGTTCAGCACCGCCGGGCCCGCCCTGTGGACCTTCGGCTCCGCGCAGGCCCACGGCTTCTTCGAGACCGCGGTGCTCGACACCGCCGCCATGGCGGCGCTGATCACCGTCACGCTGCAGATCGCCTACCTCCCGCAGCTGTACGGGGCCTTCAACCGCCGCGAGACCGAGATCGCGCTGCTGAACTCGCGGGCCGGCAGCCCGTCGTGGGGACCGGAACTGCTCGCCCGGACCCACTACGCGCTCGGCTCGGGCGCATCGGCGCTGGACAGCCTCCCCGGGCTGTACACCCAGTGGGAGCGCTGGGCGGCAGACGTCGCCGAGAGCCACGTCACGTATTCGCCGCTGGTGTGGTTCCGCTCGCCGACCTACGAGGCGTCCTGGGTGACGGCGCTGCTGGCCGTGCTCGACTCCGCGGCCCTGTACCTCGCGCTGTGCCCGCGTTCGGCGCCCAGCGTGCCCGCCCGGCTGTGCCTGCGCAGCGGCCTGCTGTGCTTCGGTGAGGTGGCGCGGTCCATGGGCCTGGACGTGCCCGCGGAGCCTGACCCGGGCGCGGGCATCGGCCTGAGCTACGCCGAGTACCTGGACGCCATCGCCCGGCTGCGCGAGATGGACTTCCCGGTCGAGCGGGATCCGGCCGAGTCGTGGCCCGACTTCGTGGGGTGGCGGGTGAACTACGAGCAGGCCGCCTACGCGATCGCGGCAGCCATCGACGCCGTCCCCGCCCTGTGGTCCGGCCCGCGGCGGCACCCGGGCGCGCCGATACCGCCGCTCCGCCCGTTGCCGGGCAAGCCACCCGCGTAGCGGGCTGGGTGGCCGCCGGCCACCGGACACGACATGACCGGCCGCCAGGGCGCTAAGATCTTCCCGGAGGTGTCGGGACCGGCCGCGGTCAGGGCCGGCGGGGTGAGGAGGCGGCGGCCGATGCCCGTACCGGACAGGTCTCACGCTCTTGATCACATCGTGGTGGTGCTGTTCGAGAACCGGTCCCTGGACAATGTGCTCGGGCGCCTGTACGGCCCGGAGGACGGCAAGAACTTCGACGGCGTGATCGGCCTGGACCTGAGCAACCCCATTCCCGCTTGGGCGGAGCACGGCGCGGAACGTCAGGTGGTCCCCTACACCGTCGCCACCGACCTGGATTCACCCAACCCGGATTCGGGTGAGGAGTACTTCCACACCAACACCCAGCTGTTCGGCATTCTCAACGACCGCAACCGGTTCAAGATCGGCGAGGCCGCCGCTGCCCCGTGGAACGCGCCGTCACCGGGAACGGTCCCGACAATGGACGGATTCGTCACCGACTACATCTCCACCTTCACCGGCGAGACCGGCCGCCAGCCTACCTATGACGAGTACGCGCACATCATGACCGGGTGCACCCCCGGGCAGCTGCCGGTGCTCAACGGGATCGCCCGGGACTTCGGGGTCTTCGACCACTGGTTCTGCGAGGTGCCGTCGCAGACCTTCATGAACCGGTCGTTCTGGACGGCGGCCACCTCCTCGGGGTTCGTCGTCAACAGCCCGATGACCAAGTGGCTCACGCGGAACGACGCGGAGACGATCTTCGACCGGCTGGAGGCGCACGGCAGGACCTGGAAGGTGTACGTCATGGAGCCGATGCCGCTCTCGTTCACCGGAGTGATCCACTTTCCCCGGCTGAAGGACCGGCTGGCCACCCACTTCGTGCCCTTCGCCCAGTTCGAGACCGACGCCGCCGCGGGCACCCTGCCGGACTTCTCCCTCATCGAGCCGAACATGCTCGGCGGTCACGGCGACTACCACCCTGCGTTCGGCCGCTCCTTCGCCGACACGGTCGACCTGGCGATGGACAGCCCTTCCTCGATGCTGTCCGGTGAGGCGTTCCTGGAACGGGTGTTCCGCGCCTACCGGTCGGCCACCTCTCCGGCCGGCGCCAACGTCTGGAACACCCCCTTGCTGATCGGGTGGGACGAACCAGGCGGCACCTACGATCACGTCCCGCCCGGGCCGGTACCGCCGCCGGACCCCGCCGCGCCCGCGGGCGAGTTCGGCTTCACCTTCGACCGCTCCGGGTACCGGGTCCCGGCCGTCATCGTCTCGCCGTGGGTCGAGCCGGGGTCGGTGTACAACGAGGAGTACCGGCACACCTCCCTGATCGCCACACTGCGGGACAGGTGGGGACTGGGTGAGCCGTTCACCGCGCGGGACGCCTCGGCCCGCACCTTCGACCACGTCTTCTCCCGCGCCACGCCCCGCGACCCGGCGGCCTGGGCGGCCATCACCGCGCATCCGGTGCCGGAATGGACGATGGATACCGAGGTGGTGGGCAAGGCCCTGAGCACCCTGGGCAAAGGCGTCGCACCCGCCCTCATCGCCAGGGCCCGGCAGCTGGGCGTACCGCTGCCCGCCGAACTCAGCGACCCGGGAGCAGACCTGCCGCCCCGGCTCATCGTCGGCGTCCTCAGGCAGGTCGCCGGCCATTTCTTCCCGCTCCTCGCGGGAGAAGCGAACGCCCCCGGTTGATTGCGGGTACGCCTGACTTCCCATTAGGTGACAATTGCCAATCTTAATGGGCGTGGCGTACTTAGCCGCCATCGCGTTACGCTGCTAGCCATTCACTCTCGGGTTTGTGTAGCGAATCCCTGACGAAAACGCTGCGAAGAAGGAAAGGCAGCGGTCACTAGGAGGATTTCCAATGCACACGCTCACCAAAGCCCCGATCGTCATCACGGCAGGGGTTCTTTCGGTGGCGGCGCTGCTCGGCGCCGTGGCGGCATCAGTGGCCGCCGCTCCGTCCGTGCACCACACGCATGTGGTTGCGGGCAGCGGGCCGATCTACAAGCCCTAGCGGCAACGCGGCAGGTGCGGGGCTGACCGTATGGCGGGCGTGACCCGCGGCGACACTCGGCGCGATACTCAGTGGCGCTGACCGTCGTGGCAGCAGTTGGATCAGTCTGTGCACATCGTTGTGGAAACTGACCGGATGCTGCTGCGTCGTTTCACGGAGGCAGACGCCGAGGCGCTCGCCGCGTTGTACGGCGATCCGCGTGTCATGCGGTTCACCACGCCACAGCCGCCGTCTCTCGCACAAGTGCAAGCCCAGATCCTGCCGGAGTACCTGCGCGAATACCGTGAATTCGCGCACGGCCTGGGCTCCTTCGCTGCCGTGGAGAAGAAGACGGGCCAGATGGCGGGCAGGTTCTCCCTCAAGCCTGCCAACAGCTACGGACTGACCGGCGGTACCGAGCTTGGCTACCGCCTGTACCCGGCATTCTGGGGCCGGGGACTCGCCACCGAGGGGGCACGCGCCCTGATCAGGCTGGCGTTCGAGCAGTTGCATCTTGACCGGGTTGTCGCAACCATGATGGCCGACAACACCGGCTCCTGGCGGGTCATGGAAAAGTGCGGGCTTCGCCGGGTCAGCACCTTCCACTACCCGGACGCTCACCTGATGCCCGGTAGTGAACACGGTGACTTCGTCTACGAGCTAACGCGCAGTGAGTGGACCAGGCAGTAACCCGCGTCCAGCTCCTTCCGCTCGCTTTCGGTGAACCCGACCTTGGCCAGCACACGGCGAGAAGGGGTGTTCCACTCCCAGACCGTGGCCCACAGACGTTCGTACCCAGACGATCTCGCCCAGTCCAGCACCGCCACCGAGGCCTCGGTGGCGTATCCCTGACGCCAGACCCGGCGTAGCAGTTCGAACGCCAGTTCCGGTTCCCCGTCCGGTCCTCGTCCGCTGTCGATCAGCCCGCAGTAGCCTATGACGTCACGAGCCGCCTTCCGCTCGACCGCCAGCAACCCGATCGACGTTGGCTGGCTAACGCGGATCCAATCCTCAAGGTCGGTAATCGTGGGGTGTCCATCCACGTCGATCCGGCGGTGCGGCGGCACTCGTGGGTCACGTTCGGTCCACAGCGTACGCAGGACGACAGCCTCGGCCACCTGCCAAGGTCTGAGCAGCAGTCGACCCGTCTCGAGGACAACCCCGCGGCCCGGAGTCGCTCCACCTGCCATGACAGCAGCCTCTCACCGGCGAGCGGCAGCCGGCCCTCACCAGGGACCTCTTCCTTATCAGGGAAATTTTGCCCCCTTTAGGTAAGTCTGATCTAGTCTGCGTAAGTCGAACGGGGAGCCGTCAAGCTGCGCGAAGGCTCCGAATGGGTCGCGCGCAGCCCGAGGGAGCCTGAAGGTGTTGGCTCCCCTCTCTGGCTCCCCGCCGTCAGCCCACCGACACTCTGACCAAGTTTTGACGTGGCGGTCGTCAAGAGCCACACTGGGAGTGGCCAACGAAAACCTGAATCTCGTTACCTGATGCGGCGTCCTCTCAAGGGGCACCGTCGGCGGAAAGCCAGCCCTCCGCCGACGGTCAGAGAAAGGGAGGAAACGCAGATGGGTAGCGGCTGGGTTCAGATCAGCGCGTTCGTGGGCTGTGCTGGTGTGGCCCTGCGCTACATTATCCAGTTCATAGTGGTGATCTGGTCGCTGAGGGCAGATGATGACGGCCGCCGACACGCGCTGCGGCTGCTGCTTGCCCTCCGGGGCCAGTTGCCAAAGGGCAGATCACACAGATGATCTCCGATCCCTATCGGGGGTCATCTGTGTCCAATGGGGCCTTACCGACCGAGTGTCGGCCGCGGCTTCCACGTGGCCCGCACAGTGGCACGCTACCGTTGTCGGCTCCCGCGCTAACAAGATCGCTCCCCGTGATCACCACAGGTGCAAGGATGATGAATTCCATCCTCGACCGGCAGAAGGGAGCCAAGTCCGCCATGACCCCCTGGCTCCCCGTTTGGCTCCCGCGACTAGACAGGCTTTCGAAAAAGTGGTGGGGCTACGTGGACTTGAACCACGGACCTCTTCCTTATCAGGGAAGCGCTCTAACCGGCTGAGCTATAGCCCCGCGAACGGGCGGCCGCGCTGGGCCAGGACGCTGGCCCGGCTGGAGCACGCCGCCGGGAAAGGTTACCGCATCGGCGGTGGCGGTGCGCTAGTCGGTCTCCTTGAGGGTGACCTCGATGCCGCCGCCGAGGTGGGTCACCAGGTTGTAGATCACCGCGCCCACGGTGGACACGGCGGTGATCAGGACCACGTCGACCGCGCCGAGCAGCATGGTGTAGCCGAGGATCCGCGACGAGGACGTCCACTTGCTCAGGTCCAGGCCCGCCGAGCCCTGGCTGGAGGTGACGCTGGCGAGGGTCCGCTGGAGGGCGGCGAACACGCCAAGGCTGGACAGGGCGTAGTAGAGCAGCGCCACCGCGACGAACAGGACGACCCAGAGCACCAGGGAGATCAGGAAGCTGAACTTCATGACCGACCACGGCTCGATCCGGGCTATCACCAGGTTCGCGCGGCGCGGTTGCCCCGCTGCGGACCTTGCCTGGGCCGGGCGGCGGTCGCGGTCGCGGGAGAACCTGCCTGTGGAGCCCCGCTCCTTGACGCCGCGGAAGGCGGAACTGATGCCACCGGCGACCGCCCCCGCGCTGAACGCCGCGCCGGTGCCGCCGGCGGATGCGCCGGTGGCGCGCGCGGTACCGCTGTCGCCGCCGGTGCCCAGGGTGTCCGTGCCCGGGTACGGCGGGGCGGCGTGCTCGGTGTAGGCCGCGGGGTGCTCGGTAAACGACGCCGTGTGCTCGCTGTAGGGCACCGGGACCGGCTCCGCGCCGGGAAGGCCCGCGCCGGGAAAGCCCGATTCCGGCATGTTCGGGTCGGCGAGCCCGCTGGCGGGCAGGCCGTTACCCGGCAGGTCGCTGGCCGGGCGCCCGTCCCCGGCCGGGCCTGCCTCCGCGGTGTCGTCACCGGCCGCCACGCTGCCCGCGGGGACGGCGGGGTCGGCCCCATAGCCGGGCAGATGCGGCGTGAACGGGCCCCGGTAGCTGGCCCCTTCCGCGTACGACCCGTCGTCGCCGTAGTGGTAGTCGTCGGGGGAGTAGGTGTGTGCGCTGTCACGCCCGTTGCCGTTGGAAAACTCCTCGGGGGTGCCCTCCGCTGCGCTGTCCTCGGCCGCCGGAGTGTCCGGGGCCGCCGGGCTCTCCTCGGCCTCAGGGTCCGCCGCTTTCGGCGCAGCCCCTTGAGGCAGCCACGATGGTGGCTCCACGCGGTGATCCACGCCGTCCTCCTTCGGGAGCTCCTAGATCGAGCTTATCCGGCAACACTACCGGCGCAGGCGTGTGCTCCCGGTGGTCCCGCCCGGTACTTCTATGACGCCTTGCCCGCCCCGTTCGTTGCAAACCAAGACGAACCTACCTGCCCGGCCGGGCCGGGCAGGGGCCCGTTGCCGGTTCCTTTAACGTCCGCCACCTGCATCGGCGTCAGGTCTGCGGCCCTTCCGCGGTCGTGGGCTCCGTCCCGGCGGCGGCCTCGTCCCCGGCGTCCTCCGCGTCCTCCGCGTCCTCCGCGTCCTCGGCGTCCGTTTCCGGGCCGGCCTCGGCGTTGCGCGCGACGGCCACCACGCTGTCCCCGGGGGCGAGGTTCATCAGCCGGACCCCCATGGTCTGCCGCCCGGACTGCTTCACCTCGGCGGCCGAGGTCCGGATCACGCCGCCCGTGGAGGTGATCGCGAAGACCTCGTCCTCGGGCATCACCATCAGCGCGCCGACCAGCTCGCCGCGCCCGTCCACGATCCTCGCCGTCACCACGCCCATCGTGCCGCGGCCCTTGACCGGGTACTCGTCAGCCGGGGTGCGCTTGGCGTAGCCACCCGCGGTGGCGACGAGCACGTCCGCGCCCTCCCGCACCACGTACATGCCGAGCAGCTCGTCGCCGTTGGCGAACCGCATCCCGATCACGCCGGAGGTGGCCCGGCCCATCGGGCGGAGCACCTCGTCGGTCGCGTGGAACCGCAGCGCCTGCGCCTTCCTGCTCACCAGGAGCAGGTCCTGGTCCGGCGACATCAGCCGCGCGGCGATCACCTCGTCGTCCTCACGCAGGTTGATCGCGATGATCCCGCCCGACCGGGGCGAGTCGAAGTCGGTCAGCCGCGACTTCTTCACCAGGCCGCCCTGCGTGGCCAGGACCAGGTAGGGCGCGACCGAGTAGTCCCGCAGCGCCAGCACTTCGGCGATGCGCTCGTCCGGCTGGAACGCGAGCAGGTTGGCCACGTGCTGGCCGCGCGCGTCCCTGGCGGCGTCGGGCAGCTCGTAGGCCTTCGCCCGGTAGACCCGGCCCTTGTTGGTGAAGAACAGGATCCAGTGGTGCGTGGTGGTCACGAAGAAGTGGTCCACGATGTCGTCGGTGCGCAGCTGCGCGCCGCGGACCCCCTTGCCGCCGCGCCGCTGGGCCCGGTAGAGGTCGGTCTTGGTCCGCTTGGCGTAGCCGCCGTGGGTGATGGTGACGACCACGTCTTCCTCGGCGATGAGGTCCTCGTTGGTGACGTCCCCGTCCCAGGCGATGATCTGCGTGCGCCGGTCGTCGCCGTACCTGGCCACGATCTCGCCCAGCTCGGTGCCGACGATCTGCCGCTGCCGTTCGGGCGAGGCGAGGATCCCCTCGTACTCGGCGATCTGCGCCATCAGGTTCTCGTACTCGTCGGTGAGCTGTCGCCGCTCCAGGGCGGCGAGCCGGCGCAGCTGCATGTCGAGGATGGCCCGGGCCTGCTCCTCGTCGATGTCGAGCAGGTCCTGCAGGCCCTGCTGCGCCGCGGCAGCGGAGTCGCTGGCCCGGATCAGCGCGATCACCTCGTCGATCGCGTCGATCGCCTTCAGCAGGGCGCGGACGATGTGCGCGCGCTCCTGGGCCCGGCGCAGCAGGTACCGGGTGCGCCGGACGATCACGTCGATCTGGTGCGTCACCCAGTGCCGGATGAGCTGGTCCAGCCGGAGCGTGCGGGGCACCCCGTCGACGAGCGCGAGCATGTTCGCGCCGAAGGTCTCCTGGAGCTGGGTGTGCTTGTACAGGTTGTTCAGCACGACCTTGGCGACCGCGTCCCGCTTGAGCACGATCACCAGCCGCTGCCCGGTCCGGCCGCTGCTCTCGTCGCGGATGTCGGCGATGCCGCCGACCCGCCCCTCGCGCACCAGCTCCGCGATCTTGGCGGCCAGGTTCTCCGGGTTGACCTGGTAGGGCAGCTCGGTGACGACCAGGCAGGCGCGGCCGCGGGCGTCCTCCTCCACCTCGACCACGGCGCGCATGATGATGGAGCCGCGGCCGGTGCGGTAGGCCTCCTCGATGCCACGGTGCCCGACGATCAGGCCGTGGGTGGGGAAGTCCGGGCCCTTGACCCGTTCGAGCAGGGCCGCGAGCAGTTCGTCGTCGGTGGCCTCCGGGTTGTCCAGGTACCACTGGGCACCGGCGGCCACCTCGCGCAGGTTGTGCGGCGGGATCTTGGTCGCCATCCCGACCGCGATCCCCTCGGAGCCGTTGACCAGCAGGTTGGGGAACCGGCTGGGAAGCACCACCGGCTCGCTGGAGCGCCCGTCGTAGTTGGGCCGGAAGTCGACGGTCTCCTTGTCGATGTCCCGCAGCATCTCCATGGCCAGCGGGGCGAGCCGGCACTCGGTGTAGCGGTAGGCGGCGGCCGGGTCGTTGCCGGGTGAGCCGAAGTTGCCCTGCCCGTCGACCAGCGGCATCCGCATCGCCCACGGCTGGGCCAGGCGCACCAGCGCGTCGTAGATGGCCTGGTCGCCGTGCGGGTGGTAGTCACCCATCACGGCGCCGATCACCCGGGCGCACTTGGAGTAGCCGCGGTCCGGCCGGTAGCCGCCGTCGTACATCGAGTAGAGGATGCGTGTGTGCACGGGCTTGAGCCCGTCCCTGACGTCGGGCAGGGCGCGGCCGACGATGACGGACATCGCGTAGTCGATGTAGCTGCGCTGCATCTCGACCTGGATGTCGACCGGCTCGGTCCGGTCACCTCCGCCCGGCGGAACGGTTCCCGAGTCCACGTCCGTCACTGTCTGATCCTTCCCGTACCTGGTTCACGGCCGCCACCTGGCCGCGGGAGCCCGGCCGCCCCGCCGCGGCGCGGCCCGCCGCGCGCCGGGCCTGCCTGGCGCCTAGATGTCGAGGAACCTCACGTCCTTGGCATTGCGCTGGATGAACGACCGGCGCGCCTCCACGTCCTCGCCCATCAGCACGCTGAACAACTCGTCCGCCTGCGCCGCATCGTCGAGGGTGACCTGGAGCAGGATGCGGTTCGCCGGGTTCATGGTGGTGTCCCACAGCTCGTTGGCGTTCATCTCGCCAAGTCCCTTGAACCGCTGCACGCCGTCGCGCGGGCGCGGGTCCTTGCGGCCGGCCGCGATCCCGGCCTCGATCACCGCGTCCCGCTCCCGGTCGGAGTAGGCGTATCCCGGCTCGACCCCGCGCCCCTCCCACTTGATCTTGTAAAGCGGCGGCTGGGCCAGGTACACGTGGCCGGACTCGATGAGCGGCTTCATGAACCGGAACAGCAGCGTGAGCAGCAGCGTCCTGATGTGCTGGCCGTCCACGTCGGCGTCGGCCATCAGGATGATCTTGTAATAGCGCAGCCTGGAGATGTCGAACTCGTCGTGGATGCCGGTGCCCAGGGCGGTGATCATCGCCTGGACCTCGGTGTTCTTCAGCACCCGGTCGATCCGGGCCTTCTCCACGTTGAGGATCTTGCCGCGGATGGGGAGGATGGCCTGGAACAGCGGGTCCCGGCCGGACTTGGCCGAGCCGCCGGCCGAGTCGCCCTCGACCACGTAGATCTCGCACCGCTCCGGCTCGCCGGACTGGCAGTCGGACAGCTTGCCCGGCAGCGAGGTCGACTCCAGCAGGCTCTTGCGCCGGGTCAGGTCGCGGGCCTGCCGGGCGGCGATCCTGGCCCGGGCCGCCTGGGCCGCCTTGGTGATGATGTCCTTGGCCTCGCCCGGGTTGCGCTCGAACCAGTCGCGCAGGTGGTCGTTGCAGACCTTCTGCACGAACGACTTGGCCTCGGTGTTGCCGAGCTTGGTCTTGGTCTGCCCCTCGAACTGCGGGTCGGCCAGCTTGACGTGGATGATCGCGGCCAGGCCCTCGCGGACGTCCTCCCCGGTGAGGTTGTCGTCCTTGTCGCGCAGCAGCTTCTGGTCCCGGGCGTAACGGTTCACGATCGAGGTGAGCGCCGCGCGGAACCCCTCCTCGTGGGTACCGCCCTCGGCCGTGTTGATCGTGTTCGCGAAGGTGTACACCGACTCGGCGTAGGAGGCGTTCCACTGCATCGCGATCTCTGCCGAGATGCCCGCGCCCTCCTCACCGAACTCGATCACCGAGGCGTGCACCGGGTCCTTGGTCGTGTTCAGGTACCGCACGAAGTCGGCGATGCCGCCGTCGTACTGGTACGTGACCACGCGCGGCTCGCCGTTGATGTGCGCGGGGCGCTGGTCGGTGAGCACGATCGCCAGCCCACGGCACAGGAACGCCATTTCCTGCAGCCGCCGGGACAGTGTTTCGAAACTCCATTCGACGGACTCGAAAATGGACCCGTCGGGCCAGAAGCTGATAATGGTCCCGTGCTCGCCGGTGGCCTCGCCGCGGGCCAGCGGCCCGGTGGGATCGCCCCGGGAGTAGGACTGGCGCCAGGCGTACCCGTCCCGCAGCACCTCGACGTCCAGGCGCGTGGACAGCGCGTTGACCACCGACACGCCGACGCCGTGCAGGCCGCCGGAGACGGCGTAGGACTTGGCGTCGAACTTGCCGCCGGCGTGCAGGGTGGTGAGCACCACCTCGACCGCGGGCCGGTTCTCCACCGGATGGTTGTCCACGGGGATGCCGCGGCCGTCGTCGTACACCCGGACGCCGCCGTCGGCGAGCAGGGTGACCTCGATCCGGTCGCAGTAGCCGGCCAGGGCCTCGTCGACCGCGTTGTCGACCACCTCGTAGACCAGGTGGTGCAGACCGCGCTCACCGGTCGAGCCGATGTACATGCCCGGTCGCTTGCGGACCGCCTCAAGGCCCTCAAGGACCGTAATCGAGCGCGCGTCGTAGGACAAGAACAAGCTCCTCCTGAAAGGGATGCGCCCGGGACCATGCGTCAGCCCCCGCTTACCCGTCCCGGGGCACTTCCCTTCGATTTTACCTGGTAAAGCCTCCTGACTCAGCCGTAGTCGCTGTTATGTTCCCCCGTGCCGCGAACCCGCAGCGGGCCCATCCGGCGCGGCGGCACGGGCCCGCGCACGACGACCCGGGTCACCGTTCCGTGGCCGAGTTCGGTGTTGAGCCTGCGCACCACGGCGGACGTGAGCAAACGCATCTGCGTGGCCCACGCGGCCGAGTCGGCGGTCACCACGAGCTCCCCGTCGGTGAAGCGCTCCGGGCGGGTGTGCGCCGCCACGTCGGGACCGACCAGCTGGTCCCAGCGGCCGAACACCGAGCCGACCGCGGCGGCCAGCTGCCACCCCTGGTCGGCCAGCAGGCCGTCGAGCGCGGCGCCCAGCGGCTGCGGGTCCTCGCGGCGCGCCCGGCCGCCCCGCCGCCGGCCGCCGCCGTCGCGCCCGGGCCGCCCGGCGCCGCGGGCGGGCGGCGCGGTGCCCTTGGCCCGCGCGTCGGCCTTCGCGTCCGCCAGCGCGTCCGCCGCCAGGCGGGCACGCCGCTGCCAGTCAGCCTCCTCCGGCACGGGTCACCCGCCCCTCCGCGACCTCGAAGCGGGCCCCGGCGAGGACCGGCGGCACGTCCCCGGCCACCGCCGCGGTCACCAGCACCTGCTCGGCCGTGGCGGCCAGCCCGGCCAGGCGCTCCCGCCGCCCCGTGTCGAGCTCGGCGAACACGTCGTCGAGCAGCAGCAGCGGGTCGTCGCCGCCCTGGCGCAGCAACTCGAACGCGGCCAGCCGCAGCGCGAGCGCCGCCGACCACGACTCGCCATGGCTGGCGTAGCCGCGGGCGGGCAGGTCGCCGATCCTCAGGTCCAGGTCGTCCCGGTGCGGCCCGACCAGGCACACCCCCCGGTCGAGCTCCTCGGCCCGTACCCGCGCCAGCGCTTCGCGCATCCACCCGGCCAGCCGGCCCCGGTCCGGCGCCGGCCCGGGCTGGCCGGCCGGGGCCGCGCCCGCCCGCCCGCCCGTGCTATTGGTGCCGAACGCCTGACGGTACGAAATCGCCGCCGTCGCCGCATCGCCGGACACGGCGGTGTAGGCCCGGGCCACCAGCGGGCGGAGCGCAGCGGTGAGGCTGATCCTGGCGGCCAGCAGCTCCGCGCCGGCCGTGGCCAGGTGCTCGTCCCAGATGTCGAGCGTGGTCGGCGCGGAGCCCTCCGGGGTGCCGTGGCCGTCTGGTCCCTCGGCAGGCCCGTCGTCCCCGGAACCGGGGGGCGGGTCCGCCCGGTACCGGGCCGCGCCCGCGAACTGGCGGGCCGGCGGCCGTCCCCGCAGCGACTTGAGCAGGGCGGTGCGCTGGCGCAGCACCCGCTCGTAGTCGGCCCGGACCGCCGCGTACCGTGGCGCCCGGGCGACCAGCAGGTCGTCGAGGTAGCGGCGGCGCTGCTCGGGGTCGCCCTTGACCAGGGACAGGTCCTCGGGCGCGAACAGCACGGTGCGCAGCACGCCGAGGACCTCGCGCGGGCGCGGCACCGGCGTGCGGTTCAGCCGGGCGCGGTTGGCGCGCCCCGGGTTGATCTCGACCTCCACCAGGCTGTCCCGGCCGGCCGAGGTCACCACGGCCCGCAGGATGGCCCGCTCCGCCCCGTGGCGCACCAGCGGCCCGTCGCTGGACACCCGGTGGCTGCCCAGCGTGGCCAGGTACGCGACCGCCTCCACCACGTTCGTCTTGCCCTCGCCGTTCGCGCCGAGCAGGGTGCTCACGCCCGGTTCCAGGTCCAGCTCCGCCGCGGCGTAGGACCGGAAATCGGTCAGGGCGAGGCGGCTCAGGTGCACACCGCCGAGCGTACTAGCGCCCCCCGTCACCACGCCCCGGCCTCGCAAGCACGACCCCAGCCAAGCACGACCCAACGGGCAGCCCCCCCGCGCCGGACAACCCCCGCGCCCCTGCCCCCCGCAGCTGTGGACAGTCATCACCCGTTCGGTTCCTGGCCCCCCTGCGGGCCAAAATCTGAACGGATCACCGGTTTCCACAGGGGGGCGGGGCGGACGCCGGGGCCGGAGGGCGGGGTGCTGGCGGGGCGGGCTGGTGCTGGCGGGGCGGGCTGGTGCTGGCGGGGCGGGCTCCTGGCCAGCCCCGGCCCGGGGGCCATGCCGTCAGCGGGGTGGCTGGCCTGCCGTAGCGTCCGGACTTGTGCCCGCGGAGGTGACCGCGTGCCCGCCGAACTGGTTACGGAGCGCGGCGACGACCTTCATCGCGGGGGAGTCGTCCTGCCGGGACGCGAACCGGGCGAACAGCGCCGCGCTGATGACCGGCATGGGCACCGCGTGGTCGATCGCCGCCTGGACCGTCCAGCGGCCCTCGCCGGAGTCCTGGGCGACCCCGCGGATGTTCTCCAGGCCCGGGTCCTCCTTCAGCGCCAGGCAGAGCAGGTCGAGCAGCCAGGAGCGGATCACCGTGCCCTCGCGCCAGCTGTTGAAGGCGCCCGCGACGTCCGTCACGGTGTCGGCGGCCGCCAGCAGCTCGTACCCCTCGGCGTAGGCCTGCATGATGCCGTACTCGATGCCGTTGTGGACCATCTTGGCGAAGTGCCCGGCGCCGACCTGGCCGGCGTGCACGAAGCCGGCCTCGCCCGCGGGCTTGAGCGCCTCGAAGATGGGCATCACCCGCGTCACGTCGGCGTCGCTGCCGCCGACCATCAGCCCGTACCCGTTCCGCAGCCCCCAGACCCCGCCGGAGACCCCGCAGTCGATGAAGCCGATCTTGGCGGTGCCGAGCAGCCGGGCGTGCTCGCGGTCCTCGGTGTAGTGCGAGTTGCCGCCGTCGACGACCAGGTCGCCGGGCTCGAGCAGGCCGCGCAGCTCGGCGATGGTCTGCTGGGTGGGGCCACCCGACGGGACCATGACCCAGACCGCGCGCGGCGCGGACAGCCGCCCGGCCAGCTCCTCCAGGCTGGCCACGTCGCTGACCTTGGGATCCCGGTCGTAGCCGACGACGTCGTGGCCCGCGCGGCGCAGGCGTTCCGCCATGTTGCCGCCCATCTTGCCCAGGCCGATCATGCCGATCTGCATCGCGCTCACTCCCGTCGCCTGTTCCGCGGGGCCCTCGCGCGGCTCACACCGCACCGCGGGCTGCCGGACCGCCCCCTACGCTAGCCACCCCCCTCGCGCGGCCGGGCGGCGGGATCGCCCTCCGGGGCCGTTACGTGCCGAGCCGGATGGGCATGAGCAGGTAGCGGAAGTCGTTCTCGCCGTCGGGCCCGGGCTTGCCGGTGATGAGCACGGCCTTGCCCGGCTTGGTGAACGCGAGCCTGGCGGTGTCGGAGTCGATGGCGGCCAGGCCGTCCAGCAGGTACTGCGGGTTGAAGGCCGCCTCCAGGCCCTCCGCGCCGAACCCGCCCGCGCCGGGCTGGTCGCCGTCGGGGTCACCGTGGAAGTCATAGCCCGCTTCGAGCACCTCGACCGCCTGGGCCTCGTCTCCGGTCCCGGCCTCGAGCACCGCCTGGCCCGGCGAGAACGACAGGCGCAGCGCGGTGTTGCGCTCGGCGACCAGGGCCACCCGCTTCACGGCCTCGCTGAACGGGGCCGTGGCGATCTCGCCCACCGCGGTCGCCTGGCCGGGGAGCAGCGCCCGGTACGGCGGGAACTCCCCGCCGAGCAACCGCGTGGTGGTCCGGCGGCCGCCGCCCTCGAAGCCGATCATCCCGTCCCCGGCCTGACCGCCCTCACCGGGCAGGGCGAGCGCGATCAGGACCTCGGCTCCCGAGGTCAGCGAACGGGCGGTGTCGAGCAGCGCACGCGCCGGGACCAGGACCGACGCGCTCAGGCCGGGGCGGGCCGGGTTCCACTTCAGCTCGCGCACGGCGAGCCGGTACCGGTCGGTGGACACCAGGGTCAGCGTGTCGTTGTCGATCTCGATGCGGACGCCGGTGAGGCCGGGGAGGGTGTCGTCGCGCGCGGCCGCGGTGGCGGACTGGCTGACCGCGGAGGCGAAGGCGTCGCTGCCCACCGAGCCCGCGGCGGGCGGCATGTCCGGCAGCGACGGGTAGTCCTCGGCCGGCATCGTCAGCAGCGTGAACGTGGCGCTGCCACAGGTCAGCGTGGCACGTGCACCATCGGCCGAGATCTCCACCGGCCGGGCGGGGAGGCTGCGGGTGATCTCGGCCAGCAGCCGCCCGGAAACCAGGACGGTGCCCTCCTCCTCCGCCGCGACGTCAATGCTGGCCTGGGCGGAGACGTCGTAGTCGAAGCTGGACAGCGTCAGGTCGGCACCCGCGTGCAGGCGCATGCAGGCCAGGACCGGGATGGCGGGACGTGCCGGAAGCGCACGGGCCGTCCAGGCCACGGCGTCGGCGAGCGCGTCGCGGTCCACCTGGATCTTCACCGGAAGCTGCCTCCTGTCACCTGGGCGGGTTGCCGGCGGGCGGAGCGGGTATCACGTGCGTGCCGCCCTGGGTTCCCTGGCCAGCCCCCTCCTACTTGATTTTGAGTCCTGGTAATAAGCAAATAGGTAGTCGTCGTAGGGGCGGTGGATCCTGGGGACAAGCGGCTATCGCCCAGCCCAGGGCGGCTTTTCCCGGCCACAGGCCCTGTGCGCGGGCAATGGCGTGGCGGTGGAGAACTGTGGACGGCCAGGCTTTCTCCACCGGATGCCTTCTGGTTACCCCCTGGCTGTCCGGCGTTGTCCTCGTACTGTCCCAAGCGTGTCCACAGAGATATCCACAGCCTGTGTGTACCGATTGTTACGGACGACGCTGATACGTGGTGGCTCATCCCGACCGGGCCTGCTGCTTGATGCGGTTGGTGAGCTCTGTGACCTGGTTGTAGATGGAGCGCCGCTCCGCCATCAGGGAGCGGATCTTCCGTTCCGCGTGCATGACGGTGGTGTGGTCACGGCCGCCGAATTGCTGGCCGATCTTGGGGAGTGACAGGTCGGTGAGTTCCCGGCAGAGGTACATGGCAATCTGCCGGGCGGTCACCAGAACGCGTGATCTTGAGGTACCGCAGAGATCGTCAATGGACATGCCGAAGTAGGACGCGGTCTGGCCCATGATGGTCGAGGCGGTGATCTCGGGACCCTGGGCCTCCGGAATCAGGTCCTTGAGCACGATCTCGGCGAGTTGAAGATCCACCGACTGCCGGTTGAGGCTGGCGAACGCGGTCACCCGGATGAGCGCGCCCTCCAGTTCCCGGATATTGGTGGAGATACGGCTGGCGATGTACTCCAGTGCCTCCGGCGGCGCGTTCAGGCCCTCCTGGACCGCCTTCTTGCGCAGGATGGCGATGCGCGTTTCCAGCTCAGGTGGCTGGACGTCGGTGATGAGGCCCCACTCGAACCGGCTGCGCAGCCGGTCCTCCAGGGTCACCAGCCGCTTGGGGGCGCGGTCACTGGAGATCACGATCTGCTTGCTGGCGTTGTGCAGCGTGTTGAACGTGTGGAAGAACTCCTCCTGCGTCCCTTCCTTGTTCTCCAGGAACTGGATGTCGTCCACCAGCAGCACGTCCACGTCGCGGTAGCGCCGCCGGAACCCGTCCTGCTTGCCATCCCTGATCATGTTGATGAAGTCGTTGGTGAACTCTTCCGAGCTGACGTAGCGGACCCGCACCCCGTGATAGAGGCTCTGGGTGTAGTGCCCGATCGCGTGCAGCAGGTGGGTCTTGCCCAGGCCGGAGTCGCCGTAGATGAACAGCGGGTTGTACGCCTTCGCGGGCGCCTCGGCCACCGCGACCGCCGCGGCGTGCGCGAAGCGGTTGCTCGACCCGATCACGAACGTTTCGAAGGTGTACTTCGGGTTGAGCCTGGCCTGGGCCGGCCGTGGCATGCCGGGGGCGGGCATCCCCGGGGGGCCGGACACCCGGTGCGGCGGGCTGGCCGGCTCACCGCCGAGCCGCCCGTCGCTCATCCTGCCCTCGCTCATCCTGCCGTCGGTGAGCCGGCCGTCGCCGAACCTGCTGTCGCCGGGCAGCGGAAGGGTGCCGAGCGACCGCTCGGGCTGGCCGGCCGGGTCGTCGTGGCCGGTGAGCGGAGGGCCGGCGATCCGGTGCTGCGGCAACTGGCCGCCGGTGCCGTCGCCGGGAAGCTGCTGGTAGCCGTGAGCCGGGTAGCCGCCGGGCTCGGGGTAGGTGCCGTCCTGTTCTGGGTAGGCCCCGCCGTTCTGCCGCGCCGCATCGCCGTGGTGTGGTGCGCCGGCGCCGGTCCCGTCGGCCATGCCGGTGCCGTCGGCCGGGTCCGCGGCGGGCAGTGACGGCCCGGCGTCGCGCGGTGCGGGAACGCCGCCCGCCGTCGCCGGATCCACGGTCACCGCGAGCTGGATGTTGCGGCCGAACTCCCGGGACAGCGCGTGCGTGATCAGGGCGCGCAGGCGGGTCTCGAGCTGCTCCTTGACGAACTCGTTGGGCGTTGCGATCAGCGCGGTGTTCTCGACCAGGCCGAGCGGCCGGGTCAGCCGCAGCCAGGCCCGCTGGTGGGGCTCGATCTGAAGATCGGAGAGCTCCTCAAGGGATCTCGCCCACACCTCCCCCAGGTCCGTCTGGCTCATCAGTCGTTCACCTGCCGCCCCCACATGCGAATCAACAGTCTTATCCACAGGCTGTGCACGCCGCACTCCGGGCCGTGCCCGGACGCCGCTGGACCGCCGCGATCGGCCCGCGCCGCCCCTTTTCCGCGCGGCCTTGGCCGGTTGTCCACAGCCTAGGCGCGGACGCCATGCCGCGTTCGGCAAACGGTGGTTCCCGGCTCCCGGCCGGGGCGGGCATCCGGGGGCGGGCACCCGGCCGGACAGCGGGCGGACCGCCGCGTGCCCCGGCTATCCTGGGATCACGCCGCCGTGCGCCCGGCTATCCTGGGGGCTGCGGTGCCGCCGGTTTGACCGGCGCTTACCGGTGCGCGTACCGTGAACCGACTCAAGACTTTCCCGGGCGGTCTGCTGCGCGCTGGCGCGCCTCGCGGCCGGGCTGCCAGTGATGACATCGTATGTGGAGCCTCCTGTGAGCAAGCGCACGTTCCAGCCGAACAACCGACGCCGCGCCAAGACGCATGGGTTCCGGCTGCGCATGCGGACCAGGGCCGGCCGCGCGATCCTCGCGGCCCGGCGCCGGAAGGGCCGGGCCAGGGTCAGCGTATGACCCCGGCGCCCCGCGTCGAGGCGGAGGTCGTGCGTGCTTCCCGCAGAGTCCCGGATGCGCCGGAGCGCTGACTTCGAGGTCACCGTGCGTCGTGGCAGCCGGGCCGGCCGCGCTCTGCTGACCGGTCACCTGCTGGTACGGCCCGGCGGCGGGGCCCGGGCTCCGCTCGTGGGATTCGTGGTCAGCAAGGCGGTGGGGAACGCCGTGGTCAGGAACAAGGTGCGGCGGCGGCTGCGTTCGCTGGCGCGCGGGTACCTGGCCACTCTGCCTGGAGGTAGCCTGCTTGTGATACGCGCTCATCCACAGGCCGCGGCCGCGCGCCAGGCAGACCTCGCCGCCGACCTGGACCTGGTGATGGGCACGCTCATGCGGCGGCAGGTTGGGGCAGTGCGGTGACGACGGACTCGGGCAGGCATCCCGCGGAGGCACGGCCATCCGCCGGTGCGCGGGTGCTCATGGTCCTGATCGGCTGGTACCGCCGGTTCATCAGCCCACTCTCCGGCCCGCACTGCCGGTTCGTGCCTAGCTGCAGTGCTTATGCGCTCGGTGCGGTGCTCGAGCACGGTGCGCTGCGCGGCTCGTGGCTGGCGGTGCGCCGGGTGGCGCGCTGCCACCCCTTCCACCCGGGCGGACTCGACCCGGTCCCGCCCGGCCCGCGCGGCGGGCGCCTTTCCGGTCCCGAGGGAGCTAGCTCGTGAATCCGCTCAACCCCCTGTACATCGCGGTCGCATGGGTGATGACGCACATCCATGCCGGGCTGAGCCTGATCATGCCCTCGACCAGCGGCCAGGCGTGGTTCCTGACGATCGTCGTGCTCGTGGTGGTGATGCGGCTGATCCTCGTGCCGCTGTTCGTCAAGCAGATGCACGCGATGCGCAAGATGTCCGCGCTCAATCCGCAGTTGATGGAGTTGCGGAAGAAGTACAAGAACGACAAGCAGACGCTGAACGAAGAGACCATGCGGCTCTACCGCGAGAACGGGGTCAACCCGCTCGGCGGATGCCTGCCGCTGCTGGCCCAGATGCCGCTGTTCTTCGCCCTGTTCAGCGTGCTCCGCGCGATCGCCAACTGGCACCAGGGCCTGCCCAGCCCCTACGGCATGCCGATCCCGGTGGTGAAGAGCGCGCAGAACGCCAACATCCTGGGCGCGCACATCTCCGACAAGGTGCTGTTCACCGGCACGTTGCACGTGCCGCTAGAGGCCAAGATCGTGATCCTCTGCGCGGTCGCGATCAGCGTCACCACCACGTTCCTGACGGTGCGCCAGAGCACCAAGCGGGGCATGACGCCGCAGATGACGCCGGACAACCCGATGGCGGCCTCGCAGAAGTACATGGCCTACATCGTGCCGTTCTTCGCCCTCTCCGGCCTGTACTGGGCGTTCGGGCTGGTCCTGTACTGGGTCACGACGAACGTCTGGACGCTTGGCCAGCAGTACGTCCTGTTCAAGCGTTACCCGACGCCGGTCCCTGGCGCCGCGCCGGCCGGCGGCGGTACCGCGGCGGCCCCGGCCAAGCCCCCGGCCGTCGGCCCGGCCACCGCCAGGTCGCTCGTCCCGCCGAAGTCGCCGGGAAACGCCAAGCCAGGTACGGCCAAGCCGGGCACTGCCAGGCCGGTCCCTGCCAAGCCGGGCGCCGGCAAGCCGGGCGCGCCAGCCAAGCCGCCCGCGGCCCGGGCGGGGGGCAAGGCGGCCGCCCCGGCGGCGAAGCCAGCCGCCGGCTCCGGCCAGCAACAGCGGAAGAAGCAACCGGCCGGGACCGGTCCGAAACAGGACAGCGGGCAGGCTTCGCCGAACGGCTCGGGCTCGGGCCCGGGGCTGCTGCGGCGGCTCGGGCGGGGCAAGGCGGAACCCGAACCGCAGCCCGAAGTGCCCGAGGTTAAGGTCGTCAGGCAGCAGCGCGTCCGTCAGTCGCGCAGCAAGCGTTCCGGTAAGCGCTGACGCGCGGCGTAGTCAGGCCATGGCCCGGCCGGGACGGCGGGTTGAGGCAGGTACTGAGCGGCCTCGCCTCGCGAGGATCAGGAGGAGAAAGTGGTTGCCGTGACTGGCGATGAGAACTCGGGGGAGCTGCCGGGCCCGGCACCGGCTGACAACGCTGGGGTGAGCGAGCCTGCTCACGCTCCTGACCAAGCGGTCGCGGAGGCCACACCGGATCATGATGATCTCGTGGCGGACGGCGCGGCCGGGCTGGCCGCCGATGGCGGGATCGCCGCCGGGGCGGGCGATCAGGGCGGCGCGGAGCCGGACGAGGAGGCGAGCCCTCCCGATCTCGAGCAGGAAAGCGAGATCGCGGCCGACTACATCGAGGGCCTGCTGGACGTCGCCGACCTTGATGGCGACATCGACATGGACGTCGAGGGCGACCGGCCGGTGGTCTCGGTCGTCGGCGCGACGCTGACGGAACTCGTCGGCCCGCGCGGCGAGGTCCTGGAAGCCCTGCAGGAGCTCACCCGGCTCGCGGTGCACCGCCAGACGGGCGCCCGGAGCAGGATCATGCTCGACGTGGGCGGATACCGGGCGCGCCGCCGCGAGGAGCTTGCCGAGCTGGGCCGGAGCGCGGCGGAGCAGGTCAGCCGGACAGGAGAGCCGAAGCGGCTCGATGCGATGACGCCATTCGAGCGCAAGGTCATCCACGACGCGGTGGCCGCCGCCGGGCTGCGCAGCGAGTCCGAGGGTGAGGAACCGTCGCGCCGGGTCGTGGTGCTGCCGGCCGGTGATGGCGCGGAGTCCGGCGCGATGGAGCCCGCGGCCGGCAACGCGGCAACCTGAGCCGGCCCCGCCTGGCCGCGCAGGAGCCCCGGGTGGCGTTGATCGCTCCGCCCATGCCAGCCGTGGCCCGGGCGATCTTCGGGGACGCGGCGCCGAGGGCCGGCCAGTACGCTGACATGCTGGCGGGCCCGGCGGTGGAGCGCGGGCTGATCGGCCCGAACGAGGTCCCTCGGCTGTGGGAACGGCACCTGCTCAACAGCGCCGTGATCGCCGGCCTGGTACCCGGCCCGTGCTCCCTGGTCGATCTGGGTTCCGGCGCGGGCCTGCCCGGCATCGTCCTGGCCCTGCTCCTGCCCGACAGCGAGGTGACGCTGCTGGAGCCGGCGCTGCGCCGGGCGACCTTCCTCACCGAATGCGTGGCCGCACTGGAACTGCGCAATGCCAGTGTGCGGCGGGAGCGCGCCGAACAGGCCGCGGGCGCACTGGCCGCGGACGTGGTGACGGCGCGTGCGGTTGCACCGCTGGACCGGCTCGCGGCCCTGGCGCTGGGGCTGCTCAAGCCCGGCGGGGTCGTGCTGGCGGTCAAGGGCGCGAAGGCCGCGGCGGAGGTCCGCGCCGCCCGCCCGGCGCTGCGCCGACTGGGTGTGCGGGACGTGGAGGTTCTCGTCGCCGGGAGCGGTAAGGTCGATCCGGCTGCAACAGTGGTCCGGCTGACCGCGGGTCGCTGACGGCAGCACGAGTGGCCCGGGAGGAGCGCGCTGATGGCTTCGCCAGACGCCCTGGGGTGGCCGGACGTGCCTGCGGAAGTGCCCCTCTGGGCAGCCCGGGACGAGTCGCGGCTGGCGCCGGCGGGGCTTGGCTGGCCCGGCGCGACGGACCGGCCGGGCGTGTCCTCCGGCACCACGGGCGCGGCCGGGCAGCACCCGGCACAGGCGTCACCTGCGGGGGAGCTGGACGAGCCACCGGCCCGGGTGAGGGACGCGCTGGCGGCGGTTTCACGTGAAACGGACGCGCGCGACTCCGGCGCGCGGGAAACGACACAGGGAAGTGGCACAGTGAGGACACGGGGAAGGCCGGCCGCCATCGCGGGCGCTCTCCTGGACGGCGGCGCGCCGGGCAGCTCGGTGGACGGCGGCGCGCCCGCCCCCGGCCCGGCGGGCGGACCGCAGACGGCCCCTGGCGGGTCGCCCGTGGCCGGCCAGCCCGGCACCCGCACGGTGAGCCCGGCCCGGGCGGCACTGGCGGCGCTGGGGGAGACGGAACGGGACTGGCCCCGCCCCCCGTCCTGCCGGGTGATGACCATCGCCAACCAGAAGGGCGGCGTGGGCAAGACCACCACAGCGGTCAACCTGGCCGCGTGCCTGGCGCTGCACGGGGTGCGGGTCCTGGTGGTGGACCTGGATCCGCAGGGAAACGCGTCCACCGCCCTCGACATCGATCACCGGGCCGGGACGCCGTCGGTCTACAACGTCCTCGTGGATGACCAGCCACTGGCGGGGATCGTCCGCGAGGTCGCGGCGGTTCCCGGCCTGTACTGCGCCCCCGCGACCATCGACCTCGCGGGCGCGGAGATCGAGCTTGTCCCGATGGTCGCGCGGGAGGCGCGGCTGAACCGGGCATTGGCCGGCTATGACGCCTCGGCCCTGGACTACATATTGATCGACTGCCCGCCGTCGCTGGGACTGCTTACCGTGAACGCGCTGGTGGCCGCCACGGAGGTACTGATCCCCATCCAGTGCGAGTACTACGCGCTCGAAGGGCTCGAACAGCTACTGCGGACGGTGGACCTGGTCAGGGGTCACCTGAACCAGGAACTCCGCATCTCCACGATCCTGCTCACCATGTACGACGGCCGTACCCGGCTTGCCGCCCAGGTCGCCGATGAGGTGCGCGAGCACTTCGGTGACATCGTGCTGGGCGCGGTCATCCCGCGCAGCGTCCGGGTTTCCGAGGCGCCCAGTTACGGGCAATCGGTGATCACCTATGACCCCGGGTCCAGCGGCGCGCAGGCCTACCTCGACGCGGCGCGGGAGATGGCGCTGCGTGCCACCCAGGCCAGCTGACGGCCGGCGACGGGGCGCCGCGGCCGGAAGCATGATCGAGCGCGGCGGGCCCCGGCGGGGTCTTCGTGGCTGCCGGCCAGCGCGCAGCCCGGGGCGGGATCGCGCATAGCGCGTGGTCGCGGCCGCCCGGGGTGGGATGCTCGACAGGTGGGCCGGTGCCCGCCGCTGTCGGCTGCCTGCTGACGAGGGCGCCCCAGATGCGCGGGGGGACGGGCACCGCACGGTAGAAAGGTTCCGCGGCGGGCAGCGGGCTTCGCGGCAGGGCGAGGAGATGATATGGCTCAGCAGAAGCGTGGACTCGGCAAGGGGCTGGGTGCGCTGATACCCACGGCTCCCGGGCCGGCCGGGCCGCGGGGCCACGGAGACGATGCCCTTGGCCTGGCTGCGGCCGTGCCATCCGACGTGCCGCGCGAGCCGCAGCAGGTCGCCGGCGCCTACTTCGACGAGATCGCCATCGCTGCGATCACCCCCAACCCGCGCCAGCCCAGGCAGGTCTTCGACGAGGACACGCTCGAGGAGCTGGTGGACTCGATCCGGGAGGTGGGCCTGCTTCAGCCGGTGGTCGTCCGCCAGGTGATGCCCGGCCGGTTCGAGCTGGTCATGGGCGAACGCCGCTGGCGTGCCTGCCAGCGCGCCGGGCTCGAGCACGTTCCCGCGATCGTGCGGCGCACGCCGGACGACGAGCTGCTCCGCGAGGCCCTGATGGAGAACCTCCATCGGGAGCAGCTCAACCCCCTGGAGGAGGCGGCCGCCTACCAGCAGCTGCTGGATGACTTCGGGGCCACGCACGACGAACTGGCACGCAAGGTGGGCAGGTCGCGCCCGCACATCTCCAACACCATCAGGCTGTTGCAGCTGCCGTCCGCGGTGCAGCGGCGGGTCGCCGCGGGGGTGCTGAGCGCGGGTCACGCGCGGGCGCTGCTCGCCCTGGCCGATCCGGCGGAGCAGGACCAGCTTGCGCACCGCATCGTGGCCGAGGGACTGTCGGTGCGGGCGGTGGAGGAGATCGTGGCGCTGGGCCAGCGCCAGGCGAGATCACGGCGCCCGCCGGCCAGGCAGCAGGCCGCCCCGGCGCTGACCGAACTCGCCGACCGGCTGTCCGACGCCCTCGACACCAGGGTCAAGGTGGAGGTCGGGAAGCAGAAGGGCAAGATCGTCGTGGAGTTCGCGTCGCTGGAGGACCTCCAGCGGATCGTGACCGCCATGTCCCCCGAGTGGGCGCAGAGCCTCACTGCCTGACGGCTCGCGGCGGCGCCGGGGCCAGCCTGGCACGCCGCGCGGACCCGCCCGGCGGCCGGCCGCGGCACGGCAGCACGCGCATCCGGCCCGGCTACGTGCCCCGGTCCGGCCCGGCTACGTGCCCTCCATCGTTGACGGCGCGGGCTCGTCTGCCGCCCTGCGCAGGTCCATGACCCAGTTGGTGCGCCAGGTTTCCCCGCGGTCGTAGGAGAATGCCTGTTCCCAGCGCGCCGTGGCCGGGGTCTCGCTGGTCCACTCGAAACGGACCCGCACCGGGTGCCCGCCGATGACATCTTCGCAGGTGAACCTGCCCCGCCCGCCGTCCCATGAGCCTTCGACGGGGGGATCGAGGTGGCCCGGCCTGTTGCTGGCGGCCCACCATATGCGCCAGAGGCGAGCACCGGGGTCGAACAGGCGCAGGGTAAAGCCCTCCAGCGGCTGCCCGCCGGGCGGGGCGTCGGCCCAGATACGGTCGACGTGGCCCAGGCCGCCGAGGATTGGCTCGGCGTGACTGACGGCACCGAACTCCACCCACGTCGCGCAGTCCGGGTCGGTGAGGTCGGCAAGCCTGCGATTGTGCACCTGCCAGCGCCCGAAGATGAAGTCGAAGTCGCGGCGCCCGTCGCCGGTGGCGGGCGCATCCGCCGGAGTGCTGGTCATGGGTGCTCCCTCGCGATCGCGGGACAGGGGCGGTCCTCGCCGGGCCCGATGATGCCACCGGCCACCGACAGGGCGGTTTCACGTGAAACATCGCGGCGCCGTCAGCCGCCCGCCATCGCCGTCAGCCGCCCGCCGCCCGCGACACGTCGGCGACGAAGGCGTCCACGTCCGACTCCGTGGTGTCGAAGGCGGTCATCCAGCGCACCACGTGGGTCTCGGGATTCCACACGTAGAACAGCCAGTCCCGCTGAAGCCGCGCTATGTGGCCCGGATCCAGCGACGCGAATACCGCGTTGGCCTCGACCGGCTGCCACAGCTTCACGCCCGGCACGCCCCGGACCCCGTCGGCGAGCCGGCCTGCCATCGCGTTGGCGTGGCTGGCGTTGTGCAGCCACCGCTGGTCGTCCAGCAGCGCGGCGAACTGGGCGGACAGGTAGCGCATCTTCGATCCGAGCTGTCCCTGCTGCTTGCGCAGAAACGGGGCGTCTGCCGCCGGCCCGGGGGCCATGACCACGACCGCCTCGGCGCCCACGGCGCCGTTCTTCGTGCCCCCGAAGCTCAGCACGTCCGCGCAGGCGGCCATGTCGGCAAGCGAGCAGCCGAGGTGGGCGGCCGCGTTCGCCAGCCGGGCACCGTCGATGTACAGCCGCAGGCCCTCCCCACGGCAGAACTCCCCGAGCGACTTGAGCTCCGCCACCGAGTAACAGGTGCCCAGCTCGGTGGCCTGCGAGATGGCGACGACCCGTGGCTGGGCGCGGTGCTCGTCGTGCCGGTCGGCCAGGCGGGGAGCGATGAGCTCCGGGGTCAGCTTGCCGTCCGGGGTCGCGACGGTGAGCAGCTTGCAGCCGAGGATCCGCTCCGGCGCGCCGCACTCGTCGACGTTCACGTGGGCCGTCTCGGCGCAGATCACGCCGTCATAGGGGCGCAGCAGCAGGCTCAGGCCCAGGACGTTGGCGGCCGTCCCGGTGAACACGAAGAAGACGCCGCCCTCGGCGCCGAACGCGCCACGCAGCGCGGCGGCGGCCCCGTCGGTCCACGGGTCCGCCCCGTAGGGGGCGGCGTCGCCCGTGTTCGCCTGCGCCAGGGCGCGGATCACCGACTCGTCGGCGGCCGCGTGGTTGTCACTGCCGAAGCTCTTGCGAGGGTCCACGGCGCAGAGCCTAAGACATCTGCCACCGGGGCCGGCGCGCCGCCCGGGCCAGCGCGCCACCCGGCCTGGCCGCAGGCCGCACCGAGCCACCGCGGGCCAGCGGGAACACCGAGACAGCCAGGCCCAGGCCGGTGCCAGCGGACTTTACCCGGACTTTACCAAATCCCCCGATGCAGGCTCAGGTTCCCCTCGCCGCCGCCTGGCTCAACAGGTCACGGCAGACCATGCCCAGGCTGTGCCCTGCCGCGTCCAGGGCCATCGGCAGCGTGCTCGTCTCGGTCAGCCCCGGCGCCACGTTGACCTCGAGGAAGAACGCCGCACCAGCGGAGACGATCAGGTCGGTCCGCGATACGTCACGCAGCCCGAGGGCACGGTGGGCGGTGAGCGCCGCCTCCGTGGCCGCCACCGACTCGGCCGGGCCGAGACGGGCCGGGACGTGGAACTCCGTCTGTCCCGGCGTGTAGCGGGCGGCGTAGTCGTAGCTGCCGCTCAGCGGGCGGATCTCCACCGGTGGCAGCGGCTCCGGCCCGTTGCCCAGGTCCACCACGCCGACCGCGACCTCGGTGCCGACGATGCACCGCTCGATCAGCGCCGTGTCGCCGTAGGCGAAGCAACTGATCATCGCGCCGGGCAGGTCCTCGGCCCCGGCGACCATCGTGGTGCCCAGGGCCGAGCCGCCACGGGCGGGCTTGACGAACAACGGCAGGCCGAGCGTGGCGACGATACGGTCCAGCACGGCCACGGCGCCCAGGTCATGGAAGGTCTCCTTGGGCAGCGTCACCGACCGGGGGGTGGCGAGCCCGGCACCCCGGACGATCGCCTTCGCCGCGGGCTTGTCGAACGCGAACCGGCAGGCCTCGGGTGGCGCGCCGACGTAGGGCACGCCGAGCAGGGTGAGCACCTCCTGGATGGAGCCGTCCTCGCCGGACGAGCCGTGGATGGCCGGGAACACGGCACTGGGCGGGTCGGCGACCAGGGACGGGATCAGGGCGGCGTCGGCGTCGGCGACCTCCGCCTCGACCCCTGCCTCCTGCAGGGCGTCGCGCAGCCGGGCACCCGAGCGCAGCGACACCTCCCGCTCGGGGGACAGCCCCCCGGCCAGGATCAGCACGTGCCCGAGATCGCTCAATTGATTGCCTCCCTCGCGGGCGCTTCGCTGGCTTCGGGAGACGTGTCCTCGCCGCCGGGACACCGCAACGGCGCCTGGGGCGCCTTATGCGGCGTCCGGCCCGGCGGCTGCGGCGTGGCGCTACCCATGCTCGACAGAGCGTGCGTCATTGGGACGCCAGGCCGTCGGCCGGGCCGGTCAGGTCCGCGGGGCCCGCACGGCCGGGCCGCCCCGGCCGGCCGGGGCCGAACGTGGCGAGGATCTCGGTCTCGGCGTCGACCACCTCGGCGAGGCGCCTGATGCCCTCCCTGATCCTGGCCGGCTCGGGGAAGCAGTAGGAAAGCCGCAGGTAGTCCGCCCCGTTACCGTCGGCGTAGAAGCCGGTCCCCGGGACGTAGGCCACCCGCGAGGAGATCGCCCGGGGCAGCATCGACTTGGAGTTGAGGCCCGGCGGCAGCTGCAGCCAGACGTAGAACCCCCCGGCCGGGCGGGTCCACCGGCAGCCCTCCGGCATCATCGCGCCGAGCGAGTCGAGCATGGCGTCCCTGCGGTCCCGGTAGAGCTCACGGAAGACCTTGACCTGCTCCCGCCACGGCTGGCCGGCGAGGTAGTCGCGGATCATGAGCTGGGCCAGGCTGGAGTTGCACAGCACCGCGGCCTCCGCCGCGAGGACCAGCTTGTCCCGGATCCCGGGCGGGGCCAGGGCCCAGCCCACGCGCAGCCCCGGCGCAATGGTCTTGGAGAACGAGCCGAGGTACACCACGCCCTGGGCGTCGTCGGCACGCAGGGCCCGCTGCGGCTCGCCGTCGAACCCGAGCAGCCCGTAGGGGTTGTCCTCGACGATCAGCACGCCGGCCCGCTGGCAGATGCCGAGGACCTGGGCCCGCCGCCGGGCGCTCAGGGTCACCCCGGCCGGGTTGTGGAACGACGGGACGGTGTAGAGGAACTTCACCGGCCGGCCCTCGCGGGCGAGCCGGGCGAGGCAGTCCGCCAGCGCCCCGGGGACCAGGCCGTCGTCGTCCATCGGCACGTGGATGACGTCCGCCTGGTAGGACGCGAAGGTGCCGAGCGCCCCCACGTAGGACGGCCCCTCCGCCAGCACCACGTCGCCGGGATCGATGAAGATCCGGGTGATCAGGTCCAGCGCCTGTTGCGAGCCGGCGGTGACGACCACCTCGTCGGGGTGGGCCCGGATTCCCTCCAGCGACATGACCTCGCAGATTCCCTCGCGCAGCCCGGGGTCACCCTGCGCCGATCCGTATTGCAGCGCGACCGTTCCCCGCTTGGCGACCAGCTCGCCGGCCATGTCCCCGACCGCGTCGAGGGGGAGCGCGGTGATGTAGGGCATCCCGCCCGCCAGCGACACGATCTCGGGCCTGGCGGCCACGGCGAACAGCGCCCTGATCTCCGACGCGGCCATGTCCTGCGCCCGTGCGGCGTAGCGGCCGACGTGCGCATCTACCAGCGACGCGTGCGAGTGGGCGGCCTGCGGCCGCGCCGCAGGCTCCGCATCGGCGCGGCCAGGACCCGCGGGCTCGGTCGGCACGGTCCCTCCTCCCGTCGGTGGGTACCATGTCAGGGTACGGGGCCGGTGGCAGCCCGCTCGTGCTATCCGCCATTTGCTGTGCGTGGCACGCGGGCGCCCGGCCCGGCCGTGGAAGAACTGCTGTCGGACGAAGGGGTGCCGGTGCCGCGCCGCCTCGCCAGCGTCACGCTCGACAATTTGGACGACCTGCCGCACAGGTGCCGCCGGTGCGTCTTCTGGGAACTCGACCCGGTGAGCCACGCCCGTGCCCAGGAGGTCGGTGACCCCGCGCTGGAAAAGGAGGCGTGGGTCTCCGCGATGCTGCTCGAATGGGGCAGCTGCGGAAAGATCGCCTATGTGGACGGCGTGCCTGCCGGATATGTCCTTTATGCCCCACCGTTGTATGTTCCGCGTTCGGTGGCCTTTCCCACCAGCCCGGTCAGCGGCGACGCCGTGCTGCTGATGACGGCCAACGTCCTGGCCGAGTTCCAGGGCGGCGGCCTTGGCCGGATGCTGGTCCAGGGCGTCGCCAAGGACCTCACCCGCCGTGGCGTCAAGGCGATCGAGGCCTTCGGCGACCTGCGCGGCGAGGGGATCTCCTGCATGCTGCCCGCGGACTACCTGCTGGCGGTGGGGTTCAAGACCGTCCGGCCGCATCATCATTTCCCGCGGCTGCGGCTGGAACTGAAGACCACCGTCTCCTGGCGGGAGGACGTGGAGGTCGCGCTGGAACGCCTGCTCGGCTCGATGACCCCGGAACGCGCGCTCCGCCTGGCGTAGTTCGCTGCGTTACGACAGGCCATGGGTTGCCCTGGAACCAGGCAAACCCTGGGGCATGGCCAGCCGGATGGCCTCAGGGCTGGCCATGGGACGTTCGGCCCTGGGGGGCCATGGCCGCCGGCGTCATCCTGGTGGTGACTGGGGAGAGCGTCATGGCCTCGTCACAGGAAGTTCTCTGTCCGCCCCATGAGATTCCTGCCGATCCTGGTCAGCGGCAGCACTGGGCGGACAACCTTCGCGTGCTGGTCATCGCCGTCGTGGTGGTGTGGCATACGGCCACGGCGTACCTGGGGGGCGCGGACTGGTACTACATGGACCGCACCACGTCGAAGGTGTGGACAACGGCGTTCTTCCCGGCGTCCGTCATCTCGCTCTTCGCGCTGGCACCGTTGTTCCTGATCGCCGGCTGGTTCTCCGCGCGTTCCCTGGCACGCCATGGCGCCGGCGGGTTCGCCCGCAGCAGGCTGCTCCGGCTCGGTGTCCCGCTGATCGTCTTCATCTTCCTGATCGACGGGCTGGCCGGCTACGTCGGTGACCTCGGCCAGGCGCGCCACCCGGGCCTGGCCGATTACCTGGGCGCGCCGTACTCGGCGGGGCCGATGTGGTTCGTGGCGGCGCTGCTGGCCTTCTCCCTGGCGTATGCCCTGCTGCGGCGCGTGCACGCGGCACCGGCCCGGCGCCGCCGGTCCGCGGCCCAGGTGATGGTGGCCGCCGCCCTGCTGATCGCGGTGACGGCCTTCCTGGCATGGCGGTGGTGGCCGCCGGACGACGGCCACACGTTCCTGAACCTGCGCTGGCAATCGTGGCCCCAGGGAGCGGTGCTGTTCGCCCTCGGGGTGTGGGCGGGTGAGGCCGGGAGCCTGGATGAGCTGACCGCCCGGGCGCGCCGGCTCGGCTGGACCGCCCTTGCCGCGGCGGCCCTGTTCGTCGCCCTGGCCGTATATGAACAGGCACGCGGGCAACTCGAGTCGACCCTGCACAGCACGGGCTGGCCGAGCATGGCCGGGATCGTCCTGTACGGCACCATCTCCGTCGCGTTCACCGTGTGGTTCACGGCCATGATCCGGGCCCGGTGGTCCGGCAATGGCCCGCTCCGTGCCCGCGCCGGGCGGGCGTCCTACGCGACCTATGTCCTGCACCCGCTGGCGCTCACCGCGGTCATGGTGCTGCTCGTGCCGCTGGCGCTGCCCCCGGAGCTGGCGTTTCTGGTCGTGGCTGCGGTGGCGGTCCCGGTCTGCTACCTGGCCGGCTACGCGGCGACGCGGGTTCCCGGCATCTCCGCCGCACTGTGACCGGCGCCCCGCCCGGCCGGGTTACAGGTAGTCGGCCAGCTCGCGCAGCAACGCGGACTTCGACCGCGCCCCGACGAGTTCCTTGACGACCTCGCCGTCCTTGAACACCCCCAGGGTGGGGATGTTGAGGATGCCGTACTTCTGGGCGACCTTGGGGTTCTCATCGACGTTGAGCTTGACGATGTCCAGCTTGTCGCCGTGCTCCTCGGCGATCGCCTCCAGGACGGGCGCGATCATCTTGCACGGGCCGCACCATTCGGCCCAGTAGTCCACGAGCACCGGCTTTGCGTTCTGCAAGACGTCGGTGTCGAAGCTGTCGTCGGTCACCTTCTTGGTGCCCATTACCTGGTCTCCCTTCAGTTCCGCGGCGCGTCGCCCGCCCGTCCGGTGATGATCCCGCCCCGCCGGGCCCGCGGGCCGGCGGCTGGCGTCGGTCAGTAGGTGTCTCGTGGGTTCGTCCCGCCGGAGAGGAAGCGCTCGGCGTCCAGCGCCGCCGCGCAGCCCGTGCCCGCCGCCGTCACGGCCTGCCGGTAGGTGTGGTCCACCACGTCGCCGCAGGCGAACACGCCGGGGACGGCGGTTCTGGTGGAGGGCTGCTCGACCAGCAGGTAGCCCTCGGAGTCGGTGGCAAGCTGGCCGGTGAACAGCTCGCTGCGCGGGTCGTGGCCGATCGCCACGAACAGCCCGCCCACCGCCAGGTCGCTCTCCTGCCCGGTCACCGTGTCCCGCAGCCGCACCCCGGTGATCTTGCCGTCGCCGAGGACCTCGGCGACCTCGCTGTTCCACCGGAACTTGATCCTGGGGTTGGCGTGCGCCCGCTCCTGCATGATCTTGGAGGCGCGCAGCTGGTGCCGGCGGTGGATCACCGTCACCGTCTTGGCGAACCGGGTCAGGAACAGCGCTTCCTCCATGGCGGAGTCACCGCCGCCGACCACCGCGATGTCCTGCTCGCGGAAGAAGAAACCGTCACACGTCGCGCACCAGGACACCCCGTGGCCGCTGAGCTTCTTCTCGCCGGGCACGCCCAGTTCCCGGTACCGCGACCCGCTCGCGATGATCACGGCCCGGGCGAGGTAGGTCTCGCCCTCGGAAATGACGCGCTTGGGGTCGGCGGCCAGGTCCACCTCGGTCACGTCCTCGGCGAGGAGCTTGGCGCCGAACCTCTCGGCCTGCTTGCGCATCGCGTCCATCAGGTCCGGGCCGAGGATGCCGCCGGGGAAGCCGGGGAAGTTCTCCACGTCGGTGGTGTTCATGAGCGCGCCGCCGGCGGTGACCGATCCCTCGAACACGAGCGGCTTCAACTGGGCACGGGCGGTGTAGAGCGCGGCCGTGTAGCCAGCGGGACCCGATCCGATGATGATGACGTCGTGAATCGCGCTCACGGTCTGGTTGCCTTTCGGTTGACTGGCACCGGCGTCAACCGATCCTAGGGCCTGAAGATTCCCGGCGGCCGCAAGGCGCGGCCCGTCGCCCCCGCGGGCGCGGCCGCAAGTCTGTGAGCTGCGTGAAGATCGGCGCAGTGACTAGCCAGGGCTGGGCAGCGACACGGTGGCGAGCGGCCGGCTTGCCGCAGCGGCGCACCCCGGGCCGACGACCAGTGCCCGGAGGGTGCCCGGTTGCCCGGCCCGGATCACGATCACGGCTGCCGGGTGGCCCCGGTACCGGGCCAGGTCCACCAGCAGCGGCCGCTGGCCGTCGGCCAGCCGCGACACGCAGCCCGCCAGGTCACCGAACGCGGGGGAGGACAGCCGGGGCCCGGCAGTGGCCTTGGCCGGGCCCGCGCTGATGCCCGTCGGTGCGTGGTACCGGCGGAGCACCTTGCCGAGCTGGGCCTTGAGCTGCCCGGGCTGATAGTTGGTGCCGCTGCCCACCAGCGGCAGGCCAGCGGCGGAACTCGCGGGCAGGCTCAGGGCGCCGTGCGCCGAGGCGGGGGCGTTCGGCGCCGCCTGCCGTTCCGCCGGCGCCGAGCTGCCGGCACCGGTCACCGTGGAGTTCGCGGAGAGCAGCCGGGCCACCCCGTACCCGCCGCCGGCCATCACGGCAACCGCGGCCGTGACGGCGGCGATGCGCAGCGCGAGCCTGGGCCGCCCGCGGGCGGGCGCGCCAGCCGGCCGCGCCGCCCCCGTGCCGTCGCGGCGGTTGCCGTCGGCGCCCGCGCTGACGGCCGCGGGGGCACCGGCGGGAACGGGCCTGGCGGCGCCGCCAGGCCGGCCTGCCGCCTCGGCGGCCAGGGCTGCCTCGATCCGCGCCGTGAGCGCGTCCGGCATCGGCGGCGCGGCGGACTGGGTGAGCAGGGTGGTCACCTCGGCCAGTTGCGCGTCCAGGGCGGCGCAGCGCGGGCAGGCCGCCAGGTGCGCGGATACCCGCCCGGCCTTGCGGCGCGGCAGCAGGTCCTCGCGGAACGCCGCCAGCGTCTCAGCATCGGCATGCCGCCTCATGACCCGGGCTCACCTCCTCCCTCCGCAGGTGAGACGCGCCCGGAGGCCGCCTGGTTCCCCAGGTGCGCGCCGTCTTGGGACGCGGCGGGCACCGGGTCCCCGCCGGTGCCCCGTGATCCGCCCCGGCCGCGCAGGTGGGCCAGGCGGGGCAGCAGCCGGGCCCGCCCCCGGGCGCAGCGGCTCTTCACCGTGCCCACGGAGATGCCCAGCACCTCGGCGGCGTCCGCGACGGGGTAGCCGAGCATGTCCACCAGCACGAGCGCGGTCTGCTGATCGGGCGGCAGGGTCCGCAGCGCGGCCATGACGTCCATGGCTGTGTCGGCGCTGGCCTCGGCGTCGGTCCCGCGCGGCCCGGGGGACACGGCATCGATGGCCTGCTCGTCCAGTCCGCTGACGGCAGGCCTGGCCGCGCGCCGCCGCAGCCGGTCCAGGCAGGCGTTGACCACGATGCGGTGCAGCCAGGTGGTCACCGCGGAGTCCCCCCGGAACCCGCCGGCCTGCCGGAACGCGGAGATCATCGCGTCCTGGAGGGCGTCAGCCGCTTCCTCCGGGTCGCCGAGGGTGCGCACCGCCACCGCCCACAACCGGTCCTTGTGCCGGGTGAAGAGCACCCCGAACGCGTCTGTGTCACCCCGCACGTGCCGCCTGAGCAACTCGGCGTCGGGCGGCTCATCCCCGGTCGCCGAGGTCAGGATGTTCCCTTCACCACGACGTTGAAGACATCGGCCTGGTAATGCCCGCTCGCGCCCGCCTGCGGCGCCAGCTTGGTGAACCAGATCAGCACGTACCGGCCGGTCACCGGGTGCTTCCCGGTGAAGGTGTAGGGGCCGGCCGCGTCGGCCGTCCTGGCCAGCGTGGTGAACCCGGCCGGCCCGTCGCCCGCGGCGCTGTTGCCCACCTCGACCCGCGCGTGCGCGCCGGCCATCGTGCCGAACGTCACCGTCACCGACGACACCGAGACACGCTTGCCCATGTCCACGATGAGGCCCGTGCCGGTGTACAGGTTGCCGAAGTACGGCGACGTTTGGTACGAGTCGGTGTACCAGTCCGTGGACGGCTTGCCGTCGATCGCCAGCGGTGCCTGCGCCGGGTTGTCGCCGCCGCCGGGGCCGAACGCCGCGGCGGAGGCCGGGGCCAGGACCCGGGACGGCGTGCTGCTCGGCGAGGCGCGGTGAGTGGGCTTGGTTGCGCCCGGCGTGCCGGTGCTGTGCTGGCTGAGCAGCCAGGCCCCGCCCGCGAGCGCCGCGATGACCAGCACCGCCACGATGACCGCCGCGAACCTGGCGGCGCCGGGGCGGCTGCCGCCGCCCACGTGGTCGCGCGCCCGGCGGGGCGGGCCGCCCCACCGCTGGTACGGCGGGTACCCGGGCCCGGTCGCAGGCCCGGCCGGGGCGGTGTAGCCGCCGTGCCGGTTGACCGGCGGGGGGGCGGCGGGCGCGGGGATCACCCGGTTCAGCGCGGTGGCCAGCATGGCGGGCGTGGTCACCGTCGGGCTGCCGCCGGACGGGCGCTGGTAGAGCACCCGGCAGGCCACGTCGTCGATGCCGGCCGGGACGCCGGCCCGCACCTGGCGCGGGCTGCACGGGTGCCCGTCCACCTCGGGCGCGGGCGGCAGCGAGGGCCATTCGCCGCCCGGCCAGTGGGCGGTGAGCGCGGCGTAGAGGAGATTCCCCAGGCTGAGGGTGTCGGCGAGGGCCGGGTCGTCGGCGGTGATCCCGGCCAGGGCGGCATCGATGCCCAGGCCCACTATCTTCACCCCGCCGCCGGCGGTCCAGCGCAGCGAACCGGGGGTGAGGCACAGGTGCGCGACGCCCGCGGCGTGCGCGACCGCCAGCGCCTCGGCACTCTGGGCGATGATCTCCGCGCCCTGGCCGGGATCCAGGGGCCCGTCGGCGAGCAGGTCCTCCAGCGAGTCACCGGCCACCCATTCCATCACCACGTAGGCGTGGTCCCAGTCCTCCTCCACGTCGAACACCTGCGCCAGCCGCGCATCGGTGAGCCGGCTCGCCGCCCGCGCCGCGGTCACCGTGTCGCTGATCCGCGGGAACCCGCGGGCGAAGATCAGCACGGCGACCGGCCGGGCGAGGGTCTCGTCGATCGCCTTCCAGGCTGCCCACCCGCTGCTGGCGGTGACCCGGTCTTCGAGCCGGTACCGCCCGCCGAGACGGGTGCCCGGTTCCGAGATGAAGGTGCTCATCGTTAGAAGTCAAGAGCGGCGCGAGCCCTCGACCCTCCTTCCGCGCCCCCGGGGTGACCAGCGATCCGAAGGATGTGACCATGCTGGGTGACACCATCGTAGGCCGCGCATACAAGCGTGCCGAAGCCTGTGCCCGCCGCCGTGCAAACCGTTACCTGTCGGTGACTCGCGCTGTCCGCCGCCGGTTGCCGCCCACGGGCTGGCCATCGCCCGGGCCCGGTCCGCTTCGTCATCGCCCGAGCCTGGTCCGCAGCCCGGCGCCAAGCTCGGTGATCTCGGTGATCCCGAGCGCCTTGCCGAACAGCACGTACAGCAGCAGGGCGCCGCTCCCGCCGATGACCATGGTGATGATGCCGAACGCCGGGCCGGGAGCGAGGATCACCTGGACGGCGAACGTGATCGCGAGCGCGAACACCGCGCCGGGGATGGCCGCGAGGTGCATCCGGACCAGGCTCCGGCCGATGTTCCGGCCGTCCAGCCCGCGCATCCGCCGGGACAGGATGCGCCACGCGACGACCGCCCCGACCAGGTTCGCCAGGCCGAAGGCGGCCGCCAGGCCCTCCACCACATGGCCGACCGGCAGGACGGCGAGGGAGAACAGGCTGGCCGCGATGTTCGTGACCATGACCGCGACCCCGATGTACATCGGGGTCCTGCTGTCGTGCATGGCGTAGAACACGCGCAGCATGAGCTGGAACAGCATGTAGGGGACGAGGCCGAGCGAGAAGATCCCGAACACCAGGCCGATGTAGCGCGCGTCGGCGGGCGTGGTCTGGCCGTATCCGAGCAGCGCCTCGGCCAGCGGCGCGCCCAGCACCAGCAGGATGAGGGCCGCGGGCACGACGATCACCGAGGACAGCCGGACCCCGCCGGAGAAGTCCCGTTTGACCTCGCCGAACCTGCGTTCCGAGGCGTGCGCGCTCATCCGGGGCAGCAGGGCCGTGATCACCGAGATGCCCACAATCGCGTACGGCATCTGGAACAACTGCCAGGCGTAGCCGTAGGTCGGCACCCCGTCGTAGGGCGCGTGCCGCCATGCGGCGTTGGCCACGTTCTGCACCACCAGGAAGGAGACCTGCGTGGTGAGGATGTAGCCGAACAGCGGGGCGGCCATCCGGACGATCTCCGACACCTCGTCCCGGCGGAAGTCGAACCGCGGGTGCCAGCGGAAGCCCACCCGGCGCAGGAACGGGATCAGCGCCACGGTCTGGGCGACGATGCCGAGCGTGGTGCCGAGCCCGAGCAACTCGACCTGGCCGCTGGTGAGCGAGGACGTGGCGGAGGTGATGCCGCCGGTGATGGCGAACAGCAGCAGCACCGCGATCACCACGACGTTGTTGATCACCGGCGTCCACATCGGCGCCGCGAAGTGGCCCCGCGCGTTGAGCACGCCGCCGGCCAGCGAGGTCACCCCGTAGAAGAAGATCTGCGGAATGAAGAAGAACGCGAAGACCACGGTGAGGTGGCGCTCGGCCGGGGAGAGGGCGTGCGCGTACAGGTCCACCAGCAGGCCCGCGGCCAGCGTGGCGACCAGGGTGAGCGCGGCCAGCGAGATCGTGGCCAGGGTGAACATCCGCTGGTCGTACGCCTCGCCGCCGTCGGTATCCCGCTTCGCGGCGTTGACCAGCAGGGGAACCACCACGCTGGTGAGGATGCCGCCGAGCATCAGGTCGTACACCGCGTTGGGCAGCGTGTTGGCGTTGTTGTAGGCCGTCGATGCCACGGCGGTGCTGCCCAGCACGTAGGCGAGGACCAGCGTGCGGAGGAACCCGGTGCCGCGGGAGGCAAGGGTGCCCAGGGCCATGACGCCGCTGGACCGGACGACGTTGGTGTCCTCCGGCCGGACCGTCCGGGGGCGGGGCGGCAGCCGGTCCGCCACCTCGAACTCGGCGGTGGCGAACGGCTCCGGTACCGCCGGGCCGGGGCCCGGCCGCCGCCTGGTCACCTCAGCGGCGGTCTGCCCGGCCCGGGGCGGTGGCGTGGTCATCGTCCTCCTCCGCTGGCTGGCCCTGTTCCGCTCTCCCGGGTCCGACGCTACCGGGTTCGCCATCGCCAGATGCCGGATCGCGCGGGCTCGGCATGGGGTCGAGCTCTTCCGCCTCCAGGCCGGCGCCGCCCTCCTGCGGTCCGCCGCGGCGGATCGCCCGGGCGGCGGCGGAGAACACGAACACCACCAGCGCGACGGTGATGATCACGATCGCCAGCGTGCCGAAGTGCGTCGCGGTCACCGTCAGGTACGCGGGCTTGCCCGGCAGCGGCACACCCTGCGGCGTGGCCAGCCACAGGGTGAGCGTGGTCGAGCCGGCCACCTGGGCCTGGACCGGGATCTTGACCGTCACCTGCGCCTTGCCCTGCACCGTGATCGCCTTGTTGAACGGCCACCCGATGGTCACGTGGTCCACCGACGGCGTGGTGACGCTCACGTGCAGCCGCACCGTGACCGCGTGCGGGAGGTTGTTCCTGATCGACACGGGCACGTTCCCGGCTTTGCCGCCCAGGGTGACCCGCGGCGAGCCGACGATCCGCACCTGCCGCAACTGGGTCTCGACGAAGTCCAGGTCACGGCGCAGCATCTGCTCGGCGGGCCGCTCGGCCGCCCTGCCGCCGCGCCACGCCGAGGATTCCACCGCGTCCACGGCGGTGCTGAGGTAGCCCCGGCCGCCGGCGGTGAGGATGCTGTCGAGCAGCCGCACCTTGAAGTCGAGGTTGTTCTTCACCTGCCGGAGCAGCGACGCGCTCAGTTCATCGGAGCTGGGCAGGCGCTGCGGCGGCGACTGCCGTGCGGGCTGGCCCGGCGGTGCCCCCGCGGCGACCATGCTGGCCAGGGTGGCCGGGTGCAGCCAGGGCGTATCGGTCGTCTCGGCCAGCAGGGCCTGCACCAGCGGCAGCGACGGGTCCCAGCGGCGGGGCGGGGCGACCACCACCGCGCGGGGGGTGCGGGGCGCCGGCTCGGCGGCGATCATCGCGGTCTCGGCGAGGAACCACTGCTCCTTCCCGAACGCCGCGGCCTGCCGGACCTGCCCGCGCAGGCTGGACGGCACCCCGGGGGGGGCGGGCACCACGCCGGGGATCTGGCTGCGCCGGGCGGTCAGGATCTGGGTGAGGGTGTGGTCGGCGAGCAGGACGTTCATCTGGGCGCCGAGCCCGTCGGGCGTGGTGGTCACCGCGGTGGGCGTGTAGTTGACCGAGGCGCGCGGGGGCATCAGCCTGCTGTCCAGGATCACCGCCCGGACCTGCTGGTGGGCGGCCAGTTCCTGGAGGACGCTGTAGTCGGCGATCCCGCCGGACGGCCAGGCCATGCCGCTGACGGCGTCCGGCGTGGCCCGCTGCACCCCGCCGAGGTACTTCTGTGCCGTGGCCCGGCCGTCGGTGAAGGCGGCACCGAGTTCGCTGTCGAGTCCCTTGTGCGCCAGGGCGGCGATGTCGGCGTCGGCATATGGGGTCACGAAGAAGTCCTGGTGCCGGGTGACCTCCTGGATGCCGCTCAGCCAGGCCGCCGCGGCGTGGCTGGCGCGCTCGGGTGTCCCGCCGGCGCAGTCCGGGCCGCTGCCGGCGCGGTAAGGCTGCCTCATGGCCTCGAGGTCGCTGAGCAGTGCCGGGTCGATGGCCCAGGTCAGCTGCGCGTCCACGCCGTCGGCGGACTGGCCCGCCGCGAGCAGCGTGTTCAGCCGCCCGCCCGCGGCGATGCTGCCCGCGAGCTCGTTGGACACCAGCCCCGGGCAGGCGTCCTGCTGCGGCGTGTCGATCACCGGCCAGGCCCAGCCGATGGCCAGCGGCTTGACCGAGCGGAGCGCCGATTTGCCCGGCCAGAACGGCAGCAGCGTCCGGGCCACGTCCACCGGCCCGGTCACGGCGCTGTTGAGCTGGGCCGCCAGCGGGTAGACGCCGAAGTAGCGCATCCCCACCTGGGCCACGTCCAGGGTCAGGGACCACGGCACGGCTCCGTGTGCCGGGACCGCGGGGAGGGTGCGCACCGCTCCGGGGATCTGCGTGTCCAGTCCGGTGGCGGTCTGCGACGTCAGGTAGCCATTCATGGCGGTGCGGCTGACCAGCGGGACCGCGGAGGACCAGAGCCCCACCGTCAGGCCCGGCAGCGCGGCGGCCTCCGGGTTGGCCACGATCCCGGAGACGGTGACCTTGCGCTTCGGCGTGGCGGTCGTGGGGGTCATCGACGTGATCGCGATCCACGGGTGCGCGGGCCCCCGGCGGCTGGCGGGCGCGGCCGTCCGCGCGCCCGCGGCGCTGGCCGGGCCCGCGGCCGCGGGGGCCGCGGCCATCAGCAGCCCCAAGGCCAGGGCCGCGAGCCGGAGGCACCGCCTGGTCACCCTCGCCCCCAGTGCTCCCGCAGACACGCCATGCCGAAAATGCTATTGCCGATCGCCGGCTGACATTTACCGTCGCGAGCCACACGGTGGATGTGGCGGGCCCGATCGGGTTTCGCTGCCGCCCCGGAGCCCCTACCCTCGATGCCCGTGCCGGATTCCTCGGACCTGACCCCCCACCAGCGCCGCGCCGCCGCCGCCCTGCTGCGCGAGCCGGCCGCGGCCGTGTCGGGCCTGGCACGCCTGTTCGCCGCCCAGGGCCACGAGCTGTACCTGGTCGGCGGGCGGGTCAGGGACGTGTTCCTGGGCCGGGACAGCCCGGACCGCGACCTAGACCTGACCACCGACGCCCGGCCCGAGCAGGTGCGGGCGATCGCGGCCGGCTGGGCCGACAAGGTCTGGGAGACGGGGATCGAGTTCGGCACCGTCGGGCTGCGCAAGGGCGGCACGGTGTGCGAGATCACCACGTACCGGGCGGAGAAGTACCAGCCCGGCTCGCGCAAGCCCGAGGTGACCTACGGCCGGTCGCTGGCGGCGGACCTGGCCCGGCGCGACTTCACCGTCAACGCCATCGCGGCGCGGCTGCCGTCACTGGAGATCGTCGACCCCTTCGGCGGCATGCGCGACCTGGCCGCGCGGGTGCTGCGGACGCCGGGCCGGCCGGAGGACTCGTTCAACGACGACGCGCTGCGGATGCTCCGCGCGGCGCGGTTCGCCGCGCAACTGGGCTTCGCCGTGCTGCCCGAGGTCCAGGCCGCGATGACCGCGATGGCCGCCCGGCTGTCGGTGGTCTCGGCGGAACGGATCAGCGCCGAGCTGGCCAAGCTCATCTGCGCGCCGGGACCCGACGGGCCGGTCCGCGGGGTGTCGGTGCTGGTGGACACCGGGGTCGCGGACCAGGTCCTGCCCGAGGTCCCGGCGCTGCGGCTGGAGGTGGACGAGCATTTCCGGCACAAGGACGTCTACCAGCACTCGCTGACCGTGCTGGCCCGGGCGACCACGCTGGAGGCCGCGTACGGCCTGCACGACGACCTGGTCGTCCGGCTCGCCGCGCTGCTGCACGACATCGGCAAGCCCAAGACGCGCCGGGCCCTGCCCGGCGGCAAGGTGGCCTTCCATCATCACGAGGTGGTCGGCGCCGACATGGCGCGGCAGCGCCTGGCCGCGCTGCGCTTTCCCGCGGCGGTGGTCGCCGACGTGTCCGAGCTGATCGCGCTGCACCTGCGCTTCCACGGCTACGGCGCGGGGGAGTGGACCGACTCCGCCGTCCGGCGGTACGTCCGGGACGCCGGCCCGCTGCTGCCCCGGCTGCACGTGCTGACCCGGGCCGACTGCACGACCCGGAACAAGGCCAAGGCGCTGCGCCTCGAGCGCGCCTACGACGACCTGGAGAAACGGATCGCCGTCCTGTCCGCGCGGGAAGAGCTGGACAAGATCAGGCCGGACCTGAACGGTACCGAGATCATGGAGATCCTCCGCGTGCCGCAGGGACGGGTCGTCGGCGACGCCCGCCAGCACCTGCTCGACCTGCGCATGGAGCACGGCCCGCTGGGCCACGACCGCGCGGTTCAGGAGTTGCTGCGCTGGGCCAGGGGCGAGGGCTTGGACGTGCCGGAACCGCCGGAGGAGACCGGCGGAGGCTGACGGCTGAGGGCCCAGTACCCGGCCGCCGCTGCGGCGTAGCCGGCCGCGACCGCGCCCAGGATCACCGGCGACCTGCCGTTGTGCGGCACGAAGGCCGCGCATGCGATCGCCCCGGCGGCCAGCGAGACGTTGAAGGCCACGTCGTAGAAGGCGAACAGCCGGCCGCGGAAGGCGTCGTCGGTATCCTCCTGCAGCACCGTGGTCGCGCAGATGGCAACTCCCTGCGCGGTCAGGTACAGCAGGAACCCGAAGGCCAGGTACGCGATCTCGTCGAAGCTCTCACCGACCACCGCCGTCACCAGCCCGGCCGCCGCGAGCAGCAGCGCGATGACGGCCCGCTTCGACAGCCACCGGGTGGCGGGCGGCACGACCAGCGCGGCGCAGCCGTAGCCGACCGCGGAGACCGTCGCCAGCAGCACGACATGGCCCTCCGCCACCGGGGCGCTGGAGGGATAGAAGTAGTTCCGGTACAGCAGGATCGACACCACGGTCAGGATCCCGAACAGGAACTTGCCTGCCGCGGTCGCGCCGAGCGCGCTGGCCGGCCCGCGGTGCCTGACCGCGTACCGCGCGGCGGCCGCCAGGTCGGTCGCGACCGTGCCCACCTCGCCGAGCAGCGGTCCCGGCTCCTCTCCCGGCTCGAAGGCCGGGCCGAGCAGGTCGCGGCGCATGGTGGCGGCCACCGCGCCTGCCGCCACATAGCAGCAGCCGGCCACCAGGATCGTGATGGCCGCGCCCCGCTCGGTATCGCCGGTGGCCGCGTTCAGGCCGAGGGCGATGATGCCGCCGACCGCGCCGACGATGCCGCCGACCGTGGGCGAGACCGAGTTGGCCATCACCAGCTTGTCCCCGGCCACCACGTGCGGCAGCGCGGCGGACAGCGAGGCCAGGAAGAACCGGTTCACCCCCAGCACGAGCAGCACCGCCACGTAAAGCGGCACGCCCCGGCCGCCGGTGGCCATCACGGCCGCGGTCAGCGCGACGAACGCGGACCGGAGCAGCGCGGAGAAGACCAGGATCTGACGCCGCGACCAGCGGTCGATGAGCACCCCGGCGAACGGCCCGATGACCGAGTACGGCAGGTAGAGCACGGTGAACGCCGCCGCCGCCGCCGACGGGCTCGGAAACGAGCTCGCGTTGAAGAACACGTACGTGCCGACGCCGGCCGTGACGATGCCGTCCCCGGCCTGGGAGATCAGCCGGACCGAGAACAGCCGCCGGAAGTCCCGTTCCGCCAGCACGCTGCGCAGGTCAGCGAACAGGGATGGGCGAGGCACCCGCTCAGCCTATTACTGCCTCCGGCGGGCGGCCGGCGTGGCGAGTTAGCGGTCCACCTCGCCGCGGATGAACTTCTCCACCGCGTCCCGCGCGGCGTCGTCGCCGTACTGCTCCGGCGGCGACTTCATGAAGTAGCTCGCGGCGGACAGCAGCGGCCCGCCGATGCCCCGGTCGAGCGCGATCTTGGCGGCACGGATCGCGTCGATGATCACGCCGGCCGAGTTCGGGGAGTCCCAGACCTCCAGCTTGTACTCCAGGCTGAGCGGCACGTCGCCGAACGCCTTCCCCTCCAGCCGGACGAACGCCAGCTTGCGGTCGTCCAGCCAGGGGACATGGTCGGACGGCCCGATGTGCACGGCGGCCCGCTCCATCTCGTGCGGTATCTGCGAGGTGACCGACTGGGTCTTGGAAACCTTCTTGGACTGGAGCCTGCTGCGCTCCAGCATGTTCATGAAGTCCATGTTGCCGCCGACGTTGAGCTGGTAGGTGCGCAGCAGTTCCACGCCCCTGTCCTCGAACAGCCTGGCCAGCACCCGGTGCGTGATCGTGGCGCCCACCTGCGACTTGATGTCGTCGCCGATGATCGGCACGCCCGCCGCGGTGAACTTGGCGGCCCACGTGGGATCCGAGGCGATGAACACCGGCAGGGCGTTGACGAACGCCACGCCCGCGTCCAGCGCGCACTGCGCGTAGTACCGGTCCGCCTGCTCCGAGCCGACCGGCAGGTAGGACACCAGCACGTCGGCGCGGGCGTCACGGAGCACCCGGACGACGTCGGCGTACGGGTCATCCGACTCTGTGATCATCTCGTGGTAGTACTGGCCCAGGCCGTCCAGCGTCGGCCCGCGCTGCACGGTGATCCCGGTCGGCGGGACGTCGCAGATCTTGATGGTGTTGTTCTCGCTGGCCCCGATCGCCTCGGCCAGGTCCCGCCCGACCTTCTTGGCATCCACGTCGAACGCCGCGACGAACTCCACGTCGCGCACGTGATAGGGGCCGAACTGCACATGCATCAGGCCCGGTACCCGGCTCTCCGGATCGGCGTCCTTGTAGTACTCCACCCCCTGGACGAGGGAACTTGCGCAGTTGCCCACACCCACGATGGCTACTCGTACCGAACCCATGAGGATTGCTCCTGTTCTTTGCCAGCGGCGCCGCGGGGGCGGCGCCGGCCTGTCAGCCCGCGGAAGTGCCCGCTGACGTGTCGTTTTCCTGATGAGGCTTGGCGCGCCGCGGCGCCTGGTCGGCCGACTCCCGCTCCGATGCGATCAGCTCGTTGAGCCAGCGGACCTCCCGCTCGACCGACTCCAGGCCGTGCCTGTGCAGTTCGAGCGTGTAGCTGTCCAGGCGCTCCCTGGTCCGCGTCATGGCCGCCCGGAAGGCGTCCAGCCGCTCCTCCAGCCTGGTCCGGCGGCCCTCCAGGATGCGCAGCCGGATATCCGCGCGGGTCTGGCCGAAGAACGCGAACCGCACACCGAACCCGTCGTCCTCCCACGCGGCGGGACCGGGCTCGGCCAGCAGGTTCTGCAACCGCTCCTTGCCCTCCGCGGTCAGCCGGTAGACGATCTTCGACCGCCGCCCGGTCAGGGGGCTGCCCGGGACGGCGGGCTCGTCTTCCGCGATCAGGCCCTGGGCCAGCAGGTCCTTCAGGCATGGGTAGAGCGAGCCGTACCCGAACGCGCGGAACGCGCCGAGGAAGGCGTTCAGCCGCTTGCGCAGTTCGTAGCCGTGCATGGGGGTCTCGTGCAGCAGGCCGAGCACGGCCAGCTCGAGGACTCCCGACCGTTGACCGCTCACGACTGCTCCCAGGGCTCCGCTGCGCCCGGCTCCGTCCCGTTGCGCGAGACTGGAGGCGCTATGCCTCGAACCGATGTATCGAACCGATACATCATCAAGATATGTCGACGCGTCACATGTTGCAACCCGGTGCCCGGCCGCGCCCGGCCGGGGCGGCATTTCAGCACCTCACCGGGGCCGCGCCGGGTCCTCCCGGGGCCGGGCGGTGACAGGCGGGCAGGTCTCGGCATGGTCACGAAGGCGTCGTAGTCTGTCTGGGATGGCACCCAGAAGATCCGTGGTCGATTACGCGCTTGCCCGCCGGGCAACGCTCGCCTCGGTGTTCGCTGGGCACACCACGGTCGCGGACGTCTGTGACGCGCACCCCTACCTGCTTCGCGCCGCGAAGTTCCACGGGGAGGCGACGGACAGCAGGTGCCCCATCTGCCGCCGGGCCAGGCTCACCCACGTCACCTACGTATATGGTGACGAACTCGGGCGCTACGCGGGGCGGGTGAAACAGGCGGGGGAACTGGCCGAGATGGCCGCCGAATATGGGGAGTTCCGGGCGTACGTCGTCGAGGTCTGCCAGAGTTGTGGCTGGAACCACCTCGCCTCGTCCTACGTTCTTGGCACGGGCGAGCCGCCCGCCCGGCGCGGACGCCCCGGGCCCGAACCAGCGAGCAGGACAAGCTAGACCGGCCACAGGGGCCGCGAGGCAAGGCGGCGGACGGGCAACGGCCGTGCCAGGCACGGCGTACCGCGGAGGGTTGGCTACCCCCGCCCGCGACTGGCTCTTCAACCAGCGAGGACGTGTGAGTAACCCAGAGTTTCCCGCACCATACCGGCCAGGCTCGCGCCCGGAAGGGCGCTCCTCCGGCTTGCCCGCCGACCGCGGCAGCCGCATCCCCTACCCGTCGAGGTCGCCGGGCGGCGGCTATGCCAGCGCGTCGGGCGCGGGCGGCCGCGGCGTGGACGAGCTGAGCGGCTACGGCCGCGGTTCCGGCGCCCAGCGCTCCCCGGGCCGGCCGCCGCGCGGCAGCGGCCCGGCCGAGCGGGAGCCGTCCGGCCGTGGCGGGGACGTGCCGCCTGGTGGCAGGCACGGGCGGGGCCGCCAGGCCCGCGCCGCCGCGCCCGGTGCCACTGGCCGGGACGGCGGTTCGTGGGATGACCGCACTGCCGCGCGCGGCCGCGGCACCTCCCGGTTCGGCACCGGCGTCCGTGACATCAGGGCCGACCTGCGTGAGCGGCTGCGCCGCAACGGGGTCAGCGGTGACTGGGACGAGCCGGGCGGGCACCGCCGGGCGGGCACGCGCCAGGCCGTTCCCGGCGGTGACTGGGACGAGCCGGGCGGCGGCCGCCGCGGCCCGCGCCGGAGCCCGCGCGGCGGCGGTGACTGGGACGGCCCGGGTGGCCGGCCGCCGCGCCGGAAGGGCAGCTGGTGGCGGCACTGGACCTGGAAGAAGGCGCTGGCCCTGGTCGCCGCCTGCTTCGGCCTGGTGATCATCCTGGCCGCGGCCGGGGTGGCGTACGCCTACTCGAAGACGCCGATCCCCGACGTCCAGCAGAGCGTCATGGAGCAGGCGTCCAAGGTCTACTTCAACGACGGCAAGTCCCAGGTGGGCCAGTTCGGCACCACCAACCGGGTGATCCTCAGCTACAACCAGATCCCCGCGGTGCTCCGCAACGCCGCCGTGGCGGCCGAGGACAAGAACTTCTGGCACGAGGGCGGTATCTCGCCCACCGGCATCATCCGCGCCGCCTACTACGACCTCACCAGCTCCGGCGGGAGCCTGCAGGGCGGTTCCACCATCACCCAGCAGCTGGTCCGGAACTACTACGACAACATCGGCACCGCGCAGACGGCCGGCCGCAAGGTCAAGGAGATCTTCGTCGCGGAGAAGCTCGCCCAGGCCAAGTCCAAGGAGTGGATCCTGCAGCAGTACCTGAACACGGTGCTGCTCGGCGGGCACGTCTACGGCGTCGGCGCCGCGGCGCAGTACTACTTCGGCCTGGACACCAGCCACCTGTCCGAGATCACCCCGGCCCAGGCCGCGATGATCGCCGCGCTGATCCAGAGCCCGAACGGCTACAGCCCCAACCCCAAGGCCGGCGCGGCCTACGCGGGCCTGGTGTACCGGTGGAAGTACGTGCTCCGGGCGATGAACCAGATGGGCACGCTGCCGGCGGCGGCCTATCAGCAGGCACTGAAGAAGTTCCCCGCCGTGGTGCCGCCGCCGAACAACACCTGGAACGGCTACCGCGGGTACATCATGCAGGCCGTGCTCGGCGAGCTGGAGAACACCTACCACTACTCGCTGTACCAGATAAACAACGACGGCCTGCACGTGGTGACCACGTTCAACAAGAACCTGATGGACTCGCTGTACGCCACGGTCCGGTCCACCAACGGCATCATCCGGCACTGCGCGCCGCCGGCCCTGCTGGCCTCGGCGGCACCCGCGCCCTGCAAGGGGCTGCCGAAGTGGGTTCGCACCGGGGCGGTGCTCGAGCAGGTGAACAACGGCGCCATCCTGGCCATGTACAGCGGGCCGAACTATAACAAGCAGCACTGCGGCTGCCAGTACGACAACGCGCTGCAGTCCCGGAACCAGGTCGGCTCCTCGTTCAAGACCTACGTGCTGGCCACCGCCGTCAAGCAGGGCATGAGCGTCCAGACCAGCGTCCTCGACGGTGACTCGCCGCTGTGGATCCCGCCGGACACCGAGCCGACGATCCTGGCCAAGCCGGGGGGCCAGGCTCCCGGGCCCGGCTACTACGAGGTCGTGAACGACGAGAGCGGGAACAACAACCTGGGGCCGGTGACCGTGCAGACCGCGACGGCGGCCTCGCTGAACACCGCCTACACCGACCTGTGGCACCGGGTGGCCTACGACCAGCAGTCCGGCCAGTACCCCGTCGTCGACATGGCCAAGGCCTTCGGCGTGGACCCCAAGGCCAGCGGGCTGCAGACGATGCGGAACGAGGCCGGCACCGCGCTCGGCCAGGCGTCCCTGACCGTGGAGGAGCAGGCGACCACGATCGCCACGCTCGCCGACAACGGCGTGTACCACACCCCGCACGTCATCAAGAAGATCATCGCCGGCACCTCGGTGACCCCCGCGAAGATCACCGTGCGCACGGTGCTCACCCCCGACCAGGCGGCGGACGTGGACTGGGCGCTGTCGGCCGACACCGGGCCCGGCGGCACCGCGGCGGGACTCGGCATGGACAACGGCCAGCCGGTCATCGCCAAGACCGGGACCACCAACCTGTCCCAGTCGGCGTTCTTCATGGGCGCCACCACGAAATACGCCATGGCGGACGCCATGTTCGTCAACCACCCCGGCTGCACGCTGCCCAAGTCCCAGCAGTACCAGTGCAGCTCCACCTCGGCGCTGGCGTTCGCGCCGCCGCCGGGCCTGCAGAGCCTGTTCGGCGTCGGCGGCCTGTCCGGTTACGGCGGCCAGTACCCGGCCTTCATCTGGCACCAGTTCATGGTGAAGAACTTCAACGGCCTGCCGGTGGACCAGTTCCTCCCGGTCAACGACGACGGGCAGAAGTGGATCCTGATGAACCAGCCGAAGCCGAAGCCGAAGCACCACCAGAACCCGGGCGGCCAGCTCTGCCCGGGCCCGCCGTTCCCCTTCGGCTGCCACCACCACGGGCAGCCGAGTCCCACCCCGTCGGGGATCCCCACCACGACGCCGACGGGCATCCCCACGCCGAGCCCCACCCCGACCCGGCGCTTCGGCGCGGCCAGCCCGGTCGCCGGGTCCGGCGGGCCCTCCGGGGGGACCGGGGCGGGCGCGCTGGCGCTGGCGGCCGTGGTGGTCGCCGGGCCGTCGCTGCCGCTGGTGGGCAGGCTCCGGCGGCGGTCCAGGGCGCGCAGGTCCACCGGGCACCCGCCGGGCGGTTAGGGTGGTGTCCCGTGGATCCGCGGCAGGCCAGAGATCTACGGGATGTGCCCCAGGGGGCCCAGCCCGACGCGGGGCAGCAGCCGATGACCGAACCCGACAGCACGCAGGCGCGGACCGCCGTGCCCGGCCGGGCACGGCCGGATGCGGCCCCCTGGCAGCGCCGCGCCGCCATGATCGCGGGCTCCACCACCGCGCTCGTCGTGGCCAGCCTGGCAGGCAGTGCCCTGGGCTTCGCCAACAAGGCGGCCTGCCGCAGCGGGGACTGGAACGTCTACCTCAAGCAGTTCCAGGCGCACTGCTATACCGATATCTACCCGCTGTACTTCAACGAGCAGCTGTCGTCGGGCAAGGTCCCCTACACCGGTCACCCGGTCGAGTACCCGGTCCTGATCGGCGGGGCGATGCAGGCGGTCGCCTGGCTGGTGCGGCCGATCTCCGATCCCTTCGTCCGGGGGCGGGAGTTCTTCGACCTCACCGTGCTGCTGCTCACGCTGTTCGCCCTGGCGGGCACGCTGGCGACCGCGTACCTGGCCGGCCGCACGCGCCGGTGGACCGCGCTCGGCGTGGCGCTCGCCCCCGGGCTGATCCTGGCCTCGTTCATCAACTGGGACCTGATCGCCATGGGCCTGGCCACGCTGGGCATGGCGGCATGGGCGGCACGCAGGCACGTCCTTGCCGGGGTCCTGCTCGGCCTGGCGGTGGCCACCAAGTTCTACCCGCTGCTCTTCTTCGGCCCGCTGCTGCTGCTGTGCCTGCGGGCCGGCCGCATGCGGGCGTTCTGGGCCGCCGCGGCGGCGGCCACGGTCACCTGGCTGGCCGTCAACCTGCCGGTCGCCTTCGCCGCGCCGTCCGGCTGGGGGCGGTTCTATTCACTGAACGAGACCCGCCCGGCGGACTGGGGCGCCATCTGGTACTACTTCGAGGTCGCGCACTGGCCGTTTCTCGGCTCGCTCACGACCGGCGCGCTGAACCTGCTGTCGGCGGCGGTGTTCGCGGCCGGCTGCCTGCTCGTCGGCCTGCTCATCCTCGCTGCCCCGCGCCGTCCCCGGGTGCCGCAGGTGTTCTTCCTCGTCCTCGCGGTGTTCCTGCTCAGCAACAAGGTGTGGTCGCCGCAGTACGTGATCTGGCTCGTCCCGCTCGTCGTGCTGGCCCGGCCCCGGCTGTGGGCATACGCGACCTGGCAGCTGGCCGAGGTCACCTACTTCTTCGCCATCTGGGCCTACCTGATCACCGTGGCGATCGCCGGCCCGGTGCCGGTGGCCGAGGGCGGCATCGCGCCCCGGGTCTACTTCGCCGCGCTCCTCTTCAGGTTCGTCACCGTGGTGGTCCTCGCCGTGCTGATGGTCAGGGACATCCTGCGCCCGGACGCCGACCTGGTCCGCGCGGCCGGTGACGACGACCCCGCGGGCGGCGTGCTCGACGGCGCCGCGGACAGGTTCGCGCTGCGCCCGGGCCGGTGGCGCCGCCCGGCCGTGTCCGGCGCCGTCCCGCCCGTGTCCGGCGCCGCGCCGCCCGGGCCTGGCGCCGCCCCGGCCGGGCCCGGCTAGGGCATGCACGTAGATCACCTGTGCCCGGGCCCGGCGCGGCCCGGGGGCAAGCCAGCTACAGCCGGGCAGCTACCTTGATCAACATTGCGATCTTGCGGTAGTTTGATCACATGCCTTTGCAGAGCGGTAAGCGACTGAGAGGTCCCGAGCGCGCCACGATAGCTGCGCTTTTCGCGAAGGAGTACGAGGCAGGCGCATCAATTCGCCAATTGGCCAAGGCGCATGGGACCAGTATTGGGCGCGCGCGGAACCTGCTCGTGGAGGCGGGGGTGTCGTTCCGCTCGCGAGGAGGGCCGACGCGGCGCCGCGATAAAGGTTCGTCAAAGAGCGGGACCCAGCAAAGCTCTTGAGGTACCGCCATCAGTAGGTAAGGAGCAGGCGGTCGGCCACGACCTCGTTCTCCAGGCTCCAGCCTTCCATCTGGAATCGCCTCAGCATTGACCGGCCGCAGTTGACGAGCGCCTCGGTCTCGAACAGTCCCGCGGGGATCGCTAGCTCGCAGGCCTGCTTCCCCGACTTCTTGGTACCGTCAATACTAAGTGCTACCCTGACCCCACGGGATTTCGCCGCCATAATGCAGTCGAACAACTCGGCGAGCCGGAAGGCCTGGGCGCCGTAAAGTATTGTCTGGGTATGCACATACGGCGGATCGCAGTAGATTACGTCCCCCTCGCCGGCCAGCGCGAATGCTTCCTTATAATCCATGTGCTCGAACTTGGCCCCGGCGGTCCGGTCCTGCCACAGCCGGGCCCGTCGCGTGAACGACTCCGGGCTGACGGGCTTGTGCACGCCCATGGGCGTGGACATGTAGCCGTCGTTGGCGCGGAAACGAACCACTCCGCCGTAACATGACCGCGAAAGGAAAAGAAGGTCGGCTGCGTTGGGGTTAGCGTTGTAGCCGGCCTTTATCGCTTCATAGGCAGCCCGCTTGTCGAGCGCTTCATTCCACTTGTGCCAGCGTTCGGCGTACCAGCGGACCAGCTGCCCGGAATCATCATGGAGCATCTGCCAGATCCCCATCAACGGCCCGAAGGTGTCAGAACCAACGGCGCGGGGCGGCCGCAGCGTGCCGAGAACCGCTCCGCTGCCCAGAAAGGGCTCGAAATAGGTGCCGTTGTCAAGGGGCGGCAAATAGCTGGCGATCTCATGCGCGAAGCGCTGCTTGTTCCCTATCCACTTGAGCAACTGTGTCTTGAAGGGCGGGGCTGGCAGGCCGGGCAGCGGAAGGGTGTCAGGGCCGGTTCCGGGCATAGTTTGAGTCTACTGGCCAGCCCCGGCATAACTTGGCAAACCTCAGGCGCCACGCCGGACCCGCGGTTTGCCAACCACGGGCCACGTTCTCAGCCAACATACATACGACCAGCCAGGAGATTGGTTACACCAGGGCGAAGCCGCCGTGGCGGCACAAAGTCAAGGTTCCTGCCCGGCCGGGATCAGTGCCACTTACAGACCGCTCGGCTTGTCTGCTCCCGCCTGTTCACCGGCGCAGCGCGCACACCAACTGCCCACTGCCGCAGCGCACAGGCCAGCCGAATGGTTTGGAACCCGGGAATTGAGTAAGCCGACGGTATCCATGCCCGCACATTCTGATCATCGACAGTCATCGTGCCCGACGGGAAATGGGCCGGCCCTGCCTATGCCGCATGGCGACATCGTGCACCTGGGTTATGTGGGCGAAGTCCTCCAGGGTCACCGCTGGCCAAGGTGCTCGCGGAGCCAGCGGATGTCGGCCGCGGGGTCCGGCGTCTCGCAGACGGCGGGGGCCCCGGCAGAGCGCACGACGTCCAGCAGCCGGGCCGGGTCGATGGTGCCCGACTCGATCGGCGCGTGCCGGTCCCGGCCGGAGCCGAACTCGTCCCGCGAGTTGTTGCAGTGCACCAGGTCGATCCGGCCGGTGACGGCCGTCACCCGGTCCACGATGCCGTCCAGGTCCTCGCCGCTGGCATGGGCGTGGCAGGTGTCCAGGCAGAAGCCGATCTGGCCGGGACCGCCAGCCGTGGCGAGGTCCGCGATGGCGTCCCACAGGCGGGCGAGCGCGCCGAGGCCACGGGCCATCGCGTGGTCCCCGCCCGCGGTGTTCTCGATGAGCAGCGGCACCGGCCGGTCGATGCGCTCCACCGCCTTGCGCCAGTTGGCGTAGCCCTCCCGCTCGTCGACCCCGCCGGTGACGTACCCGCCGTGCACGATCAGGCCCTTCGCCCCCACGGCCGCCGCGGCGTCAAGCTGCTGGCTCAGCAGCTTGCGGCTGGGAATCCGGATCCTGTTGTTCGCGCTGGCCACGTTGATCCCGTACGGCGCGTGGATGAACACGTCCAGGCCGGCCTCGGCGAGCGCGGCGCGGAGCTTGGCGGCGTCACCGCCGGGGAAGGCCGGCGGGTCCCAGCCCTGCGGGTCGCCGAGGAAGAACTGGATGACCTGAGAGCCGGTGGCGCTCGCCACGGTCAGCGGGTCACCTTCGCGGTCGTGGGCGCCGATGCGAGCCATGACCCGAGCGTAGACAAGTTCGCCGCTGCCCGTGGCCCCGCGCGATGCGCGCCGGGCGGACGGGAGGCGTGGGACGGGCGGGGATTCTCCGCGCAGCGGTGCGGGAACAATCCGTGCTGGGAACCGCCGGGACTCAGAAGGGTGGCCGACATGCCGGAAGCCACGAGCACGCCCTCTCGCGCGCACCTCACGCTGAACAGCGACGGCCAGCGGCATCCGCTGGAGAACGGCCTCGCCATCTTCACCCTGGTCGCCGGGCTCGTCGTCTTCGCGGTCGGGTGGGTGGTCACCCTGCACGTGATCGCCTCGGTGCTCGGTGTCATCAGCCTTGTGGTCGGCCTGTACGCGCAGATGATCTCCGCCACCCGGGAAGAGCGGATGATCATCGTCACCGGCCTGATCGCGGCGTTCGTCGGCACCGCCCTGGGCTTCGCCCACGGCGGCTTCATCCCGTAGCCGGGCCAGCCCCGGGCGTCAAGGCTGGCCCCGGGACCAGGGTTGGTATGGGTGCCCGAGCACCCCGGCGGCGTTGGTAAGCTAGCTCCCCTGCGCAGTTCCTCCTGTCACGGAGAGACCGTGACCGTCAGTCCAGAGGGGGCAGGTTCCGTTCATGCGCCACTACGAGATGATGATCATCCTCGACCCAGCTCTTGAGGAGACCACGGTCCAGCCGTCCCTGGAGCAGTTCCTGACCGTGGTCACCACGGGGGGCGGGTCCGTGGACAAGGTTGACGTGTGGGGCCGCAGGCGCCTTGCCTACGAGATCGACCACAAGTCCGAGGGCATCTACGCCGTCATCGACATGATGGCCGTGCCGGACTCGGTCGCGGAACTCGACCGCCAGCTGGGCCTCAACGAGGCGGTTCTGCGGACCAAGGTCCTCCGCATGGAACAGCACTGACAGAGGTACGCGGTACGCTCACGGTCGCTACCGAACTATCCCCGAAGGACCGGAGTCAGCGATGGCTGCAGGTGACACCCAAATCACTATCGTCGGCAACCTGGTCGGCGACCCCGAGTTGCGCTACACCCCGACGGGCCAGGCAGTGGCCACGTTCCGGGTGGCCTCCACGCCGCGCTTCCGCGACAACACCACCGGCGAGTGGAAGGACGGCGACAGCCTGTTCCTGAGCTGCAACGTCTGGCGGCAGGCGGCGGAGAACGTCGCCGAGAGCCTGCAGCGGGGCATGCGCGTGATAGTCAGCGGGCGGCTCCGCCAGCGCTCCTATGAGACCAGGGAAGGCGAGAAGCGCACCGTCTACGAGATCGAGGTCGACGAGGTCGGCCCGTCGCTGCGCAACGCCTCCGCCAAGGTGGTCAAGTCCAACCGCTCGGCCGGCGGCAACTTCGGCGGCCAGGGCGGCGGTGGCGGCGGCTACGGTGGTGGCGGCGGTGGCGGTGGCGGTGGCCAGCGGCCCGCCGAGGACCCGTGGACCTCGGATCCCGCCGACGGCTTCGGCGGCGACAGCGTGCCCGACGAGCCGCCCTTCTAGCCTCCTCCGGCCGGCCGCCCGGCTGCCACCTTCACCGTCTGTTCATTCACCGTCCCCGAACTCCACCATCCGTCCGACCACTCACCATCCCCGCCGCGGGGCGGGGCTCTCCCAAGGAGCACCACGATGGCGAAAGCACCCATCCGCAAGCCAAGAAAGAAAGTCTGCCTGTTCTGCCAGGAGAAGATCGCCTACGTCGACTACAAGGACACTCCGCTGCTGCGGAAGTTCATCTCCGACCGTGGCAAGATCCGGGCCAGGCGGGTGACCGGTAACTGCACCCAGCACCAGCGCGACGTGGCGACGGCCATCAAGAACGCGCGGGAGATGGCGATGCTGCCCTACACGAGCACGCCGCGGTAGGGGGCCGGACGATGAGTCGCACACCGATGAAGCTGATCCTGACCCAGGAGGTCACCGGCCTCGGCGCGCCCGGGGACGTGGTGGAGGTGGCTGGTGGTTACGGCCGCAACTACCTGGTCCCGCGCGGGCTGGCCATGCGCTGGACGCGCGGCGCGGAGAAGCAGGTCGACCTGATCAAGCGAGCACGCGCGGCCCGGGACATCCGCGGCGTCGACGATGCCAAGGAGGCCGCGGGACGGCTCTCCGCGCTGCACGTGCGGCTGGCCACCCGGGCCGGCAACACGGGCAGGCTGTTCGGCTCGGTCAGCCCCTCGGACATCGCCCAGGCCGTGCGCGCGGCCGGCGGCCCGGAACTTGACCGGCGGCGGATCGAGGTGCCCAACCCGATCAAGACCATCGGCTCGCACCAGGTCCGGGTTCGCCTGCACCCCGAGGTGACCGCCACGATCGATATCGAGATCGTCGGGAACTGAGCCGGCGCGCGGCCGCCGGCCAGCCGTCGTCTGCCCGCGTCCCCGGGCCCGGCCCGGCTTCCTAAGCTGCCGTCCGGGCAGTAGCCGCGCAACCGCGCGGCCAGCGCCGGGTCCAGTTCCGCGATCATGGCCCACAGGCCGGCCAGCCGGCCGGTGAGGTCGCCCGGGTCCGCCCGCCCGGCTGCCGCGGCACGTGCGTCGAGGGCAACCTCGTCGATGGCTGCCCGGATCTTGGCGAGCCGCGCCTCCGGGGTCGAACACATGATCGAAGCCTAGGCATGCGGCACCATGATCGTGATGGTTTCGGCCGGCCCGGCCGCGCCTCATCGAGGGCAATTCGCCTGTGGACAACCATGCGGTCCGTGTGGACGACGTAACGCCGCAAGGTTTTTTCCTCACACACCCAGTGGACGGCGTTCTCCCTGGCAGGGAGGGTGTGTACGGCTGGGCGTTCGGCCTTGTCCTCAATACAATCCCCAGCCCGCGCACAGGGCTGGCGGCGTGTCTGCACAGGCTGTCCACAGACCTGTGCACAGCGCGATTGGACGCCCGCCGCGGGCGGCACAAGACTGTCGGAACCGTCCGCTAGAACAGTAGTGGACCGCGGCAGCGGGGGGCGCTGCCAGGTGCCCGCGAAAGGGGGAGGTGGGTCGTGTGAGCGTGGCCGAGCTCACGCCCCGGGGCGGGGAGTTCGAGCGCACGCCGCCGCATGATCTGGCTGCGGAGCAGTGCGTCCTCGGCGGGATGCTGATGTCGAAGGACGCCATCTCGGACGTGATGGAGGTGATCCGCCCGCTCGACCACTACCGGCCCGCGCATCAGCTCGTGCACGAGGCGATCCTCGAGCTGTACGGCCGGGGCGAGCCCGCGGACCCGGTGACGGTCAGCGACCTGCTGGCCAAGCGCGGCGAGCTGGCGCGCGTCGGCGGCGGTGCCTACCTGCACACGCTGCTCGCCTCGGTGCCGACCGCGGCGAACGCCGGGTACTACGCCAGGATCGTCAGGGAGCGCGCGATCCTGCGCCGCCTGGTGGAGGCAGGCACGCGGATCGTGCAGTTCGGCTACGCGGGCGACGGGGACGCCGACGAGCTCGTGGACCGGGCCGAGGCCGAGATCTATGGGGTCACCGAGCGCCGGGTCAGCGAGGACTTCCTGCCGCTGTCGGAGATCATGCCGGGGGCGCTGGACGAGATCGAGGCCATCGGCTCCCGCGGCGGCGGGATGACCGGCGTGCCCACCGGCTTTCACGATCTCGACTCGCTCACCAACGGCCTGCACGCCGGCCAGATGGTCGTCATCGCCGCCAGGCCCGCCATCGGGAAGGCGCTGGCCCTGGAGACCCCGTTGCCGACGCCCGCGGGATGGACGACCATGGGGGAGGTCGCCGTCGGGCAGCAGTTGCTGGGGGCGGACGGCCGGCCGGTGACGGTGGTCGCGGCCACCGACGTGATGCGCGGACGACCCTGCTATGAGGTCGAGTTCTCCGATGGGGAAATCATCGTCGCCGACGCCCAGCACCAATGGCTCACCTGGACGCGGCGCGCCCGCCGGTATGACGGGCAGGCGCGTGGGCATCGCCGCGAATTCGCCAATCCTGTGCCGCCTGAGGTCGTGACCACGGAGCAGATCGCGCGCTCCCTTCGATGCCGTACCGTGGATCACCGGCCCAACCACGCGGTGGGCATGTCGCAACCGCTCGACCTGCCAGAGGCCGACCTGCCGCTGCCCGAGTACCCCTTGGGGGTATGGCTCGGTGATGGGACGACTGCCAGTGCCAGGTTCACGTCCTTCGATCCAGAGATCG
>Ga0335078_10000282_pt1 | contig 82302 bp, 83 predicted proteins | sample Lox_Sample_32_FD_206711 | JGI IMG/M metagenome (GOLD analysis project Ga0335078, IMG submission 206711) | Soil microbial communities from Loxahatchee National Wildlife Refuge, Florida, United States - Lox_Sample_3.2 | ecosystem: Environmental > Terrestrial > Soil > Wetlands | place: USA... | reverse complement strand
CGAACAAGCTGAACGGCGCTGACCCTGCAAAAGGAGTGGCGTACAACAAGGAGGCGGACGAAAGGTCCTGGGAAGCTTTGAAAGCATTTTTCACGGAAATTTTTAAGTGATTTTGAGTATAATTTAGCTAAACAGGAGGAAAACATGAAAAAATTTTTGCTTGGTCTGCTTGTGGTTGTAGTAGTTTTTATTGTTGTTGTCCTTGTTATTGCGTCGACGAAACCAAATACGTACAGTGCACAGTATTCGGTCACGATAAAAGCACAACCGGATAAAATCTTTGCGAATATCAATGATTTTCACGCATGGCTGAACTGGTCGCCATGGGAGGCCATGGACCCGGATATGAAACGCACAATAACCGGTGCGCCGGGCAAAGGACAGGTATACGAATGGGAAGGAAAGAGGACAGGAAAAGGCCGCATGGAAATCGTAGAATCAACCCCGCCGGATAAAATATCCGTCAAGTCTGAATGGCTTGCGCCGATGAAAATGTCCAATATATCGGATTTCATGCTCACGGTGTCAGGAACATCTACCCGGGTTACGTGGTTTATGTCAGGGCCGGATTCATTTCTAGGGAAAATAATGTCGGTCTTCGTGGACAGGAACAAAATGCTGCAAACGGCTTTTGACAACGGCCTTACGAAGCTGAAAGCAATATCGGAAAAATAAATACCGCAGCAAAAGCGGCGGTAATCGCAGACGGCGAATAAAGAATCTCCGTACGCGTCGGGCGCTTGAATAAATTTTTAAAAACTTTAAATTATAGAGGCAAAACATGATAAAGAACAAAATTATGATGTTTGCAGCACTCCTGGTTTTATTGCCGGTTATGGCGTACTGCGGGCCGCCGTTTACGACCGATGACCCGGATCCTGTTGAGTTCCGGCACTGGGAAGTGTATTTGTTCGGACAGTTTATAAGGGACACGCAGGACATAAACGCCATTGTACCGGGGCTTGAAGTCAACTACGGCCTTTTTCCGGAGGCGCAGATACATTTTATTTTTCCCGGGGGTTTTTCAGGCAGCAGGTACGGAAACCTGGATTATAAATACGGCAGTACAGAGATAGGCTTGAAATACAGGTTTATAAAAGAGACGGATAATTTTCCCCAGGTCGGCACGTTTCCTCATGCAGACATAGCTTCCGGAAATATTGCCGCAGGCACTTTTAGCGGCAATACACAGTATTTTATACCGATTTGGCTGCAGAAATCCTGGGGCTCGGTCATGTCATACGGCGGCGGAGGGTACTGGATAAACCCCGGAATAAACAACCTGGACTGGTGGTTTTTGGGATGGGTGTTGCAGTGCCAGATAGCCGACAATATGGCTGTCGGCATGGAGATAAACTACAACACGCCGCAGGAAAAAGGCATGGCATATAATAACAGTATAAATGTAGGGGTCATATACGATATAAACAAAAACCATCACCTTATGGTTTCGTTAGGCTCGTCTATGCTTGGGGAACAGATATACCAGGGATATGCAGCGTACCAACTGACTTTTGGGCCGTAAAGAAAGATCAATGTTCAAGAGCTCAAGGATCAACGTTCAAAATGATAAATAATTAAACCAGTCCTGTTTGAAAAACCGATCCCAAGCCAAAAAATGACCTAGCCCACAGGGTTACAAACCAAAACAAAATTATTATTTTCCAGGCAATTTTTTTATGTTATTATGTATTTAAATCGGAGAACGTCCACGGCTATGCGAAGCCGGGGCAGCTTGAACAATGGCAGGAGGTGCGGACATGAGGAACTATATCAAGGCAATGCTGATCATCGGGCTGTTTTTTATCTCGTTTGGAGGGCTGTTGCTGCATTCAGCCGTTCACCCGGCGGCAAGGAATTTATACGGGTACATACCGCTTGCCGCGGGAATAATAAGCGCGATAGCCATACCTGTGCTTTTTATTTTCAGGAAAACACTGCATCTGGCGTACATACTTAACAGTTTTATGGTTATAATAGGCGTGATAACAATGGCGCATTTTTCCATTGTCAAGCACCCGATAATACCTGATATCATAGTGCTTCTTTGCAAGTTCATGCTCGGCAGGGCATTATTCTGCTTTGAGCTGTACCAGCTTGATGCCCCTATGAAGCCACAGGGCTGGCGATGGATAAGGTACCCGAACATGGGGTTCTGGTGGGTGCATCTTGTTATGCTCTCGGCCGTGTATTTTCTCGGAAATCATTTCTGGAGGTAAAATAAAATGGATAAAATCAAATTATTCAGGCCTTTGTGGTGGGTATTGCACGTTGCAGCGGTTATATTTGTATTCTGGCTGGGGCATTTTGTAAAATTTTTAAAATGAAAGAACCGGTAAACTTCAATGGCGCTGAATGAAAAAGAACTAATAGACGAAATAGTAAAGTATGCTGCTGAAAAAGGCGGCATACATTCCGAGTGGTACGTTGGAGTGTCAAAGGACCCCCAAAAATCACTTTTTAAAAAGCATAATGTCGATAAGAATACCGACCTGTGGATGTACAATCACGCTGCTTTTGCCGTGGACGCGCAGAGAGCGCTCGACAGGCTGCTTATGATGGGTTTTGACGGCGAGGCCGCGAGCAGCGACAAGGATGCCACAGTAGTATTTATCTATAAGAAAAAACAGCACACAAAAGAATAAGCCTAATCATGAACATCCGCATCCTAAAAACAACCCTTATAACCATATCCGTCTTTTCAGTATTGTTGTGCGGATGCACCGAAAAAAAATACAGCAAGCCGAGTATTTACGAGGGGGAGCTTCCATGCAAGGGATGCAAGGGAGTGACAACGATGCTTACTTTAAACAGCGACCTGACCTACACTATGAGCGAGACATTTCATTTTTCAGGAGAAAAAGACCGGTATGCTGTAGTGAAAGGCAGGTGGGTGCCGCTGAAAGGCTTCAAGAACGACAACTCGGCCATAGTTTACAGGCTGCTGCCCGACAACAACGGTGATATAATGTATTTCCTCATGCCTGACGCGAAGAGCATCCGCAAATTGAACAGGAACGGGGAGATAATAAAATCAAAAAAAAATTATATACTGCGGAAGAAAGCATAATTTAAGCAATTGCGCAAATATGGCGGGTATGATAAATTATTTTCAGAAGATACAAAATAAGGCGAGCGAGGTCAAAAATGGCCGATGTCCAGGTAGAAATTGAACAGGAAGACAGCAGCGGGGTGAAAGTCGTAAAAGTGAAAGGGACAATGGACAAGGAGTCTTACCCTGATATCGAAGAAATAGTTGTAAACCTTATAAAAGCTGAAAATTACCATATCGTGATAGACATGGCAGGTCTGGAGTATATAAACAGCGCCGGATGGGTGGTTTTTATCGGCAAACTAAAGGATGTTCGCGACCACAGGGGCGATATCAAGCTCTGCTGCATGAACGACCAGGTAAGCGATATCTTCAGGCAGCTTGGGCTGGATTATATTATAAATACTTTTGGAAACACCGAAGACGCGATTAAAGCCTTTAAAAAAGCATATTAAATTGTTGAGTTTAGATTGTTGATCGGATAAAAAATACACGGAAAGGGTAACTTGATGAGGAAAGTTATTTTTTTATTTTTGGGGACGATTATGCTGGCCTGCGCCTTAAGCGCGGAGAACGTGACGCTGTGCTACCATAAGTTCTCATACTCGCTCGAGGACCTTTACGCCACAATGCCGGATGTGCTCGAATGGCAGATAAAATATTTGAAAAACAACCATGTGCCCATTTTGCGGGTGTCTGAGCTCGAAAAGTCATATTATGTGGCTAATAATATCGGGAACAATGTTGTTTTCACCGTTGACGACGGATGGAAAAGCCTTCTGGACGTACTGCCGATTATGACAAAGGAAAACGTGCCCATGACATTTTACCTGTATCCCGGCGTAATTTACAGCGATGACGAGAATTATATAAAGCCAAACGACCTGCTTACCCTTAAGGCAAACCCGCTTGTAGAATTCGGCTGTCACAGCTACACGCACCCGGTGCTCACAAAATGCAGCAACGGCAGGCTGAATTACGAGGTGATTAAGTCAAAGGAAAAACTCGAGCAGGCGCTGGGCATCGAAATAGACACTTTCGCGTATCCATACGGCATGTTCAACTCGAAGGTCAAGAATTTATGCAGGGATTATTACAAGCTCATTTTTGGGGTAAACGACGGCTCGAACAATATAAATTCCGACAAGTATAACCTGAACAGATATGTGATTTACAAGAACACGACATTCGGCGAGTTCATGGCAATGATAGCGCACATAAAAGGCGACAAGATGAAGCTGCCGTACACAATGAAGCACATAGGGTTTGCCCAGGAATACGACAAATATTTCCAGTACACCAGGGTGCTCCTTTATAAGTTCCCTCCGGTCAAGAGAAACAAGACAGTGATAATAATACCCGGCTCCGACCTGGGCGCAGGCTGGGCCTATAAAATAATATCAGGGCTAAACAAGTCCGGGTTCCAGAGTTATGTCATGGTAAACAGGAACAACAATATACCTTTTTACCGTGAGGACGACATAGCAAAGGTAGTTAAGGAGTGGGGACTGAAGGAATTCACAAGCGACATAAAGGACGCGCTTTTCTATATCAGTGGCAGGGAGCAGGGCGCGTACATACTGACATGGGGCGACGGGTTTGACCAGACAATGGCGGCTTTGGCAACTACAAAAAAATTCAATAATTTCATAAAGGGCATCATCACTATAAACCCGTCCATAAGCGGGAACACAGGCGACAGGGATTTTTTCAGGAAAAATGTCTTTTACTACGACGAGCTCGTGGCAAAAGGAGAGTCCATGACCGAGGACCTGAAGTTTTTCCTAAAAGTCAAGACACTGTCGGACCTCATGGTACTGAAGCCGGAAGCACCGAGCCCTTTTTCGGAAAAGCTCGGCTACGGGAAGCTGTCAAACAAGGACACACTGAAAAAGGTTTTTGACGATGAGGACCACCCGGACCTGGGCATAGATTACCAGAGCAAGCTTTACACGCTTGATGATTTCAGGAAGGCTTTTATGATACCTTTGCCACTGTTTTCAATGATAGAGCCCATGGCGCTTGTCAGGGACATAAACTATTTATGGTACGAGGGATTTACGTCGGACGACCTCGGGATAAAATCACCTGAAAAGCTGGCTTTCCCGGTTTCATATTACTATACCGACAGTTACGCGGCTAATGTAACGGCAATAAAGAATTTATTTAAGGGATTTACCACGCTTGATGAGAATCCTGCGGGCGATATAGCTACAATAGAGCTGCTGCTGTCGAACAACACGTGGCCGAAAATAATCGACGAAGTAAAAAATATGGCTTCAGGAAAACCCGTGCAGGCAGCAATGCCGCCCGAGCCGGCAATTACAACTGCGCCGGGCGTGACAACGACATCTGAAAACCTGGCCCAGAAGCACGCCAGGAAAAAGGCGCATGCAGCTGCTACAATGACAGTTGTCGCAGCTAAAGCATCCCCGATGGCTGTTACAAGCACAGCAGTGTCAATACCGGCAGCGACTGCAACACAGAAGAAATAAAGGCGGGAGGCTCAGAGGCTCGGAAGAGCGTAGGGTTGGATGTTCGGAGGGTTAGAGGGTTGGAAGCTCAGAAGGACTATATGCTCGGAACCAGGGAGATAAAATGGATGAAACTAAAAGATACAATAAAGCCATAAAAATTTATAAAAAAGCCTTTAACTGCTCGCAGTCGATATTTGCAGCGTACAGGCAGGAGGACAAGCTCGATGAGGCAAGCGCGCTGAAACTGGCCACTATATTCGGCGCCGGAGTGGCATGCACAGGCAAAGATTTATGCGGCGCAGTGACAGGCGGGCTCATGGCAATATCCATGAAATACGGCAAGGCTGATGAAAAAGATAATGAGTCAAAAACCAGGACCTATGAGCTGGGGAAAAAGTTTATGGATGACTTTGCCAGGATAAACGGGTCATGCATATGCATGGAAATAATTGGGATCAATATAGGCACAAAGGAAAACCTTGAAAAGGCAAACAAAACAGGATTGTTTGCGACAAAATGCCTTGATGCTGTAAAGTCATCGGCAAAATTATTGGACGAGATTATATAACTATCTACTTTCCTTCGCTGATTTTTTTAAGTTCCTTTAATATCTGCTTTAAAGTCCTGTCTATTGACAGCAGCTTCAGCGGCGCAAGCATAACGAAAACAGCGATGATTACAACCGCAAGAAATATATACGGCAGCAGATTCAAGCCTAAATTAAACAAATTCCACATGTTTAAAACCTCCGGAAATGTCATTTTTAATTCATGTTCTCAATTTTCAATTGTCAATTGAAAATAAGTAATTGTCAATTGAAATTGTTTTAAAACTTAAAATCCAAATACCAAATGTAATTTGGAAAAACAAACGTTATCAAGAATTTGTTTAAAAAAATATTAATTTGAATATATTTTAATGATAAGATAAAATAATGAAACAAAAAAATAGCGCTTGTTCGGATAGAACTCGGACTTGAACGGGTACATGATTTCGTAATACTTTGCCTTCATCTGTTGACGATTTGGCAAGGTAAACGAAATCAAGGGAGGCGAAAAATGAAAATGCTAAATCCTTTGTTAATTACAGGGATGTCGATAGTCATGTTTGCGTTTGTGTCATACACTATAGCAATAATATTTGAAATCAGGACTAGGCTCGCGTCAAATGCCGTCATAGGCTTTTTCACTGCGGGTGTTTTGATGGATATAACTTCCACAACGTTCATGATACTGGGGTCCAGGCATATCCCTATCACTTTGCACGGTATCATAGGTTACACGGCTTTGGCTGTAATGATTATCGATACAATCCTTATGTGGAGATACAGGGCAAAAAACGGCAGGCATGGCAGATTATCAAAGGCCCTGCATAATTATTCCGTTTGTGCGTATTCGTGGTGGGTGGTTGCTTTTATAGCGGGCGGTATGCTCGTTATGATGGGGATAAAGTAAACAGGTTTAATGTTTAAATATGGATTTTGCAAGCATAATTGCTTTTGCGAAAATATTATGATAGTATTGTAAATATGAATGATAATCCAAAACGTATTTGTAAGCAGGTGAAACAATGAGGTTGTTTGCGCAAATAAAATATTTTGCGATATTTACCCTAATTCCGATAAGCATCTTTTCCGCCACTATCACAATAAACACATCCAATGAAGTTGCTCCCATAAGCCCATATATATACGGAACAAACGACGACTTTAACGGCGGGGAAAATTTCACGTGCATGCGTATGGGAGGGAACAGGCTTACAGGCTATAACTGGGAAAATAACGCGTCAAACGCAGGCACCGACTATTACAATGAAAGCGATAATTACATGTGCGGAGTGGAAAACCTGAACGCCACGCAATGCGCGACATCCGGCTCGGTATATGAGGCTTTTGTGGCAAACAACAATTCAAAAGGCTATGGGTCGCTTGTTACAATACCCATGGCAGGGTATGTGGCCGCAGACATGGACGGAGACGTGACAGCGGCGCAGACAGCGCCTTCCTCGAGGTGGCACCCGATATATTACGCAAAAGGGAGCCCTTTTATTTATCCGCCAAACCTCACGGATAACGCGGTGTACATGGACGAGTCCGTAAATTACCTTGTGCAGACTTTCGGCAATGCCTCGACATCCACTGGCGTAAAATTTTACGACCTTGATAACGAGCCCGGGCTATGGCCCGACACGCATCCGTACCTGCACCCAAACCAGACAACCTGCGCCGAATACGTAACTGATTCTGCCCAGCTTGGGGCGGCAATAAAAAACGTGGACCCGAATGCCCTGGTTTTCGGCGGTGTGTTTTATGGCTGGAGCGACTACATGACTTTAAACGGCGCGCCGGACTGGACCACTGCCATGGGCAATACTTATACCTGGTTTGTGTCTTATTACCTTTACATGATGAACCAGGTCTACCAGTCAACAGGAAAAAAGCCGATTGACGTCCTTGATTTTCATTATTACTCCGAGGCTACCGACGGCACCTGCAGGGTTACGGATAATACATGCTCCACTTACGAAACAGCGGCAAACGATGTGGCAAGGATGAACGCCACAAGGACATTATGGGAAACCGGGTATCTCGAGAACAGCTGGATAGGGGAGTGGTACCCGCAGTTCACGCCGCTGATACCCCTGATACTGCAGTCGATAAACACGTATTTTCCCGGCACCAAGATATCTTTTTCTGAATGGAATTTCGGCGCCGGAGGCGAATTTTCAGGAGGGCTGACAGACACCGACTTTCTGGGCATATGCGGCAAGTACGGCGTATTCCTCGCGACTTTGTGGCCGGTGGATGAGGGCGGGTATTCATCCGCTGCTTTTAAGATGTACAGAAACTATGACGGCGCAAAATCAACATTCGGCAATACTCATATACAGGCAGACTCTGATACTTCCACTTTATCCGTATACGCGTCAATCAACGGTTCTGATGTGTCGACAATGCACATAGTCATCGTAAATAAATACAATACGGCGCAGCCGGCAAATATAACCATCACAAGCCCGCAGAATTATACATCGATGCAGGTTTACGGATTTGACCAGACTAGTTACACGATAACCGCGAGGGCGGCTGTCGCGATAAACAGCAATGCTTTCACTTACACAATGCCGGCTTATTCGGCAATGCATATCATCCTTAAATCAAACACCACGCCTACAAACACGCCGGTTGTTTCCATAACACCGACTATAACCATCACATTGACAAAAACCATAACGCCAAACTGGACATCAACCCCGACTTTTACAAGCAGCCCGACATATACAATCACTCCGACTTTTACTATTACACCCGCGCTTGTCGCAACCATAATTTATGACGGCGACACAGCAGGCGCCCAATTAAGCAACGGCACTGTAAACGATACATCACCGGGGACAATGACACAGGTAACAGGAGGAGACCCGGGAAACATGATGCTGCTTACATACTCAAACGTGGCGGGATACTGGCAGCAGCTCTGGTGGACGCTGAATAACCCGAAAACCATAGGAAGCAACCTTTATCTTACTTTCAATATCAGGCAGGACCCGGCAAGCCCTAATCCTATTGGTACCGGACAGCTGTATTTGACAGCGGACAACAACTGGGCCATCAATGTGGACCCCTCACAATATCTTGTCGAAGGAGGGGCAATAAACACGACATGGAAAACAGTCAGGATACCTGTTTCCGTGGTATTTGACGCGGGGCAGACAACCGTAAACTTTCTTGCATTTGCCGCAAGCGTAGCTGCCACGGATAATTTCACTGTCGACATAGATAATATAAGGCTGGAGGGTTATCCGTCCGGCACGCCGACTTTTACCCTAACGCCGACAAGAACTCCGACATACACTGGCACTGTAACAAATACTTATACAACAACGCCGAGCCCTTCTCCTACAGGCACGCAAAGTGCGACGCCGAGTTTCACGCTGACAGCTACTCCGACATATACAGAGGTTGTGTCGCCGACGCCGACAATTACAGGCACACCGCCGACTGAAACAAACACGCCGACTATAACACCGACGCCGTCAGTTACGCTGACAGATACATTTACCAATACCCTGACAATCACTTATACAAGCACCGATACCTGCACTTTTACGCCTACTTTTACATATACAAATACGTTAACTCCAACCTATTCAAATACTGTAACGACGACAAATACAATTACAGAAACACCGACGCCGAGCCTGACTATTACACTTACAGGCACAATAACGCTGACTTATACAGCCACGCCGTATTTTTCGCCGACAATTACCCCGACGATATGCGCCTGTCCGGCTGCCATGCCGCCGGGAATTACAAACGTGAAGATTTGGCCTAATCCCTATAATCCCGATACCGGGAATTTTAAGATTAGTTATGTGCTTGGGCAGGACACAGACGAGGTCGATATAAAAATATATACCGCGGCTTTCAGGCTTGTGAAAACCGCTATAGTCTCGGGCCCGGATACATATGGAGATAAGTCGGCACAGCTTGATTTCTCAGACTTTGAAAACTTCGCGTCCGGAACCTATTATTATGTACTTATTTCAAGGCAGTCAGGCAAGCTTGTAAAATCAAAGGCAAATTTAATTGTAATCATCAGGTAATATCAGGAACCACTCAGAGGTATTTAATGCAAAATAATAAGCTTTCTTTAATATCCCTCATCTTTTTATTCCTTATAATTCCAATTAAATGTTTTTCAGCATGGACGACAGTAGGTATGGGAGGCGGGGGAGCGCAGTACGGGCCGTCCATATCGCCTTTAAACTCCAATCTGCGTTTTGTCGGCTCCGACATGTCGGGCTGGTACCGCAGCGCTGACGGCGGCAATACATGGAACATGCTGGATTTCTACCAAATAAGTACAAGCGTAGATTACAACTTCAACAACGGCCTGATGTGCGCTATGGCATTTCACCCGACAAATGCGGACATAGTATATGGTTTCGGGCCGCAGCAGGACACGCAAAACAACCCGGCAAACCTTCTTGTAAGCAACGACGGCGGGCAGACATGGTCCGTATTAATAAACAACCCGCCTTGGACAAGCAGTGCCACAAGGATTACGGTTATTTACCTGGACAGGGGAAATGCCAATTTCATGCTTATAGGCACTGACGCAGGAGTTTTTACAAGCACAAATGGAGGCACGAGCTTTACAGGGCCATCAGGCAGCTCAGGATATGTGACAGGTATCATAGTTGACCAGTCAAGCCCTGTTGCAAACAGGACATGCTACGCAGGAACATCGGCAGGGGTTTTTAAATCAACAAACGAGGGGACATCATGGCTAGCCGCAAACACGGGACTGCCATCAACAAGCGTGCTTTCTTTTTCCGGAGCAAGCACAGCGGCAGGGCCAAGGCTTTTTGAGGTGGATAGCTCGACAAATGATATTTACACTTCGACAAACGCTGCAAACTGGACGCTCTCAAGCAATTCCGATGCCTTCAGCATGATAGCATGTGCGGACAACGACACTGCCACGGCTTATGCCACGAATGAGAATGACAGGAGCATATGGAAGACCGCAGACGGCGGCAATACATGGAACGAGGTGCTTATAGACACCAATCCTACGCCCAATGCCTCAATGGGGTGGATATCATACGACCTGAGCTATTCTTGGGGAGCGCCGAATGATGGATTATGCGTGAACCCTTCAAACTCAGGACAGTGTATGTTCGCAAATATGGGCGAGACTTTTATGAGCAATGATGCAGGAGCCACATGGCAGGAGGCATATTCTGTTTTTTCGGACACTGCGCCAAGGGCAGCAGGGAAAAAATGGACGTCCTGCGGACTGGAGATGACAAGCGCCTGGCACTATGACATAGACCCGAACAATTCAAATTACCATTACATATGCTACACAGACATAGGATTTGAACGCAGCACTGACGGAGGAAATACCTGGTACAATACCGAGCGCAAGGGCACTGTGTCGAACTCATGGACAAATACTTTTTACCAGATAGCTTTTAACCCTACGCCCGGTACCATACTTGCTGCTGTCTCGGGTCTGCATGACCTGGACCATAGCAACCCGATAGGAAAGACAGGTTACAGCGGCGGAGTTGCAAAGAGCACTGACTATGGCACGACATGGGTGACGAGCGCGACAGGATTGCCGGTGTCGCCTACGACATCCATAGTCTTTGATTCAGTGAACAATATTTATTATTGCACGGTATGGGGAATGGGCGTGTATAAATCAACTGACGCGACAGGGTCGAGCTGGATTGCCTGCGCTACTGTGGCCATAGGGACAAACAAGGATGTGTACTCGCTCAAGCTTGTAAACGGAACACTATTCTGCCTGCTGTCTTCTCAAAAGGGATACGCGAATCCCGGGGGGCTTTTTAAGTCCACAAACCAGGGCGCTTCATGGACGAACATCGCAATTTCGGTGGATAGCAGTGGTAATCCTCTCAAATACCCGACTGATTTTGACGTGAACACAACAAACAACAATATCATTTTTATATGTGCGCAGGACGGAGGCGGGTTGAGCCAGGGAGGGTGCTACAAAACAGTGAACCAAGGCACTAACTGGACACAAGTTACAGTGCCGATAGGCCATACCCCGTATGCATTTGCGCCCTCAATAGACCCGGGCAATACAAATACCGTGTATTTTGGAACTGAAAATCAGGGATTTTTTGAGTCAACAGACGGAGGAAGTACATGGGTACGCGTTACAGATCTTCCTTTTTCATCCATACAAAGGCTCTATTTTGCGCCTAGCGCCATCTACGCTTGTACTTTTGGGGGTGGGGTATGGATGGAGTCAACTGGACCTGCTTCAACGCCTACACAGACCTTACAAGCACCCAGTTTTACGCCTACAGCAACTAATACGCCTTCAAAAACTCCTACTTTGACCATTACGGCTACTTTTACTGCTACAACTACGCCAAGCTATACTACAACGCCGACAATAACTGAAACAATAACAGGCACACCACCCACAATGACAAACACTCCCAGCGCCACAAATACATTAACAATTACTTTAACAAATACTCCAATAGACACTTTTTCAACAACAAATACATTTACTTCAACAAACACGATAACAGCCACAAACACTATAACTCAGACATTAACAACAACGCCTGTCGTGTCAGAGACCATAACCATGACTCCTGTTTTGGGACTGTCAGGTGCCACATCAATAGGAAATGTAAAAATTTGGCCAAACCCTTATAACACGGCTTCAGGCAGACTGAATATAGGTTTTACCCTGGATGGAGACATAGATGAGCTTGATTTTGAGCTTTATACGTCATCTTTCAGGCTGATAAGGGATATTACGGCTGATTCCAGCGACTCTGCAGGACAGAAAACAGCGGCTATCGACAACAGCTATTTCAGCAGCCTGGCAAGCGGGAGTTATTATTTTGTCTTAATCGCAAAGCAGGCAGGAAAACAGATAAAATCAAAAGCAGGGATGATAATAATGTTAAAATAGAAATTCATGGGCTTGCTCCAATTTTATTTTTGTCCCAGGAGGATTCCCGCTTCACCCCGCACCTTATTCACCGACAACAAAGCCGGCGGGTTCATAAAAATTTCACGGGCAATTTTCAATTATAAAATCCTGATTGCTTTTACACACATATAGGATATAATTATCTTAAAGAATATTAAAGATTTTAAATCCGAATTTTATTTACAGGAGGAACTGACATGAAGAGAAATTTTGCATTGGGTTTTATTATAGCGGCGTCAATGCTGGCCGCGGTATCGGGGTGTAGTACGCCTTCGGCTCTTCTCGTGACAAAGAAATTATCCAAAACCCTAGCTGAATACAAGACCGTAGCAGTCAAAGTGCAGGCTTCGGATGAAGCGCTTATATCCATGCCCGAGGACAAACTGGACAAGGTATGGGGCACGCTCGCAAGAGGCCTTATCAAAACAGGGATGTTCCAGAATGTCTATGATTACGACAAAGGCAAGGACAATGCAGCGCTGTGGATGATAGTGGAAATCGCAAAGTGGAGAGACGTGGGGGGCATGAGTGATGCCGATGAATTTGTCGTAGATACAACAAAGGTCGTGTTTGACGTGAGCTTTGTGGACGCAAAGACAAAACAGGTGATAGGCGGAATAAGCGCACCGGGGGAAGTATTGTCAGAGAAAGATATGCTGGTAAGCGAACCCCAGGAACCGGAGGATAATACCGGCACGGCACAGGCGCTTGCCGCTGAGCCTGCCAAGGCTAAGATGACAAAAGTGCCGGAAATTAAGGCCGCTGTGTATCAAGCAGTCGGGAAGATAATTGATTTTATAAAACAGAACAATTAACCCCTTTAAAACGCGCGCATCTGGGATTATAGCTCTTGACTGCAATATACTAATACACTATAATAATTATTCAATAGGCACCTCTTGTCCCTCACGAAGTTCGGGACTTGAACGGGTGCTTCATCTCGTAATGTTTTGCCTGCGCCTATTGACGGCTTGACAAAACAAACGATCTCAAGGAGGTTTATCATGAAAGAATACAAGGGCACTCTTATAGGAAAAGGCAAAAAATTCGCGGTGGTAATTTCAAGGTTCAATGAGCTGCTCAGCAAAAGCCTGCTTGACGGAGCACTGGACTGCTTTGCAAAGCACGGCGTGACAGACGACCTTATAGACATTTACTGGACGCCGGGGTCATTTGAAATCCCGACCGCAATCGCAAACATCATCAAGAAATCAAAATATGACGGTATTGTGACGCTCGGCGTAATCATCAGGGGCGATACGCCGCATTTTGATTTCATAGCTGCTGAAACGGCAAAAGGCATAGCGAACCAGAGCATAAGTTCCGGAATACCCATAGGTTTCGGCATCATCACCGCGGACTCGACGGACCAGGCAATGGACAGGGCCGGTCTGAAAAGCGGGAACAAGGGAAGGGATGCCGTTCTTAGCGTGCTTGAAATGACCAATCTTATCGACGGCATGAAATAAGGATGGGGATAAGACACGCAGGAAGGATTATTGCCCTCCAAAGCCTCTACCAGATTGACATCGCGAATAAATCCTGGGAAGAAATAGAAGAATTTGTCCAAGACTACAACCTGCTGAATGATGAAGACGATGAGAAGCAGGAAGGATTTCTGGAAAAGTCCAAGGATTTTTCCAAGGAGCTTGTAAGGCTTGTCCTTGATAACCTCAAAGAACTCGACCAGATAATACCCAATTACCTGAAAAACTGGACATACGAAAGGATACTTTCTATCGACAGGAACATACTCAGGCTGGGGCTTGCAGAGCTTCTGTACAGGGAAGACATACCTTATAAGGTCACTATAAACGAGGCGATAGAACTGGCCAAAAAATTCGGCGACGAAAAATCCGGAAGTTTTATCAACGGAGTGCTTGATAATATAGTAAAAAATGAATCAGGCAAATACGCAATTTTAAAAACCAAATTATCAGGCTCAGGCAAAGCAGTTACGGCTGAGTAGATTTGTCAAAAGCAGCAATGAATATCAAGCGTATACCTTTTTTTATTAAAAAATCAGCATCGAACCGGTAATTACATTTATTTATTCTTTACAGAAAATTAAAAATAGTGTATAAATTTGTTGCGCAAAAAAAGACGATGCTGAAGGTAGACACTTACTAATCCCAGGATTGTCTAATCACGTATAATAGAGGGACTAACTAATGAATTTTACCTTTTTAAAGGAGGCTTTTCTTTGAGAAATGATCCGAAAATTTCAGTGACTTTCTGGCTGTTCCTGATAGTTACAGCCATTATACTTTTTAATTTTTTAGGGCCAAATATGGAGAAAGCGGCGCCGACTAAACTTGGTTATTCCGAGTTTATGGACCTGGTTAAAACCGATAAAGTTAAAGAGATAACTGTTCTAATGCAAAAAGATGCAAATTTAAACGAGATTCAGGGATCAAAAACCGATGATTCAAAGTTTATTACCCAGGCACCATCCAATGATACGGCATTTTATCAGATTTTAAGGGACCATAATGTAAAAATGACTGCCAAAGAAGCAGGCGGGTTTGGAAGCATATTGCTAGGATTTTTATGGAACTGGGGACCAATAATATTAATACTGGTAATTTGGATATTTATCTTTAACAGGGCACAGGGCGGTGCCGGCGGTGCCATGAATTTTGCGAAAAGCAAGGCCAAACTTCAGCAGCCTGGCGGAGGCAAGGTGACTTTCGAGGACGTCGCAGGTATAGACGAGGCAAAAGAAGAACTGGCTGAAATAATAGAATTTTTAAAGGACCCAAAAAAATTCCAGAGGCTTGGCGGAAAAATACCAAAAGGCGTATTGCTGTTGGGACCGCCGGGATCGGGAAAGACCCTGCTTGCAAGGGCAATTGCAGGCGAAGCAGGAGTGCCTTTTTACACCATATCAGGCTCGGATTTTGTGGAGATGTTCGTCGGCGTAGGAGCAGCGAGAGTCCGCGACCTTTTTGAGCAGGGAAAAAGAAGCGCACCCTGTATTATATTTATAGACGAAATTGACGCTGTCGGAAGGTACAGGGGAGCGGGACTTGGCGGAGGTCATGACGAGCGGGAGCAGACTTTAAACGCATTGCTGGTTGAAATGGACGGGTTTGAAGCGAATACAGGCGTTATTATCATAGCCGCCACTAACAGGCCGGACATACTCGATCCTGCCTTAATAAGGCCGGGAAGATTTGACAGACAGGTAGTGGTAGACAGGGCTGACTTGAAAGGCAGGGAAGGGATATTAAAAATCCATACCAGAAAGCTTATGCTTTCCAAAAATGTGGATCTTTCTATAATAGCAAAAAGAACATCAGGTTTTACCGGGGCAGACTTGGCAAACTTGGCGAATGAAGCAGCGCTTTTAGCCGCCCGCAGGAACAAGAAAGAAATTGAAATGTCGGAGCTTGAGGAATCAATAGACCGAGTTATAGCCGGGCCGCAGAGGAAAAGCAGGGTAATTTCAGACAGGGAAAAGAAAATAATAGCCTACCACGAATCTGGGCACGCGCTTGTGGCAAAATTCCTGCCAGAGACAAATCCGGTACACAAGATTTCAATAATACCCAGGGGTTATCACGCCCTGGGTTATACTTTGCAGCTGCCTATTGAGGACAGGTTTCTTGCTACAAAAACCGAAATGACCAATAACATAAAAGTCATGCTTGGAGGCAGGGTTGCTGAGGAACTGGTTTTCAAGGAATTATCAACCGGCGCAAGCAATGATATAGAGCACGCGACGGAGATAGCCCATAAAATGGTATGCGAATTCGGGATGAGCAGCAAACTCGGCTCTATTACCTACGGAAAAAACAACAACGAAGTTTTTATAGGCAAAGACCTTTTGAAGGAAAAAAATTACAGCGAGGAAACTGCGGAGCTGATAGACGACGAAATTAAAGAAATAGTTTCAAGCGCATACGGCAGCGCGCGCGCTATACTTGTCAAAAACAGGAAATTTCTGGACAAGCTCGCTACCACACTGCTTGAAAAAGAAGTAATAGAGGGAGAGGACCTGGAAAAAATGTTCGCTGAATTTAACGGCAAGGGTAAAAAAAATCAAAATGGATAAGGCCAAAATAAAAAAAGCGGTAAGAATGATTATTGACGCTATCGGGGATGACGCAAAAAGGGAGGGACTCAGGGAAACGCCGGCAAGGGTTGCGGATATGTATGAGGAAATTTTCGACGGGATAAATAAAAATCCGAACAAAATCATCAAGGTCTTCAAATCAGAAGAGCACGACGAGATGATCCTCCTGAAAGATATACCTTTTTATTCGGTCTGTGAGCATCACCTTATGCCGTTTTTGGGGAAGGCGCATATTGCGTACATTCCGAGCAATAACAAGCTGCTGGGTCTGAGCAAACTGGCAAGGATTGTAGAGCTTTTTGCCAAAAGGCTGCAGCTACAGGAAAGGCTAACTTCCCAGATAGCTGATTTTATTCTGGAATGCATTGAGCCGCTTGGCGTGTTTGTGATAATAGAAGCAGAGCATTTGTGCATGACAATGCGCGGTGTAAAAAAGCCTGGTTCGAAAATGGTGACTTCAGCCGTACGCGGCGCTTTTAGGAAAAATGAGTCGACGAGAAAAGAGGCGCTTGACCTGATAGCGCATAAAATTTAGGGAGCTTTTTATGCTTGTGAGGATAAGGAAAAAGGATTTTGATTTTAAAAGGACTTATTTGATGGGGGTTCTGAACATAACAAAGGATTCATTTTTTGACGGAGAGGAATATTTTGACACAGACAAGGCTGTAAAACACGCATTTAAAATGATAAAAGACGGCGCCGATATAATTGACGTCGGCGGTGAGTCCACCAGGCCCGGGGCAGAACCCGTAAATCCGGATGAAGAAGCAAAAAGAGTGGTGCCGGTCATTGAGGCGATACGGAAGAAAAACCCAGACATTGCAATATCAATAGACACATATAAGCCGCTTGTTGCAAGAAAAGCCCTGGAGGCAGGAGCCGATATGATAAACGACATATATGCCGGGGCATACGACAGAGGAATGTTTGAGACTGCAGCAGAATTTGACGCATGCTACATATTGATGCATATGCAGGGCACGCCGGCGACGATGCAGAATAACCCGTCTTATTCCAATGAAGGCATAATAAACGACATAAAAAAGTTTTTTGAGAAACGAATAAACAGCGCCGTATCGGCAGGAATAAATTACCATAAAATAATACTTGACCCCGGGATTGGTTTCGGAAAAACAACAGAACACAATATAGAAATATTGAACAACCTTGACCAGCTCAGGGGTTTTGGCATGCCGATACTTGCGGGGCCGTCAAGAAAATCCTTTATAGGAAATATCCTTGGGGCAAAACCCGATAAAAGACTGTTTGGCACGGCTGCTGTGGTGGCTTACGCTGTGATAAAAGGCGCAAATTTTATCAGGGTACATGACATTAAGGAAATGAGAGATATAACTAAAATGATGGATGCCATGATAGGCAAAAAGCCTATGCAGGCGGTGGTGTGAAATGCTTGATTTTTTAAAGACAATGCCGTTTTTGCTGATGAGCATAAAATGGAACGACATCATAGATATACTGCTGGTAAGCCTGGTTATATATTACGTGTTTTTATTGCTTTATGAGACAAGGGCCGTACAGATGCTGAACGGGCTTTTGGTTATACTGTTTTTTGTTTTTGTTGCAAAATTATTTAACCTTTATACTCTTACCTGGATACTCACGGCATTGAGCGCAGTATGGATAATAGCATTTGTTATAGTTTTCCAGCCGGAATTAAGAAGGGCTCTTGTGGAACTCGGGCAAACAAGAATGTTCCGTGGAGTATTTTTTAAGGAGCACGTACAGCTTTACAAGGAGATAAGGGTTGCGGCAGAGACACTGGCCAAAAAGAAAACAGGCGCGTTGATAGTGCTGGAGAGGGATATAAATTTAAAAATTTTTATTGATACCGGCACAAAAATAGATGCCGAGACTACTTCTGAACTGCTTATAACCATATTTAATACAAAAACGCCTCTTCATGACGGAGCTGTGATTATAAGGGAAGGCAGGATTGTAGCCGCAGGATGCATTCTGCCGCTTACACAAAAAGAAGACCTGGATAAATCATACGGGATGAGGCACAGGGCAGCGATAGGAATATCAGAGGAAACAGACGCGATAACCATAATAGTCTCGGAGGAAAGAAAAACAATTTCACTTGCTATAGGCGGAAAGATCACTCCTGATATAAACGGCGAAACATTACTTGAAATACTTTCACTTTACGCACCGAAACTGGGCAGAGGTTAAGACAATGTCGAAGATTCTAAGACAAATATTTCTGGATAAATGGCAGTATAAACTTGTATCTATTTTACTCGCGATAATTTTGTGGATATACGTGGTGAAGGAACAAAACCTGAATATCATGCTTAGCGTGCCTGTGGAAATAAATAACCTGCCGGAAAACATGGAAATAGCAAATGATTTTAAAAATTCTATAGATGTGCTGATCGTAGGCAGGCGCGATGACGTTGCCAAAATAGAGAGGAAAAATATAATTGCAGTGATAGATCTTAAGAAAGCTGTAGCGGGTGAAAATCTGATTAAGATAAACAGGCAAAATATAAAATTTTTGCCGAATGTGATAGCGATAGAGGAAATTTCGCCAATGCAGATAAGCATTGTGTTGAAAGATAATTCCCATACGGCTGCGCAAAAGGTAAAGGTGAAATAAAGATGGCGAAATTATGCGTGAACATAGACCATGTAGCAACACTCAGGCAGGCGAGAAAAGAAGTTGTTCCCGACCCTGTGGATGCGGCAAAGATAGTGGAAGCTGCAGGCGCAATAGGAGTAACGGTTCATTTAAGAGAGGATAGGCGGCATATAAACGACGCAGACGTCGAACACCTCAGAAATATTTTAAAAACAAAGCTTAACCTTGAAATGTCCATTAACAAAGACATAGTTGACAAAGCAATGGAAATAGGACCTGATGAAGCTACTATAGTGCCCGAAAAAAGAAGAGAACTTACAACCGAAGGAGGGTTAGACGCTGTTAAATATAAAAATCAATTAAAGGCAGTAATCTCCAGACTTCATGAAAAAAATATCGTGGTTAGCCTTTTTATTAACCCTGATATTAAACAGATCGAGGCATCGAAGCAATTCGGGGCGGATTTTATAGAAATACATACCGGACATTACGCAAATGCAAAATCAGGGAAAATGATTCAAAAAGAATTCGATAAAATAAAAAAGGCTGCAATTTATGCATGTGAAATAGGACTTGGAGTTAACGCAGGGCACGGGCTAACCTATAAAAATGTTGGTCAGATAGCGGGTATAAGTGTTATTGAGGATCTTAACATTGGGCACAATATAATAGCTAGGGCAGTGCTTGTGGGATTAAATAAAGCGACAAAAGAAATGATGAACGCTATGAAAAAGAAGTGATTAAACTGGATAAGATTGGGAAAAATAAGTTGCTAGAGACCGGGATAATAGTATTGTCGGCTTTGGGATTTGTATTTTCAATAATATTTTTTTTGGTTAAATCACAGCTGATTATTTTTTTAACTATTGATACAATATTTTTTTTAATAATTTTTGTTTTAATATGGATTTTGATCAAAGATAAGGCTTCCAAGATTCCGGTTATTATACCGGAACAGAAATTCGACGATGACATGAATGCGGGGGCAAATGAAGTAACAGAATCAATGGTTGCGGCGCTGGCACATGAAATAAAGAACCCGTTGAATTCAATCAAAGGAGCAACTCTGTATTTGGAAGATAACTATGGAAATAATGCCAATATCAAAGAATTTACACACATAATAATGGCTGAAATAGGCAGGCTCGACAGCTACCTGAATGAATTTATGAGCTTTTCGCGCGGAATGAAATTAAAACTACAAAAAAGCGATATTATAAATCTTATTAATGGCATAATAATGCTGGTCAAACATAATTTTGCTACTGCAATAAATTTAAAAGTAAAAAAATCAAATATTCAGGAAATTTTTATTGACCAGGAACAAATCCGGCAGGTTGTAGTTAACCTTCTCTCCAATGCAAATGACGCTGTAAATGGTACAAAGAAACCGCATATAGAAGTTATTATAGACGCAGACCAAAAAAACGTGTATATTACAATCAAGGATAACGGCACAGGAATCGATAAAAAAGATCTTAATAAAATATTTACACCGTTTTATACAACAAAAAAGGACGGTATGGGCATAGGCTTAAATATTTCTCGCACAATAATAAAAAGACATGGCGGAGAAATCATTGTAAAGAGTATAAAAAATAAAGGTACATCATTTATTATTTCAATACCGATAAAAAATGAAGGTGGCATAATTGCAGGATAGAAAAATACTGGTAATAGACGACAATGAAACCACAGTTAAAGTTTTAAAGGCGATTCTTGAAAAGGAAGGTTACAGAATATTTACTGCTGTAAATAGCAATGAAGCCCTAAAAATAGTAGAACAGGAAAAAATGCACCTGATACTGTTGGATTTAAAAATGCCTGATTACGACGGGCTAGACCTATACCTGAAGATAAAGGAAATAGACAGGGACATTATTGTTGTGATAATGACAGCTTATGGCACCGTGGAATCGGCTGTTAAAGCCATGAAAATAGGAATTGAAGACTATATCCAGAAGCCTATTAATTATGACGAGCTGAAAATGCTGATTGCAAAGTTTTTCGAAAAGATAAAAATGAAACAGGACATTGCTTTGTTAAAAGGGGAAATTCAGGGAGAAAATGTTTTTCAGAATATGATAGGAAAATCCACAAAGATGCAGGATATATTCAATAAAATTATTAATATAGCCAAGGTTGATTCCACTGTACTCATTACAGGAGAAAGCGGAACAGGCAAGGAAATGGTCGCAAAAGCAATACATAATCTCTCGTCCAGGGCAAAGAATAAAATGATTTCAATTAACCTGGCAGCAATACCGGACGGCCTTCAAGAATCCGAGCTTTTCGGATATGTGAAAGGTGCTTTTACAGGTGCGTATGGGCAAAAAGCCGGTAAATTCGAGCTTGCCGAAAAAGGTACAATATTTTTGGACGAGATTGCAAACATTAATGATAAAGTTCAGGCGAAATTATTAAGAGTGCTTGAAGACAGAAAAATAGAGCCTTTGGGCAGTAATAAACTGAAAAGTATCGATTTGAGAATAATAAGCGCTACAAATATTGATCTTAAGATAGCCGTAGAAAAAGGTTCATTCAGGGAGGATCTTTATTACAGGCTTAATGTAATTACACTTTCATTGCCGCCACTTAGGGAAAGAAAAGAGGATATTCCACAACTGATTGATTATTTTTTAAATGAAATTACATTAAGAAATAATATTGAAACTAAAACAATCTCTGAAGAATCCATGAAAACTCTCATGGGATATAATTGGCCTGGAAATATAAGGGAATTAAAAAATGTTATTGAAGAAGCTATTGTTTTATCAAATACAAAAATTATTACACCTGAATTCATCAACCTTTCAAATTACCACGGAGTGTCAGGGAATAAAATTATTAATATTCCGATTAATACACCATTGCATGAAATTGAGAAGAGTTCCATTATAAGTGCTTTATTACAAACAAAAGGAAATCAAACCAGGGCAGCTAAAATATTGGGGATTACAAGAAAAATACTTACAAAAAAAATTCAAAAATATAAATTAGCGTCTATTGTACCAATTAGAACAAAAAGAAAATAAATGTTCCAAACGGCACATTTTGTCATTCTTAATAATATAAAATAGCTTAATAAATAATATTTATTTATTGGCATACTTTTTGTTAAAGTAATATCATATTATGTTAAAGGAGGTTTTAAAATATGCAAACAGAGTTTCTTGAAAGACGAATAAACGACAGAATAAGCATTGAAGGTGAAACTAGATATAAAATTTTAAGTAGCGATTTGGATAAAATAAACTTCGGATATGAAAAAGGCCAAATAAAGAACATATCAAAAGCTGGTATGTGCCTTTTAGTCCCTCATAAAATTGAAGAAGGCAATGTATTAAGAGTCGAGATTAATCTTACAAGCTCGGATAAAAGAACAATAAAAGCTTTTTGTGAGGCAGAGTGGTGTAATCTGGAAAATTCTTCAGGCGAATATGAAATAGGCCTTAGTTTCATTGCATTAAAGGAAGATGACCAGTTATTTTTAGAACAATTTGTAAATGATATCAATAAAAATTCTTCACGAAATTAATTTAAAGAGGACTTAATGCAGGAAGAATTAATGACTATTAAAGATGTAGCTGATTTTTTAAAAGTAAAACCTGTAACGATATATAAACTAGTTCATGAAAGAAAACTTCCCGGCGTAAAAATTTCAAAAGCATGGCGTTTTAAAAAAGATATGCTGGAAAAATGGATTGATAACGCTTTAAGAAATGGCGAAGTCAATCCGAAAATTTGAATTTTGAAATTTCATATCAGATTATAATATAAATCAGGATTTCCACGTCGATATTTTACAACACAATAAAACTTGATTTTCAAATCTTATTTGTGTAACATGATATAAATATTTTAGCGTTTTAACTTAGGGAGTAATAAAAATATGGAAAAAACACATACAATAGCAGTGGTTTCATTCCTTTTTTCCAATTATTTTGTACATGAAATACTTCATGGAATAGAACCACATCTTTTTAACAGCCCATATGAAGTCAACTATTATCCGACCACAGGCAATCCTGACATAGAAAGGGATATGCTGAAGACCATTTTAGTTGAAAACAGGACTGACGCACTTATATCAATAAGCGTTCCTATGGACCAGGATTTACTCCAAGAATACAAAAATGCCGAAATACCAGTTGTTTTTGTTGAAGAATTTATGGAAGGCGCTCATACTGTAAAAGTTGATAATGTAAAAGGCGCTTATATGGCAACGGAGCACCTGATTAAATTAGGCAGAAAAAAAATCGGTTTTGTTGTTGGTGAATTTAAGGAAGACAAAACAAATGCCAATGTTGTAGAAAGAATGATAGGCTACAAAAAGGCCTTGCAGGATTATGGAGTGCATTTTGATCCGGAAAAAATGAGGCAGGTTGCTTATTATAATTTTGATGAAGGCAGGGAAATAATGAGATATTTTATAAAAGATAAAGTTGAGGTAGATGCCATTTTTTGCGCCGCTGGGGACTATGTGGCAATGGGGATACTGGATGAAGCAAAGGTAAATAATAATATTAATGTACCTGAGGATCTTGCTGTTATTGGATATGACGATATAATTGTTGCACCTTACGCACACCCTCCGCTTACTACTGTGCGCCAACCTTTAGCAGAAATGGGCTCAACCGCTTTTGATTTGGCTGTACAGTGCATAAAAAAAGAAGTTAAGGAAACAAACAAATTAATTATTTTAAAGCCAGAGCTCATTATTCGTAAATCTGCATAATTAAACCAGTTCTTTCTGAGAAAATCTGATTATTTTAAAGGGGAATTTGTGGAAAAAATATTGATATTTGTGTTTGTGCACTTGATTTTGGCTTTCTTTCTTGCTGCAAAAACTTTTGCGTTTGTTACACCTCAGGATCAAAGAATAGACTGGTCAAATGCAGGAATTCCAGATGGAATTAAAGAATACCCTGTAGGAGTAAATATAATGGATTTTGGAGTAAAAGCAGACGGAAAGACAGATGATTTTTTGCCGCTTATGAAAGCAATAGCAGCCTGTGAGCCCGGAAAGGCAGTAATAATACCTTCAGGAAATTATTTAATTAAATCGTCTGTCAGCATAGGCAAGCCAATTGTCTTGCGCGGTGAAGGAAAGAAAAAAACTTATTTAATATTTGATTTTGAAGGTGATCCTTCAGTAGATGCTTTATCTTTTGTATCTAATAATGATGGCGGCTGGCAAAAAGCGCTGACTGGTATTGGAAAAGGATCAATAGATATCAGGGTTGATAATACATCGCAGTTTAAACAGACAAAATTTGCTGAGATTCAGGAAGATAATGACCCTGAAAAAATGTACACGTCGCCTAATTGGAACCAATCCTGGGCACAGGATGCGGTCGGACAGATTTTTAAAGTCAGGGAAATTAAAACAGACTCAATTGTTATTGACGAACCACTGCATATTACTTTCAACCCGAGTTTAAATCCAATAATAAGGCCATTAAATCTTTTAACAAATGCCGGTATTGAAAACATGCATTTAAAGCGTGTTGATAAAGGCGACGGCAATATGATTACAATTAAATATGCAGCCTATTGCTGGGTAAAAAATGTGGAAAGCGAATATATTGTGAGGAGCCATGTTTCTATTGAGGAATCTTATAAATGCGAAATAAGAGAGTGTTATTTCCATCATGCATATGATTATGGAGGGAGCGGGCACGGGTATGGGGTGGAGATGAAGCACCATACTTCAAATTGCCTTGCAGAGAACAATAGTTTTTTTCATTTAAGGCATTCGATGATGGTACACATAGGTGCAAACGGGAACGTGTTTGGCTATAATATATCAAAAGAAACATTTGCAAATGGCGATAACACACCGGGAGTGACGATCTGTGATATATCCGTGCATGGCCATTATCCGTTTATGAATTTATTTGAGGGCAATACTGTGCAAAAAATTGAAATATCGGATTATTGGGGACCCTGCGGGCCCGGAAACACGTTTTTTCGCAATAAAATAGAAAATGGCGGGATATTAATAAAAGATGCGTCAAACTACCAAAATTTAATCGGTAATATATTTACATCCGAGAAGCAGACAATAAATGTAGATAAGAACGTTGATAAAAAATCGTTGCTGATATACGGCAACAGAGGACATAAAACTATTGAAAAAGATACAGACATGCCCGATACATTTTATAAAAAAACTATTAAAAATAAAAAGAAACTAAAATGAATAAAAGACTGTTGATTGCAGTTGCATTAGTTTTTATTTTATCTTCGGTATTATGCGCAGAAGATATTTCAAAAACAGATGGCAATTACAGGCATTTTTTTCGAGAAAACAAGGAAATAGCGAAATGGACAATTTATAATGACGGAAAAATTGATAAAAACGGGCAAGCAATAAACGGAGTTTTCAAAGAATATGATAATTCCGATAAAATTATAAGCGAGACTACATATGTTAACAATGTCGAGCATGGACCATATAAAATTTATTCATATGATAAATCCGGTATTTTAAAAATTGAGGTAGGGGAATATAAGAACGGGATAAAACAGGGTAAATACAAAATTTATTATGGTGATGGAAAAATCAATGAGGAAGGAACTTATAAAGACGGTCAATTTGACGGTAAGATAAAAACTTATTACAGGACCGGCACTATATTTTCGGTTTTTACAATGAAAAATGGTATGATGCAGGGAAAGGCCCAAAAGTTTTACCAAGACGGAAAGTTAAAAGAAGAAGCTGAATTTATGCAGAATAAATTTCACGGTTCATATAAGGTTTATTACCCTAACGGCAAAATAAATAAGGATGAAACATATAAATTTGGGGTTCTTATAAAGCATAAAGTTTATAATTTACAGGGTGAATTGATAGAAAACACAAAATACGAATACAATAAACCGGAACAAACCCAGCAAAAATAGATAGTATAACAAAGGAGGCCAAAAATGCCTGAAGAACAACTGACTCCGCATGACAAAATGAAACATGAAGAAGCAGTAAAACAAATTTATACTTATGTCGTTGGGGAACTAAATAAAGGTGTCGATAAGGTTTTAATTTCACAAAAACTTACAGAAACCGGTATGGAAACCGCAGATGCAGCTAAATTTGTAGATGCCGTGAAGCAAGAAATGCTGAAGGATGCTGAAAAAGAAAAATTGACAACTTCGGTCTATTTGCCAGGGTTAATAGGTGGAATATTGGCTGCACTTATAGGTGGACTTGCCTGGGGCTGGCTGACAAAACTGACTAATAAAGAGTACGGTTACGCCGCACTGGGAATAGGTTTTTTATGCGGCGCTGGAGTTTTGTTATTTACAGGAAAGAAAAAAGGTCTGCCGCTTCAAATAATCGCAGGTTTATGCGGGATTTTTGGAATTCTTGCAGGTAAATACTGTGTTTTTATTCTTCAAGCAAGGGATTTGATGATGCAAAAAGGCAATACGGATTTAAAGAATATAAATCTTTTTTCTGTGAAAATTTTTGATATCTTTGTAAAATATCTGCCTTCGTCACTTACGGGATTTGACGCGGTTTGGGTTTTGTTGTCAGTTGTAGTGGCGTGGAGCATGCTGACTCCGACTATAAGAAAGACAATGAAATCATAAAAAAATTTTTAACAAATTTTAGCAATCATACTATTTAAAAAAATTCTTGTCAAAAATATAAAAATATATTAAGATTTTTGGCGTATAATTAATTTAAGGAGATGTAAAATGGATATTAAGGAAATTAAAAATAATATGAAAGAGTTGAAAAAAAGAATATCAAGGCTTGAGGTGTATCTTTGACGTTAATAATAAGTTAGTCCTTAAGGAAAACCTTGTAAAGATAAGCCAGAAGCCTGATTTTTGGAATGATAACTTAAAGGCGAAAGAAATACAGACTCAGATAAAGCGCTTTGAAGCCGATATTAATAAAATAAATCTAATTAAAAGCCAGAACGATGAAATAGAAACCATAATTCAGCTGCTTGAGACTGAAAATGACCAGACCCTTTCCAAAGAGTTAGAGATAAAATATCCAAAACTTTTGCATGATGTTGATGCTGAAGAGTTCAACCTCATGCTTAGCGGAAAATACGATAGAAATAACGCAATTGTTATACTGCATTCCGGCGCCGGAGGCACGGAATCGTGTGATTGGGTATCAATGCTTTTGAGGATGTACATGATGTGGACCGAAAAAAAGGGATTTAAAACTTACATCACTGACATACAACCCGGCGAAGAAGCAGGCATAAAAAGCGTTACTTTTGAAGCTTACGGAGATTATGCGTACGGGCACTTCAGGGCAGAAAAAGGCGTACACAGGCTTGTCAGGATTTCGCCTTTTGACTCAAACAAAAGACGACATACATCGTTTGCCTCGGTTGAAGTTATACCGGAAATTGACGAAGATATAGAAATCGAAATAAAAGAAGAGGACCTAAAAGTCGATACATACCGGGCATCCGGCGCAGGCGGACAGCATGTAAATAAGACAGAATCGGCAGTCAGAATTACGCATATACCAACAAACATCATTGTTCAGTGCCAGACAGACAGGTCCCAGATCAAAAACAGGGAAATTTGCATGAAAATTTTGAAGTCAAAGCTTTTTGCCTATTATGAGGAACAGAAGAAGGAAGAAATGGATAAAATTACGGGCGAGAAAAAAAGCATAGGCTGGAGCAGTCAGATAAGGTCATATGTGTTTCATCCTTATAAAATGATCAAGGATTTAAGGACCGATTATGAAAGAAGCGATGTTGACAATGTTATGGACGGAGATCTGGACGAATACATCCATGCTTTTTTAAAAATGGACGCAGAGAATAAAAAGGATAAAACAAATGCATAAAATTAAATTTCAACTTGAACTGGCAATTTTGCTCCCGGTTTTTATAGAGCAGTTTTTAACTACGGATTATATAGATAATAAAAGTTTCACGAGCATGGAGCTGGAGGACCTTCGGGATATCCTAAAGAAAATAGATGATCCGTCGCTTGCACCGATAAAAGAATTTCTGGCCATAGAACCGGTGAAAGAGCAGGAAAAAGAGGTTGAGGAAGACGAGGAAAAGGAAGAGCATGCCAGTGACGATGGCGAGGAAGAGGAAGATGAGGAAAAAAATATGTATGAAATGGAAACACCCAAGAAGGGACTGCTTGACGACGTGGAAGAGGAGCTTGAAGAGGTCGACGATTATTATTTCAACCGCTACACAGCAAAGGAACTGCATTATATATTTTCCCAAATAATAGACAACATTGACGAATTAAGCACGATTTTTAAGAAACACAGCGGCCTTGATCTGACAATAACGATAGGTTTCCAGCTTAATAAAAACAAAATGACCAAAAAAAGAGAAAAACGCAAGACTTACGAGACAAGCATGGTAGTTGAGTTTGTAAAGACAAGTGAAAAATTTGAGCCCGTTGACGATTCTTTTCTTTTGACAATAAAAAAGCCGAACGTAAGCGATGATATAAAAGCAAATGTTTATTTTATTTATAATAAAAAATATGAAAAAAAATATGTAGAATTTTTTGAAAAAATAGCAGATGTAATCAATATGAAAGACGTAAATTAAATTAATCGAAATTTTTATTTTGACTAAAATAACCCTAAACCCCCGGTGGCATAATGGATAAATTAAAAGTTGGAATAATAGGTTGTGGAAATATATTTCCGATGCATGCAGAGTCAATAAGGCAGAATAAAAAAGGATTAATAAAGGCTGTTTGTGATATTAAGCCGGGAAAAGCAAAAAAATCCTCAAAAAAATATAAAGCAGCCTGTTATACGGATTATAAAAAGATGCTAAAAAAAGAAAAGCTCGATGTTGTGCATATTTGTACTCCGCATTATCTCCATAAAGACATGAGCATAGAAAGCCTGAGATCCGGTGTCAATGTGTTGCAGGAAAAGCCGATGGCTTTAAATCTGAAAGAAGCGTTTAAAATAGCCATGGAAGCCAAAAAATCGAATAAAAAATACGGAATAGTTTTCCAAAACAGATTTACTCCTGCTGCATTGTTGTCCAAAAGAATAATTTCCACAGGCAAGATTGGCAAGATTCTGTCAGGCAAACTTTTTCTTACCTGGCACAAGCCGGATTCGTATTATGCAAAAAGCGACTGGAAAGGCACATTTGACAAAGAAGGCGGGGGAGTTGTCATAGACCAGGCAATACATTCGCTTGACCTTTTAAGGTGGCTTTTTGAATCCGATATCAAATATGTCGAGGCGTCGGTATTCAACAGGCTACATGATGTCGTTAAAGTTGAGGATGAAGCAAGCGGTGTAGTAATGTTTAAGTCCGGAGCTTATATAAATTTTTATACAATGAATCATTACTCTTATGACGATGATGTGGTTATGGAGATACACGGAGAAAAGGGAAGGATTAAGATTGTAAAAGACAGTGCAAAAATATATTTTTATTCAGGCAGAAATTTGAGCGTTAAACCTCGTACGGAAGATTACATTGACTATGGAAACGGAGTAAAAGACTACTGGGGAGTCTGTCATTCGCTGCTTATAGACAGGTTTTATGACGCTGTTATTAAAAACAAAAAAATTGAAATAAATGAAGATGAAGGCCTTAAAACACAGGCACTGGTTGAAGCAATATACGAGTCAAGCCGTATTAATGCGAGGCTTGTTTTGTCTGATTTTATAAAAAATTTTTCAAGGTGAAAAATGGGTTTTTTTAGCGAAAAAAGCGCTGAACTTGAGCCAAGCGGGAACATTGAGGACATAAAAGATTATAATAAAATAATAGAATCCAACCCCGAAATACAAAAAGTATACGAAAGTATGGGGCTAAAAACTACAAGACAAAGCAGTTTAAGCCAATCGATTAAGGATTACGATAAGGCAATAAAAAGTAATCCAAATTCAGCAATAGCATATTTCCTGCATGGGACAGCGCAATTTAACGCACATAATTACGAAGCGGCCATAGCAGACTGCACCAGGACAATAAAACTTGACCCCCAATACGCAGGAGCTTATTTTGTACGTGGTACTGCAAATTACAACCTGAAAAATTTTATGCCTGCAATAGAAGACTTTAACAAGGCGATAGAACTTGATCCTAAATGCGCGGAAACATTTTATATGCGTGGGCTTGCAAAAGAAGAACTGAAACAATACAAAAGCGCGTCTGAAGATTACAGCTCAGCAGGAAAACTCTGGTATTCCGCAAAGATTGACCAAACAAATAATCCTAAATAATTAATAAAATACACTTGACAAAACGGTTATTATTTTGTAATCTATATATGAATAAATGTTCAATATTAGGAGTTTAAAATGCAGGCAAAGAAAGATTCGGGCAAAGCTGAAGCTGAAAGAAGGGATATAGTGGCTGTAAAGTCTGCAATGAAGCCGAATGAAACTTTTGAAAAACTTGCCCTTACTTTCAAGGTACTTGGTGATCCGAGCAGGACAAAAATAATATTTGCTTTATCGAACAGAGAACTTTCGGTTCATCAGGTAGCGTCTCTGCTTGATATGAGCCAATCTGCCGTGTCACATCAATTAAGCATTTTACGGCATATGGAACTTGTTAAAATAAGAAGAGATGGCAGGATAAGTTATTATGCTCTTGATGACAGCCATATAAGTAATCTTTTTGAAGAAGGAATAAGGCATGTAGAAGAATAATTTTTTTAAAACAATATATGAATAGTTGTTCATATATAAGCGAAAGGAGTTTTATTATGGATACTGGCTTAAAAACGGAGATAAAGAAAAACTGGTTTTTACTACTGTTAGCTACCATTGGACCAGGGCTTACTGTAATGCTTGCGGATACTGATGCTGGGTCTTTGATAACTGCCGCGCAATCAGGCGCAAGATGGGGTTATATACTTCTTCCTTTACAGGTGTTAATGATACCTCTTTTATATTTTATACAGGAACTTTCGACGCGAATGGGTATTGCCACAGGGCTTGGGCATGCGGCATTAATTCGGGAAGTGTTTGGCAAAAGATGGGCATGGATAGCCGTTATATCGCTTTTTATAGCTTCAATTGGCGCACTCGTAACCGAGTTCGCTGGCATTGTGGGAGTAGGCTTGATTTTCGGTATTTCTAAGTGGATTTCGGTACCGCTTACAGCCGCAGCACTGATTGCAGTTTCCATGACCGGTAAATACAAAAGGGTTGAGTCTATTGCAATAATCGTAGGTCTGTTTGAGCTTGTTTTTATTCCGGCAGCCATTTTTTCAAAACCGGTATTACATGAGATTGCAAAAGCTTTTACCTTAAATCAGCCTTTTAGCGATCATTCTTACTGGGTCCTTGTCGCGGCAAATGTGGGAGCCATCATAATGCCATGGATGCTTTTTTACCAGCAGAGTGCGGTTGTTGACAAGAAACTGAGCCATGAAACTCTGAAATTCAGCAGGATCGACACCTTTGCAGGTGCAATAATAACACAGATAATAATGTCTGCCGTGCTGATAGTTACAGCTGCCACAATAGGGAAAGTAAACCCAAATGCGTCGCTTTCAAGCGTGCAGGAAATTGCCAATGTGTTGACTCCGCTCCTCGGACCTTTTATCGGCAAGATACTTTTTGCAGTAGGCATGACAGGTGCAGCATTGATAGCGGCAATAGTGGTATCGCTTGCGATTTCATGGTCGCTTGGAGAGGTACTTCAGGTAAAATGCAGCCTGAATTGCAAGTGGCAGGAGGCGCCGGTTTTTTATGGCGTATATGCAGGAGGTATTATTGCTGCTGCAATGCTGGTTTTGCTAAATATACCGCTTGTCACCCTGACCATTGCAATAGAGGTCATGAACTGCCTTTTATTGCCGCTTGTACTAGGGTTTCTTATAGCACTTGCATGGCAATGCATACCAGAACAATACAAACTTAAGGCATGGGAAAAGACAGTACTGATTGTAATATTTGTACTTATTTGCTTATTGGGTTTGTATACACTTATCAGTCTTTTTATTAAATAAGAATCCGCGCACCGAGCTGTGGTGGATTCTTGTTCCGATAGGTTTGCGCTTCGCGCATTGATCACCATATGCTTCATCCGCAGTCCAAGGACTGCGGTATTAGCAACCACGGAATAAATCGGCAGTTTGCGGCTCGTATTATTGACACTGTATTTTATTTGTGTTATTATACGGCCTTACCTGGAAACTAAAAAGCCTTCTTGCTTGAAATCCAAAAAGGCATTAAAAATATGGAGTTTTTATGGACTATTTTTCATTTAAAGGCAATGAGCTTTTCGCAGAGGATGTAAGTGTAGAAAAACTGGCTGAGAAATACGGCACGCCGCTGTATATATACAGCCACAGGACATTTATTGAGCATTTCAGGAAAATAAAAAATGCGTTTGCCGACTTTGACACGCTTATATGCTACTCGGTAAAAGCATGCTCAAATATAACGATCATGAAAGAGCTGGAAAAAGAAGGCGCTGGATTTGACATTGTATCCGGAGGCGAACTTTACAGGGCCCTTAAAATCGGAGCCGACCCAAAAAAAATAGTATATGCCGGTGTGGGCAAAACAAAAGAAGAGATGGTGTATTCCATTGAGTCGGGCATACTTATGTTTAATGTTGAAAGCGTCAATGAGCTCAAAGCACTGGATAAAACAGCCAAATCACTGAATAAAAAAATAAACGTTGCGTTAAGAATAAACCCTGACGTTGAATCGCTGACGCATGAGTATATTACCACGGGGAAAAAAGAGAATAAATTCGGTATCGATATAGTGCTTGCATACGAGCTTTTCAGGAACAGCAAAAAATATAAAAACATAAACATCAAAGGCATTCACATGCATATCGGATCGCAGATTACGGTAGCGACCCCGTATATTCAGGCCATTACAAAAATAGCAAAATTTATTAAAGACCTTAAAAACGAGGGTATAGAAATAGAGTTCTTTAATATAGGCGGCGGACTGGGCATTATTTACAACGAGGAACAGCCATCTACTGCAGATTCCTTTGCCCTTGCAATAAAACCATACCTTGCGGGTCTGAATGTGAAAGTCATTCTTGAGCCGGGCAGATTTATAGTCGGAAATGCAGGCTTGCTTGTCACGAGAGTAATTTACAACAAAAAAGGAATTAAAAAAGACTTCCTTATAGTGGACGCAGGAATGAACGACCTTATCAGGCCAAGCCTTTACCACGCTTATCATAAAATACTGCCTGTGAACGCAAAAAAAGGAACATTGCAGGTATATGACGTTGTAGGACCCATTTGTGAGAGTTCGGACTTTCTTGGCAAAGACAGACACCTGCCGCCTGTTGAGGAAGGCGACCTGCTGGCGGTAAGGAGCGCTGGCGCATACGGTTTTTCCATGTCCTCGAACTATAACTCCAGGACGCGTGCGGCAGAAGTTCTGATAAAAGGCAAAAAAGACTGGCTCATCAGGGAAAGGGACAATTTCGCTGACCTAATCAGGAACGAAAAGCTTATTAACCTTAAGTAACACAAAAATATTTTGGGGAAAACCAATGAAAAAAATTAATTTTTTAAAAATGTCAGGCACAGGAAATGATTTTATTATGATAGACAATTACGAAAAAAAAGAAAAAATCACTGTGCCTGAAATAGGAAAAATATGCGACAGGCACCAGGGTATAGGCGCGGACGGAATACTTGTCATAGAATCGCCCCCGTCGGATGAAAACGATTTTTACATGCGTTATTATAACGCAGACGGTTCTGAAGCTGAGATGTGCGGCAACGGCGCCAGGTGCATTGCAAGATTTGCTTATATAAAAAAATACGCAGCAAGCAAAATGCGGTTCCTGGCAAAAGACGGCGAGCATTATGCAGAAGTAAGAAAAGACGGCACAGTCAGCTTAAGCATGATAGATCCGCGCGACTTGCAGAAAAAAGTTGATATTAAAACCACGGCAGGTATTATAAAAGGCACGTTTATAAATACAGGCGTGCCTCACTTTATAATCCCGGTGAACGATATAGAAAAAGTTGATGTAAAAAATCTGGGGAGGGAAATCAGGCTTCATAAATATTTTGCGCCTAAAGGTACGAATGTAAATTTTGTGCAGGCAAAATCAGGGATAGTTAATATAAGGACTTATGAGAGGGGCGTCGAGGACGAGACGCTTGCCTGCGGCACAGGTGCTGTTGCTGCCGCAGTCACAATGCATATTTTAAAGAATATTAAAAAGCCTGTCACGATTAAGACCCGCGGCGGGGTACTTAAGGTTAATTTTTCATCGCAGGCAAGCAGGATAACCAATGTGTTTTTGGAAGGAAACGCGAAAATAATTGCAGAAGGCACTATTTTGCAGGAAACGTTCAAGTAAAATAAGATATTAATAACAAAAAAGAGGTGGTAAACATGTTTCAGGGATCTTATGTAGCTATAGTAACACCGTTCAGGAACGGAAAAATAGACGAAGAAGCATATAAAAATCTTATCGAGATGCACGCATCAGCAGGTACAGACGGTATTGTTCCGTGCGGCTCTACAGGCGAATCACCAACGCTCTCGCCCGAGGAAAACGAGTATTTGATTGATTTGACCGTAAAATTTGTAAAAAAAAGAATGCAGGTTATAGCAGGTACAGGCTCGAATTCCACAGAGGAGGCAATCGAGTACACGCAGGCAGCAGAAAGGTCAGGAGCTGATGCAGCCATGCTCGTAAGCCCATACTATAACAAACCAACCCAGAAAGGACTTTACGCGCATTTCAAAGCTATAGCAGAGTCTGTCAAAATCCCGATTATCATTTACAATATTCAGTCAAGGACAGCTGTGAACGTAACTACACCCATAATGGCGCAGCTTTCAAAAATCCCGAATATAAAGGGTGTTAAAGAAGCAAGCGGAGACCTTTCGCAGATGAGTGAGGTTATAGAAGCATGCGGCCCTGATTTTGATGTGCTGTCGGGCGACGACGCTCTTACTTTGCCCCTGCTTTCAATAGGCGGCAAAGGGATTATATCTGTCGTTGCCAATATAATCCCGAAAGACGTAAAAGAAATGGTGTCGTCTTTCTTGAGAGGCGATATCAAGAAAGCTCAGGATATGCACCACAGAATGTTCCCGTTGATCAAAGCAATGTTCGTAGAAACAAACCCGATTCCGGTTAAGGCTGCATGCAGCCTTCTCGGCCTTGCAGGCCCTGAGATAAGGCTGCCATTGACGTATATTGAAAACGAAAACTTGCAGAAACTAAAAAAAGCAATGCAGGATTACGGATTGAAAGTTTAAAACTTACAGGAGATGATCAATATGATAAAACTAGGCATAACTGGAGTTGCGGGCCGAATGGGGTCAACTATAGCAGGCCTTGTTTCAAAATTTGAGGATATGAAAGTACTGCTTGCCCTGGAAAGAAAAGGACATGCGATTATTGGCAGTGAAGTAGCCGGGTGCAAGGTATCCGACAATATAAAAGAATGGATATCCAACATAGATGTCCTGGTAGATTTCACAACCCCCGAGTCAACGCTTTCAAATATAAAAGCTGCTGCTGACGCGAAAAAAGCTGTGGTTATCGGCACCACCGGTTTCAAGGACAATGAACTTAAGGAAATAGATGTTGCGGCAAAAAATATACCTATAGTGCTGTCATCTAATTACAGCGTTGGCGTGAACGTCATGTGGAAGCTGGCAAGGGAAGCAACAAAGATAATGAAGCAGGACTATGACATTGACATTATTGAAGCGCACCACAGGATGAAGAAAGACGCGCCTTCAGGCACTGCCATGACAGCGGCAAAAATAATCCTTCAGGAAAAAAACGGCGACATGTCAAAAGACATTGTTTACGGCAGACAGGGCAGGGACAATGACAGGCCTCGTAGCCAGGTTGGCATACTTGCCGTGCGTGCGGGCGGCATTGTAGGCGAGCATACTATAATTTTCGGCAGCATGGGCGACAAGCTTGAGATATCGCATACTGCTTTTTCACGAGATCCATTAGCAGAGGGTGCCATTAAAGCAGCGCGTTTTATAATCGGTAAAAAGCCGGGCCTGTACAGCATGTCGGACGTGCTGGGAATTTAAATGCGTATAACCAGATTTGTCCGTTATATTGGCGATAACGGCATACCTAAATGGGGTAAGGTAATAAACGACAAGGAATATCTTGAAATTACGGGTGATATATTCCATATCTACATCACCACTAATATCAGGGTCAAGGCAAAGGATGTCAAAATACTCGTGCCTGTAACACCATCAAAAATTATCGCAGTAGGGCTTAATTATAAAAAGCATACGGATGAAATGCAGATGAAACCGCCTGACGAGCCGGTGCTTTTTATAAAACCAAGCACGAGCGTGATAGGTTATATGGAAAATATAATCTACCCAAAGAGCGCAAAAAGGGTGGAGTATGAGGCAGAGCTTGCCATTGTTATTAAGGACAAATGCAAAGATATAAAAGAAAGCGAAGTTGACAGGCATATTGCCGGTTATACCTGTCTGAACGACGTGACAGAACGTGACATGCAGAAAAAAGACGGGCAGTGGACAAGGGCAAAATCATTTGATACTTTTGCGCCGATAGGGCCTTATATTGTACAGGGCATAGACCCTGACAACCAGACTGTGAAGCTATATTTAAACGGCAAATTAAAACAGAACTCAAATACGAATAACTTCATATTCGGTACAAGAAAGCTTGTGAGTTTTATATCTAAGGTTATGACGCTTTTGCCCGGCGATATTATCACCACAGGAACACCTGAGGGTGTTGGACCGATGAAAGCCGGCGACAAAGTTGAAGTGGATATAGGAAAGATAGGAAGGCTCGTGAACTTTATAAAATAGCAGGAGGCAAGTCATGCGTTACAGTGAGAATTTATACAAACTTCCGCCATATATTTTTATTGAAATTGACAAAAAGAAAAGGGCTGCAAGGGAAGCAGGCAAAGACCTGATAGACCTTGGCATAGGAGACCCTGACAGGCCGACCCCGGACAGGATCCTTCAGTTTATAAAGGAAGATGCAGTAAAACCTGAAAACCACACCTATCCAATAGGCAGAGGACATAAACTTTTTAAAGAAGCTGTTATACGGTGGATGAAAAAAAGGTTTAATGTAGAATTAAGCGACAAGGAAGTGCTTGCGTTAATCGGCGCAAAAGACGGCATCACGCACCTGCCTCTGGCTTATTTAAACCCGGGAGACATTGTGCTTATACCTGACCCGGGATATCCGGGGTACATCGGCAGCACCTTAATAGCAGGTGGCACGCCGTATATCATGCCCCTAACAAAGGAAAATAAGTTCCTTCCGGACCTGAAAAGCATTCCTGAAGATATTTATAAAAAATCAAAGATAATGTTCCTGAATTATCCGAATAACCCTACGTCTGCAATGGCAGGACTGGATTTTTATGAGGAAGTAGTGCATTACGCGCAGAAATACGATTTTATTATTGCACAGGATGCGCCATACTCGGAGATATATTTCGGCAAGCCGCCTGTATCGATACTGGAAATAAAAGGCGCAAAAAAGAACGTCATTGAGTTCTATTCCATGTCAAAAACCTTTAACATGACAGGCTGGAGGGTTGGTTATGCCTGCGGTGGTGAAGAAATTATAAACGGGCTCGGAACTGTAAAAGAAAATATGGATTCAGGCACAGTCACGGCTCTTCAGAAAGCGTCTGCAAGGGCACTTGATGAATGCGATAAAGAGGTGGCGCAGATAAGGGCTCTTTACAAAAGGCGGGCAGAAGTGTTTTATAAAGGGCTTAAATCAGCAGGATTTAATGTTCTTGAGCCTCTTGCGACACTTTATCTATGGGTGACAATACCGGATAAATATACCTCCATGGAATTTGCTTCCAGGCTGATGGAAGAAGCAGGTATAGTCGTGACTCCGGGCATAGGGTTCGGAAAATCAGGGGATAAATATATCAGAATAGCACTTACTGTCGAAGAAGAAGTGTTTGCAAAAGCTTTGGAAAGGCTGAAGAAGTTTAAAGCGTAAAACAAATGCAAACTGTTAACAGGAGGCAAAATGACTAATTTACTTATAGCGGTAATGCTGGTAATCATAACGGGACTGATTATATATATAATCTTCAGCACAAAAAAGCCAGAGGTAAAAAAAGATAATACACTTGAGATAATCGATGCCCTGAAAAATACCCTTAAATCCATATCTATGGACACAATGAAAGAGCAGATAGAGCTTGCAGAGCGGACTATGGGTGACAAAAAAGTTGCGGCTGAAAATGCGCTTGAGGAAAAGAAAAAGCTTATTGACCAGCAGCTCCAGCAGGTGAACGTACTCATGGGAAAGATAGAGAGATCTATCAACGAAGTTGAATCAAAGACAGGCGCAAACAGCGCTGCCATCATAAACGAGCTGAAAAATTCGCAGGCAGCCAGCCTCAAGCTTGAATCTACAGCGAAAAATATACAAGAAATACTAGGCTCATCACAGAAAAGGGGCGAGTGGGGTCAGAGGGCGGCAGAAGACATATTCAACTCAGCAGGCGTAACAAAAGGCAGGCATTTCGTGGCTCAGGAGCAGCAGGAGGCTGGCGGCAAGCCTGATTTCACCTTTTTTCTGCCTCACGGCAAAAAGGTACATATCGATGCCAAATTCCCATTGGATAATTTTGCCAGGTACGTAAATGCAGCGTCAAAAATGGAGAAAGACAATTTTAAGGCTCAGTACCTTAAGGACGTGCGCGCAAAACTTAGGGAACTCTCGAAAAAAGAATACATTAGCCAGGCCGAGAACACGGTTGACTACATGGTGATGTTCATACCGAACGAGCAGGTGTACGCTTTTGTAAGCGAAAACGACAGGGAATTCATGGATGATGCTTTAAAATCAAAGATAATAGTCTGCGGGCCGTACACCCTGTACGCTGTCGTTTCCACAATAAGGGAAGCAGTGAACAACTTTCAGATGGCGCAGGCTGCAAGCGAGACAAGGGAACTTATGGAAAAGTTCAGAAAAGAGTGGCAGCTTTATACCGAGGTGTTTGACGAAGTTGCGGATGCCATAGACACACTGCAGGAAGGGTTTTCAAAAATGGTTATTACCAGGAAAAAGAAGCTCGAAGCTGTCCTGGACGAGATATCCGAGCTTGCCAGCTCAAAGAAAATAAGCACCGGAACCGGGGACGAGGAAAAACAGAATCCCGCCCAGATGCAATAATTATATTTTCCAACATCTTTATTACTTAATATTCAAAAATAAAAATAAAAGAGGCAAAATGAATAATATCATTTATTTATCAATTGGAAGTAACCTGGGAGATAAAAAAAAGATTCTTGCCGATGCGATTAATGCATTAAGAGACGCAGGTATTAAAATAACAAAAATTTCATCACTTTACGAGACGGAGCCAGTGGGTAAAAAAGACCAGCCTATGTTCTATAACGCCTGCGTATTAGCAGAAACGATACTGGAGCCGCTTGATTTATTGAAAAAAATCAAGGAAATAGAAAAAAAACTTGGCAGGAAAGATACTAATAAGTGGGGCCCGAGAATTATAGATATTGACATATTATTTTATAATAATATAATATTGTCCATTAACGAACTGAAAATTCCACATCCTGAAATATTAAACAGGAAATTTGTCCTTGTTCCCCTGGATGAAATAGCAAAAAACTATATTCATCCTGTTGTCAACCAAAAAATCAGGGATATTCTGGAAAAAAGCAGTTTTAACCAGAAAGTAACAAGAACAGGAGCTTTATAAATATGGCTGATTTTCACTATATAGCTATAGAGGGAGTGCTAGGCGCTGGGAAAACGACCTTTGCCAAAAGGCTTGCAAAGGATTTATCCGCAAGGCTCGTACTCGAAGAAGTGGATAATAACCCTTTTTTAGCCAATTTTTACAAGGACATGAAGGCATTCGCTTTGCAAACGCAGCTCTTTTTTCTTTTAAACCGCGCAAAACAACAGGAGCCGCTCAAGCAAATGGATCTTTTTGAGGGAAAGATAGTGGCCGACTATCTCATAGAAAAGGATAGGATATTCGCATATATTACACTGGACGAGAATGAGCTTGCTCTATACGAGAAAATATTCCCGATAGTCGTGGACGAGCAGAAAATCCTGAAACCCGATATGGTTGTATACCTGCAGGCAAGTACGGACGTTCTTATTGACAGAATAAAAAAGCGCGGGAGGGATTTTGAGAAGCATATATCAAAGGATTACATAAACAAGCTCTCAGACGCGTACACATATTTTTTTGCTCACTATAGCAGGGGCATACCCCTTGTGATTGTGAACACGGACGAGATAGATTTCGTTGGTATTGAGGATCATTACCATATGGTTAAGCAGTTCATAATGAGCGTAAAAGGCGGCACGAACTACTATACCCCGCACCCGAGATGAAAACATGCTTAATATAAATCAAATCAGGTCTTTTAAAAACAGGAAAAAGATAGTGATGCTTACGGCATTTGACTATCCTACAGCCATGCTCCTGGAGCAGGCAGGCTGCGACATAATACTCGTGGGAGACTCGCTGGGGACAGTATTCAATGGCTATAAGAGCACCTTGCCGGTCAAGCTCGACGACCTTATATACCACGCAAAAGCTGTAAGGCGCGGCATAAAAGACACGTTTTTGGTCGTAGACATGCCTTTTATGTCATACCAGGCATCGATTCGCGACGCGAAAACAAACGCTGGCAGGATAATGAAAGAGACAGGTGCAAACGCAGTAAAGCTGGAGGGCGGCGATGAGGCGAGCGAACAGATTAAGGCAATAGTTGATATGGGCGTGCCTGTCATGGGCCACATAGGGCTGCAGCCGCAGTCAGTGAATAAGTACGGCGGGTACGCTCTTCAGGGCGTGTCAGAAGAGGATAAAGAGAGGCTCGTAAAGAGCGCTGTTGCCATAGAACAGGAAGGAGCTTTTTCAATAGTAGTGGAGAAGACAAAGTCAGAAACAACAAAAGAAATAACAAAAAGCGTTTCAATACCTGTTATAGGTATTGGCGCAGGGCCGCACTGTGACGGGCAGGTACTGGTCACATACGACATGCTCGGAATATTCCAGGACTTTAAGCCCAAGTTTGTGAAACAGTATGACAACCTTGCGAAACGCATACAAAAAGCTGTGAAATCATACGCGTCAGACGTGAGGGAAAAAAAATTCCCAGGCCAAAAGCATAGTTTTTAACTGTTTAATTTTTGAGACGGATCTATGACACGCCTTAAAACCAGAACAAATACGAGACATGTTTGAAACTGTCACTAAAGAAGACAAAGAAGGAAAAATAAAATGAAGATAATGACAAAAGTTCCAGAAGTTCAGGAATATGTAAAAAAGCTTAAAAAAAGAGGAAATACCATAGGCTTTGTGCCGACAATGGGCTATTTACATGAGGGGCATATATCGCTTGTAGAAAAAGCTGCGGCTGAGACTCAAAAGGTAATAGTAAGCATTTTTGTGAACCCGACACAGTTTGGGCCAAACGAGGATTTTGGGAAATATCCGCGTAACGAAAAGCGCGATTTGAAAATGCTTAAAGCCACAAAAAAAGTAAGCTGCGTTTTCATGCCTGATAGAGCAGAGATGTACGCAGATGATTTCGCAACATATGTCAATATGGAAAACTACATGACCGGTATACTTGAAGGTGCATCAAGGCCTGGGCATTTCAGAGGCGTGACTACTGTGGTGGCAAAGCTTTTGAACATTGTTCAACCGGACAAGCTATTCCTCGGGCAAAAGGATTTTCAGCAGGCAGCAATACTCACGCAGATGGTAAAGGATATGAACTATCCTGCCTCAGTTGTAATATGTCCGACAGTAAGGGAAAAAGACGGCCTGGCAATGAGCTCCAGGAATACATATTTATCTGAAGCCGAGAGACAGGAAGCCCTTATAATATTTAAATCCCTGCAGATGGCGGAAAGTATGATAGAGCTGGGCGAGCATGATGCAGAGGCCGTATTAAAGGAAATCAGGAGAAAAATAAAGGAAGCAAACGTCGAAATAGATTATGTGGAGGCTTTTGACGCAATCACGCTGAAAAAGGTGGACAAGTTCACGGAAAAGTCAGTAATAGCAATAGCAGCCATGGTAGGCAAAACAAGGCTTATAGATAACACGATAATAGAGATAAAAATTTAACCTGGTATCAGGAAGGATCAGGAGGTATTTTATAGATGATGGTAGAAATGTGCAAATCGAAAATACACAGGGCGACAGTGACGGATAAGAATATCAATTACGAGGGCAGCATTACAATAGACGAGTCCCTGCTGAAGGCAGCCAAAATAAGAGTATATGAAAAAGTAAGCGTATTTAACCTGAACACAGGCGACAGGTTTGAAACCTATGCAATAAAAGGCAAGGCAGGGTCGGGCATAGTGTGTCTGAACGGTGCGTCAGCGCGCCTGGGTGAAGCAGGAGACCCGGTGATAATACTTTCTTACGGTATGATCGAAGATTACGAAGCAGAGGATTTTGAGCCAAATATAGTGCTCGTTGACCAAAAGAACAGGATAAAAGATGCGAAGAGCAAAAACTTGAAAAAAGGAGAACTGGACAAATGGCTGAACAAGACAGTAAAGTAAAAAGAAAAAAACTCGGGATAATAGGGTGCGGTAACATAGGCAATGAAATAGCACAGGCCATAGACAAAGGCGATATAGACGTGATTTTACTTGGGTGCTATGACGTAAAAAAGGAGCAATACGATACCCTTACGGAAAAGTTGAAGAACATTAAGCCTGAATTTTTTGAAATGGAAGAACTTGTAAAAAATTGCGACATAATTCTCGAATGCGCGGTAAAAAGCGCGGTCAAAGGCATATTTGAACTGATTATTAAATACCACAGGGACAGCATATTTTTAAGCGCGGGTGGGATACTTGAAAATATGACCCTTGTTGAAGAAGCGCAAAAGAAAAAAATAAATATATACGTGCCTTCGGGTGCGGTCGTCGGGCTTGATGGGCTTGATGCGGCAAAATACAGGGGCTTAAAGAAAGTAACTCTTATAACCAGAAAACCGCCAAAGGCTTTTAAAGGGGTGAAATACCTGCAGGAGAAAAATATAGATGTTGACAATATAAAAACTGAAACTGTCGCTTATGAAGGCAACGCAAGGGACGCCGTGCAGTATTTCCCGGCAAATATAAACGTGGCGGCAACTCTAAGCATAGCTGGAGTCGGGCCCGACAAAACCAACGTAAAGATAGTGATAGACCCTTTTATCAGTGCAAATATACATGAAATTATAGTAGAAGGGGATTTTGGTAGGTTTAGAACCATTACAGAAAACCTGCCTTCTCCGAATAATCCCAAGACAAGCTATCTTACTTCACTGTCTGCCATAGTCCTGATAAAGAAAATAGTGGAGCCGTTACATATCGGAACGTAGAATGGAAAATAGAAAATTCGTTTCGTTAAATTTACCATATTTTTCACTCAATGAATATTTTAAAAGCAAATACCACTTTCGCGTCCAAAAGATAACGGTCTCTTTACCTTTCACCTGCCCAAATCGAGACGGAAAAACTGCAAAAGGCGGATGCATATTTTGTTATAACGGAAGTATGCCATCGAGCAACTCGACTGAAATTAAGCTTGAAAAGCAAATCAAGGAAGGTATATCAAAAGGCAGGCAAAAATACGGCAAAGATACAATGTTCATTGTGTATTTCCAGACGTATTCAAATACATACGCGTCTGTAGATGAGCTGAAAAAGATTTACGACGTCGCGCTGAAATATCCGGAAGTCATGGGCATAGATATTGGAACAAGGCCTGACTGCGTGAGTGATGAAATATTGGAACTTATTAAATCATATATGGCTAAATTGCCAGAGGTATGGTTGGAGCTTGGATTGCAGTCGGCAAACGAAGAAACATTAATAAAAATAAACCGCGGGCACACAGTGCAAGATTTTGTTGGTGCAGTAAAAAAAACAAAGGAAAAAGGCATAAAGATAACAGCGCATATGATAGCAGGGCTGCCATGGGAAAACAGTTTTGACTTTATGAAAACAGCCGGCCTTATTGCATCGCTGGGTATCGAAGCGATAAAAATACATCCTCTTTATGTCATGGAAGATACTGAACTCGGAAGACAATATAAAAAAGAAGAATTTAAATTATTGAGCCTCGATATGTACATAAATACGCTTGCCGATATTGTTGAGACATTGCCGGAAGGCATTATACTTGCTCGTTTTACCGCTGAAGGCGAGGAAAAAGGGTTGCTTGCGCCCGAGTATTGCAGAACACAGCATAAAAGCAAAATAAAGGAATTGCTAATTAAAGAACTCAAAAAAAGAGGAACAAAGCAGGGGGCTAAATTTACAAATCAATAAAATAGTGAATTTAATGTTTGTTTCTGCCAAAATTAATGATATATTAATGGAACATTTTAAAGAGTAAGGACGTCTAAAAATTCAGTTTGTAAATTTAAACAAAGGATGGATGCACCCAAAGTGAAGATTATAAAGTTATTAGTGATTGTCATGCTTGTTTTTGCTGGCAGTTTAAAGGCCGCAGACACATTGACATGGAATGACTGCGTTAGCCAGACAATTAAAAATAATCCTACTCTTAAGGCGGCAGCTGCGCAGGTGGTACAGACAAAAGCACAAGGGTGGTCATATTTTGCATCAGCCCTGCCGCAGGTGAGCGCATATGCTACCGGACAGAGGAATGGTGATGACCTGATTACGCAGACTGAGATAAACGGAATTAATTTGACTTCAATAGGTACATCGCACACGGATTCTTTTTCATACGGATTAACGGCAAAACAGCTTATTTTTGATGGTTTTTCAACCCTGCACCTGATGTTGAGCGCAGCAGAGAGCTCGAAAGCTGCTGAGGAAAATTATAAGACAAGTTCAGCTTCGGTCAGGCTGGCCCTTGTACAGGCATTCGCCGGGCTTTTAGCGGCACAGGATCTTGTAAAAATAGACACAGATATTGCCAATTTGAGGAAAAGCCAGCTAAATGATATTACACTTCTTTATCAGTCAGGCAGGGAAGATAAGGGAAACTACATGCATACAGAAGCTTCATATGAGCAAGCTTTATACAGCAAACACCAGGCAATCAGGGGACTGGAACTGTCAAAAGCCCAGTTATGTTTTGTTATGGGCATGGATGAGAAGCAAGATATAACAGTAACAGGAGATTTTTCTATTTCCTCGGATATAAATAATGAGCCGGATTACGATGCGCTCGCTGAGAATAATCCTTCGATGAAATCATTGACAGCACAGAAAAATTCAGCGGATTACACTGCCAAAGCAGCTCTCGGAAATTTCCTGCCGTCTGTTTATATAACCGGAAGTGCAGGAAGGGAAGATGATGTATGGGTACCGCAGGCCGATAGAGTTTGGAGTGTCGGTGTAACTGCGTCAATGCCTATTTTTGAAGGCGGCGCGCTTGTAGCAAAAGCAATACAAACGCACGCCGCTTATGATCAGGCAGTTGCGAATGAGATGGCCGGCAAAGAACAGATATTACAGTCACTGATGCAGACATGGAAGAGCCTGGTTGACGCAAAACAAAATGTGACAGTACAAAAAGCATTGCTTGACTCCGAAACGGAAAGGGCAAAAATAGCCGACATCGAATACCAGGAAGGAATAATGACCTTTGATGATTGGACAGTCATTCAGGATTCTTATACAGGTTCAAAGACATCATATCTTAATGCTGAAACAAATCTATTAACAGCTGAAGCAGCCTGGATACAGGCTAAAGGAGGAACACTCGAAGATGAAAAAAAATAAATTATGGATTATAATTGCCGCTGTTGTTGCGGTAATTTTATTAATTATTATAAAATCAGCAACCGGAAAGAATCAGGCTGTAAAAACAATTCATCCTGTGATAGGTGAAATCAAGCTTGCTGTAGTTACAACAGGCAGTGTTACGCCCCAAAACAGGCTGCAAATAGAGCCTCCTGTACCTGGACGGCTTGATAAAATACTCGTTGTCGAGGGGCAGATGGTGAAAGCAGGGCAAACGCTTGTTATAATGAGTTCCAGTGACAGAGCGGCTATCATGGATGCCGTAGCCGATTCTAACAATCAAGACCTTAAAGACTGGAGTGATGTTTATAAACCAATCCCGCTTATTGCGCCGATAAGCGGAGAAGTAATAGTTTCCCAGATGCAGCCCGGACAGACAGTGGCAACCACAGACGCAGTAGTTGTGCTTTCTGACAGGCTGATAGTCCGCGCACAGGTTGATGAAACAGATATAGGCAAGATAAGTCTTGGTCAGAAAGCCGAAATAACGCTTGATGCGTACCAGAACACAATAGTTGCTGCGACTGTAAACCATATTTATTACGAATCACAGGTGGTTAATAATGTCACAATATATGATGTAGATATACTTGCTGATAAAGTACCTGATTATTTCCGTTCAGGCATGAGTGCCAATATAAATATTATTCTGGCTGACCATAAAAATGTCCTGACGCTTCCTATTGACGCGGTAAAAAGAGGAAAGGACGGCAAGGCTTATGTAATAGTTCAATTACCAAACGGTAAACACGAAAAACGTGATGTTGTAACAGGCATTTCGGATGAAAATAATACCAATACTATTGAGATTGTATCCGGACTTACTGAAAACGATAATGTTATAGAAAAAAGCCAATATTATAGCGCGTCGCAAAATTCCGGATCAATAAATCCATTTATGCCATCAAGGCCGAGACCCGGAGGCCATTAGAATAGTAACACAGATTTAAGGTTGAAGACGACATTATTATTTGAAAGAGGATTAACATGATAGAAATAAATAATTTAAGCAAAACTTATGACACAGGTGTGATTAAATTCAAAGCACTTGACGATGTATCACTTACAATTGAAGATGGCGAATTTGTAGCAATAATGGGCCCGTCAGGGTCTGGAAAATCCACCCTTTTACATCTGATGGGTTTCCTTGATTCGCCCGATTCAGGTTCATATATTCTTGACGGCATTGAAACTTCAAAACTTAAGGATGAAGAATACGCTGAAATGAGAAAAAATAAGATTGGCTTTGTGTTCCAGCAGTTTTTTCTGCTCCCGAGAGTAAATACACTTGGTAATGTATCCCTCCCATTAATATATTCAGGCAAGCCTCCTGAGCAAACCCCGTCTGAGTTGCTGGCAGAAGTCGGCTTAGCATCAAAAGAAAAGAACATGCCGAATGAGCTTTCCGGCGGAGAGCGCCAGAGAGTAGCGGTAGCAAGGTCGCTGGTTAATGCGCCGGATATTATTATGGCTGACGAACCTACAGGAAATCTTGACTCAAAGAGCCAGACAGAGATAATGGAGCTTCTTACTGCGCTGAATAAAAAAGGGAAGACAGTCGTGGTAGTTACCCATGATGATGAAGTTTCACAGTATGCCAGGAGGATAATAAGGATAAGGGACGGGAAAATGATATCAGATACAAAAAAGGAAGACAACCCCGGGGAAATTTCTATAAGCCCGGTTCAAAATAAAAAAAATATTCAGCAACATCTTCAAATGCCAATGAATAGGATAGAGTTTCTTGATTTTGTAAAACAGGCACTTGACGCCATGATGGGCAATAAGCTGCGCTCAATATTGTCTATGCTCGGCATACTTATAGGCGTTGCCGCAGTAATTGCCATGCTTGCACTTGGAGCAGGTGCAAAAGCCATGATAGAAAAAGCCCTGTCATCACTCGGGTCAAATCTTCTTATGGTTATGCCCGGAGCGACCATGATGGGTGGAGTAAATACAGCAGCAGGGACAGTTACAAGGTTTACAGTACTGGATGTAGAAGCCATTGCAAAGCTTCCTGAAATCCAGGCTACATCAGGCAATGTCAATGGAAGGGTTCAGGTAGTTTACGGGGCAAACAACTGGAACACAAAGGTACAGGGAGCCGGAGCAAATTATTTCGCGATTCATAACGCAGTGCCGACTTTTGGAGTTGCTTTTACGGAAAATGACGTCAGGACAAGGGCGAGAGTGGCAGAGTTGGGTACTACGGTAGTAACAAATCTTTTCGGAGATTCAAATCCTATCGGACAGACTATTAAGATAAATAAAATAGCTTTTAAGGTTATAGGGGTATTGCCTTCAAAAGGCTCAACCGGATGGCAGGATCAGGATGATATAATAGTAATACCGCTTTCTACAGGAATGTACAGGCTTTTGGGACAGAATTATGTAGGGACCATAGATGCGCAGGCAAAAGATGCTTCTTTGACAGATCCCGCAATAGCAAGTATAACAGCACTGCTCAGAAAAAGACATGGCATAACAAACCCAAATGATACAAGTTTTCAGATCAGAAACATGGCTGACATTCAGGCTGCAATGTCGGCTTCGACCAATGCCATGACAATGCTTCTTGGTTTTATAGCAACCATTTCACTTATAGTCGGCGGTATAGGAATAATGAATATAATGCTCGTGTCAGTAACTGAAAGGACAAGGGAAATAGGACTGCGAAAAGCAATAGGCGCTCGCAGAAGCGATATAATGACGCAGTTTATTATAGAAGCGACTTTAATGACAGTATTAGGCGGTGTTGGAGGTATAATACTTGGGGCTGGAGCGTCATTATTCGTGTCATTAGTGGCCCATTGGCCTACAATAATATCAATTTTTTCTATTGTAATTTCAACCTTCTTCTCGATACTTATAGGACTTATTTTTGGCATTTGGCCTGCGACAATAGCCTCTAGGCTCAGCCCTATAGACGCTCTGAGGTACGAATAAGTATTCCACGTTCAAAACCTAATCAATCATTAATTTTTTATTTAATCTGAATTAAAAAATAGTAATATTGTTTTTATTTGACTAGGGCGTATGACCAGGAGGATTTCAGCAAGATAAACCGGTAATCAAAGGAAATGCTGTTAAAATGGGCGCTTTTTTTGTTTTTCGCGTTATCCTGTAGCAGATATGCGTCATAAAAGTGGCGCCGTTATTTAACTCGGACGACAGCTCGGAAACCACGGTTACATTGTCTACTCTTGCAGCACCTTCATGAGTATCCTCTAAGCACTTTGCTTGGAAAAATATTCAAGGTGATACGGCATGGAACGTGATGTTCCGGGGGCAACATCATAATCAATACAATTGTAAAATAAGTGGAAGAAATTATAAGCGGGCATGTAAAATAGATGGTTTAACGGTTTCTCCTGAACTCTCTTTTCCTTTTTTCACGTTCTTTTTGTTTCTGGGTTTCCTTAAGGTCGTTTACCTTGTCTATGCAATCCTGGCAAAGTGTGCCTTTTTTCAGATCCTTGCCGCAAAGCCTGCATTTTAGCGACTCAGGCGGCTCGGTGAGTATGAGGCTGCCCTGTCGCACAAACCTGAGTATCTGAAGGGCTTCTACGCCGGTCTTGTCAGCTACCTCTTGGATATTGGCAAGAGGGAAAGTGCGAAGGTACTCGACTACAGCCTTTAAATCCTGCTGTTCTTTAAGTGTGCACTCCGGGCATATTTTCGTATTTTTATCAGGCGCAAAAACAACGCCGCACCTTACACAGTTGATAATGGACACAATCGCGCTCCTTTGTCGGCCTTTCATTGAAAAATATTTTCTCGCGTCAATTATACAGTATAATTTTTAATTTTAAAAGTTTAATCCACTGTGCAAAAAACCTGCCTGTTGAAGCAGGATTAATGGCGCTTTGTGGAGGGAGCATATTATAATGTTGAAAAGTTGATTGATCACAACTTTGCTAAAATTAATATTGCGCAGTAATAACCGTCTGTTATAATTAAATGACTAAGAATTCAGGAGATGATATGAATTTCAACAAGATAGCAGTAGTAATACTTGTCATAGCTACGCTGGTTCTGCTGTATGCGGTATACTACGAGTTTTTCTCAAAACAATACCCTCTGTCTTTCAATCTTAACATCGACAAAGAGGACAACCAAGTTACGGTTGCGCCTGTTGCCACTGCAAACCCGTCTGACAGCAGGAAAATATCACTAAACCCGGCCGCCTCATATCTGGCTGATGCTTACCTTTCAAACAGCGAGGCTGTAGTGCTGGGCAAGACGCAAAATGAGAAAATAATACCTCTTCTTACTGTCGATGACCTTCCCAAATCCGGGTTTCTCGGCATTAAAGGAGATATAGAAAACAAATCCTTTAATTTCTCCGCTTTGTCGCCGGATTATAAAAAAGTGGCGTTTTCCGTGGCTGGACAGGTAAGCTGGATGGGGCTGCTCGATACTGAGGCAAGCACGCTGACGCCGCTCATGTACATTATAAACGGGAATATAGGCAAGCTGGCATGGTCACCTGACAGCAATTATGTAACTGCGTCAGTTTTTAACAACAACGGTGTTATGGCCATAAGAGTTGCAGATGTGCGGGATTCTACTGTATTAACGGAGTTTGGGAATACCGATAAAAAAGTCAGCGCATATGACCCGCAATGGTCGCCAAGCGGAATAAGGATTATATACAAGATGAAAGCAACCAGCACCGGACAAATCAAGGATGAATACTATGATTTCATGCCGAGAAACGATGAAAAGCCTGTTACAAACACATCCGGCAGTATGGATATTAATTTTTTTCAGAAGCAGCTTGCTGAAATCGAAAGTGAAATAAAAAAATACAATTCTGACTGCATAAAAAAAGGCGGCGAAAACCCAAAACAATTAAACCTGATAGTAAATAAGCTCCTGCGCCTGCTGCATACGAACATCGGCGATGGTTGCTGCAACCGGATCAAGAATATACTTAATAAAAGGGACGACGATTACCCGCCGCCTTTCCAAAAAGGGATAAAATATACTGATGGTTACAAAGAATTCACTTTTGCGAGATTTATGGATATGATGAAGACCGGCGAAAGTCCGCTGATGCAGGTGGGTGTGGAAACAACGATATCTGATGCGTGCGAGGGGCTTGGGGCGCTTAACAACAAGCAGGCAATACCTGCCATAAAGCAGAGGCTAATCAAGGAGCTTGATAAGCTGGTATGGAACCAGATAACCGAGGACCAGGTAAGTTATGAAGGCGGCGAACCGGAGACATTCAGCGTGTTGATAAGCGCTGCACGGGCTTTGGAAAGGCTCACTGATCCTGACAAAAAGTTGCGGTACAGGCCGCATTACTTCCATGTCCAATATTAAAATCGAAAAGGGTGTCATGAAATATATACTGGCTGCAATTTCAGTAATAATATTTGCGGCATTTTTATCAACCGCGCCTCCTACAGTTTATATAGGTGACAGCGGAGAAATTGCGGCAAGCGCGTATACTCTGGGCGTAGGACATCCTCCGGGATACTCTCTTTACATTGAAATAGCCAAAATATCCACATATATACCTGCCGGGGACATTGCTTTCAGAATAAATATGCTTTCAACTTTTCTTGCTATACTTGTGTTTCTCGCGTTTTATAGGACTTCGCTTTATTTTATAAAGCTAATTTTTCAGAAGTCTGACGAGCCTGCTGCAGAAATGACTGCGGTAATAACCGCGCTCATTTACATGTTTTCATATATTTTTTGGTTTGAAGCGATACACGCAAAGGGAGGGATATATGTACTGACCCAACTTGTTGAGATATTAAGCATATATTACTGCACGAGGTTCGTATACGAAGGTGAAAAAAAATATTTTTATATGACCTCATTCCTTATTGGCCTTTTGCCTTGTCTGCATCAGACGACCGGTTTAATAGTCATTTCCATCCTCCTGATTTTGATATTCAATATGCAAAAAATCAAAGCAGATTCAAGGATGAAAGCCGCAGGTATTTTCCTGTTCTCGCTTATATCGCCTTATTTGTATTTATTCATCAGGGTAAAAGCTGCGCCTGTAGTCTGCTGGGGTGGTATAACTACAGCAGGGCAGGTGATAAGCCATATTTTGAGAAAAGTATATTTTGATTTCCCCGGCACGGTATTCACGAGCGAAACAGAATTTTTTAAGATCAAAAGTTATTTTATCCAGTACTGGACCTGCTACAAGATAGGACTGCTGTTTTTTATCTGCGGACTTATCATTTTATACGTAAAAAACAAAAAGCTGTTTTTTACTTCTTTATTCTTTATCTTTTCAAATATTCTTGCCTTGTTCTTGCTGACCGGAAATTCTTTTTCGTCTGCAACTACTTATATGAACAGCGGTTTTTACCTTATTGTGGATATTATGACGCTGTTTATAGCAGGGATCGGGATATACAGGATAGCCGAATACGCAGGAGAAAAAGCCGGAATAAAAAAAGTTTTTTGCACGGCTTTTGTACTGATCCTGCCTGTTTATCTGGCTGTTTCCTTTTATTCTCCAAATAACCTTTCAAGGAGATATGCTGCGTACGATTACGCCGACAACATGCTCAGGACCATGGACCAAAAGGATTTTCTTTTTGCCGACGAGGATGAGGCGGTATTTAATTTACTTTACCTTCAGTACGTAAAAGGTAAATACAAGGACATAAAAACATACGACAGGCTGGGAAATTTTCTGGATAACTCGCTATACAAAAAGGCAGAAAGCTCGGATGTGAAAGTAATTTATAAACAGGGCCACCCCACAGATGAAAAATATCAGGCAATAAAATTAAAAGCTACCGCTCTGATGGAGCAAAAGGAGGAGAAGGAAGTTTACGATAATAATCCCGGGCAGGTTTATTACGCGTCCTTCGACGAATTCGGCAGTGAAAATATGGAAGCATGGCCGTGGGGCATCATTTTTAAACTTTATAAAAGGGGGGATAAACACGAGGATTCAAGCATTCTCATGAAATTGTGTACAATTAGGGATTATTTTAATTATAAACAATACGATTTTTTCAACAGGATGCTCCTTGCAAGATATTTTTTGCAGTATGCAAGATATGCGGCGATTAAAAACGAGACTAATAACTTCGAAATATATTTGTCAGTGACAAACGGACTTGCTTCGGACAGCCCGGTGATACTCAACCTGATAGCCTCTGTATATTTTTACAATTTAAAAGATTATAAAACTGCGATAGAATACATGGAAGAAATAATGAGGATCGATCCTAATGACCTAAAGTCTCTAAACGTACTGATAAATATGTGCCTTGCTTATGAGCCGCAAAGGGCAATAGGCTGGCTCAAATATTATTTTTACAGAGCGCCTGACAACCAGACGAAAAATAGGATACTGGTGCTGATAAGCAAGATCAGAGATTCAACGGCAGTACAGAAAAACAATAGCCCAAACACGCCTTTTAAAACAAAATAAGAATTCGAAAGGACATTGCTGAAAAATGAGCGATTTGTTTTTGATACTTGAAATTTCCACGCTAATAATAGTGAGTGTCCTTGCAAACAAGGTGTCCGATAAGTTCGGGATACCGTCGCTCCTTATTTTTCTCTTCATAGGCATGCTTGCAGGCTCTGAGGGGCCGGGAAAAATATATTTCGCCAACCACCAGTTTGCAGAATCTCTTGGAACAATAGCGTTGAGCCTTATACTTTTTTACGGCGGGCTTGATACAAATATAAAAAAAATCAGGCCTGTTTTGTGGAGGGGCATAAGTCTTGCGACAGCGGGAGTGCTCATTACCGCCGTAATACTGGCTGTGCTCTCAATGATATTCCTGAAATTCTCGCTTGCTCAGGGACTGCTAGTAGGCGCAATAGTCTCATCTACGGACGCAGCTGCAGTGTTTTCAGTACTTCGTTCTAGAAATGTAAGCTTAAAAGGCAACGTAAAACCGTTGCTTGAGCTCGAGTCAGGCGTGAATGACCCAATGGCTGTATTCCTGACCGTAGCAATGGTGAGCTATATAAAATTTAAGACTTCAATAGGCATGCTTATACCGGATTACTGCCTGCAGATGGCAGTCGGAATAATAATCGGATTCATCGTGGCAAAAGTAATGATTTTTTCAATAAATAAAATAAGGCTGGAGCAGGAAGGATTATACCCTGTGCTTGCAATGGCCTTTGTGATATTCGATTACGCACTTGCCGCCGCATTCCACGGCAGCGGGTTTTTGGCAGTGTACATAACAGGGATAATAGTAGGTAATTCCGAGTTTTTACACAAGAAAAGCCTTGTGCAGTTTCACGCAGGGCTTGCGTGGCTCATGCAGATAACAATGTTCCTGACTCTGGGGCTTTTGATAGTGCCTTCGGAAATAGTACCTATAATCGGGACAGGACTCTTGTTATCGTTGTTTTTAATGCTTTTTGCAAGGCCGATAAGCGTTTTTATATGCCTGCTCGGCTCTAAATTCAACTTCAGGGAACAGCTGATGGTCTCCTGGGTTGGCCTACGCGGCGCAGTACCTATCATACTTGCGATATTCCCGTTGACCGAAGGCGTGCCAAAAGCAGATGTGATATTCAATGTCGTGTTTTTTATTGTGCTTTCGTCAGCGCTTTTGCAGGGAACTTTATTAACATCCGTATCAAAATTCCTTGGCGTATACGAACCAATGGTTAACAAGCCGCACTATCCAATAGAGTTTGAAAACATGCCGGGTATGAATGCAGAATTAAACGAGGTATTCATACCTTTTGAATCTGAAATTGCAGGCAAACCGCTTTTTGAAATCGGAGTGCCGAAGGAAGCTCTTGTGACTCTTGTGTCCAGGGAAGACAAATTTATAATACCAAACGGCTCGACCGTCATCGAAGGCGGGGACGTGCTTCTTGTGCTGTCCAATAAAGACGACCTGAAATCGGTGGAGAACAGGGTAAACAAAATAAGGGCCAGAATTGAAGTGGAAAAAGAAGACAACCAAAACGCTTGACAATTTATGTGATTTATTATAATATTCTTTACTCCTGAATTGAAATCTATTCGGGAAATTTTTTGTTTTTAAAGGAGGATTTAGAAACAAATGGGCAGTTATATGGCAAAAGAATCAGAAGTAAAAAGGAAATGGTACGTCGTTGACGCCAAAGATAAGATCCTTGGAAGGCTAGCAACCAGGGTGGCAAGCGTATTAAGAGGCAAACACAAGGCTATTTTTACGCCGCATGTAGATACCGGTGATTTTGTCATTGTAATCAACGCCGGCAAAGTAAAGCTTTCCGGAAAGAAAGAGTCATTGAAGACCTATATTTCACACAGCGGCTACCCGGGAGGTTTTAAGGCTGAAAAATTCAACCACTTGAAGGAAAGATACCCGGAAAAAATAATCGAGCTTGCAGTAAAAGGAATGCTTCCCAAAGGAAAATTGGGAAGGCAGATAGCGAAGAAACTAAAAATATACAAGGGCTCTGAGCATCCGCACAAGACGCAAAAGCCTGAAGTTCTGAATTAAGGAGGAAGACTAAATTGAGTTCAGTAATGACAGCAACAGGCAGGAGAAAGACATCCACCGCAAAAGTATGGGTAAAGAGCGGGTCTGGTAAGTTTACGGTAAACGGCAAGGAATTAAATGTGTTTTTTAACAGGGATGTACATATAGCGCAAATAATGCAGCCGCTTGAGGCCACATCAAACATAGGCAAATATGACATTGACTGCTCCGTGCTTGGCGGAGGCCAGACCGGACAGGCAGGCGCAATAAGGATGGGTATAGCCAGGGCGCTTTCAAAAGCCGACGAAGCAATGAAAGTAATTCTTGCCAAAGGCGGGTTCCTGACAAGGGATTCAAGAATGGTCGAAAGAAAGAAATACGGCAGGATGAAAGCAAGAAGGAGATATCAGTTCTCAAAAAGATAATTGCGTATTATCAATCGTGGATTCTAGAATATATACAAAGGCGGCTTAAAGAGCCGCCTTTTGTTTTTAGGAGCAAAACATGTTTAACACCAGGAACTTAAGGAAAGGCAAGAAGCCGTATATGGCACTACGGCTGAAGGACAGCGCAAAATTCGGGAAAGGGGCTGTGCCGAAAGGATACGCTAGCTCAAAATATCAAATTAAAAAAAATAAAAAAGAAACAGAAAAAATATTTCTTAAAAATATTTTTAAATTTTATTTGACATTGCCCGATAATTTTGTTATACATTATGACAACTTAAAAAAGGAGGCAGTTGAAATGCAGGCAGGAAAAAGAATTAAAAGCATGAAGAAATATCCTGCTATTTTTATGCCCGCCTCCTTACTTCCGAAAACTCTCACACTGGTACTGGTAGTAGTAGTCTTATTGGTCGTTCTGCGACTTACAGTCGTCCTGTAATATCGGGCGAAAGTAAGCGCAGGATAAGGCCGAAACCCCTAAAAAATCCCCTTAATTTTGCGCTTACACCCGATAAAACAGGTATGTTTTATTGGCAAAAAAGCCTTGTTTTTTGCCTGTTTCGTGTGTTAATATAGAACGTTTCAAAATTGTTATAAGAGATTAAAACTTATGGAGAAGAAAGGCAGGTAAATATTATGAGAAGCGATAAGATGAAAAAAGGAATAGAGAGGACGTCACACAGGTCGCTTTTTAAGGCCATTGGATATACTGACGAGGAATTAAAAAGGCCGATTATTGGTGTTGTAAATTCATTTAATGAATTAATACCAGGGCATATTCATTTGAATACCATATGTCAGGCAGTAAAAGATGGTGTCAGGATGGCAGGCGGCACGCCGATGGAATTCCCGACAATAGGGATATGCGACGGGATTGCCATGGGACACGAAGGAATGAAATATTCCCTTGTCAGCAGGGAACATATAGCCGACAGCGTTGAGATAATGGCCAGTGCTTATATTTTTGATGGGCTTGTGTTTATAATGAACTGCGATAAGATAATTCCGGGAATGTTAATGGCAGCGGCGCGGTTGAATATTCCGTCAATATTCATATCGGGCGGCCCTATGCTCAAAGGCAGGTATAAGGACGAAGTTTACGACCTGATTTCAGGAGGTTTTGAATCAGTAGGAGAGTTTATGGCGGGCAAAATAGACGAAGAAACATTGAAAATCAGGGAAGATAACTGCTGTCCGACCTGCGGTTCGTGCGCGGGCATGTACACGGCAAACACGATGAACTGCATGACCGAAGCAATAGGCATGGGGTTGCCGGGAACCGGCACAATACCGGCTGTGTATTCAGCCAGGATAAGGCTTGCCAAAGAGACAGGCATGAAAATAATGGAACTGGTGGAAAAAGATATAAAGCCATGCGACATAATGACGGAAAAAGCTTTTAACAACGCGTTTACCGTTGATATGGCGCTTGGCGGTTCGACCAATACGGTGCTGCATCTTCCGGCCATTGCCAATGAGGCCGGAATAAAATTCGACCTGGCAAAAATCAACGCGATATCGGAGAAAACACCGACCCTGTGTAAATTGTCGCCTTCAAAACTTCCCACAGGCGGACAGCACCACATAGAGGACCTTTATGCGGCAGGCGGGGTGCAGGCGGTCATGAAAGAACTGTCGAAAAACAAGCTTCTGGATCTTGACCTGATGACCACGACAGGCAAAAAAGTAAAGGATAATTTAAAATATGCGCAGAACATGGACACGAATGTAATCAGGACGCCTGAAAACGCGTATTCTCAGCAGGGCGGCCTTGCGATTCTTTTCGGGAACCTCGCGCCGGAAGGGGCCGTCGTAAAGCAGTCGGGCGTGGCGCCTGAAATGATGAAGCAGGAATGCAAAGCAAGGGTTTTTGACTCTGAAGACGACGCGCAAAAGGCAATATTCGGGAAAAAGATAAAGCCAGGCGACTGCGTCATCATAAGGTACGAAGGCCCAAAAGGAGGTCCGGGCATGAGGGAAATGCTGGGGCCGACATCGGCAATCGAGGGCATGGGGCTTGGCAAGCAGGTCTCTCTTATAACGGACGGCAGGTTTTCCGGCGGCACGAGAGGAGCGGCGATAGGGCATGTATCGCCTGAAGCAATGGAAGGCGGACCGATAGGACTGATAAACGAAGGCGATATTATATCGATAGACATAGCGGAGAAAAAAATAGAGCTTAAAGTGAGCGATGAGGAGCTTGAAAAAAGGAAGGCAGCATGGAAACAGCCGCCTTATAAAATAACTGAAGGTGTTCTATACAGATACGCACAGATTGTAACTTCAGCAAGCTCCGGAGCTGTGTTTAAGAAATAATATGACCGGCGCAAAGATACTTATTAATTCTCTGCTGCGCGAAGGAGTAGATTCGATATTCGGATACCCCGGCGCGGCTATTATAACCTTGCTTGATGAATTTTATAAAATTGACCCGGCGGCAGGAAGTAAGGAAAAAGCGGGCCAGAAAAAAAGGAGAGAAGACATGAAAGGCTCCAAAATACTTTTAGAAAGCTTGAAAAAAGAGGGCGTGGATACGGTATTCGGCTATCCCGGCGGAGTTGTGCTGCCTCTCTTTGATGAGATTTATTCTGAAAAGGGCATAAACCTTTACCTTGTGAGGCATGAGCAGGGAGCTGCGCATATGGCAGACGGCTACGCGCGCTCATCAGGCAAGGTAGGCGTGTGCCTTGCTACCTCAGGACCGGGCGCTACAAATCTTGTGACAGGCATCGCGACAGCCTATATGGACTCGATACCAATGGTTGCGCTTACCGGGCAGGTGGCAACGAACCTTATCGGCAACGACGCTTTCCAGGAAGCTGATATCACGGGCATTACGAGGCCCATAGTAAAGCACAATTACATTGTAAAAGACGTGCAGCACCTTGCGCAGACCATTAAAAACGCGTTTTATATTGCAAGGACAGGCCGGCCGGGCCCAGTTGTCATTGACCTGCCAAAGGATGTGTTTACAAATGAAGCGGATTTTGTTTACCCTGCAAAGCCGAATCTTCGCGGCTACAAGCCGTCATGCGAGATTGACAAACCAGCGATAAAAAAAGCTGTGGAAATGATTAACAGGTCAAACAGGCCGCTTTTATATGTGGGCGGAGGAGTGGAGCTGTCGGACGCGTCTGACGAGCTTATGGAGTTCGTAAAAAAGACAGGCATACCTTTTACCACTACGCTTATGGCCATGGACGTGGCGCCTTATGACCACCCGCTTAACCTGAACATGCTCGGCATGCACGGCACGAAATACGCAAACTACGCGGTGCAGCAGTGCGACCTGCTTATAGCAGTAGGCGCGCGTTTTGACGACAGGGTGACGGGCAACATTAAGGAATTCGCGCCGCACGCGAAAATAATCCACATAGACATAGACCCGTCATCGGTAAGCAAGATTATCAAGGTTGACGTGCCTGTTTTAGGCGACGCTAAACAGGTGCTGGAGGAAATGGCGGCAGAAGTAAAAAAAGTAGACAGGAAAAAATGGGACGAGCAGGTTGAGGAATGGAAGAAAAAGTTCCCGCTCATATACAGGAATGATGGAAAGACCATCAAGCCGCAGTATGTCATCGAAAAGATCTCGGAGCTCACGCGCGGAAACTGCATCATCACTACCGAGGTCGGCCAGAACCAGATGTGGGCAGCCCAGTTTTTCAGGTTTAAAAAGCCCAGGACATTCATAACATCAGGCGGGCTTGGCACCATGGGCTATGGTTTCCCGGCGGCAATAGGCGCGCAGGTTGCAAACCCGGATAAGCTTGTCATAGACATAGCGGGAGACGGCTCAATACAGATGAACATCCAGGAAATGGCAACGGCAGTAAGATACAAACTGCCTGTCAAAATAGCAATATTAAACAACGGCTACCTTGGCATGGTGAGGCAGTGGCAGGAGCTTTTTTACGGCAGGAGGTATTCCCATACCCACATCGAGCACAGTGTTGATTTCGTAAAGCTCGCGGAAGCCTACGGCGCAAAAGGCATCCGGGTCGATAAAAAAGCCGGTGTTGAGAAAGCCCTGAAGGAAGCTTTTGCGCACAAGGGCCCTGTCATGATGGATTTCAGGGTGGACCAGGAAGAAAACGTTTATCCCATGGTGCCGACCGGCGCAGCATTGCACTCAATGCTCGACGGCGGACTGGCATAGCTTGAAGTTTCAAGTTTCTAGTTTATAGTTTCTAGTTAAACCAGAAACAAGAAATTAGAAACTAAACTCGCGGAACATGTCCGCTGAATAATACGGAGATAGATTATGGAGTTAAAGAAAACTATTTCAGTGCTCGTAGAAAACCAGCCCGGCGTGCTTGCCAGGATAGCAAGCCTTTTCTCAGGCAGGGCGTTTAATATAGACAGCCTTGCGGTCGGAGAAACCGAGGACCCGACCACTTCCAGGATGACAATAGTCGCAAAAGGCGACGAGCAGGTCCTGGACCAGATAATGAAGCAGCTGAACAAGCTCATAGACGTTATCAGGGTTGTCGACATGACGGCAGAAACACACGTGGAAAGGGAGCTTGCTCTTGTAAAAATAAATGCAGGCAAAAAAAAGGCGGATTTATTGAACGTATTCAGGCTTTTCAAGGCAAAGGTGCTCGACATTTCAAAAGAAGCATACATGGTGGAAGTCACGGGCTCAGATGAAAAGATTAACTCTTTTTTGGAAGCTGCCGAGGAGTTTGGCGTAAAGGAAATGGTAAGGACAGGAACAATAGCGCTGACAAGGACAAAGAAAACAAAAAACAGGAAATAAGGGAATAAAAAATCGGGCCAAAGCGCCCTCGAAATTTGAAAGGAGAATGAAAATGGTAAAGGTTTATTATGATTCAGACGCAAATCTGGGGCTTTTAAAGAACAAGACAGTAGGAATTATCGGATTTGGTTCGCAGGGGCACGCACACGCAATGAATTTAAGGGACTCCGGCGTTGATGTTATTATCTCTGAAGTGCCGGGCACAAGAAACGCGAAGATTGCCGAAGACAACGGGTTTAAGGTAATGCCTGCAAAAGAGGTGGGCGAAAAGGCCGACCTGATTATGATGCTGGTTCCTGACCCGCTCCAGCCGAAAGTATACAGGGAAGCAATAGAGCCGTTCATGAAGTCAGGCAAGATACTGGCTTTTGCGCACGGATTTAATATTCACTACGGCCAGATTGTTCCTCCCAAAGACGTTGATATTATTATGGTCGCGCCAAAAGGGCCGGGCCACATGGTTCGCAGGGTTTATACAGAAGGAAAAGGAGTCCCTTCGCTGATAGCGGTCCAGCAGGACGCATCAGGAAAGGCAAAGCAGATAGCGCTTGCATACGCAAAGGGCCTTGGCGCAACAAGGGCCGGAGTGATCGAGACAACATACAGGGAAGAGACAGAAACAGATTTGTTCGGCGAGCAGGCAGTGCTGTGCGGCGGATGCTCGGCGCTTGTAAAAGCAGGCTTTGAGACTTTGGTGGAAGCAGGGTATCAGCCGGAAATGGCATATTTTGAGGTATTGCACGAGCTGAAGCTCATAGTCGACCTTATGTATGAGAACGGCATTGCAGGCATGAGGTTCTCGGTATCTGAGACAGCAAAATACGGCGACGTAACACGCGGGCCAAGAGTTATTACCGCTGAGACAAAAAAGGAAATGAAAAAGATCCTCACCGAGATACAGGACGGCACATTTGCCAGAGAATGGGTGCTGGAAAACATGGCAAACAAGCCAATGTACAACGCGCTGCTCAAGGCGGATGTCGACCACCCGATCGAGGTAACAGGAAGGCAGTTAAGGAAAATGATGTCATGGATAGGCGCGAAAAAGACAGAAGAGCCTAAAAAAGAAGCAAAGGCAGTTAAGAGCGCCAAAAAGGCAGGCAAGAAAAGAAAATAGTTTTCGATAATAGTTTAAATTACAAATTTAAAGTTTCTGATGTTTTTAACATTGAACTTTGAACATGAAACTTTTACCAAAGAAGGTGGCCAAACATGAGTACCGATGAAAAGGTTTTGATTTTTGACACGACATTAAGGGACGGAGAGCAGGTGCCGGGTGCATCCCTCACGAAGACAGAAAAACTGGAGATAGCTTTCCAGCTGGAAAAACTTAATGTCGATATTATAGAGGCTGGATTCCCCATATCGTCCCCGGGGGACCTGGAGTCTGTCAGGGAAATAGCCACGCTTGTAAAAAAGCCTATAATAGCCGGGCTTTGCCGGGCAGTCAAAAAAGACATTGACGCGTGCGCCGAGGCTTTTAAGAAAGCAAAAAAGCCGAGGATACACACTTTCATCGGAACGTCTCCCCAGCATGTAAAATTCATCACCAGGACGACGGACGAGGAGGTCCTAAGGCGCTCTATAGAGTCAGTCAAATACGCCAGGACCCTTTGCGATGACGTCGAGTACTCGGCCATGGACGCCACAAGGACAGGCTTTGATTACCTTTGCAGGATAGTCGAGGAGACGATAAAGGCAGGAGCAGGCACCATAGACATACCTGATTCCGTCGGTTACACGACGCCTGAGGAATACGGAGACCTGATCAAGAGGCTTATGAACACTGTCCCGAATATAAACAAGGCTGTGATAGCGGTGCATTGCCACAATGACCTTGGCATGGCTACGGCAAACTCGCTTAGCGCTGTCATGAACGGAGCGCGGCAGATCGAGTGCACGATAAACGGGCTTGGCGAGAGGGCAGGTAATGCCTCGCTTGAGGAAGTGGTAATGGCGCTTAAAACAAGAAAAGATGTTTATGGACTTGACACAAACATAAAGACCGAGGAAATATACAAAGCCTCCAAGATGGTAACACGCCTGACCGGCATATCCGTGCAGCCGAACAAGGCAATAGTAGGCGCCAATGCATTCGCGCATGCTTCCGGCATACACCAGGACGCGATCTTAAAGGATGAGTCTACTTTCGGCATAATGACGCCGAAGTCAATAGGCATACCCGGGCACGAGCTTGTGTTGACGAGCCGCTCAGGCAGGCATGCGTTATCACACAGGCTTGAGTACCTTGGTTTTAAGATAAAAGAAGAGCAGTTAAATGACGTTTACGCAAAATTTTTGACAATAGCAGACAAGAAGAAGGAAGTTTTTGACGAGGACTTGCTTTCACTTATGCAGGCAGACGGGCAGAAAGGCGCCGCTGATATGTACAGGCTCAGCTACCTTTATGCGGCAACAGGCACAAGCATGATACCTACTGCCACAGTTGAAATAAAAAAAGGAGACAAAGTCTCAAGGCAGGCGTCGTTCGGCGACGGGCCTGTGGACGCGACTTTCAAGGCCATTAACGAGATAGTAAAAGAAACCGTGACTTTGCTTGACTACCAGATAAAATCCGTGACCAAGGGCGAGGAAGCCCAGGGTGAAGTGACTGTCAGGGTAAAAAAAGGCAATACCGAGGTAAACGGCAGGGGCGTCTCGACCGATGTAATAGAGGCAAGCGCAAAAGCCTATCTTGACGCGCTGTCAAAGCTTGAAAGGGCAAAAAAGGCAAAATATTAAATAATAGTTTCTAATTTCTGGTTTTTAGTTTCCAGCCAGGAATCAGAAACAAGAAATAAGAAACTTTATCAAGGAGCAAAACAATGAAGATGACCATAGCTGAAAAAATATTAGCCGCGAAATGCGGCAAAAAATACGTGGAGCCCGGCGAGCTTATAATAGCAAACGTGGACATAGTGCTGGCAAACGACATTACCGCGCCTTTTGCCATAAAGGAGTTCAGGGCGTCCGGCGCTTCAAAAGTATTCGACAGGAAAAAAATCGTGCTCCTGTCCGACCACTTCACGCCGAACAAGGATATTAAGTCTGCTGAGCAGGCCAAGATACTGCGCGACTTCAGCCACGAGCAAAAACTAACGCACTTTTATGACCAGGGCGAGGTCGGCATTGAGCACGCTTTATTGCCGGAGAAGGGCATTGTCGTGCCCGGAGACCTGGTAATAGGCGCTGACTCGCATACGTGCACATACGGCGCACTTGGAGCATTTGCCACAGGCGTGGGCTCAACTGACGTAGCATTTGCCATGGTCACAGGCAAGCTGTGGTTCAAGGTACCGCAGTCGATAAAATTCATATATAACGGCAAACTGAAAAAATGGGTTAGTTCAAAGGACCTGATACTTTATACAATTGGAAAGATAGGCGTGGACGGAGCCCTTTACAGGGCCATGGAGTTCACAGGGCCGGTGATTGACAGCCTTTCAGTTGATGCCAGGCTCACCATGTCAAACATGGCCATAGAAGCAGGCGGCAAGGCAGGGCTCATGGAAGCTGATGACAAAACAATAGCCTATGAAAAGAACAGGGCCGAGAGAAAGTGGAAGGTCTATAAAAGCGACAAGGACGCCAAATACGAGAAAGTAATTGAGTTTGATTGCTCGAAAATAGAGCCGCAGGTGTCTTTCCCGCACTTGCCTGAGAACACAAAGCCGATATCAAAGGTCGGCAACATAAAGATAGACCAGTCTGTCATAGGTTCATGCACAAACGGCAGGATAGAGGATTTGAGGATAGCGGCAAAGATATTAAAGGGCAAAAAGGTGAATTCCAGGGTCAGGTGCCTTATATTCCCGGGCACGCCTGCTATATACCTTCAGGCGCTCAGGGAAGGCCTAATTGAGGCCTTTGTTAAGGCTGGAGCAGTGTTTTCTCCTCCTACCTGCGGTCCATGCCTTGGCGGGCACATGGGCATACTTGCAAAGGGTGAGACAGCCATTTCCACCACAAACAGGAACTTCGTGGGCAGGATGGGCAGCCCCGGCAGCTTTGTTTACCTGGCTTCGCCTGCAATAGCTGCTGCAAGCGCTCTTTTAGGCAGGATAGGGTCTCCAGAAGAACTGGGGTAAGTGGGAAGTTGGAAGGGGTAAGTTAAAGCTTTTGCTACCCACTAACCCCAACCCCCTTAACCCAATAGACAATTAAGTTTGCAGCAACACTTTAAACAAAAGGAGAATAGTTATGAAGATAAGCGGCAAAACACGGAAGCTCAAGGATGACATTAACATAAAAGGAGGCATTTATATGAAAAGAATTATAGCAATAGTTTTAGTTGCAGCAACAATGCTTGTCTTTATGTCATGTTCCAAGAAGAATTCGACTTCACCAGGCAGCTCTAGTTCTCTGGCACCGCAGGTTGTTTACCTGTATCAAAGCGACACTGTGACTGCTGCGGGTTTTCAGACGCTGTTAGACTCAAACGGTTACAGTGTAAATACGGTAACTATGGCCAATGCGGGTACTGTAAATTTCGGTTCTTACAGCGCGATTGTTATCAGCGATGATTCATCAAACAATGAACCCTGGGGCACGACGGCAATAGTTAATGCCATAACGAAATCAGCCAAACCTGTTCTTGGAATATATCAAGGCGGTGGATATTTTTTTGACGCAGCCGGCAATACTTCAATAGGTTGGATGGCCAATGTGACAGATACAATAAGTTCCGTAAATGCAGTTACTCCTGCGAGTAGCATCTGGTCGACTCCGAATGTTATTTCTACTTCTTCCGCGGTGAACCTTTATTCAAGCGTCTGCGGTGTATTGGATGTAAATTCATGGAGCGGGGTAACGCTTATTGGACAGGACCCGGGAAGTGCCAGTCATTATCCTTTAGTAAGCGTAAATAAAAACGGCACTGCTTATTTCCTGTGGGGTTTCCAGGGGAATACCTCAACCATGACAACTACAGGCAAAAATTTATTTATTAATGTGATGAAAAGTTTGTAAGTAAAACAATATTAATACAAGGAGTTGAGCGCAAAATGAAAATTTCCGGGAAAACATGGAAGTTCAAGGATGACATTAACACTGATTTGATAATACCGGCACGGTACCTGAACACTTCTGACCCTGCAGAGCTTGGCAGGCACTGCATGGAGGACGAGGACAGGGACTTTGTCAAAAAGATATCCAAAGGCGACATTATAGTGGCAGGCAAGAACTTCGGCTGCGGGTCGTCCAGGGAGCATGCGCCTGTGGCCATCAAGGCAGCAGGAATATCATGCGTCATAGCAAAGGATTTTGCCAGGATATTCTACAGGAACTCGTTTAACATAGGACTGCCTATATTTGAGTCGGAAGAGGCGTCAAAGAAGATATCCCAGGGCGATAAGGTCGAAATAGACGCTGATAACGGCATTATAAAGAACCTGACCAAAGGCGAGGAATACGCGGTAAAGCCGATACCGCCTTTTATGCAGGAGCTGGTCGCGGCAGGCGGCCTTATGGCATACGCGAAGAAGAAATATACAATAAAATAAAAATGGGGTAAGTGGGAAAGGGTAGGTAAAAGCTTTTTGCCACCCCCTCACCCCTGCCCCCTAAAAACATTTTTTACATTCTCGAAAGGAGAAAAGACATGGCAAAGAGCTACAACATCGCAGTAATGGGCGGAGACGGAACAGGCCCTGAAGTAATTGCAGAAGGATTGAAGGTATTAAATGCGGCAGCATCGAAGTATGGTGTAAAGCTTAATTACACCAAATATGATTTTGGCGGGGAAAAGTACTTAAAGACCGGGATATTGCTTCCCGAGTCAGGCATAGAAGAGCTGAGAAAGCACGATGCCATATACCTCGGCGCCATTGGGCATCCGGACGTAAAGCCGGGCATTCTTGAGCCTGGAATACTTTTAAAGCTGCGTTTCGCGCTGGACCAGTATATTAACCTGAGGCCCGTAAAGCTGTATCCGAACGTGGATACGCCTTTGAAGGACAAAGGGCCTGAGCAGATTGACTTTGTGGTCATCAGGGAAAACAGCGGCGGCATTTACACAGGCATGGGCGGCGTGACAATGAAAGGCACACAAAATGAAATAGCTACACAGCTCATGGTTTATTCAAGGCCCATCGTTGACCGCTGCATCAAGTATGCTTACGAGCTTACCAGGAAGCGCAACAGGAAGAAAATGCTGACGCTCGTACATAAATCAAACGTGCTTACTAACTGCGGCGATTTGTGGGTAAGGGCGCATAAGGAAATGGGCGACAAGAATTACCCGGATATAAAGCAGGATTACGCGCACGTTGACGCCACAACCATGTGGTTTGTGAAGAACCCGGAATTTTTCGACGTAATCGTGACCGAAAACCTGTTCGGCGATATAATCACGGACCTTGGCGCCATGATACAGGGCGGCATGGGCATAGCAGCCGGCGGGAACATAAACCCTGAAGGCGTGTCAATGTTTGAGCCCATCGGCGGCTCTGCGCCGAAGTATACAGGCAAGAATGTCATAAACCCGCTTGCCGCGATAAACGCAGGCACAATGATGATGGAAACACTCGGCGAGGAAAAGATGGCAAAAGCCATGGACAACGCAGTAACCGACGCGCTAAAGTCAGGCAGAATCAAGAGCATGTCCGCAGGCAAGATGGGCATGAGTACTACCGAGATGGGTGATTTCGTAGCGTCGCTGGTAAAATAAAATACGTGCTGCGTGCCGTGTGCAACGTGCTGCGAAAACACAAAGCAATTACGTGGCACGTGGCACATGGCACGTCCCACTTTGTAGAATAGGAAATGATCAAGATTACGCAAGAAGGAGAGATATGCTATGTCTAAACAATATAACGTAGCCATCATGGGTGCGACCGGAGCAGTAGGAAAAGAGCTGCTCTCCATAGTTGAAGAAAGGAAATTTCCTGTAAAAAGCCTGAAACTGCTCGCTTCCGAGCGGTCAAAAGGCAAGGAAATGATATACCAGGGCAGGAAACTGAAAGTTGAAGTGCTTGATTCCAACTCATTCAAGGGAGTTGATATAGTGCTGGCGTCAGCAGGCGCGTCTGTTTCAAAACAGTTTTTAAAGGACATGATGGACGCAAAAGTGCTGTGCATAGACAATACGTCCGCGTTCAGGATGGAAAAGGACGTGCCGCTCGTGGTTCCGGAGATAAACCCCGAGGACTGCAGGTGGAACAAGGGTGTGATAGCAAATCCGAACTGCACGACCATAATAGCCATATTGCCGCTTAAGCCCCTGCACGACGCGGCAAAGATAAAAAGGATGGTTGTATGCAGTTACCAGGCAGCATCCGGAGCCGGAGAAAAGGCCATGTTTGAGCTGGAACAGCAGGCAAAAGACTGGGTAGCAGGCAAACCCATGAAAGTAGAGAAATTCGCGTACCAGCTGCTCTGGAACGTGATACCCCACATAGATGTTTTTATGGAAAACGGCTACACCAAAGAGGAAATGAAGGTTGTCAACGAGACCAGGAAAATAATGCACGCGCCTGACATGATGATATCTGCAACTACGGTCAGGGTGCCGGTCCTGCGCGCGCATTCAGAGTCGATAATAATCGAAACCGAAAAAAAGCTGACGCCTGACGAGGCCAGGGCGCTTATGTCAAAGGCGCCGGGCGTGACTGTCCTGGATGAGCCTGCGAACAAAAAATACCCGATGCCTTTGCTGGTATCGGGCAAGGATAATGTATTTGTCGGCAGGGTGCGCGAGGACATTTCATGCGAGAAAAACGGCCTGAATTTGTTTATTGTCGGCGACCAGATAAGAAAAGGCGCGGCGCTGAATGCTGTGCAGATAGCTGAGATAGTAGCAAAAGAAGGGCTGAAGTAAAAGTTCAAAAGCTCAAAGATCAAGGTTCAAATGTAGGCGCAGGCTTTATGCCTGCGGTTTTTGGTCAAAATTAGCAACAAACTCGCACCCATAAAGGGTGCGGCTACATAAACAAAAACGGCGGGCAGGAAACTGCACCGCCGTTTTTTGTTTGAATCCCACGCCATTCTTGCCAAAAATCCACACCAGAATGTCTATTTAATTGACAGCAAAAGCAGAAGTTGTATAATTAAAAAAACTAAAGACAAGGAGGCGGCTATAAAGCAAATGAACAAAAATCCGAGAGATAAAAATGATTATGAACGTATTTTAGAGTATTCTTTAAATTGTCCCGACAAAGAAAAAGAAGAAAAATCATCATTATGCAAAGATATTTGTAAAAGAACAATAGAAAACGAATGGATGACTTTTGTTGGTTGGGGAAATCCTGATTCGCAAATTGTTTTTGTTGCGGAAAATCCAAGAGAAGGCATAAAAATATGGTGCGGTAAAAAAAGATGTTTTAATAAAAAAATATTAGAAAAATATTCGAAGTTTGATTTTAGTGGCGACCCACACTTTAAAAATTTTCATGCAAAAATAATTGAAAAACTATTTAAAACAAAAAAATTAGAAGATTTGAAAGATAAAGCATTTTTTACAGAAATTATCTTATGCCCGGGTGATTTAAAAAACGATATAAAAATAAAGAAAGAGGTAAAACAAATAGCAGAAAGATGTTATAAAAAGAATATAAAAAACATTATAGCAAGGCCTAGGTTTAAATTTATAATTGCTCTTGGTCAAGTGGCGACAGAACGCATAATTAAAAACCTAGAATTAGAAAAGAACCAAAACAAAAAATGGTACGAACAAGTAATAGAAACTCCCGAAGGAAAATATTTTCTATCCGCATATCATCCTAATAGACGTGGCAAAAAAGAACCTGGAAAAGTTGTGCGAAGAATAGAAAAGATTTGTAGTATAAATAATATAAAATTAAAATAAAAGGAGAAAATATGTTTGAAAATGAAAAATTGATTAAAGCAGCAGAAGAGAATAATTTGAAAGTTATCAAAAATGCCATAAATGCTGGTGCGGATGATTTTAATGAAGCTATGAGGGGTGCGGCTCACGAAGGGCACATAAAAATAGTGAAGTTGATGTTGGAAAAAGGTGCGAATAAATTTAATAACGCAATGTGTAATGCAGCTTGGAACGGGCACATAAAAATAGTGAAGTTGATGTTGGAAAAAGGCGTAAATGATTTTAACAGCACTATGTCTTATGCGGCTTTTCGCGGGCACATAAAAATAGTGAAGTTGATGTTGGAAAAAGGCGCGGATGATTTTAATGAAGCAATGTGTTATGCGGCTAGTGGCGGGCATATAGAAATAGTGAAGTTAATGCTGAAAAAAGGCGCGGATGATTTTAATGAAGCAATGCGACGGGCAGATGCCGGGCACATAGAAATAATGAAGTTAATGCTGAAAAAAGGCGCGAATGATTTTAACGGCGCAATGTATTATGCTGCTGATAACGGACACATAAAAGTAGTGAAGTTGATGCTTGAAAAAGGCGCGGATGATTTTAATGAAGCAATGAGGCGAGCGGCCAGATTTGGGCACATAGAAATAGTGAAGTTAATGCTGAAAAAAGGCGCGAATGATTTTAACGGCGCAATGATTAGAGCGGCTAGTGGCGGGCACATAGAAATAATGAAGTTAATGCTGAAAAAAGGCGCGAATAAAAAAGGATTGGCATTAATTGAAGCTGCGAGGATGTATAAAATTAATGTAATTAAATTTTTATTAGATGATGGGGTTAATATAAATTATAAAAACAAAGAGAATGAAACCCCATTATCTGCGGCTACTAGATTACCTATAATACACTACCCTGAACCTGATATAGAAACAATAAAATTGTTAATCAGCGAAGGCGCAAAAGATTTAAAACATGCACTTGAAGAAGCCAGTAAAAATAAAAATAAAAAAGCAGCTGAATATTTGTCAAATTTTTAAGCGGCTGGAAATAAAAGCCAGGCGTAAGTTAGTGCAACCATTGCATCTTAATTAATGAAAGCAATGGAATGTTATATACTAAACAAGACAAAAAAGTGATTTAATCATTTAAGTCCGAAAAGGAGGTCGTAAAATATGTCAGGGGATTGGTTTGATAAATTCTTAAATTTCGACAGAAATATTCAATTAAGAGAACAAACAAAATTACTAGAAGAATTAAAGCAACTTAAGAAAGAGGAAATGGTGCGTATGGCGACATTTGAAAGAGAAAACAAAATGCGTCTGGCGCTAGAAAGTCTAATGCCAGTAATAAATGAAAGAAATCGTATACTTGAAAAGGGTCAAGATTATGCATTAAAAGTTATAAAGAAGAAGAAATTGACATAAAAAGTATCTTTAAGGATTTACCGGAAATAGTCGCATTTTTTTTAATGATTTTTTATCCTTTATTAAAAAATATTCCTGGACGTGCTTATAAAGCTATTTTTAACCTAACTGATTTAAAATCTTTTTTTCAAAAATATGATATTGGTTTTTTAGTTAAATTAGACCAAGGTACTACTAAATCTAGTTATAAAACTGCGCTAAAAAAAATAAAGGGTAATACTTTAAATATAGAAGGTGCATCTTGGATAGATGAAATTGGTACTTTTAATTATAAATATAAAAATACGGGAATATATTCATGTGATGAAGTTTCAGATATAAAGTCGGCTTTCATGACAATTCCATACGGTGCCCCATTTCCTCTTTTGAAAAATAAAATTGATTTACTAAACTATTATTATTATGTTGATATCGAATGTGAAACAATAACATTTGCTTTGTGGGGGTGGGGTGGAATAGAAAAAATGTCGGATCCTGATATATCAAAATATATTGACTATCCTTTTGTTAAAGAATTATCAATGAAAAATTTAATCCCTGATAAAATTATTGATAAATAAATTAAAAAACTAAAAGGAGGAAAAATGGACAACAAATTAAGAAGAGTAAGAATTAAGAATGTCAGTTATGGCGGTGCACATTTAACTTTGACAGATATTAATTATGGACGCTTAGAAAATCCGATTCATATCAGGCTTGATTTTACTAACTTATTACGTCTTAAAACAGCATTAGATGCAGTAGCATTAGAACTTAATCGTTATGATATAACAGATTTGTTTAGTAATAAAGTATTTGTTGATTTAAATATATTTAGACAAAGAATGCGAAGAGATGATACTTCGAAAGAAGGTAATATTCAAGTTACTATTGTTTAATGCTTAAACAAATAATTAAAGCAAGTGACGGAGAAAAAATCTCGTGTCAGGCCTTGATTCGTGACCAAACGGCGGGCAGGAAACTGCGCCGCCGTTTTTTTATTTTACTTATACAAAAATTGTGCGATAATAAAAAACATGGGTAATTAAAATTTATGTCCACGAGGTGAAACCATGATTAAAAGATACACACTTGAAAAGATGGGCGCATTATGGTCAGAAGAAGCAAAATACAGGTCATGGCTGGATGTGGAAGTCGCGGTATGCGAGGCATGGGCAAAACAGGGGAAAATACCAAAAAAAGACCTTGCCGCCATAAAGAAAAAAGCAAATTTTGACGTAAAACAGATAGAGGAAATAGAGGCCATAAGGCGGCATGACGTCATTGCCTTTACAGAATCAGTGGCAAAGCATGTCGGCCCTGCGTCGCGCTATATACACATGGGCATCACATCTTCCGATGTAGTGGACACAGCTTTTGCCCTGCGGCTGGTAAAAGCCTGCGATATCGTGATGGAAGACACAAAAACACTGATCGCGACACTGAAAAAGCTTGCCGTAAAGTATAAATATACTGTCCAGATAGGCCGCACGCACAATGTGCACGCCGAGCCCATAACATTCGGACTTAAAATACTCGTCTGGTATTTTGAAATGAAAAGGAACTACGACAGGTTAAAATACGCGAAAGAGGGCATCAGGGTGGGCAAGCTCTCAGGCGCTGTAGGCAACTACGCGAATATACCGCCTTCGATTGAAAAATTTGCGCTTTCAAAACTGGGCCTTAACAGCGGCGAAGCCACAAACCAGGTAATACAGCGCGACAGGTACGCGCAGCTCATGACCACGCTTGCCATAACCGCAGGCTCCATAGAAAAAATAGCCACGGAAATCAGGAACCTGCAGCATACCGAGATACTCGAGGTTGAGGAGCCTTTCGCAGAGGGCCAAAAAGGCTCGTCTGCCATGCCGCATAAAAGAAACCCGGTCGTATGCGAGCAGATAACTGGCCTCTCAAGGGTGATAAGGAGCAACTCCATAGCCGCGCTTGAGAATATTACGCTGTGGCACGAGAGGGACATATCGCACTCGTCCGTAGAGAGGATAATAGTGCCGGACAGCTTTATACTCACGCACTACATCACAAACAAGATAAACTGGGTGCTTACAAACCTGCTCGTATACCCGTCAAACATGAAAAGGAATTTGCATTACCTGAAAGGCGCGATATTCTCTCAGCGCCTGCTTCTTGCGCTCGTGCAAAAAGGCATATCCAGGGAAAAGTCCTATGAAATAGTCCAGCGCAACGCCATGAGGGTATGGAAAAACGAATCGCCTGATTTTATCACATCGCTTCTTTCGGACAAGGATGTGCAGAAGGACTTCACGCCCAAAGAACTGGACAAGATTTTTGACGTGGACTATTATTTAAAATACATAGGAGAAATTTATAAACGTATATAACTCGATTTGGGATTTGGAATTTGGCATTAAATACTAGACCAAAGACTGGGATAATATGACTATAAAAAGATTTGAGGATGTTGAATTATGGAAAGATGCCAGATCACTTGCCAATTCGATTTATGGATTAACTGAAAATTTCAAGGATTACAGCCTCAAGGATCAAATGAGAAGGAGTGCAGTGTCGGTCATGGCCAATATTGCCGAAGGCTTTTCAAGGAGCGGGAATGCGGAATTTATCCAGTTTTTATATATAGCTAAAGGTTCAATTTCTGAACTAAAAAGCCATTTATATATTGCTTTGGATAGAAATTTCATCAATACAAATGGTACTGGTAAAATTATCGATACAATAGAGGATATAACAAATAAAATTGGCGGTTTTATTAATTATCTTAAGAAATCAGGAATTAAAGGACTGAAGTATAAATAATTTTTAATATTTGCACTTGTTTTTAAATTGAAAAATCCTAAATTCCAAATTGTTAAATGGAGAAAAAATGCCGGCTACCGCGAATGAAAAGCTTATTGAGGCTGCGAAAGCAGGGGATATACAGGAAGTAAGGATGGCGCTTTATGACAAGGCCACGGATTTTGACAGCGCCCTGGCAGTGGCCGCCTTCCTCGGACATATCGATATCGTGGAACTCATGCTTGAAAAAGGGGCGGATAACCTGAAAATAATCCTGATAAAGGTACTATCCGGCCGGCTCGACAAGGATAAGAAAAAACAAATAATCCGTCTTTTTACCCAAAAGGGGCTCGTCATAGATACCGTAATGTTTGAAACACTCGCGCCTGTCGACATGGAAGAAATAACATATGAATTACTGAACTACGAGATAGACGGCGACATCACGCCGCTTGCCATGAAATTCGCGGAAAACGGCAGGCTTGAGAACATCAAGATGCTGCTGGATAAGCACGGGCACAAGGACGAGAGCATAAGCGCCGACCTGTCGCTTGCCGAGGAGCTGGCCGCGGACATGGACCCTGCGCTGAGGGAAGAAGTGCTTGCCATGGTAAAAGACAGCATAAACGACAATTATTTTATTTTAAGCGAAATAATGAAAAAGGGAATCGAGAACAACCGCCTGAATATAGTCAAATACGCGGTTGAAAACGGGGTAGATGTAAACAGCGGGATCATAAAGCTCGCAAAGCAAAACGGCTTCAGGGAAATAATATCATATCTGGAAACCAAACTTAAGGGGTGAAATATGACGGCAAATGACCAGCTTGTGGAAGCGGCAAAAGCAGGCAATATCGGGCAGATAAAACAGGCACTTGCGTCAGGCGCGGATGATTATGAGTCGGCGCTTGCCTGGGCAGCTTACAGCGGCCAGATGGACGCAGTCAAGCTTCTGGTGGAAAAAGGCGCCAGGGATTTTGACTCAGCCATGCGCTCTGCCGCGGAAAAAGGGCACATAAATATTGTCAGGCTCATGCTCGATAGGAACGCGCGGGACTATAACGGCGTGTTAAGGGCAGCGTCTTTCGGCGGGTTTATAGACATCGTAAAGCTGGCGCTGGCAAAAGGCGCTGACGATTATAACAGGGCCATGGAAGAGGCCGCAGGCATAGGCAATATTGCCATAGTAAGGCTCATGATAGACAAAGGCGCGAAAGACTTTAACAGGGCCATGGAGGCAGCCTCACACGGCGGGCACATGGAAATAATAAACCTGATGATAGAAAAAGGCGCGAAGGATTTTGACATGGCCATGGAGGCAGCGGCAGGCGGCGGGAAAATGGATATAGTGAAATTCATGATGGACAAGGGCGCGAAAAACTATAACGGCTCCATGTGCAGGGCAGCCGAGGACGGGCAGACCGACATGGTCAAATTCATGATTTCAAAGGGCGCGAATAATTTTGCCAGGGTGCTTTCATGCGCTGCCGAGGGCGGGCAGGCAGAGATCGCGAAGATGATGATAGAAAAGGGCGCAGTTGAATTCAACGATGCACTGCGGTCGGCCGCAGGCAAGGGGCATATTGTTATAGTTAAGCTGATGCTGGAAAAAGGGGCGAATGACTTTAACAGCGCGCTTGTGGCTGCGGCCACGGGCGGGTTTGCGGATATCGTGAGTCTCATGCTGGACAAAGGCGCCACAACAGGCAACAAGGCGCTTGCATGGGCCGCAAGCGAGGGCCACACGGAAGCCATACAGGCAATCATTGAGAAAGGCAAATGCAATATTGACGAGGTCATTGAGTCAGCCGAAAAGCAGGGCAGGAAAAAGATAGCAAAGGTCTTGAGAGAAGCAAAAGCCAAAAACACGAAATGAAAAAATATTATTTTATTCCCTTGATCATCATATCCTTATTCACCTTTTCATGTTCAAACAAAAAAATCACCTGGATAAATGCGGCCAAAGCCGCTGATTTTGGCGCAAGAAACGGCCAGACAGCGGTCGTATTTGACAATAAAATGTGGGTTATAGGCGGCGGCAGCATAAAAAATATTTATAACGATGCCTGGTCGACAAATGACGGCATCAGCTGGAAAGAAGCTGCCGCAAAAGCAGGATTTGCGGCCAGGGAATGCCACACAAGCGTGGTGTTTAACAATAAAATATGGGTCATAGGCGGGGTCAGCTCCGGCATGTATTTGAATGATGTCTGGAACTCTGCGGACGGGATAAAATGGGACAAAGTCACTCCATCAACCTCATTTGTGCCCAGGATGTGCCATACAAGCGTGGTTTTTGACAATAAAATATGGGTCATAGGCGGGTATAACGGCGACAGCGATATTTTTTTAAATGATATATGGTATTCCGGCGACGGGATAAACTGGTATACGGGAAATATAAGCCCGGCTTTTTATCCGAGGTGTAAACACACCAGCCTTGTCTTTGAAAATAAAATGTGGGTGATTGCAGGAAGAAATTTAGACGACGATTTTAATGACGCCTGGTATTCTGACAACGGCGAAGACTGGACGCAGGCCACGCCTTCCGCGGCCTTTCATACAAGGTCATTTCACTCAAGCGTGGTGTTTAATAACGCAATGTGGGTCATAGGAGGGGAAAGCAACTTCAATTATTTCAACGATGCCTGGTACTCGTATGACGGGATGCAGTGGATGAAAGCAGAGTGCGGCGCCGCCTTCAGCCCCCGCGCGTCACAATCAAGCGTGGTTTATAACAACGCCGTCTGGCTCATATCAGGCTGGAACAACAGTAATTATTTTAATGATGTGTGGGAATTTAAGTAGGAGGGATGGAGGGATGGAGGGATGGAGGAATGGAGGAATGGAGGAGCAATTGACTAATAGAAAAATTATGCTTATTGTCCTTGTACTTTTGCCGCTTATATTTACCTGCTCAAACGAAAAAAGGGCAAATGTTTTCACATCCCGGGGCATGTATTATTGGAAGACGGTTTTCAGCCTGAATGATAAAGACGTTTCCGTTTTATCCAGGCTCAGGATAAGCAGGCTCTACCTGCGCATCGCCGATATAATATACAACCAAAAAACAAACCAGCCGGAACCGTCGGCGCCTGTATCTATGCATTCGGCCATCCCTGAAAACATGGAGATGATCCCCGTGCTTTTTATAACCCCTGATGTTTTTAAAAAGGCAGACAACAAGGCGGCGGACAGCCTCGCTTCCAACATATTGAAGCTTTTCTCCGGGTTTTCAAAGGCCGCAGGCAAAGAAATAAAAGAAGCGCAGATAGACTATGACTGGACACCCTCGACAAGGGAAAGGTACTTTTATTTCCTTGAAAAAATACAGAACCTCGCAAAAAAAAGAGGGTTAAAATACGCGTTCTCATGCACAGTGCGCCTGCACCAGGTCAGGTTCAGGCAGCAGACAGGCGTCCCGCCTGTTGACCGCGCTGTGCTCATGGCTTATAATATGCAAAGCGGCCCTTCTTATTCACAAAAGAACGGCATATTTGACCTAAATGAGCTGGAAAAGTACATCAATAACAAGACGTCTTATCCTCTGGAAATGGGGCTGGTTCTGCCTATATTTTCACAGGCCTGCCTTTACAGGAACAGCCGCATAATAGGCATCTTTAAGGTAAACAATATAAAAGACCTTGAAAACAACAAATGGCTTTATAAGGCAATGGATTCAAATTATATAGTAAAACACAGGTTCAATGTTTTCGGCCGGGAAATGGCCGGCGGTGACGTGATAAAAATCGAGGCAGTAAATACTGACGACATAAAAAACGGGGTAATTCAGATTAAAAAGAAAGTAAACACAGGCGGAACCATATCGCTTTTCGACTACAACGGACCGGAGGGTTTTGACGATGAAAAAATTTCTTTGCTTGATTCTGTTTTTAACAACTAGCCTGCCTTTTGCGCACGCGTGCTTTGACGACCCGGTACCCGACGAGGTGCCGATGTTCCTTTCAAATAGCATTACAGGTATCGAGCCGGATTTTGTTTCCGAGTACCCGGACAATAACCAGAGCGACCATGACGCCATAGTAAAAGAATGGCAGGACTACCTGGATGAAGAACAAGTCACGGGCATAGATATCGACAGCATGCTTTTTAACACAACAGCAGCATATATAATGGACGCTGGCCTGTACCCGGACCTTGACGATAATACTAGGAAATATCTACTTTATATAAAAAATATACCAGAGGACCAGCCCGAATACGCCTATAAGCCCAAGAAAAGAAACATATGGGATAAAATAACCGGACTTTTTGTAAAAAAACAGGACGAAACAGAACAAAAGACAATCAAGCCGCCTTTTGAAAAAATTTCAGACCTGGACAAATTAAATGATTTTTTAAGGCCCAGGTACGCTTATTTCATGATGAAATATACGGACGACACAAAACTAAGGGAAGAAATATACAAAAAGTACTTCAGCGACGACAAGCCCGGGCCTGTGGTCAAGTACTGGGCAAAGAAAGTGTACGCCGACTATTACAGGGATACTCACAAGGAGTCGGATATCCTGACTCCGATAAAAATATACCTTGAGGTTTATAACTCGCTTGAATCCTACAGGAGCGTAATCGGGAGAACCATAAAATGGAATTATTTTAATGAAAAAAATTACCCGGCAATCATGAGCGGCCTCAAAGACGATACTTTGAAAAGGCATTTTGCGTATATTACCGGGGACATAGAAGCGCTAAGCCAGTACGAGCCTTTAAGCAACAGGACAAGGCAGGCGGTATATGATTATACGGCCAGCATGTGCGAGATTTATCTTGCCAAAAACATGACCTTCTTGATTACGGGTAAGGAAAAGGACAGCGCGGTATTAAAAAATAATGAAAAATATATGGATGAAAAGACTCTAGAAGCAGTGAAAAATGAAGCCGTATCCCTTAAAAAAATAGTGGAAAAAATTATGCCGCAGGTAAAGGACAATAAAGCACAGAACACCTGGGATTTGATCTACAGTTTCCTTGCCATCATCTCGAGGGACGCGCAAACATGCGACAAATACCTGGACATGGCAGAAGCAGGGTTTGTAGGCAACAAGCCTGCTCTGGCACAGACTGCTGTTTTCAGGGCATTTAACGCATTGTTAAGCGGAAATATAAAGAATGATAAAGTACAGGCAAAGCTCTTATCCGCGCTGGAAACACTAAAGTCCGGCGTAAAAAAAGAAGATTACGGCAATTATGAAAAAATAGATATGCCTGGTATGGACAACACGACCGATGTTTATAGCGCTCTGCTTATAATCGCGGCTGAGAAATTTTTCCAGGCAGGCGATATTGCAAGGTCAGCCGCATGCTACATGAATACTTACCATAAAGGCTTCGGCGATTATATAATAGACATATACACGCCGAATAAACGGATGCAGGAACACCTGGACTTTGTCGCCGGTACAGAACCTCAGCTTATAGACAATTTCCTGCTCGCGGGCTACGGGCTCACACAGGACGATATTCACTATGTCTGGGCAATGAAACTGGTCAGGGACTGCGATTTTCCGTCAGCTTTGGCAGAGATGGAAAAAATAAAGGCGCCTGATTACTGGAAAAAGAATGAAATAAAAAAATACGAAAACTGGTCGGATGACAAGCCCGACAGTTATGAAAAATTTGTAAAACTGAAATTCGACGGCATAAACAAGACTGAAATGGACAAAAAAGAAATGGTCAAGGAATTTATCAGGCTGTCCGAAAAGAAAAAGGACAGCGAACAGGCAGCGAATGACTTTATAAGCCTTGGAAACGCGTTTTTTTATAATGACGTGGTCGGTTATTCAGATATTTTATGGAAGGGCGATATGATGTGGGTCCTGAGATACTATTTTGGCGCCTTTGAAAACGATTACACCATGGGCATCAGCGGCTGGAGGACAGCACCTATAATGGATTACAATGAAACAATGAAGATAATAAAAGACTTTTATTACAACAAGCATAATTATAAAAAAACAGCAGCAAGATTTTATCTGGAAGCGGGGAAGCTGACAAAAGACAAGGAAAAGGCGGCCAAATGCCTTGTGTACGCCCTGATGGGCGACTGGGGTACGGATGACCTGAAAAAATCAGGCGTTTTTCAGGAGCTGAACGCCAAATATTCATCCACGGAATTCTATAAGGCGTATTTAAGCAAGTGCAGTGAATTCCAGTCGGCACTGGGGATATCAGCGACAAAGACGGCAAAGTAAGGGAAGGATGGCTGGATGATTCAAGGCTCAAAAGCTCAAAGTTCAAAGCTCAAGGCAATTCGGGATTAGAATGCAAAATTATAAATGGATTTAAAGGAGAAACGAATAAAAAACAAGAACAGAGAGGTGGAAGATAAAAATGCACAAAATAAGATTTAACAACTCGCATATCTTTTTTAACCGCTTAATAATTTGTTTATTCTTTATTTCTGCCGCATTTTACACCACGGCGTTATTTGCGGATGATAAAAACGAATTGTTTTCAAAAATAATCAATTTATTGCCTTCCGGCGCGAAACTTGACGAAGAAGGCAATAAGAGCCCCAGCATAGAGCAGGCAAATTTGGAAAATAATCTGCAAATTGAGATAGTAGCACTTTATACACTGGATAGCCAGCCGCGGGAAGGCTTTTATCTTGCTGTTTTTAGTAAGGAAAAAGGATCATATAAAAAAAAGTGGGAATTTCATTTTAAAGACGGGTTTCCTGATAATTTAATAATTGACGATATCAATAACAACGGGAAAAAACAGATATTGGTACATGACTATTTAGGAGCGGCGGTTGGCGGAGGCGGCGTCTATATTTTTGATTGGGATGGAAACACATACAGCATTGTTGATAAAGATTTAACTGACAAAATATGTTCCGGCGTGAACGTCAGGAGCACCGGTAAATACAGCAATAAAACGCTCGTTTTAAATTATGATGAAACCGGCGTCACGGAAACGTACAAATGGGACGGGAAACATTACGTTATAGCAAAAAATAATGAAAACTCTATCAATGACGATTGTCACGATTTCATCGGGATGATAGCCGGCTATGGCGTTGAAATGCATCTTTGTTTTGATGGTAAGGACATTACAGGAAAATATAATTATATAAAACATCGGAATGACTTTTTGGAGGTAGACGGCGAATTAGAAGACGGCGAGATTACGATGGTAGAACACGATGATAAAGGCAATACTACCGGATCTTTTGTCGGGAGAATAAACGACGACAAAAACAAATTTGACGGAGAGTGGATGAGCGGCGATAAAAAAAAGGCATTACCGTTTAATTTTACGATGAAAAATATTGTAAACGAAACCCAGGGCTATGATATTTCGAAGATCCTTCCTCCCGGAGCAGGAGTCATAAAGGTCTATTTCCACCAGGACCCGGTAAATTTCTATATTAATCAATACAAACCGGATGCGCAAAAAGTATGCGTATTTTCCGCAGATGTCGATAATGATGGCATTAACGAATTAATTGTGGCATATAAAGTCCCGCTGAAAGATAAGGGGACTGTGGAAACGCTAATTTCCGTATTCAAAAAAGAAGGAAATGGCTGGAAAGAAATATATAATTTTGGAAATGATTTTGCCCGAGCGGATTTTTTGAGTTTTATGGATGTTAAGGATCTTTTTGCTGATGGAAATAAAGAAATTGTAATGGGAGTAATAACCAGCGCTTCGATTGGCGGAGATGTAATGGTCTTAAAATGGAACGGTAAAACTTTTGACAATTTGATAACACTTAACGATCCGGTTTGGGGTATATGTCTCGCGGATTTAAATAAAAACGGCAAGTATGAAATCATATGCAGAAAAAGATTTCTCCCTTCAATTGTTATTTATGATTACCAAAACGGAAAGTATTCCGATGCAACCTCTAATTTTCCCGGCTATTTCGATTCAATAATAAAGCGTATTGGCGAGTCCAAATATATAAACGGCAAAGATAATGAAGATGAACTTTTTGAGGCAAATTATTTTAAAGGCGACTTTAAAGAGGCGCGTATGATAGGGGAAAAACTCATAAAAGAATATAAGAGTAATGACGCGGATTCTGCTGCATGGTGGATAGAAGAAATGTTAAAAAAGATCAAATAATAATTTCCCGGCTGAAATGAAGGCCTTGGCTGGAACAACAGCAATTATTTTAATGATGTGTGGGAATTTAGGTAGGAAGGGCGGATGGTTGGCTCAAGGCTCAAAAGTTAAACTGAGAACTAAAATATACGAGGCAATTTGTTCAGTCGACTGAACAAATTGTTGACAACCC
>Ga0335078_10000281_pt1 | contig 82305 bp, 73 predicted proteins | sample Lox_Sample_32_FD_206711 | JGI IMG/M metagenome (GOLD analysis project Ga0335078, IMG submission 206711) | Soil microbial communities from Loxahatchee National Wildlife Refuge, Florida, United States - Lox_Sample_3.2 | ecosystem: Environmental > Terrestrial > Soil > Wetlands | place: USA... | reverse complement strand
CGGCATCGCGGCCACCCGGCAACTTGCCCAGCTCGACGACGGCGGCCCAGCGGTCATCGTGGTTACCACGTTCGACAACGACGACTACGTCTACGACGCACTGCAGGCGGGGGCGCGCGGGTTCCTGCTCAAACGCTCTACCGCGGACGACTTCGTCAACGCGATCCGCACGGTACGCGACGGCGAGTCACTGCTCTATCCCGCCGCCATCCGCGAGCTCGTCACTCACCACGGCCGGCAGGAACGCCGCGGCCTCGCCAAGGCGAACCTCACCCAACGCGAGAACGAGGTCCTGCGGCTCGTCGCCCAGGGCCTGTCCAACTCGGAAATCGCGGCCGAACTGTTCCTCAGCGTCGAGACTGTGAAGACCCACGTCCGCAATGTCCTGGCGAAACTCGGCGCCAGGAGCCGCGTCCAGGCTGTCATCACCGCCTACGAGAGTGGCTTCATCCGCTGACGCCGCCGTCCAGTCTGCCAATCCGCTCATGGTCCCCGCCGTCGGAGACTTAGGACCGGCCCGGTGCGTCTTCGGCGGCTAGTCAGGTGCCCCGCAGCGATCACCCTTCCGAGTCGCCCCAGCGGCGCCGAATACCCGGGTACGAGCGGACAGATCCTCATCAAAATGCAGCTACCGGCCGCGCCATGACGGCGGATCTGGCACGACCGCTAGGCACCTTCCCGGAGTCACATTGGGTGAAGAGTCGAGCAGTCTCGGCGTGGTCGGGCGGGGCCTCACGCTCCCCGCTTCGGACGCCCGTTTCCGGGGCGTGAGCATTCTCGTTCATCCGGGTGCTCCGTGCCTGTGACCAGGCAGAACGCGTGAGGCGACTCGCGCGGAGTGGCCGGTAGCGGCTCATAACTGAGACCAGCAAATGAGACCACTGCCAGATCAGGACACGCTCTCGCGGCCGCCATCAGCGGCGTTATCACAGGTCAGTGGCGGTGGAGGCGTCGGGATGATGGTGCGGTGGCGGTGGAGGTGGGATTTGAACCCACGGAAGGGTTGCCCCTTCACACGCTTTCGAGGCGTGCGCCCTCGGCCACTAGGCGACTCCACCGCAGCAGAGCCTACCGGAGGCCAGGGGTCCGCAGGTTCAGCGCGCTGGCCCGGGCCGGCGCTGCGCGAAGAACTCGCTGAGCAGCACGCCGCACTCGTCCGCCAGGACGCCGCCGATCACCTCGACCGGCGGCCCAAGCCGGGGATCGTGCAGCACGTCCCAGACCGAGCCGGCCGCGCCCGCGCGCGGGTCCGCCGCCCCGTACACCAGCCTGCGCATCCTGGCCGCGAGCACGGCTCCGGCGCACATCGTGCACGGCTCGAGCGTCACGACGAGCGTGCAGTCGTCCAGCCGCCAGCTGCCACGATGTGTCCCGGCCGCCCTGATCGCCACGATCTCCGCATGCGCCGCCGGGTCGGCCCGCGCCTCGCGCTCGTTGCGACCGCGGCCGATCACCGCGCCGGCGTCGTCGACCACGACCGCGCCCACGGGAACGTCGGCCCCGGTGGCACCGGCCTCTGCCAGCGCTGCTCGCATGGCCGGCTCGAACCCGGCTCGGTATCCCGTCACCGCGTCACCCGCCAGGGCCGAGAGGTCGCGACCCGCCGTTCCCAGCCAAGGCGGAGTCAGGCGCCCAGGGCAAAGTCAAGGGCTCGCTCCAGCGCGGGCCCGAATCCGAGTCGCCTGGCGATGCTGGCCAGCACCTCATCGGGGAACAGGTCCAGATTGCCGGAAAGCGCCCCCAGGTCCATCTCGTCCAGTCCGAGGTCCGCGAAGATCGACATGTCCCCGGCGGGCAGTACCTGGTCGAGATCCTCATCCTCAGGTACGGGTATATCCAGGTAGTCGAGAACCTGACGGGCGAGCGGCCAGTCCACCGAGGCCGTGACGTCGGAGAGGAAGACCGACACCTGACTACCGACTACCCGAAGGGCGACAAAAAAGTCATCTCCGACAGCTGCCAGGGCGATGGCGCCGCCCCTGCTCGGCTGCTGCCTCATCGCCTGGATCAGGCCGTCGAGGTTGCCGGTCAGCGCGGCGGGAAGGACATCCACCTCCCAGACGTCATCTTCCCGGTAAACGACGACAGCGAAGTCGCTGGCGCTCATATCGGTCATCGACACTCCGCAGCCTCTGTTCCAGAAGGGAAATGGTGTCAGACTCTGGGTCCTCGCGCATGGTTCTGGGCGCAGAGCGGGTACGCACCCTACACGGACAAGCCTGCGCCTGCGAGCCCACCGCGCGCCGGCGCGCTAGCACGTTGCCGATCTTGTATGGTTGCTTGAGTTGTGGTCATTGGTCGGCAAAATGCCCTCGGCTATGCTGGGGTCAACGGCGGATGCGAACTGCTTGCTCACAGGCAGTAACGGCTACTGCGAGCGCACGTAGGAGGTGATCACGTGCTGAAGAAGGTCATTACGTGGGCGATTGTCATTTTCATCATCTATTACCTCGCCACTGACCCGAACGGTGCGGCAGGGTTCCTCAAGAGCGCGCTGCATGGTCTGCAGGATGCCGGCAACTCGATGTCGAAGTTCGTCAACAAGCTGTAGCAGCCAATGAAACCGCAGACGGCACCCGGTGGCCTGAGGGCGCCGATAGCAATCAACAAATACCTGCTCCCCCGCGAGGTTCAGGTCGCGACTGTCCGGCAGCACCCGGCGGTCCTCATCCCGGCTAGCGCGCAGGCGCTGGTCGGCCTCGTCATCGTCGGGATCCTGACGGCGACGATCGTAACCGGCCTGGTGGCCGGCATTCTCTGGATCGCATGGGCCGTGCTGCTCCTGCGGCTGATCTGGAAGATCCTCAACTGGGCCGTCGACTACTTCGTCGTCACGAGCGAGCGACTGCTCTACGTCACTGGCTTTCTCACGAGGAAAGCGGCGATGATGCCGATGAACAAGGTGACGGACATGAGCTTCCAGCGGTCGTTCCCCGGCCGGCTGATGGGCTATGGGGAGTTCATCATCGAGTCCGCCGGGCAGAACCAGGCCCTGGACAGGGTTCGATTTATTCCGTATCCCGAGCAGCTTTACCTGTTGGTATGTGGGATGCTCTTCAAAGACAGCGCTGCCGACGACTCGGACGAGTTGTAGGGCGGGCGCTGGGTCCCCTTCCCCGGGGTTCGTGCGGCTGGATGGCATCGCGATGGCGTCCGGCCGCACGAGCTTGTCCGGGCCCTGTTCACCCCCTCGTGCTCTCGGTCCTCGTGCTCTGGTGCTCTCGCGCTCTCACAGCGTCACGAGCACGATTCCCGCCGCCGCCAGCACCAGGCCAGCGCGCTGCGGGCCGCGCATCCGCTCGTGCAGCACGAACCGGGCGAGGACGACGGTAATACCCGGATAGAGCGAGGTCAGCACCACCGCAAGGCCGAAGAGCCCGGCTCTCGTCGCGACCACGTAGCAGATGTTCGCGGTGGCGTCTACGATGCCCGAGCCCGCGGTGGCGAGCAGGAGCCTCGTGCTGGCCCGCGCTAGCAGCGGCCTGGTGCCGGTGAGCGCCGCGGCGATCAGCACCACGCACAGCCCGGCCACGCGGGCGGCCGTGACGGGCCAGAACGCCCCCGACTGGCCGGCGTACCTGATGAACAGGAAGAACAAGCCGAACGCGGTGCCGGCACCCAGCCCGTAGGAGACCGCCCTGCCGTGGAATCTGGTCCGGCCGCGGGCGCCGGCGCGGGCGCCGGCCGGCGCCTCGGCGGAGCTGACCAGGACGATCGCCGCGAGGCAGAGGACGGCGCCTGCGTACTCGGGCCCGCTCAGCCGCTCCCCGCCGGCGAGCGCGACGCCGACCGGCACCACCGTCGACATCAGTGCCGACACCGGCGCCACCACGCTCATGGGGCCCGCGGCGAGCCCCGCGTAGAAGATGATCAGACCGACGCCGCCGGCGGCGCCGCCAGCGATGCCCCAGCCCAGTCCCGCCAGCCGGAACGGGTCGCCGGACAGCAGCGCGGCGGCGAGCATCACGACTGCGCCGGCTCCGGCCGACAGCGGGAGCACGGCAAGCACCCGCGCGTGCCGGGTCGCCAGGCCGCCCAGGAAGTCGGCAGAGCCGTACAGGAGCGCCGCCGTGAGCGCGAAGATGGTCACCATCAGAGCCAGGACTCCGGTCGGTTTATAGTTCTATGTAGTTCACTATACCGACCGGCGTGGGCGGCTCCGGAACCTGGAGCAGCGCGCACAGGGAGTAGCACCGCAGATGACAGCCAACCCGGACGTGACGGCCGCGGTTGCCCGTGCCGTGCAGGCACTGAGGACCGAGCGCGGCTGGTCGCTGGATCACCTCGCCGGCCGGTCCGGAGTCAGCAAGGGCGTCCTCGTCGCCATCGAGCAGGGCAGGTCCAACCCGAATCTCGCCACGCTGGCGCGGATCGGCGACGCGTTCGGCGTTCCCGTGACCCGGCTGGTGGAGACGCCGGGAGAGCCAGGGGTCACTGTCACCGGCGAGAGCGCCTTCCGCACCCTGTGGCGCGGCCAGTCCGGCGGAACGGGCGTCATCGTGGGCGCGACCGACGCCCCGTGGGCCGCCGAGCTGTGGACCTTCCGGCTCGAGCCCGGCGAGACCGTGGGCGGCGACCCGCACGCGGCGCAGACGAGGGAGATGATCTGGGTCCAGGCCGGCACGGTCACGGTGACGGTCGCGGGCCGCGCGCACCAGGTCGGCCCGCAGATGTGCGCGAAGTTCCCGGGCGGCATGCCGCACCGCTACGTGAACGCGGGCACCGAGACGGTCGAAATGATCATGATCGTCGTAGTCCCGCCGGCGGCCTGACCGCCGCATGCGGGCGGAAAGCTCGCAAAGGCTCCACAGTTGCCCTGCGTACAGGTTTGGTTGCGCTGAGTCGCGACACCGCCGGGCGCGAAGTCGTTACAGTGGCGTCACTCTGCATTTAGCCGATCAAGATCGGACATGGTCAGCATGAAAGCGACCGCGTTGCTCGCGATGATTGCCCTCATCCTGGTCGTCCTGCTCATGTACTGGCTGCCGAGCATCGTGGGGTACCGCCGGCACTCACCCGACATCGTCACCGTCGTGGTGACCAACGCGCTTCTCGGGTGGACGATCGTCGGCTGGCTGATCGCGATGTTCCTGGCCGCCCGCGGTCCCGCGCCCGCGACGGCGCTTCCGCGGCGTGCGGCCCGCTGAGCCGCCCGCCCACCCGTGCCGCTGACCCCTTTTTGGGCAACGTCGGGCGCACCGCGTCGGCCGGCCGCCACCCTGGCCCGGTACCCGACGGCGGTCCGCTGCGCGGCGAGGTCGGGCACGACGATCGCTGCCGCCATGGTCGGCAGTCAGCGTTCTACCGCGGCGCGCCTGACTGCCCGCTGCCGCGAGACCGCCCCGCAGCTCCGGCCGGCGGCGGGCAGCCTAGCGCCGCCAGCTCCCGCAGGCCCTCGCTCTCCCGGTCCCGGATGCAGATGAGGGTGCAGGCCCGCTCGAACCGGGCGCCGATTCTCTCCCACATCCGCACCGACCGCCGCAGGACAGCCGGGTCGCCGCTGAGCAGTCCGGCCACTCGGGTGGTGTGAGCAGCTACGAAGTCGTTCTCGGCGGCGAACCGTTCCGCCGCCGCCAGCTTCTCCTCCCGGTCGGGCGCCCGGGTGATCGCCGCGGCCTCGGCCACAACGGCCGCGGCGTACGGGGCGAACGGGGCGTATCCGCCGGCCACGCTGCTCACGGCCGTCGCCCGGATCATCTCGTGCTCCCCGGCATGAAGGGCGACCCGAAGATCGGAGTAGCGGGAGAATCCGCTGGCGGCCCGGCCGGCGGACACTGCCCTGGCATGTGCGTGCCAGGTCTCGTAGCGCTCCTGGTCGCGCCGCAGTCCGTAGACGAGCGCAGCCGCGTAATACGGCGGTCCCATCCACCCGGCCGCGGGCCGGCCGGCGCGCTCCCAGCCAGCCAGCATGATCTCGGCCTGCTCGGCCGCCGCATCGAACTCACCCTTGAGGGCCAGCACGATCACGAAGTTGTTGGCGGCGAAGTGCGCCAGCCCGTAGGTCGCCTCGTCATCTGCCTGGCGGCGGGCGATGTCCAGGGCCTCGTCCAGCTGCCCGGTGGCGATCGCCGCCTCGGCTGCCATGTGGTAGATGTCCGCAATCTCGCCGCCGACGCTGGGGTCGTGGCGGGCCATCCGGTCCAGCAGCCGTACCCGCTCGCCCGTCAGCCGGGCTGCCTCCCGGTGGCGGTGCTGGTCCGCGTAGGCTGCGGCCGCGGCGTCGAGGGCGATACTCATCAGCCGCGGGTCACCGGTCCGGCGCGCCAGTTCGACTGCCTTCGTGGCCGGGCCCAGCTGCGAGCTGGCAAATCCGCTGCTGGTCGACCACGCCGCCGCGATGGCGACGTGCGCCTCCACCTCGAGATCGTCACCGGGGCCGAGATCCCTGGCGCGGTCGACCAGCGCCACTGCCTCCGGCAGCTCGAAGCGGCGGGTGAAGAGAGCCGGGGCCCGCCCGATCAGGCCCGCGACCTCGGCCAGGACGATTGCCGCAGTGCGGCTGTCGCCGGCGGCCTGGGCGCGGTCGAACGACTCCATCAGCAGGTCGTAGACCATCTCGCCGCGCATCTCGGAGAAGGCCGCGCCGGCCGCCAGGCGCAAGGCCGCGATGGCCGACGCGTCGTCCGGCGCGACGCCCACCGCGGCATGCAGATGGTCACGCGCCTCGGCCAGGTACCGCCGCGCGAACGCAAGGTGTCCCAGGGCCATTGCCAGGTCGAAGCCGGCCGTGCCCGCGGGACTGCTTGCCAAGGCCGCGCGCAGGTCATCGGCTGCCGCGTCGAACGATTCCCGCCAGGATCGTCCCGCTTCGAGCGCACCGACAAGCGACTGCGCCTCGCCTGCGGCCCAGTGCAGGTGACGTTCCAGGACGCCGCCCAGCTCGGACTGACGCGCGAGCTGCTCGGCGGCGTAGGCACGGATGGTATCCAGCATCCGCCACCGGCTACGGCCGTCCGCGTCACTGCGGATAAGCAGGCTCTTGTCCGCCAGCCGCCCGACTAGATCACCAGTCTCCGCGAGTGCGCCGGACCCGGCGACCTCGTGCGCGGCGGGCAGGTCGAACCCGCCCCGGAACACGCCCAGCCTGCGGAAGAGGATCTTCTCCTCCGGGTCGAGCAGATCGTGACTCCAGTCCAGCACGGACCGCAGCGATCCGTGCCGGTCGTCCGCCCGGCCCGGCCGGCTGAGCAGCCGCAGGTGATCGTCGATGCCTGCGAGCAGGCCATCGAGACCGAGCGAGTCCCGCCGGGCGGCCGCAAGCTCGATGGCCAGGGGTATCCCCTCGAGCCGCCGGCAGATCTCGGCGGCCAGCTTCTCGTCGTGGCCGCCATGCGATACCGGACCGCCGGACCTGTCGGCGAACAGCTGCACCGCTTCGGAGGCTTCCAGCTGAGCGGAACCGCTGTCGTCCGGCATGAGGCTGAGGGGCGCCACGGCGAAGACCCGCTCTGCTTCCAGGTCAAGTCGCTGCCGGCTAGTGGCCAGCACCGCGACGTGCGGGCAGGCCTCGAGGATGGAGCGGACCAGCGCCGCGGCGGGAGCCAGGACATGCTCGCAGTTGTCCAGGACCAGCAGGCAGCGGCTGCCGCGAAGCCGCTGCAGCAGCACCTGGTCGAGGCTCTCGTCGGGTCGCTCCCCGACACCGAACACAGCGGCGACCGCCTGCACGACGAAGTCCGGTTCGGCCGGGACGAGGCTCACGAAGCCGCCCTCTTGCCAGCCACCCTCGCCTGCGGCGCCAGCGACCTCGACGGCCAGCCGGGTCTTCCCGACGCCGCCAGGGCCCACCAGGGTTACCAGCCGCGACCCGGTGAGCAGCCGCAGCAGGCCGTCGACTTCGCGGGTCCGGCCGACGAAGGAGGTGAGCGTCGCGGGCAGACGGGCGATCGCGGCCGGAATCGCGGACCCGGCCAGCACCCCCGGCGCAAGCTTGGCGAGCTCCCGCCGGTCGGCGGCGCCGAGCTTGCGCAGCAGCGACGCCACGTGGCTCTCCACCGTGCGGACCGAGATGTACAGCCGCCTGGCGATCTCGGCATTGCTCAGGTGATCGGCCAGCGCACCCAGAACCTCCAGCTCACGGCTGGATATCTCCTGCGACAAAGGGCCCTCCCATTGGTCCTTTCTACCCCGGATAAGCCGGCCGGCGAAGGCAGCCACTGACCAGGCCATTCGGTGGTGGATCGGTGCTGACCACGGATGCCGCCGGCGCCCGTTCCGCCAACACTGCAAGGAACGGGCCGCAGATGGCGGCTCGTTCAGGCAGACAGGGAGCAGGCAATGGATGAGCAGGCGCTGATGGACTTCGTGCACAAGACGGTGGGGGACGTCGGATCGCTGCTGGCCGGGTCGATGGTTGTCATCGGCGACCGGCTCGGGCTCTACCGCGCCATGGCCGGCAGCGGGCCGGTCACCAGCGACGAGCTGGCCAGGACGACGGGGACATCGGAGCGGTACGTGCGGGAGTGGCTCGGCGGCCAGGCGGCCACCGGCTACGTGCGATACGCCGGCGACGGCCGCTATGAGCTGCCCGACGAGCACGCGGTACCGCTGACCGACGAGACGAGCCCGGCCTGCGTGATCGGGGCGTTCGAGACGGCGATCGGGGCCGCCCAGGCGACAGACCGGATCGCGGATGCGTTCCTGACGGGTGAGGGCATCGGCTGGGGCGATCACCACCCGCACGTGCACACCGGGTGCGAGCGGTTCTTCCGGCCGGGTTACACCAACTTCCTGACCGCGAACTGGATCCCCGCCCTTGACGGCGTCGAGGCCAGGCTCCAGCAGGGCATCGAGGTGGCTGACGTCGGCTGCGGGCACGGCGCCAGCACCGTGCACATGGCGCACGCCTACCCGGGCAGCCGGTTCACCGGATTCGACCCGCACGGCCGGTCGGTGGAGACAGCGCGCAAGCGCGCGGCCGACGCCGGGGTCGCCGACCGGGTCAGGTTCGAGTGCGCCGCAGCGCGCGAGCTGACCGGCTCATACGACCTGATCGCGTTCTTCGACTGCCTGCACGATCTGGGTGATCCCGTGGCCGCGCTCGCAAGCGCGCGGGATCACCTCAGCGACGACGGCACCATCCTGCTCGTCGAGCCAATGGCCGGCGACCAGGTGGAAGACAACCTCAACCCGGTGGGAGCGGCGTACTACGGGTTCTCCACGCTGCTGTGCACGCCCAACGCGATCGCGCAGGAGCGCGAGCTGGTGCTCGGCGCGCAGGCCGGCGAGGCGAGGCTGCGCGAGGTGGCCGGGCAGGCGGGGCTGTCACGGTTCCGCCGGGTCGCCGAGACACCGTTCAACCTGGTATTCGAGCTGCGGGTCTGACCCGCACCGCGCCAGCAGGCGGTCGGCCGGAACTGAGGTCCGGCCGACCGCTGACGGCCATCGAGGTCATTGACCGGCTCGCCCGGCAGGAATCCGGGCGCGGCGCTGACTCCATCCGGCTGCGGGACACGACTGCTCCGTGCTCAGGCTCTCCTCGAACTCGGCGACCCCTATGGCTTAGAGCCGCTTTCGGCCGGGCGAACGGACTGCTAATGCGGTTTGGGTTCGCGCAAGGCCGGGGCAAGCATCCGAATCCCTGGCGGCCCATCATTGGCCCATCAGCGAGCGGTCGGCGACCTCGCCGACCAGGACGTGCCGCTCATCGACCTCGGTCTCCGGGCAGCTGGTCTTGGGCCACTCAAGCTCTGGCGCATGCGGCTGATCGTCGTGGTCATCGTTCTGGCCGCCGGTAAGCGGCCGGCCGGGCGGCGGCAGCCCGCCACCCGCGCTGCCTGCCCAGGACAGCGGGCGGCAAGCTGCTCGAATCCGGGCTGAAGGCCGCTTACGCGAATGCGAGCTATCCAACCGGCAAAATGACAGAATGGCTGTCATGGCAGGCCAGGTGCCTGCGACTACGTGGCTTTCTGGCCGTCCGGCTCTGCCCGGCCGGCCGACCACCGGGGGTGGGTGCACGATGGGCTTCCGAACGCTGGGCGCGACCGCCCGGGCGGGCCGCGAGCTGAGCCGCATCCGCCTGGCGTTAAGGACAGGTGATCGCGCGGCGATCACGGTCGGCGCGCAAGGCCTGATCCAGGCCGTCGGCGCGCTGCCCGACGGTAACGATGTCAGGCGGGTCAGCCTGGACACGCTGCACGATGAGGTCAAGAACCTGTGCGACCACGGGACCGCCGAGCAGATTGATAGGGCAGTGCTGGCCTGCCAGTCCGCGGTGGCCGCGGCGCCGCCGTCAGACTCCGGCCTGCTGGCCCGCCTGCTCGTGGACGAGGCCATGGCGCTGATCACGCGATTCGAGCGGACCGGGGTTGCCGCGGACCTGGTCGCGATGACTGACGCGCGGTGCCAGGCGGCGGACGTTGTCCCCGCCGGCGACCCGGTGCGCGGCCAGGTGCTGCAGATCGCCGCTAGCGGCCTGCTGATGCGATTCCAGCTGCTGCACACCGCGGCCGATCTTGACCCGGCGATCGACTTCGGCCGCGCCGCGCTGGCGGACGACCCGCTGGACCGGGCCGCGACGCTGAGCAACCTGGGGCTGGCGCTGCGGTTCCGTTACGAGCAGCGCGGTGACCCGGCGGACCTGAACGCGGCGGTGCGTGACGGCGAGCAGGCCACCACAGCCGCCCCGGCAGACGACCCGCGGCTGGCTTCGTACCTTTCGAACTACAGCAGCGCGCTGCTCCTGCGGTTTGAGCAGCTCGGCGGCCAGGGGGACCTGCAGGCCGCGATGACGGCCAGTGACCAGGCCCTGGCGGCAGCCGAGCGCGACGACCCGGCACGGGTCCCCACCTGCCTGACTACCCGCGCCATCGCCCTGCGGTTCGAGGCGGCCCGGTCGCTCGCCCCGGCCGATATTCAGTTCGCGGTCGATGCCGCCCGGCAGGCCGCCAGCCGGCTCGACGCCGATCCGGCCGCACTGGCCGAGATCGGTACGCCGTGCGTCTCCAATCTCTCCATCTGCCTGCTGCTGCGCTACGAGGCGGGCGGCGGCACGCAAGACGATCTTGATGAGGCGATCAAGCAGAGCAAGCGGGCGGCGGACCTGGCGGCCGGCCCCGACGCCGGCAAGTACCTGACGAACTACGGCAGTTTCCTGCTGCGCAGATTCCAGCTGCTCGGCGAGGCGGCCGACTTGTCCGCGGGTATCGATGCCTGCCAGACGGCTGTAGACGCGCTGCCCGAGGGCGCCCCGGTCCGGGTCAGGTGCCTGGGCAACCTGGCCAACGCCCTGATGGCCCGATGGCAGCGCAGCCAGTCAGCCGACGATCTGGACCGCGCAGCCGCGGCCGGCCGGGCCGCCCTGACCGAGAGCCCGGCCGATGATGCCAACCGCGGCAGCTACCTGAACGGCCTGGCCCAGCTCCTGGTCCTGCGGCCCGACGGGCCGTCGGACGGTGAGCTGGCCGAGGCAGCCGACCTCAGCGCGCAGGCGGTTGCCGCCGCTGCGGCCGGCAGCGCCGAGCAGGCCATGTTCCTTGCTGGGCGGTGCCTGGTCATGCTGCTGAAGTTCGGGCAGGACGGCCACCCGGCTGACCTGGATGAAGCCGTCAGCGCGGCCCGCCAGGCGGTCGCGCTCACCCCAGCCGGCCACCAGTTCCGCGCGCTGTACCTCGGTCGGCTGGGATTCGCCCTGCTCGCCCGGCTCGGACTGCAGCCCAACAGCGAGGATGAGAGCGAGGCGGAGAGCGCAGGCCGCGAGGCGGCCGCCATCACGACGGCGCCGCCCGCCCTCCGCGCAGCCGCCGCGGCCATGTGGGGGCAGGTGGCGGCCGGCCATGCGGACTGGGCCGATGCCATCGAGGCCTACCGGACGGCGGTCGAGCTGCTCGGGCAAGTGGCACCCCGCGGGCTCAGCCGGGCCGACCAGGAGCATGAGCTCGCCCAGCTCACCGGCCTCGGCTCTCGGGCGGCCGCGTGCTGCCTCGAGGCCGGCCAGCCCGCTCTGGCGGTGCAGCTGCTGGACCACGGGCGCGGCGTCCTGCTGGGCCAGGCGCTCGACGAGCGCACCGACCTCACCGCCCTGGCGACCAGCAGACCCGACCTGGCCGCGCGCTTCGGCCAGCTGCGCGATCAGCTCGATCCGGCCGGCCTGCCCGCTGCCAATCCCGCGCTGGCGGCCGGACCGGACGGCCAGCAGGCGGCGAGCGCGGCGGCGAGCCGCCAGGCCGAGCAGCGCCGCGACGCGGCCGGGGCCTTCGACGCGCTGCTGCAGGAGGTACGCAGCCTGGCCGGCTTCGGCCGCTTCCTGCTGCCGCCCACCACCGAGGAGCTGCTGACCGCCTCGGCCCGGGGACCGGTCGTGATGATCAGCGTCGACCAGATCCGCTCCGACGCGCTCGTGCTGACCTCCGACCACGGGCTCCGGGTTGTCAAGCTGCCCGCGGTGTCACTTGAGGCCGTCGCGGAGCAGACTGTCTCGTTCTTGTCCGCGCTGCGCGCCATCCGGGATGCCGCGCCCGACGCCGACGCCGACGCCGAAGCCAGCCTGACGGCCGTGCTCGGCTGGCTGTGGGACAACATCACCGGACCCGTGCTGGACGAGCTCGGACTCACCGGCAGGCCCGGCGCCGGCAAGGCGTGGCCGCGGATCTGGTGGTCGCCGTCCGGCCTGCTCTCGTTCCTGCCGCTGCATGCGGCCGGTCACCACGACACGCGGTTCGACGATGACCCGCTGACCGTGCTGGACCGGGTCGCGTCGTCCTATACCGCTACGGCCAAGGCGCTGCTGCATGCGCGCGGGCAGGCGGTGCCTGAGCTGCCCGCCACGGCCGGCCAGGTCCTCGTCGTCGCCATGGAGCACACCCCCGGCGCCGCCGACCTGACGGCCGCGCCGCAGGAGGCGAGCCTGCTGACCGGGCTGTTCGGCGAGCGGGCGCTGGTCCTGCACGATCAGGCCGACGCGGAGCTCGCCACGGCCAGCTCGGTGCTGGCCGCCATGCCCCGCTATCCGTGGGCTCACTTCGCCTGCCATGCCGCTACCGTCCTGCCTGACCCGTCGGCCAGCTACCTGGTCCTGCACGACCACGACAGCTGCCCGCTGACTGTGCTGGACATCTCACGGCAGCGCCTGCAGGCAGCTGAATTCGCGTTCCTGTCCGCCTGTTCCACCGCCTCGGCAGACGGGACGCTGCCGGACGAGGCAATCAACCTGGCGTCGGCGTTCCAGCTGGCCGGCTACCGGCGCGTCGTGGCGACCATGTGGCCCATCGACGACGGCCAGGCCGCAGGCCTGGCCCGGCAGTTCTATACCGGCCTGACCACCGATGCCGACGCCAGCACGATCGCGGCCGACGCCGCAGGCGTGCTGCACGACACCGTCCGGCTGTACCGCAGCGTCTATGCCGCCCAGCCCTCCATGTGGGCAGCGCACCTGCATGCCGGCTTGTGACCCGGAGATCCCTGCAGCAGGAAGGAAGCAGATGGACGAAGGTGTACTGGCGGCAGCCAGGGTCATCCGGCCTTTCCTGCCAGGGCTCGTCGGCCCCGCCGCCGGTGACCTGGACGGCAGGATCGCGGCCCTGCTCGACCGGGCCGGGCAGGGCGAGGACACCTCCGCCGAGCTGGCCGCGGTGCTGCACTCGGACCCGGCGGCCGGATTGTTCACCGACGCGGTGATCCGCGACGCCCCGCTCTACCGCCCGCCCGCGCAGCAGCCGCGCCGCCTGCGCGTCTTCAGCCCGGCGCCAGGACGGCCGCAGCGCATCACCGCACCGGAATACAAGTGCCCGGAGCCCGGGTGTGACACCAGGTGGTTCCAGCTCAGCGCCCGCATGCAGGCGCCGGAGTGCGAGACACACCATGTGCAGCTAGTCCTGGCGCGTTAAGGCCGGCAGGTGACCGCATTCTGGAGTTCGGTCAACGGCAAGCTCACAGACAAGCTCGCGGCGATCTCAGCGCCTGCGCTGGTGTTCTGGCTCGGCGGGCTGGCGGCATGGAGCCTCGGCCATGGCGGCGTGCGCGCGCTGGCCAGGGCAGCCGGCTGGCTCGGCAAGCAGAGCAGCTTCGGGGCAGCGGCCACGCTGGTGATCGTGCTGGCCGGTGTCACCGCCTCCGGCCTGATCGTCAGCCGGGCCACGCTGCCGGCCTTGCGGCTGCTCGAAGGCTACTGGCCGGCCCGGCCTGCCTGGGTGGCCGCTTACCGCAAGCACCGCGTAGCTAAGGTCGCCGATCAGGTGGACGCCGAGCTGGCCACATGGCAGGACCTGCGGCTTAAGCCCGCGCCGGAGGCCAGTGACCTGGCCGAGATCTACCGGCTGGAGGTGGCGCTGCACCGGTATCCCGATCCGCCGGGGCCGTTCCAGCCGACTAGGACCGGGAACTTGCTCCGATCGGCCGAGGGCAGGCCGGGTGCCAAGTACGGGCTGGACGCCGTGACCGTGTGGCCCCAGCTATGGCTGGTACTGCCCGCGTCGACCAAGGACGAGATCACCTCCGCCCGCACGGCTCTGGACAACTCCGTGGCCGCGACCTTGTGGGGCATGCTGTTCTGCGTCTTCACGCCCTGGACGATCCTGGCCCTGCCGGCCGGGCTGCTTGTCGCCGTCGTCGCGGCCGTCGCCTGGGTGCCGGCCAGGGCCGAGATCTTCGGCAGCATGCTCGAGGCCGCCTTCGATCTGCACCGGGCCGCGCTCTACCAGCAGCTTCGCTGGCCGCTGCCGGCGAACCCGGACGACGAGTACGCACAAGGCCTGCTGGTCACCCAATACCTGTGGCGCGGACTGACCGGCACCGCGCCGGAGTTCACGCCACCACAGTGACTCGCCAAGACCGGGCGGGAGCGTTACCCGTCACTCGCCATGAGCATGAGCATGAGCTTAATCTCCTGGGTGACTTCCCCGTCCGTCTTGTATCCGCAGGGTCCACATCCGCGGCGACCCTAGTGCGGCCACACACGTCAAGTCTGAGGATTCCCGGCTGATGGCGATCCGGCTGGAAGGCGACTGGGAAGGCTGGCTGCGGTTCTTCCTGACCGGCGTTGCCGAGGTCGCCCGCGAGGCTGAGCAGACCGCGCGGCAGATCGTCCAGCTGCGGGAGGAAATGCGCGATCGGGCACAGGATGCTCGGATGACGACAACTGCGCTGCGTCTTCTCGACTACCTCTTCCAGCGTCCGATCATCAACGTCGACGCCGCACGTGACCATCTGGGAGTTTCCTTCGCGGCAGCGAACAACTTGATCAGCAAGTTCTGCGACCTGGGCGTGCTCAGCGAGACTACCCGTGGGAGCAGAAATCGCGTGTTCCGTTTTGGGCCGTACATCGACCTCTTCAGCGAAGTCGTGGAGGAGGCCGCCGAAGTCACGGACGCTCAGCCGACGCAGTTTGACGCAGCTGCCGAGTCGCATGTCCAGAACGATACATGTATCGTTCTGGACATGACGCGAGAGGAGGCTGAACAGATGCTGGCCGAGTGGGTCGCCATCACACGCGACCGCGACAACCGGGTCCATATAGCCGTCGAGGCTGGCGTCACGAAGCATCGCGTGCACCAGCTGACTGGCCTCAGCCGCTCCACGATTGACCGGATCCTGACCGTTTCCGGGCCCGGTAGGCCCAGCAATGGCCCAGCAAGAGGCCAAAATGATCACTGAGAATGCGATAGGCACTCTGCCAAGCAAAGCGCCTGGTCATTGGCGGAGGCTCGGGGATTTGAACCCCGGATGGGCGCGAACCCAAACCGCATTAGCAGTGCGGCGCCATAGACCGGACTAGGCGAAGCCTCCTGGTAGCCCTCGCGGGCCGGCCCCCAGGGTACCGGGCCAGCACCAGCGGGGCAAAGCACGGCCGGCCACGCGGCTCAGCGGGCCTCGATCACCTCGTAGTCGCCATTCGCGTAGGCCTCGCGCATCCTGGTCTTGGCGAACTTGCCCACGCTCGTCTTCGGCACCTCGGTAATGAAGGCCCACCGCTCCGGCAGCTGCCAGCGCGGGATCTGATCGGCGAGGAACGCCCGCAGCTCGGCAGCCGTGACGGTCGATCCCTCGGCGGGCACGACGGCGGCCAGCGGCCGCTCTCCCCACTTCTCGTCCGCGATGCCGATCACCGCGGCCTCCGTCACCGCCGGGTGCGCCATGAGCAGGTTCTCCAGCTCCATCGACGAGATCCACTCGCCGCCGGACTTGATGACGTCTTTGGCCCGGTCGGTCAGGTTCACGAAGCCGAGCCTGTCGATCGTGCCCACGTCGCCCGTTCGCAGCCAGCCGTCCCTGAACTTCGCCGGGTCGTCGTCCTTGTAGTACGCCCCGGTCACCCACGGGCCGCGCACCTCGATCTCACCGACGGCCTCGCCATCGCACGGGACGATCACGCCGCCGTCGCCCACCAGGCGGTACTCGATCTGGCACATGAGCCGGCCCGCGGAGTCGCGGTACCGCCATACCTCGGCCTCGGGCACGCCGACGGGCGGGTGCGCGATGCTGCCGAGCGGTGACGTCTCGGTCATGCCCCACGCCTGCACGATGTGCACGCCCAGTTCCTTCTCGTAGGCCTCCTGCAGTGAGTGCGGCACCGCGGAGCCGCCGCAGGGCACCATCCGCAGCGAGGAGATGTCGCCGCCGTGCGCCCGGATGTGCTGCAGCAGCCCGTTCCAGATCGTGGGCACCGCGCCTGCCACCGTCGGGCGCTCGGCCTCGATCAGCCGCACCAGGGGCTCCGGCTGCAGGAAACGATCCGGCATGATCAGGCTCGCGCCGCACAGCACCGCGGCGTACGGCAGGCCCCACGCGTTCGCGTGGAACATCGGCACGACCGGCAGCACCCGGTCCGCCTCGGAAAGCGCGAACACGCTGCCCATGCACGCGGCCATCGAGTGCAGGTGCATCGACCGGTGGCTGTACACCACGCCCTTCGGGTGCCCTGTCGTCCCGCTCGTGTAGCACATGGCCGCGGCCTGCCGCTCGTCGACGTCGGGCCAGTCGAAGGTGACGGGCTGCCCGGCGAGCAGGGCCTCGTAGGAGTGCACCGGCCTGCCCAGGGCGGCAAGCTCGGCCGGGACCGTGAACTCGCCCTCGCCCTCGGCAGCGGTCACGATGACGTGCCGGATGGCCGGAGCGTGCGGCAGCACCTGCGCCAGCAGCGGCACGAGCGAGGCGTCGACGATCACGACGTCGTCGCCGGCGTGGTCGGCGATGTACCCGATCACGTGCGGGTCCAGCCGGAGGTTCAGGGTGTGCAGCACCGCGCCCATGGACGGGATTGCCAGATATGCCTCGAGATGCTCGGCGTTGTTCCACATCAGCGTCGCGACTCGCTGGTCGCCGTCGATCCCGAGCGACCTGAGCGCGTTAGCCAGCTGTGCCACCCTGGCGCCGGTCTGCGCGTACGTCCGGCGCCGGCTGCCGGCCGTCGTCAGCGTGACGACCTCGCTGTCGCCGTAGGCGGTCGTGCCATGCCGCATGATCGCTGTCACCGACAGCGGTACGTCCATCATCGTGCTGCGCATGGCGCAACCCCCAGCTGAGATATAAGGGGTGCCGACACCGCCCGACTCGGCTGCGCCGGTAACCGCCCTGACGTGGATAGTGACACGGTATCGGCAAATCGTCGGCCAGTCAGCAGCGCGGCCGGCGCTATAGCTGGAGGTCGGCGTCGTCGCGAAGCTTGGCGACCGCGCGGGAAACGGTGCTCTTCACCGTCCCGAGGCTCACCCCCAGGACCTCGGCCACCTCCGCCTCGGTCATGTCCTCGTAGTAGCGCAGGAGCACGGCGGCACGCATCCGCTGCGGCAGCCTGTCCACCGCTCGCCGCATGCTCTCCTGCAGATCGCTGGCGCCGGCATGGTCCGCCACCGCCTGGTCGGGGATCTCGTCGGTCGGGTACTCCTCGACCCGCCGCCGGCGCCACCAGGAGATGTGCGTATTGACTATCGCTCGCCGGACGTAGCCGTCGAGCGCGCCGCGGTCCTCGATCCGGTCCCAGGCGAGGTACGTCTTTGCCAGCGCCGCCTGCACCAGGTCCTCGGCGTCGGCGAGATTGCCCGTCAGCAGGTAGGCCGTCCGCAGCAGAGCCCTGCTCCGGGTCGCGACGTACTCCCGGAACCCTATGTCGTCGCGGCCCGCGCCCGCGAGCGTGGCTACCCCGGCTTCGGCCGACGCCTCGGCCGCTGCGCTGCCACTGTGCCTGGCCCGCGGTATCTGCCCGCCGATGGGCCGCGTGGTTACCGCGCGCGACGCCCCCCCGGCCCCGTCAGCGCGTGAACCCGCCAGTTCGTGATCGCCCCCGACGCTCACACACCAAAGGTACCCAGCACGCAGGCGGCACAGTCGGTCACCCCGTGTAACGGCGCGTCCTGAGTCGCGATATGCACACGCCGGCCAGCCCTCCGGGTGCAGCCGTTCCAGGCCGAACGCGGGACCAAGGGGTAAAGATCACCAAACCGCTTGACGGGGGCCACGGCAGGTACGCATCGTCTTAACGCTGGGCAACTGAGCAGCAGGAGGTCCCCCCATGCCTACCGGGCAGCTGACACGCGGCTGCTGCGACCGATGCCCGCGCGCGAACGAGCAGCTGCCGGGCCTCGCCGCGTTAACGGGGCATGTCGCCGGGGCGGAGGCTGTGTCGAAACGCCGGCTGCTGAAGGCCGCCGTGTTCCCGGCACGAGCGAGCCAGCTGGCGACCCGGCCAGCAGGCCAGCCACCGGAGGCCGCGCCACCCGGGCCAGCCGGGCCAGCCGGGCCAGCCGGGCCAGCCGGGCCAGCCGGGCCAGCCGGGTATCCGGCGGTGCCACCGCCGCGCAGCCCGGACCCGGTCGGGGCGGGCTTCGCCGACCTCGGCGTGCTGCCCAGGGCCGTATCGGGCCGGGTACTCGAGGCGAGCCCGCAGGTGCTGGTGCTGGGCGACGACACCGCTCAGGAGCGGTACGTGCTGACGCCGGACGCCACCGCCTGGCGGGGGGCGCTGGTCGAGTCGGCCACGCTCCGCCAGGGGGACCACGCGGTGGTTCGACTGCACCCCTCCACCCGCCGCACCGCAGACCGGATATGGGCAAATATCGGGCGAGTCACCGGCATCATCACCGAGCGGTCGGGCGGCACCCTCCTCGTCGAGGAGGGTGCGACCCGCCAGCCCAGGGTCGTATCCATCCGGGAGCGGGCGTTCGGCCGGATTCAGGTCAGGTTCCCCACCCTCGAGCCCGGCTATCTGGTCGACATCATCGGGCTGCAGCGCGACGGCGAGCTCGAGGGCATGATCCCGGCGACCTCGCAGCCTGCGTATCCGGCCGGGAGGCTCCCGCAGCCCCCGCTGGTCAGCGGCCACGTCCCCGACACGATCAGCGGCTCGGCGACCTGGCACGAGCCGATCGGCGAGGCGCCGGGCGTGCTCGGGGTCTGCTACCCGGCACTCGACCCCGAGACAGGCTGCGCCGAGGACGCCGCAAGGGGCCACTCACACGGCTTCGCCCGGATGCCGTATCTGGCCATCGGCAGCGTGCTGCGGGTCCGGAACGAGTGCGCGAACCTCGACTGCATGCTCCCGGTCACCGGCTGCGCGCCAATCGCCAGGCTCTTCAACGACAGGTGCGTCACCTGCGGCACATCGCCGCGCGGCCGGATCGCCGATCTCACGATGGCGAGCTTCGTCGCGCTCGGCGGTGAGCTCGATCGCGGCTGCTTCAACGCGACGATCACGATAGGCAAGTGACGTGCTGACCGCGATCCGCGAGGTCCAGATCCCGCTGGTGTCGGTCCTCATGCTCGGCGCCTGCGCGGCGAAGTTGCTGCGGGCGCTGCGGACCTGGTCCTTCGCCGAGGGACTCGGGCCCACTGCCCTGTTCCCGGTGCGCATGCGCAGGAACCTCGCCGTCCTCTTCTACGCCGTCGAGTCCGGCCTCGGCGCCGGGCTGATCCTCACCGCGGGCCGGATCGGCAGCGGAACGCCGGCCAACTGCATCCGGCTCGGCGCCGGGCTGATGTTCCTCGTCGCGACCAGTGCCCTGCTGGAACTGCGCGCCGTGCGGCCGGACGTCGGATGCGGCTGCTTCGGCGACTTCAGCACGGCACCGGTCAGCGCGCGCACGCTGGCCAGGTCCGCGCTGCTGTCGGCGGCCGCGCTGTCTACCATCGGGCTGGCTCCGGTCAGCCCGCCAGGTCCGGGCTCGGACACCGTCCGGCTGCTGGTCATCATGATGATCGAGGTGGCGGTCCTGGCCGCGCTGTCGCCGGAGCTCGGCGAGGCCCTGGTACGGCTCGGCTACTCCGAGCCGTGCGAACTGCGCGCGCTGCCAGCCGAGCGGACCCTCACCGCCCTGCGGCGCAGCACCCAATGGCGGCGCTATTCCGGCCTGATTACGACGGCCGCGCCGACCGACGTCTGGCGCGAACTGTGCTGGCGGTACGTCGTGTTCCCGGCCCGCAGCGGCGAGCGCAGCACCGAGGTGGTGTTCGCTATCTTCCTCAGGTACCGCAGGCCGGCAATCCACGCCGCGATGGTCGACGCGATCACGGCCGAGCCGGTGCCCTGGCCGGCCAGCCCGTCCCGGCCGACCAGCCCGGCGCGGCGCGTCATCCTGCGGCTCGCGCACAGCGCGGATATGCCCTTCTCTAGGGATCTATAGCGCACAGCCTAGAAAGGCGCATAGAACGCCAGAGCCGCTGTGACGGACGTTTTGCCGGGAACGGCGGCCCGCGGTGTCTCGGGGTACGGCGCGGCGGGTGTGCCGGGCTCAGGCCGGCTGGGCCCGCAGGAAGCGGCCGAAATGGGGGACCGTGAACGCAATCAGGCCGCGCTCGGAACTGTAGATCAGGCCCTTCTTGATCAGGTTGTCCCTGGCCGGAGACACGCTGGACGGCTTGCGCCCGAGCTCGTCCGCCACCTGGGCCGTCTGCACCGGCTCGTCACCCAGCATGGCCATCGCGCGCATGTACTCGCGCTCGGCGGGCGTGGCTCGCTCGTACCGGCTGCCGAAGAACCCGACAGCGAGCTCGCCTGCCGCCACCGGGGTCGCGACCGATACGTCGTGCGCCGTCACCGGGCTGCACGCCGCCACGTCCCAGGTGACCTTCCCGTATGCCTGGACGAAGTAGGGATAGCCGTCGGCCGCCAGGTACAGGGCGTCCAGCGCGCTCGGCTCGAAGTCGGCTCCCTCGCGCCGGGCCGGCGCCAGCAGCGCGATGTCCGCCGACTCGCGGTCGAGGCGGTCGATCGGGACGTACCGGAACAGGCGCTCCGAGTAGCTCTTGCTGGCAGACAGCACCGAGGGCAGGTGCGGCAGGCCGGCGCCGACCACGATCAGCGGGCCGTTGTTCTGCGACAGCTCATGGCAGGCCGCGCACAGCGCGGAGATATCGGGCGCCGGGACGTCCTGCATCTCGTCGACAAAAATTGCGATGCCCACGCCGAGATCCGCGGCGACCACGGCAGCGTCGGTGAGCAGCTCGGTCAGGTCGACCTCGAGATCACCCGAGTCGGCACGGCCGCGGGCCGCCGGCACGTCGATGCCCAGCTGGACTGGCAGCGAACCCTTGGCTGTCCGGCTGTCTCGCGCGGCGAATGCCTTCAGCACGCCCAGGAAATGATCGATGCGGTCCGGCGCGCGATGGCGCGGCGCGAGCTCCCGCACCGCCATGTGCAGCGCGCTGGCCACCGGGCGCCGGATCGACTGGTCCGGCCGTGCCTCGAGCTTGCCGGTACCCCACAGCCGCTGCATGGCCATCGAGCGGAACGAGTTGAGCAGGACCGTCTTGCCGACGCCGCGCAGGCCGGTGAGCACCATGCTGCGCTCCGGCCTGGCCCGGGCCACCCGCTCCAGCACGATCTCGAACTGACCGATCTCCTTGTCGCGCCCGGCGAGCTCGGGGGGCCGCTGGCCGGCGCCAGGCGCGTACGGGTTCCGCACGGGGTCCACGGCACAGGAGCCTATGAGCCGGTCTAGCAGATTCCCTAGATTGGCGTAGAAAGCGCTCGCCGGCGTGTCGCGCGAGGCGGCGCCGCAGAAGACGAAGCCCGCCGGGCCGGTCAAGAGACGGGGCCATTAGTCCCTTGACGCAGTCCGGCGGGCGAATGCTCCGCGCCAACGGGTGCGGCCAAGGCGCGGGCCTACCTGTTGATACGCAGCCCGCCGCGTACTGGTTCAGCCGCGCCGGAAAAATCATCGTGCGGGATCGGGCGGCGCCTGGTTCAGCCGGGCAAGGTAGGCGTTGTAGGCCGCGAGGTGCTCGTCGTCGTCTATGCCGCCGCGGCCGCCGGGCAGGGCAGCCGGTGCCCCCTCGCTGCCTGCGGCGCCCGCCCGTGGCGGCTGCGACGCTACCAGGGTCGCCAGGTTCTCCCGCCGGGCCCGCTCGAACCAGCTCCTGGCGCTCGCGCCGGCCCGCTCGTCTGTGCTCCACATCATGAAGACGAGCATCATCAGGCCGAACATGATGCAGTCGCCCGCGATCCACATCACCGCGCCGCCAAGGTGCAGGTCGTTCACCGGGCTGGGCGCCCAGGCCGGGCGCGGGCCTGCCGGGATCCCCGGCGAGCTCGCGCTGCCGTAGCCGAGGAAAAGGCCGGTGAAGGTGTCCACCGGCATGATGAGGACGAGCAGCACGAAGCGGACCGGGTAGGACAGCCGCCACCGGATCGGCTCCTGGCCGAGGATCGGCAGGAAGAACAGGTAGCCGACGAGCAAGAACGCCACGTGCTCGCCGTCGTGCAGTACCTGGCTCCGCTCCACCAGGTTCGCGACGCTGGTCAGGTGCGCTACCGCGATCGCGGCGGCGTAGCCGACCGAGCCGAAGACGGGCCAGGTCAGGAACGTCGCCGCGCGCGACCGCACCGCTCGCTTGGCCCAGGTGTGCAGCGGATTCCGGCTGGCGTGCAGCAGCAGCATGATCGGCTGCCCGGCGATCAGCAGCGGCGGTGCCACCATGATCAGCATCAGGTGCTGGACCATGTGGTCCCAGTACAGCAGGTCGTCGTAGACGCCGATGCCGCTCTGCGTGGCGATCACGACGACGCCGAGTCCGGCCGCGAACATCCCGGTCCGGAACCAGGGCCACGGCCTGGCCGGATGGCGCCGGGCAACGCGAGCGACGCCCCACGCGTACAACCCGCCGGCGATCGCGACTGCCGCGCTGACGACGGGCGCGAGCTGCCAGTGCGTCAGCACCGCCGACCAGCCGAACGGCGCGAGCATGCGGCCTCCTTCCGCACCGAGCCTACTCAGTGACCGGCTCAGCACGCCGCCGGCCAGTCACCCGCGGCCACCCCGGCTATCGTTGTCGGCGGAGGGTTCGCCTAGTGGCCGAGGGCGACGGTCTTGAAAATCGTTGTGGCGTGCAAGCGTCACCGTGGGTTCGAATCCCACACCCTCCGCGGATCGCCGCCGCCCTAGCGCGCGAGTTCGAGGTCGGGCCGCCTGCGGGCGAAGCCGTCGCCGATGACCGAGGCCAGCTCGAGGTAGGCCCGCGCCGTCTCCTTCGCCAGCTGATCGAGCTCGACCGCCGCGCCCTGTCCCAGATACGGGTCGTAAGGGACCTTGATCACCGCCCGGCAGCGGGCCGCGAAGTGCGCCTCGAGTAGCTCGTGGTCGATCCGGCGCCGGCCGCGACTGCCCACGGCATTCAGCACGACCACGGCGCCGCGGGCCAGATCGTGATGGCCGTGCGCGGCGAGCCAGTCGATCGTCGCGCCGCCGCTGCGGGCGCTGTCGACGGACGGCGTCGTGACCAGGATGACCTGATCCGCCATCCGCAGCACGCCGGCCATGGCCGAGTGCATCATCCCGGTGCCGCAGTCGGTCAGGCAGACGGAATAGAAGCGCTCCAGGACCGCGCACGCGCTGCAGTAGTCGTCCTCCCCGAACGCGGCCGCGGCGGCCGGGCTCTGGTCGGAGGTCAGCACCTCGAGCCGGGACGCGGTCTGCGATGTGAACCCGCGCACATCGGAGTAGCGCTCGATGGCCGCGCGGTGATCGAGCATGTCGCGGACGCTGCTGTGCGCCTGCACGGTGAGCTTGTCGGCGAGCGTGCCCCGGTCGGGGCTGGCGTCGAGCGCGATGATCCGGTCACCGCGCAGCGCGGCGAGCGTCAGGCCCAGTGCCACGGTGGTCGTCGTCTTGCCGACCCCGCCTTTCATGCTCAGCACGGCCACCCGGTGGTGACCGGCCGATACCGGGGTCCTGGCCCTGGCTATGAGCTCGAGCCGCCGCCGCTCCGGCCCGCCGGGCGGCACCCGGACCAGCCCGAGCGAGCTGCGGTAGACGGTGCGGCGCCAGCCGGCCGCCGGGACCCGGTGCCGCGGCCGCAGCAGCAGCTCGGGAGTCAGGGTGCTGGCCAGCGCCGGGCTGGCATCCGGTCCTGCGGGCACGGGCGCCGGCGCCTGGACAGGCTCGCCCCGGGCCGCGGGCGCCCGGCGGCGCCTGCGCCTCCCGCGCGGCTCGTCCCACTGCTGCCAGGGGATTATGTCCGTCGCCGCCGGGTCCTCGGGCGGGTCCTGCTCCTCGCCCTGGTCGTCGGCATCCTCGCCATCGTCGCGACCGAACCGCTGTGCCGCAGAGACTAAGCGCTGCGCGGACGCGAGCGCGGCCGCGGTGGCCGGCGGCGGCGGCTCCCCCTGCGTCTGCTCCTCGTGCGCCGCGCGATCTGTGCCGTCATCTGCCAAGGTGTTACTCGCCCCTCATTCCCCCTGCGGGCTCTGGCCGCCGGCGACCGCCGGCCCCCGCTCGACATTCCGAGCCTAGCCACCGGGAATGTCATGACGAGCGGAATTGACGGCCGGAGGCAGTCGTGCGAGCTGTAGTGGTGAGCGAGCCAGGCGGACCAGAGGTACTGAACCTGGCCGAAGTGCCCGACCCGGCGGCCGGACCCGGCGAGGTCCTGCTGGACATCGCCGCCGCCGGGGTGAACCGGGCAGATCTCATGCAGCGGCAGGGCCGCTACCCGCCGCCGCCGGGCGCGCCCCCGTACCCGGGGCTGGAGTGCGCGGGCCGGGTGCTTGCCACCGGTCCCGGCGTGACCGGGCTGCGGCCCGGCGACGAGCTGTGCGCGCTGCTGGCAGGCGGCGGCTACGCCGAGCGGGTGGCGGTACCCGCCGTGCAGGCACTTCCGGTGCCGGCCGGGCTCGACCTGACGCAGGCCGCCGCGCTGCCGGAGGCCGCCTGCACCGTCTACGCGAACGTGTTCATGACGGCGCGGCTCGCGCCCGGCGAGACGCTGCTGGTGCACGGCGGCGCCAGCGGCATCGGCACGATGGCGATCCAGCTCGCCCGCGCGCACGGTGCCAGGGTTGCGTGCACGGCCGGGTCGGCTGCGCGGCTGCAGCGCTGCCGCGAGCTGGGTGCCGAGCTGGCCGTCGACTACAACGCCGGGGACTTCGCCGCCGCCGTGCTCGACTTCACCGGCGGCCGTGGTGCCGACGTGATCCTGGACATCATCGGCGCCGCCTACCTGCCGCGGAATCTCGCGTCGCTGGCGACCGGCGGCCGCCTGGTCGTTATCGGGCTGCAGGGCGGCGCCGCCGGCGAGCTCGACCTCGGCCTCATGCTGCGGAAGCGACTGACCGTCCACGCCGCCTCGCTGCGAGCGCGGCCGGTAGCCGAGAAGGCGGCCGTTGTGGCGGGCGTACGCGAGCACGTGTGGCCCCTGATCACGTCAGGCCAGGTCAAGCCCGTCATAGACACGGTTCTGCCGCTCGCGGAGGCGGCCCGCGCACACGAGCTGATGGAATCGGGCGGGCACGTGGGAAAGATCATCCTGACTCCGCACGGCCGGCCCGCGGCCTGAACTGCGAGCGGCCTGACCCCCGATTGCGTGTCAGGCCCCCCGAGCCGGCAGACTAGGGGCATGAGTGAGCAGCCAAGCCCCGAGACTCATGACCACCCCAGGGTGGTAGTCGTAGGCCCGGACGGCATCGCGGTCGAGGGCGAGATGGAGGAGTCCGCACGCGAGCGGCCGGTGACCGAGATGGTCGAGCAGCCCGCCAAGGTCATGCGCGTCGGGAGCATGATCCGCCAGCTGCTCGAGGAGGTCAGGGCGGCTCCGCTGGACGAGAAGAGCCGGGCCAGGCTCAAGCAGATCCACTCCAGTTCCATCAAGGAGCTGGAAGACGGCCTCGCACCCGAGCTTGTCGACGAGCTGGAACGGCTGTCCCTTCCGTTTGCCGACGATGCGATACCGAGCGAGGCGGAGCTGCGGGTTGCCCAGGCTCAGCTGGTGGGCTGGCTCGAGGGCCTGTTCCACGGCATCCAGACGACGCTGTTCGCCCAGCAGATGGCGGCGCGCGCGCAGCTGGAGCAGATGCGCAGGGCACTGCCGCCCGGCATGATGCCGATGCCACAGCAGGACGGCGACGAGGCACAGCATCTTCCGCGCGCCTCCGGCCCGTACCTGTAACCGGCCCGTGCCGGTACCCGGCCGGGCGCGGCGCCGGGCTAGCGCCGACCGGACCTGACGCCGGCCAGCCACTGCTGCGCCGCGGTGAACTCCCGGTCGGACTTGGCGGCGGGCCGCGGCGCGCCGGTGCCGAGCACGGCCTGCGGATAGCTGCCGAGGAAGCGCACGTCGCTGCAGATCCGGTGCAGGCCCATCAGCGCCTCGCCGACGCGCGCCTGCGCGACGTGCCCCTCGCAGTCGATGAAGAAGCAGTACCGGCCGATGCCGTCGCCGGTGGGCCTCGACTCGATCCGGGTCAGGTTCACGTCCCTGACCGCGAACTGCCCGAGGATGTCCATCAGGGCGCCCGGGTGATCGTCGGCCAGGAACGCGACGACCGACGTGCGGTCCGAGCCGGTCTCCGGCTCGGGTTCGCCGGGCAGCCGGACGCTGACGAACCGGGTCACGGCGTCGTCCCGGTCGTGCACGCCGGCGGCGAGCGCCACGAGGCCGTAAAGCTCCGCGGCGAACACCCCGGCCAGCGCCGCGTCCAGCTGGCCCTCGGCGACCTGCCGCGCGGCGTCGGAGTTGGACGCCGCCGGCACCCACTCCGCGCGCGGCAGGTTCGCGGTCAGCCACCGGCGGCACTGCGGCTGGGCGACCGGGTGCCCGCCGACCCTCTTGATGTCCGGCAGCTCGGTGCCCGGCCGCGTCAGCAGCGCGAACTCGACCGGCACCAGGACCTCCGCGCAGATGATCAGCTCGGTGCCGACCGCCAGCTCGTCCAGCGTCGCGGTGACGGCACCCTCCACGGAGCTCTCGATCGGGACAACGCCCTGCTCGGCCTCGCCGCTGCGGACCGCTTCCAGGGCCGCCTGGATGCTCGCGCACGGCAGCGCATCCCGCCCGCTGTTCCCGCGCGCCCGGCCGCCACGGGCCCGCAGTGCCGCCACCGCGGCCTCGGTGAAGGTACCGCGGGGCCCGAGGTAGGAGAACCGGTACGTCATCTGGTCATGATCGCATTGGCCGGACCCATGGCGTCAGCGGACCGCCGCACTGCGCCCGGCCGGAGCGCGCACGCGCACCCGGGCCGCCAGCGCCAGGGTCACATCCCGTAGCTGACCCAGCCGGTGCAGCTGGGACCGCCAGTCGTTGCCGGTGGCCCGGTGCGTCAGCGGCACCTCCACCTCCGTCACGCGCATGCCGCGCCGCAGCAGGTCAATCGTCATGCCGGCCTCCGCACCCCAGCCGCGCGCCAGCGGCAGGGCGGCCGCGAAGGCCGCCCGGGTCAGGCAGCGCTGACCGTTGAGCGGCTGAGCCGGCCGCCAGCCCGTAGCGCGCTCGATGCCCGCGCCCGCCGTGGCGGTGACGATGCCGAAGCCGCCTCGGCGCACCGTGTCGGTGAACACCGCGATGGTCATGTCGGCCGTGCCCGCCCTGACCGGCTCCGCGAGCGGGCCGGCGTGGGCCGCGCTCGCGCCCAGGTCTGCGTCGAGGAAGAGCAGCAAGTGCGGGGACCGGCCTGGCTCCGCGGACTCGATCCCGGCGACGGCCCGCGCGCCCGACTCCATGGCGGCTGCCTTCCCCCTGCCGCGCGGATGGCGGACCACCCGGGCGCCGGCCCTGGCCGCGACGGCGCCGGTCGCGTCGCGCGATCCGTCGTCCACGACCACCACCAGGTCGGCTCCGGCGAGCCCGAGCGCGGCGGTGACGGTCGCCCCGATCCGGTCCGACTCGTTCCTGGCCGGAATGATCACGGCCATGTCGCCCGGCATAGCCGGGATGATAGTGGCTAGACCCGGCTACTGCCCGGTGAGCTGGACGGGCTCCTCGAGGACGGTGAAGACCGACTCGAGCCCCGTGACCTGCAGGACGCGGCGGGTAGCGGAGCCCAGCCGGGCAAGCTGCAGCTCGCCGCCGCGCTCGCGAGCCTGCCGGTGCGCAGCGAGCAGCACGTTGATCCCGGTCGAGTCGCAGAAGTCCACTCCGGACATATCGACGATCAGGCGCGCCGGGCCGGCGCCGAGCGCCGCCATCAGCTCGGACTGCAGCGTGGGCGCCGTATAAAGATCGATCTCTCCGGTCACGGAGAGGACGGTGTGCTCCCCTTGAGATCGGGTCGTGACCTTTAGCTCCACGTCGCGCACACTACCTGGTCCGCGACGATCTCGGCTAGATGGCCCTTCTGATGCACCTATTTCGCCGTTTCTATAAGCGCAAGACCGCAGATATGGCTATCTGCGCCGGTCCGGTGCTGACACCGCGGCGCGCTGGCCGTACCGTTGTAGTCATGCTTCGCCTTCTGCTGCTGATAGCCGCCGTGATCGTCGTGGTCCTGGTCGTCGTCGCCGTCCTGCACGTGCTGTGGTGGCTGATGACCGTCGCGCTGATCATCTTCGCCATCGGCCTGCTGTTCGGGGTGTTCCGGATCGGCAGGTGGTCCGCCCGCCGTCGGTAGCGGCGCGCGGAACCTAAGCTGGCCGAGGCCAGCTCCTCGTTCCTGTCCTGCCCCGGTCCGGCGGCGGCGGCCGCGGGCACCGGCGCGTCTTGCCAGCCTGCGACCGCGGCCGTGGGGTCGTCGGCGCCCGTCAGCACGATGGCCTCCCGGAACAGGCGCCCGTCCGCCCCGTCCTGCGGTTGCGGGCTGGCTGGCACGACGGCCGGCTCCCTGCTGACCGGGCACGACATACACCGCGGCCCGCCGCGGACGCTGCCCAGCTCGCTGCTCGGCACCCGGATCACCCTGATCCCGGCGTCTTCGAGCCTGGCGTTCGTCCGGAAGTTCCGTTCGTGGCTGACAGCGACCCGGCGGCCGGCCGCCAGCACGTTGCCGCCGTCGTCCCACTGATCGTCGGCCCCGGCCGGCTCGGTGCCGGTGTCGATGACCCGCAGCCGCTCGATGCCCATGGCCCTGGCTGCCGCCTCCAGGAAGGGCCTGGGTCTGGAGATCCGCAGGCTGCCCCGGGCCGGGGTGATCGCGTGGGCGGTGAGCGCATAGGCGACGGCCGGATGCATGATCACCGAGTCGGTGTCGATCAGGGCACAGGCAGTATCGAGGTGACCGTTGCCGCCGCGCTGGCTCATCGGAACGGCGAGCACCGTATGCGCGAGGCCCTCCTCGAACAGGTTCCTGGTCAGCCGCTCGGCCGCGGCGGCCGTCGTCCGCTCGCCCACGCCCAGGGCGACTACGCCGGCAGCCAGCAGCAGGACATCGCCGCCGTCGAGGTGCTCGAGCTCGGGCCAGTAGATCCACCTGGTCGCCGAGAACCTCGGATGGTGCCGGTAGACGATGGCCGCCAGGCCTGCCTCGCGCCGCCGCCGCTGTGCCGCCATGCTGGCCAGGAGGACCCGGTCGCCGATCCAGACGCTCGAGTCCCTGGTGAAGACCATATTCGGCAGCGGGTCGAGGACGAAGTCGTGCCGGTCCAGCAGCTCGAAGACGACGCCGTGGCCCTGCCTCAGCTCCGCCGGGGTGATCCCGGCCACCAGCACCTGCGCCAGGTCCTCCGGGCCGAGGTCGTCCAGGTGCCGGCGCAGCTGGCCGCGCAGCTCGTCGCCGAGACTGGCCTGCGCGACGGCGAGCCTGATCGCCTCTTCCCTCGCCCGCTGGTACTCCAGGCAGTCCTGCAGCAGCTCCATCAGGTACACGACCTCCGCGCCCTCGTCGCGCAGCGCCTGGGTGAAGGCGTCGTGCTCCTGCCTGGCCCGGCTGAGCCAGGGCAGCGAGCGCAGCAGCACGCGGTCGCGGTGCCGGGGGGTCAGCCGCTGCAGCTCGGGCCCCGGCCGGTGCACGAGCACTGTCCGGAGCCGTCCGACCTCACTGTCGGCGCCGTTGGCCTGACCCATGTTTCCCCCCGCAGCGCATGGTGCCCCTAACGCGGAGTATCACCAGTGCACCGCCCGGCTACGCACACGCGCGGGTCAAGGACAGGCCGCGATCGCCGGCTGCCCCGCCGGATGCTGCGCGGGCGCGGCCAGCACCGCCCACACCGTCAGGCCAGCCGGGTCCGTGCGCACGCCCCAGGTGCGCGCGAGGTACTCCACGATGTCCAGGCCGCGGCCGCCGAGTGCCGACACCGAGGCGTGCGCGGGATAGGGACGGGTCGGCGCGCCGCCGTCGCTCACCGCCACCTCGACCGAGCCGTCGTCCAGGGCCCAGGCCACCTGAACGCTGGCGCCCGGCAGCGGGCGCGCGTGCCGGATCGCGTTGCTGAGCAGCTCGCTGACGACCAGCACCGCGTCACCGACCGCGGCCTGCACGATTCCCGCGGCGTCGAGATCCGCTGTCAGCCGCTGCCTGGCTACTGCGACGCTGGCCGGAGCGCAGCGCAGGAGCACGGTGCCCATCTGCTCACCTCCCGCGTAGCCGCCGGTCAGCGCCGTGCCACGGAGCAGACCCGGTGCGTGCGGGATGCCCCGGCCGGCGCTGCCGGAAACCGGCGGACCGCCGGGGCGCCGCGCGGCGGCCGGACCGGGTGCCGACCGGACTGTGCCGTTACCGCGCGACGCCGCCGGAGGCGTCGCTGAGCAGGCCCTCGGCCGCGAGCCCGCGCACCAGTCCGCGCAGGCCTGCCGACAGGCCCGCCCGCTCGTCAGCGGACAGGGCGGCCAGGATTCGTGCCTGCCTGGAGTGCCAGGCCTGCAGGACCCGGCCGGCGACGTCGCCGCCCTGCGGCGTCAGGTAGAGCCTGACATAGCGCTGGTTGTCCGCGTCCCGGCCGCGCCTGACCCACCCCTTGCGCTCGAGACCGGCGGCCAGCCTGCTCACCGTGCTCTTGTCGAGGCCGAGCAGGCCGGCCAGCTCGCCCTGGGCGATCCCGCGGGCCGACATCAGCTCGATGAGCGCCCTTGCCTCCGAGCCGGAGAGCGACGGGAGGCCCGGCCGGCCGGGCGCCGGCGGCACGCCGGCTGCGTCGGCAGGTGCCAGGACCGCGTACGCTTCAGGCGGAGCTGACTGCAGGTCGGCGGCACCCGCCGTCTCCTGCGGACGCTCGGCACCGAACGCCGGAGAGACCGCACGCAGCAGCTGCGTCAGCAGCTGTTCCAGCTGGCCGTCATCGGGGACATCGTTGACCACAGCAACAGTTGTACCGCACAACTGCCATGGTGGTACAGTCTCGGCGTGAAAGTTGCCCGGCACAACTCACCGGCCCGCTGGAGCGAAGTGTGAGCGACCCGAAAACTCCACTCCGTGACCGAGAGGGCGGCAGGCGGAGCACCGTCGGCCGCCTGACGGCAGGCCTGCGCGCGCACGGCACGGGCCGGCTTTCCTCGCCCGGCCAGCTTCTCCTGGGCGAGCCGGGGACGGTCGCGCCGGACGCCGACGGGGTGGTGCTGGCCGAGTACGCGCTCGAGCACGGCCTGCGGCCAAGCGCGCAGCGGCCTTCGGCCAGGGACTATCTGGTGCAGCTGTGGCGGCGGCGGCACTTCATGATCGCGTTCGCGACCGCGCGCAACATCGCGATGTACACCGAGGCGAAGCTCGGCCAGCTCTGGCAGGTCCTGACGCCGCTGCTCAACGTCGCGGTCTACTGGCTGATCTTCGGCGTGATCCTGAACATCAGCAAGGGCATCCCGGACTTCGTCTCGTTCCTCGTCGTCGGCATCTTCGTCTTCAACTTCACCCAGCGGGCATTCATCTCGACCTCCCGGGTTGTCACCGACAGCCTGCCGCTGATCCGCGCGCTGCAGTTCCCGCGCGCCGCGCTGCCGCTCGCGTACGTGATCATCGAACTGCAGCAGATGCTGATCTCGATGGTCGTGCTCGTCGCGATCATCCTGATCCGCGGCGAGCCGGTCACCTGGTACTGGCTGCTGGCCATTCCCGCGCTGGCGCTGCAGGCGGTATTCAACGTCGGCTGCGGACTGCTGGTGGCGCGGCTTGGCGCGCAGCTCAACGACTTCAGCCAGCTGCTGCCGTTCCTCCTGCGGACCTGGATGTACATGTCCGGCGTGCTGTTCAGCGTGCTGACCCTGTCCCGGACGGCCTTCGGCGTGGCGCACCACTGGGTCGTGGTGCTGCTGCAGATCAACCCCGCCGCGCTCTACATCACGCTGATGCGGCTGGCGCTGCTGCAGAGCGAGCGGCTCAGCGCACCCGGCGCCGCGCCGTACAACAAGGCGCTCTGCGACGCGTGGCCGGGCAAGACCGACGCGTCCAGGTACTGGAGCGCGCACTGCGCGCCGGCGCTGAACCCGTCGCACTACTGGTACTACGCGGCCGGCTGGGCGCTGCTCGCGCTGGTCACCGGCTTCTTCTTCTTCTGGCACGCGGAGACGAGGTACGGCCGTGGCTGATCCGATGGTGGTCGTAGACGACCTGCACATCGTGTACAAGGTGTACGGCGCTGGCGGCGATCGCGGCACCGCCGCCACCGTGCTGCTGCGGCTGCTCGGCCGCAAGACGCGGGGCTCGATCCGCGAGGTGCACGCCATCCGCGGCATGTCGTTCGTCGCCTACCGCGGCGACGCGGTCGGCATCATCGGCAGGAACGGATCGGGCAAGTCCACGCTGCTGCGCGCCATCGCCGGCCTGCTGCCGCCCGAGGAGGGGAACGTCTACACCGCGGGCGAGGCGTCGCTGCTCGGCGTCAACGCCGCCCTGCTTGACGACCTGACCGGCGAGCGCAACGTCGTGCTCGGCTGCCTCGCGATGGGCATGAGCAAGCAGGAGACCAGCCAGAAGTACCCGGCCATCGTCGACTTCTCCGGCGTCGGCGAGTTCATCGACCTGCCGATGAAGACCTACTCTTCCGGCATGGGCAGCCGGCTGCGGTTCGCGATCGCGGCCGCCAAGAGCCAGGACATCCTGCTGATCGACGAGGCGCTCGCGACGGGCGACGCCGAGTTCCGGGTCAAGAGCCACAACCGGATCTCCGAACTGCGGGGGCAGGCGGGCACCGTCTTCCTCGTGGCACACAACCTGGAAGAGGTCGAGCTCACCTGCAACCGGGTGATCTGGATGGAGCGCGGCAAGATCGTCAAGCAGGGCGAGGACGTCATCTCCATCATCGACGAGTACATCGCCGCGTCCGGCGGCGCCGCCGTCGCCAGGGACCCGGTGACCAGGGCCCGGATCAAGACCCAGACGATGGACAGCGCGACCAGGTAACGAGGCAGCCGGGCAGCCCGTAACCGTCAGCTGATCACCCACAGCTCGCCCGGCTGGCTGTAGCAGTCCTCCTGCACCAGCCTGGTGCCGTTCGCCTTCGAGCTGCCGGGATCGGCGAGGCAGCGGCCCGAGTGCGCGTTCATCAGCTCGCCGTCTGGCCCGCGCAGCCACTTCTGCGCCGCGCTGCTGCCCGCGCACCGCGCCAGCACGATCGCGGCCCCGTCGAGCATGCTTGAGCCGTTCACCGTCAGGCACTTCCCCGCGGCCACCAGTGTCTGGTTCGGCTCGGCGATCCAGCGCTGCCCGCGCGCCGTGCTGCAGTCGGACAGCACGATGCGCGTCCCGGACGCGGCACTGGCGCCGGGATCGTTCAGGCACTTGCCCGGCACGGCGGACAGTACCGGCGCGGCGGGCAGCACCCAGGCCAGGCCAGGGCCGCTGCAGGTCCACTGGACCGCCTGCTTGCCCGTGGCGGCGGTCCCGCGGATGGCCAGGCACCGGCTCGTGCCGACGTTCCTCAGATGACCCCCGGCGGCGAAGAGCCACTGCTGTCTGGCGGACTTGCTGCAGGTCTGCACCGTCGCCTTGGCGCCGTTGCCCGTGCTGCCGCCGATCGCCAGGCACCTGCCCCGGTCCTTGAGCTGGCCCGCGCCGCTCAGGCTGCCGCCGGGCACGAACAGCCACTTCTGGTCGGAGTGGCTGGCGCACTTCTCGATCCGCGCCGGGCTCCCGGCCGCCGTCAGGCACTGGCCGGTGCCGCTCAGCCTGACCTCGCCCGTGCCCGGATGGGCGGCCTTCATGGCCGGTACGACGACGATGTCGAAGGTGGTGCTGCCCGTGCCCACGCCGCCGACGGTGGCCGTGACCGTGATCGGGTAGCTGCCAGGCGTCGTCGGCGCGGATCCGCGCAGGATCCCGTCGGCGTCCACGAACAGGCTTCCCGGCAGCGTCGCCGGCGTGGTCGCGAACGTCGCGGTCAGGGTGCCCGGCTCGACGTTCATGGCCGTGTACAACTTCGTGCCGCCGGCGAGCACCATCGTGCCGGGATCGGAGATCGTGACCTCGTTCGCGGGATTCCCGGTGAACGCGGCGGTGCCGGACGGAGTGCCGAGCCCGGTCGGCCCGTCGTACCCGGCCACGGCGTGGCACAGGTACTGCCGGTCCGCCTCGCAGGTCCCGTTCGACCCGCCGACGACATCCGGGCGGCCGGAGCCTGCCTGATACGGGTAGGCAGCCGGGAACGTGCCGGGAATAAGCGCCTTGCCGGGGCCGCCGGCCGCGATGTCGGCCAGCGCGTAGCTGCCCGCGATGATCGGCGTGGCCACGCTGGTGCCGCCGACGCTGGTCCAGTCCGGTACGCCGCCGAGATCGGTGTCCTTCACGCTGTCGTAGATGGCCACGCCCGGCTGCGGGCTGGCGTCCGCCGACACGTCGTTCATCGTGCGATTCAGGCAGCCGCCGGGGGATGTGTCATCCACGGTCTGCCACGACGGCTTCGGCTCGAGCGAGGAGCACCCCGATCCGGTCCCGCTCCACGCCGACTGAGACCAGGACGATCCGCTGCCGAGCAGGGTCGTCCCGCCCACCGCCGTCACATCGGGCGATGCGGCCGGATACTGGGTGCCGTAGCCGCCGTCACCCGCGGCCGCGGTTATCGCGACGCCGGGCGCGTAGAAATCGGGATCAAACTGGTTCTCGCCGATGAATTCCGCGCCACTGCCCCAGCTATTAGTTACCGAGCCCACTCCCGGAATCCGGGAGGCGGTGCGCTCGGCGACGGCGAGATCAGAAATTGACGCGGAATCGGCCTCGATTAGCGCTATCGAGCAGTTGGGGCAGATGGCGGACGCCATATCGAGGTCCAGCGAAACCTCGAGCTCCCAGCCCCCGCTCGGATCGGACTTGGGCAGCTGCGTGCCGCCGTACTCATTCCGGATCGTCAGGCAGCCGCTGGCCGTGGTGCAGGCCGGCAGGCCGAACTTGCTCCGGTACTGCGCCAGGTCGGTGGCCGCGTTCGGGTCGCTGAACGCGTCCACGATCGCGATCAGTTCCCCGTCGCCCGGCTTGGCCGCCGCGGCGGCCAGCCCGTAGGCGGCCTCCAGATCCTGTGGCGTGTAGCCAACCGGTCCGGACGCATCGGGCCCGGCGCGCCGCACGTCCGGCTCGATCAGCGCCATGCAGGCCATCTGACCTGGCCGGGAGGGCGTTGCGCAGGCTTGCTTCAGGTCCGAGCCTGGCGGCGCGATCTGCGGCCTGGCGACGAACTGATCGGCCGCCGACAGTGCCGGCCCGGCCGGCGCCGCCGAGTCCCTGGCCGGCCGGGGCGAGTCCCTGGCCGGCGGCGGGGAGCCCGCCGCCGCGGCGGCGGGTCCGGCGCCCGGTAACGCGATCAGCCCGACCACGGCGAGCCCGCTCGCTGCGGCGAGTATCCCGACTCGCCGCCGCGTGGCCAGGCCTGAGCGGATAAGCGCGCGCACTGGCATTTCCCCTCCCCGACAGCCGGCGCCGCGGCCCGCGGCGCGGCATCAATTCCGCCTAGTTTTGCCAGCAATAAGGCCCCAGCTGAATAGTCCGTTCTCAGGAAATCCTCAGGGTTTCTTGCGGATCTATTCGGTTATGCGATCTTCTTTATGCGCAGCCGACTATACCGGCGTCGTTTCGGAGTGCAGCGGTGAATCGGCGGGCCGGGTCATTCACTTTTCCCGCCAGGCAGAATCAGGAGGACGACGTCGGCTCGCTCGCCGGGCGTGGCCTGGGCAGGGCCGGGATCGGCTGCGATGCGGCCGGCCCGGCTGCCTCGGCCGGCCCGGCTGCCTCGGCCGGCCCGGCTGCCTCGGCCGGCCCGGCTGCCTCGGACGGCGCGGACGGCGCGCAGCGCAGGGTCAGCCGCATCTTCGTCCCGCCATGCGACCCGTCGTCGGCCGCTATGTCGCCGTCCTGCGCTCGCGCCAGCTGCGCGGCGATGTAAAGGCCCAGCCCGATGCCGCCGAACCTGCGCCGGTCGCCCGCGTCCGCCTGGACGAACCGCTGGAACACCCGCTCCCGGTCCTCCGGCCTGATCCCGATGCCCTCGTCCTCGACCGTCACCGCTATGTGCTCGCCCGTCTGCCTCGCCGCCACCGTGACGGTGCCGCCCTCGGGCGAGTACTTGTAGGCGTTCTCCAGCAGCTGGCCGACGATAATGTCGGTCGCCATCGGGTCGCCGTACGCCTCCGGCAGCTCCTGCGGCACGTCGACGGTAAGCGTGTGCAGCTCGGATAGCGGCCGGAACGCCACGGCGGCGGCGCGCAGCAGCCCCGCCAGGTCGAACGGCCCGTTGCTGACCTGCAGCTGGTCCGCGCCGGCCCGCGAGCCCAGCAGCAGCTGCTCCACGAGCCGGGCCAGGGAGCCGGCCCGGTCCGCGATCGTCTGCACGGCGGACCTGCGGTCGGCGTCGTCGAGCTTGTCCCACCTGCTGGCCAGCGTGCTCGCGAACCCCTGGACGACGGTGATCGGGGTGCGCAGCTCGTGGCTGGTGGTCGCGAGGAAGAGGTCCTTGGCCTCCTCCAGCTCCTTGGCCGCGGTGACGTCCCTGAAGTCCAGGACCTTCTCGTCCCGGCCGTCGAGGCCCGTGCACAGCAGGTCGATCCAGCGCCCGTTCGCCAGCTTGTGCGTCAGCTTCGAGCCCGGCTCGGGCAGCGGGAACGGCGGCCTGCGGCCCGCGGCCGCCTCGGGCGAGACACCGGTCAGGCGGTGCGCTGCCGGGTTCCACTGCCGGACCAGCCCGTCGGAGTCCAGCACGGCGATGCCGTCTGCGCTCGCGTCTATGACCGCCCGCTCGTGTGCTCGCTGCCGCCTGACCTCCTCGAACGCCGTCACGTTGGACAGCGCGACGCTCGCATGACCGGCGAGCAGCTCCAGCAGTTCCAGCTCGACGTGACCGACCTTGCGCCCGCTGTACAGCGCGTACAGCGCGCCGAACGGGCGCCCCGCCACGTGCGAGAGGCTCAGCGTGATCGTGTGCAGGCCCGGCAGCGCGGCCCAGATCAGGTCGTCGAAGCCGCCCGAGTCGCTGGTTGCCATCAGCACCGTCTTGCCCGACCGCATCAGCTTGCCGACCATGCTGCTGCCCAGGTCTGCGGTCCGGCCACGCAGGTCGGCAGGCAGGCCGTCGAGGCTGACCAGCCGCAGCTCGTCCTTCTCGATCAGGACGAACCCGCCGGCGTCGGCCCGGGTCAGCTCGCGCAGGCTGGCAGCGATCCGGTCCAGCACGGCCTCGAGTTCCAGCTCGGCATTCATGTCCGCGACTATGTCGCCCAGCCTGCGCACCACCCGGGCCCGCTCCGCCATGTAGTGCCGGACCGCCTCGTCATCCTCGTTCTGGTGGCACACGTACACCCAGCCGGAGAACTCGCCGGCGGCATCGGTCAGCCGGCTCGCGTCGATCCTGAGGTCCACGACCGAGCCGTCCTTGCGCCGCCTGCGGGTGGCGAATGACACCTGGCCGCCGCTGGCGACCCGCTCGAGGACTGCGTGGTGCTCGGCTCGCAGTTCCTCCGGGACGAACGGCGGCTCCAGTCCGACAACCTCCGCGGCGGTCCAGCCGAACAGGCGCTCGGCGGCCGGATTCCACACGCTGATCGTGCGATCGGGGCCGATCGCGAGGATGGCGTCGGCCGCGCAGTCGATTACCGCGCGGGCAGTGCTGTCGATCCGCTCCCGGTCGCGCTGCGCAACTGCAAGCCTCCACGCCACGGCCCCATGGTCGCATCCGCCGCCAGTCTGCGCCCGGCAAAAACTGCAAAGCCGCCGGTAGCAGGGCTTGCAAGGGGTACTGAACCGGGCCGGACGCCGCGCCGCGCCGCGCGCCCCGGCGCCGGTAAAGTGAGCGGGCCGGCCGGGAACCGGCCGGGGAGAGTGCGCGTCCAATGGGCATGACGTCAGAACTGAGGCAGGGCATGACCCGGATACTGACCCGCGCCGTCATCCTCGCGGCGTGCGGGATCGCGGCGGCGGCCTGCGGGAGCGCGGCGGCCCCCGCGAGCGGCACGCACGGCGGCGGTTCGTCTGCCACCGCGACCTCCGCCGCGAAGGTCTCGCTCACCGTCACCGAGAGCGGCAGCGGCTCCGCCGGCCGGCACTGGACGCTGCGGTGCGAGCCGGCCGGCGGCACCTACCCGGACCCGGCGGCCGCGTGTGCCAGGCTGCTGCGGTTCAAGACGATCTTCAACCCGGCACCGCGCCACGTCATGTGCCCGATGATCATGGCTGACGCCCGTACCTACATCGTCTACGGCACGTTCCTCGGCCAGAAGGTCCATCAGTCGATCGTCGACGGCGGGTGCGACCTGGCCCGCTGGCACGAGCTCAATCAGGTATTCAACTGACCGTCCGGCCGGGCCGGCTCATTTGAGCAGCCGGGACATGCGCCGGTCGGCGAGCGGCTTGCCGCCGGTCTGACACGTAGCGCAGTACTGCAGCGCCGAGTCGGCGAATGACACCTCGCGGATGGTGTCGCCGCAGACCGGACACGCCTCGCCGGCCTTGCCGTGCACGCGCAGCCCGGCCTTCTTCTCCCTCTTCAGGTCGCTGGCCGCCAGTCCGTCCGACCGCCCGATGGCCTCGCGCAGCGTGCCGACGATGACCGCATGCAGCGCCTCGACCTCGGCGGGAGAGAGGCTGGACGCGAGCCGGAACGGCGACATCCTCGCCGCGTGCAGTACCTCGTCCGAGTACGCGTTGCCGATGCCCGCGATGAGCCTCTGATCGCGGAGTACGCCCTTGATCTGGGTGCGCCGGCCGGCCAGGATCGCGGCGAGCGCGTCCGGGGTGAACTCCGGGCCGAGCGGCTCCGGGCCGAGCGAGGCCACGCCGGGGATCGCCGCCAGGTCGCTGACCAGGTATACCGCCAGCCGCTTGCGCGTGCCGGCCTCGGTCAGGTCGAATCCTGCGCCGTCGGCAAACCGGAGCCGGAAGGCGAGCGGGCCCTTGCCCGGTCGCGGTGGCTGCTCGCTGAGCTCCTCTCGCCAGCGCAGCCAGCCCGCCCTGGCCAGGTGGGTGACCAGGTGCAGCCCGGGACCGCCGGCCGCCGGGGCCGCCGCGATGTCCAGGAACTTGCCGCGCCTGGACGTGCCGGAGACCGCTGCCCCGTGCAGCGCCTGCAGCGGCGGGTCATAGGTCTTCAGCACCGAGAACTCGGCGATCCAGGCCTGGTCGATCACCCGGCCGACGGCGCGCTCGCGCAGATCAGCGGCAAGCGCTTCTACTTCGGGCAGTTCCGGCACAGTACTGATTGTGCCTGCAGCGGCGGGGAGCTTTCACCGGTCCGCCAGCAGGCCGACCAGATTTTCCCTGATCGCCGGCCGGGAGCCGAAGACGAGCAGGAACTGGGCCTCCCTGGCCAGCCGCTGCGGATGCTGCCCGGCCAGGATGCCGCGGCTGCCCGCGGCGGCAACCGCCACGCCGGCCGCGCGGAACGCGAACTCGGCGGCGGCGGCCCGCGCCGCGGGCATGGTCTCCGCATCCGCCTGGTCGAGAGCCGCGCGCAGCCGGTCCAGCTGATCGGTGAGCGCGCTCCGCCCGGCGAGCCGGCAGCACCTGGCGGCGACCCCGAGCGCGAGCGAGCCGTTCGGCCGCAGGCCCTGCGCATCCCTCGCCAGCCACTCGGCGTGCGGGAAGACCGAGCACACCAGCTCGTCGGGTACCAGGTGCCCGGAGAAGCCGAGCTCGACCGTGGCGGACGCGTTGACCGCCACCAGATCCAGCCTGGTCGCGGTGAGGCTGGCCGACGATCGCGCGGGCACCAGCGCGGCCACGAGGTTCTCGTCCTCGTCCCTGGCCAGGGTGTAGATCACGTCCACCATGCCCCAGCCGGTCACCCACGGGGCGGTGCCGTCGAGCGCATACCCGTCGCTGACCCGCCGCGCCCGGAGCCGGGCCGGGCCGGGCCAGCCGCCGGCGAGCGCGACGCCCGCGCGCCGTGATCCCTGCGCCAGCGGTCGCAGCCAGGCCGCCCGCAGCGCCTCCTCGCCGCTGGCGGCGATCGCGCGGACCGCGCCGTGATGCTGCAGCCACACGAACGTCGTGGCGAGGCAGCCGCCGGCCATGATCTCGACCACACGGCAGAAGGTCGCGAGGTCAGCCTCGAGGCCGCCGGCCTGCACCGGAGCGGCGATGCCGTACAGGCCGGCCGCCGCCAGGGCGTCCAGGTGCCCGGCCGGGACTGCCTGCGCCCCGTCGACGGCCATGGCAGATGGGTACAAAGTGGTTTCAGCCAGGCGGACCGCCTGCTGCACCGCCTCCGCTGGGGTCATCCCGCAGATCCTGCCAGACGGCCCGCCCGCGGCCCGATCCGGTGACAAGGACCGCATCGGGCGCCTAAGCTGCGGCCAGCACTTATGAAAGCGCTGGTGGCAACGGGCTCGGAGGCGGATTACGGCTGCGTATTGAGCAGATGTGGGCGAGGAGGGATTTGAACCCTCACATCCTTTCGGACACACGGACCTGAACCGTGCGCGTCTGCCGTTCCGCCACTCGCCCTGGGCAGCAGTCAGGTTAGCACGTCCTCAAGCTGTCCCACATCGCCGATACGATCAGATACGGGCCGGGAGAGGAGGCACCAGGATGGGAGTGCTGCAGCGCTTCGAGCATCGACTCGAGGGGATGGTCGAGGGTGCCTTCGCACGCGCGTTCAAGTCGGAGCTCCAGCCGGTCGAGGTGGCCAGTGCTGTGCAGCGCGAGATGGACGACCGGGCAGCCATCGTCGCTCAGGGCAGGACCCTGGTGCCCAACGACTTCGTGGTCGAGGTCGCCGGCGACGACTACGAGCGGCTCGAGGTATACGCCGACAGCCTGGGGATAGAGCTCGCCACCCTGGCCCGCGAGTACGCCAAGGAGCAGGGCTACTCGTTCGTCGGCCCGGTGCGGATGCGGTTCGCCGGCGTGCCCGACCTGACCACGGGGACGTTCCGGATCCTGTCCGGCGTGATCAGGGGCACCACGGTCGAGGACGGGGAGATCCGCAGGCCGGTCTCGGACCTGCCGCAGCCGTCAGGCGGCTTCCACGGCACGCCGCGGCTGCTGGTTTCGAGCGCCGAGCCTGGCCCTGACGGCAGCACCCAGCGCACCTACGAGATCAGCACGCCGCTGATCATCCTGGGGCGCGGCACCGACTGTGATCTTCGTCTCGTCGATCCCGGCGTATCGCGGCATCACGCAGAGATAAGGGTGGAGGATGGCGAGGTCGTGCTCGTAGACCTCGGCTCGACTAACGGCACCTTCGTCAACGGCCAGCCCGTGCGCCGGGTCGCGCTGACCGACGGGACCAGGGTGACGCTCGGCCGTACGACGCTCGTGTTCCGCCGGGACAGCGTCTACTAGCCCGGCCCTCCGCCGCAGCTTCACGACTCAGCAACCCGAGCCAGGCCAAGGACTCATGACCCGATGAACGCCCTCGATCTGACACTGATCAGGATTGGCTTCCTGGTCGTCTTGTGGCTGTTCGTCATCGCCGCCGTCGGGGTCATCAGGACCGACCTGTTCGGCCACGCATCGGCGCGGGCGAGACGGCGGGCCGCCGCGCCCGCGCGGCAGCCCAGGCAGCGGCCTGAGCGGGCCCCGGCCAGGCCGCCGCGCCCGTCTCGGTCCGCGCCGCACCAGCTGCTCGTGACGGCAGGCACGCTCGCCGGCACCAGTCTGGGCCTAACTGATCAGCAAATCACCATTGGCCGGGCTGGTGACGCTACCCTCGTCCTCAGTGACGACTACGCTTCGACCCGACATGCCCGGATCTTTCCGCAGGATGGCCAGTGGCTGCTGGAAGATCTTGGCTCCACCAACGGCACCTACCTGGACCGGCAGAAGGTCACCGAGCCCACTCCTGTGCCAGTAGGCGTGCCGATCCGAATCGGTAAGACAGTTCTGGAGCTGCGCAGATGACCCTGGCACTGCATTACGCGCTCCGTTCCGATGTCGGCCTGCTGCGAGAAGGCAACGAGGACTCCGCTTACGCCGGCCCGCAGCTGCTTGCGATCGCCGACGGTATGGGCGGCCACGCCGCCGGGGAGGTCGCCAGTGCCGTCGCGATCTCCGCGATAGCGCCGCTCGACACCCGCGGGCTCAGCGTTCCCGGCGACATGCTCGACGCGCTGGCCGCCGCCGTCGCCGCGGCCCGGTCCACGCTGCACGAGATGAGCGAGGCCGATCCGGCGACCGAGGGCATGGGCACTACGCTGACGGCGCTGCTGTGGGCCGGCGCGCAGGTCGCGATCTGCCACATCGGCGACTCGCGCGCATACCTGCTGCGCGACGGCGACCTGTACCAGATCACCAGGGACCATACGCTCATCCAGTCGCTGGTGGACGAGGGCCGGCTGAGCCCGGCCGCCGCCGCGAACCATCCGCAGCGGTCCCTGATCATGCGGGCGCTGCAGGGGAGCACGGACGCCGACCCGGACCTGACGATGCATGAGGCCCTGCTTGGCGACCGCTACCTGCTGTGCTCCGACGGCCTGACGGACGTCGTCACGGACGAGGCGGTGCACGCGACACTTGTGTCCGCTCAGGGCGTGGAGCAGGCCGTCGACGAGCTGATCAACCAGGCCATCAACAACGGCGGGCCGGACAACATCACCTGCATCGTGGCCGACGTCGTGGACACGGTCGCCGGGCCGTTCGCGCCGAGCCGCGGTCACCAGCTCGCGGGCGCGGCGGCCAACCCTGACGCCCGCTCCCTGCTCAAGGGCCCCGGGCCGGCCAGTGGTTCGCAGGTGGCGGCCGAGAGCGCGGGGCCGGCCTCGGCGAACGGCTACCTGCCTGCCCGCGCCCGCGACGAGGAGGACCTCGACGACCTCGACGGCGGCCCGCGGCGGCGCTGGCCGATCGTGACCACGGTGCTCGTGGTCCTCGTCCTGCTCGTCGGCGGCGGCCTGTTCGTCGGCTGGCGCTACATCGAGGGCCAGTACTACGTGGACGCCGACGGCACCAACGTGAACATCTACCGCGGCATCAGCCAGCCGATCGCGTGGATGCATTTCTCCTCGGTCTACAAGCGGACGGGCGTGCGGGCCGCCGAGGTGCCGGCGACTCTCCAGCTGCCCACGAACTCGGGCACCCTGGCGCAGGCACAGCAGACGGTGACCACCATCCAGCAGACCTGGACCTGCAAGCAGGTGAGTCAGCAGCAGGTCAGCTACACCAGGGCCTGGACGGACTACAACAGCCACCTCGCCGCCTACCGCAAGCTGCCCGCGAAACAGCGCAAGCGCGCGCACCCGCCATCCCGGCCGACCATCGCCAAGCCGACAGTGCCGTCGTACTGTCCGGCGCAGGGGGCCGGGTGACCGCCGCCGCGCTACTGGACGAGCCAGTCCCCATGCCACGGGGCAGGCGCCGGACGGAGCTGCTCATGCTTGCCTTCGCCCTGGCAGTGGTCGTGCTCGCCTTTGCGGCCGCCAGCCTGGGACTGAGCGGCAAGATCTCCGGGCTGCCGCTGTTCCTGCTCGTGTACGTCGTGCTGATGCTCGCGGCCCACTTCGCCGTCCGGCAGCTGGCGCCGTACGCGGATCCGCTGCTGCTGCCCCTCGCCGCCGTGCTGAACGGGCTCGGGATCGTGATGATCTACCGGCTCCAGGAGTCCGGCCGCAACGGCAATCCCGGCCTGCAGGTGACCGACCTGGCGGCGTCCTCCACCACGATGCAGGTGCTGTGGACCGCCATCGGCGTGCTCGGCCTCGTCGCGGTGCTCGTGCTGATCCGCGAGGCGCGGGTGCTGCAGCGCTACACCTACACGCTCGGGGCGCTGGCGCTGCTCCTGCTCGCGCTCCCCGCGCTGATTGGCAGCTCGATCAACGGGGCAAAGGTCTGGATCACCTTCGGCGGCTTCTCGGTAGAGCCGGGCGAGTTCGCCCGGCTGGCGCTGGCCGTGTTCTTCGCCGGCTACCTGGTCACGAAGCGGGACGCGCTCGCGCTGGCCGGACGGCGGATCCTCGGCATCGACCTGCCCAGGGGCCGTGACCTCGGCCCCGTCCTGATCGCGTGGGCAGCCAGCATCATGATCCTGATCTTCGAGACCGACATCGGCACGTCGGCGCTGTTCTTCGGCCTGTTCGTGGCGATGCTCTACGTCGCCACGCAGCGGACGTCCTGGCTGCTGATCGGCGTGCTGCTGTTCCTCGGCGGCACCTTCATCACGGCACAGCTGTTCGGGCACGTGATGGAGCGGTTCACCGTCTGGCTGCACCCGTTCTCCGGCAGCAACCCGTCCAACGGGTCGTTCCAGCTGATCCAGGGCCTGTACGGGATGGCCTTCGGCGGGATCTTCGGCACCGGACTCGGCCAGGGCCAGCCGTACCACACGCCGCTGGTGCAGAGCGACTTCATCTTCACCGCCTTCGGCGAGGAACTCGGCCTGGTCGGCGGGATGGCGCTGCTGCTCGTCTTCGGCCTGCTCGTGCAGCGGGGCCTGCGGGCGGCGATCGCGGTGAAGGACCCGTTCTCCAAGCTGCTCGCCGCCGGCCTCTCGTTCGTGCTGGCGCTTCAGGTGTTCGTCATCGTGGGCGGCGTCACGCGCCTCATCCCGCTGACGGGCGTGACCACGCCGTTCCTGTCCCAGGGCGGATCGTCGCTGGTCGCGAGCTGGCTGCTGATCGCCCTGCTGATCAGGATCAGCAACTCGGCGCGGCAGCCGGCCCCGCAGCCCATCCAGGACGAGGGCATGACCCAGGTGGTGCGCGCCGCATGAACAAGGCGATCCTGCGCATCTCGCTGGCCTGCCTGGCCATGTTCGTCCTGCTGCTGATCAACATCAATTACGTGCAGGCATTCGAGGGCAGCTCGCTGGCAACCAAGCCGCTGAATGCCAGGACCTTCGACGAGCAGTTCAGCTACCAGCGCGGCTCGATCCTGGCCAACGGCGACGGCACCGACGTCAAGATCGCGTACTCGAAGCTGGCAGACCACCAGTACCACCGGGTGTACCCGAAGGGCCCGGAGTATGCCCCGATCACCGGCTTCCACACGATCTTCAGCAACACCGGCGTCGAGGGCGCCGAGGACAGCTTCCTGGCGGGCAACGACCCTCGGCTGGCGGTGCACAACTTCACCAGCCTGCTGACCGGCAAGCAGAAGCAGGGCGCCACCGTCGCGCTGACTATCAGCCCGACTGCGCAGAACGCCGCCTACCGGGCGCTGCAGAACGACGGCGGACATCAGGCGGCCGCCGTCGCGCTCGACCCGAAGACCGGCGCCATCCTCGCGATGGCGTCGGTGCCGACGTTCAACCCGAACGAGCTGACGACGTTCGACGGCACCAAGCTCAACAAGGTCTACAACCAGCTGGCGCACAGCAAGGCGCAGCCGCTGCAGAACTGGGCAGTGACGCCCAACTACCCGCCGGGCTCCTCTTTCAAGATCGTGACGAGCTCGGCCGCCTTCTCGCGCGGCCTGGTCGCCAGCCCCGCCACCACCGTCCCGGCCCCGCAGCCGCTGAAGCTGCCGAACGGGAATCTGCTGAACAACGACGGCGACGAGACGTGCTTCGACGGCAAGCCGCCGATCATCAACGCGTTCGCGCTGTCCTGCAACACGGCCTTCGCCAAGCTCGGCATCCGGCTGACCGCGCCGGTGCTCCGGGATCAGGCCGAGCTGTTCGGAGTGAACAAGACCTTCAGCATCCCGTTCCAGGTCACGCCCGGATCCTTCCCGACCCCGTCGGGCTGGACCGACCCGTCCTTCACCGCCTTGTCGGCCATCGGCCAGTTCGACGACGAGATGTCACCGCTGCAAGAGGCCCTGTTCTCCGCCGCGATCGCCAACGGCGGCACGCTCATGTACCCGTACATGGTGCAGCAGGTCATTGCCCCCGGGCTGTCGGTGATCCAGAATGCCACGCCGAAGGTATTCAGCCAGGCCGTGTCCGCGCAGGTGGCGTCGAATGTGAAGGCGATGATGCTGCAGGTCACGCAGAGCTCGTTCGGTACGGCGCACGCGACCGCGGGTCCGCAGGCTACTGGCGGCATCACGATCTACGGCAAGACCGGCACGGCGGAGAACGGCGTCAACAACTCAGCGACCAACGACGCCGTCTTCACCTGCTTCGTAACCGGGCCGAAGCCGATCGCGATCGGCGTCATCGTGAAGGGCGGCGGGTTCGGCGCGGATGCGGCGGCCCCGATCGCCGTGCAGATCATCAAGGCATACGAGGCCCGCTCATGAGCACGGAATCGGGCCAGCCGCGGGTCATCCGGTCCGGTCGGGCCGGGCAAGCCTCCACTCTGGGAATATGCCGGGCTCCTGGCTGCAGCCCGGGCCTGTCATGCTGGCCGCAGCCCTCGACATGCAGGACGGTAACGTAAGTGCGAGACATGACTCAGCCACGGCTTCTCGGCGGCCGCTACGAGCTCGACGGCATCGTCGGGCGTGGTGGCATGGCCGAGGTATTCCGGGCCCGCGATATACGTCTCGACCGCATTGTCGGGGTGAAGACGCTGCGTGACGACCTCGCGCGCGATCAGACCTTCCAGGCGCGGTTCCGGCGCGAGGCGCAGTCGGCGGCCTCGCTGAACCACCCCTCCATCGTCGCTGTGTACGACACGGGCGAGGACATGGTGGGCGGCACCCCCATCCCGTACATCGTGATGGAGTTCGTGGACGGCAGGACGCTGCGTGACCTGCTGCGCGACGACCGGCGGCTGCTGCCCGAGCGGGCGGCCGAGATCACCGACGGGGTGCTGCGCGCCCTGGACTACAGCCACCGTAACGGGATCGTGCACCGCGACATCAAGCCGGGCAACGTGATGCTCACCCGGAACGGCGACGTCAAGGTGATGGACTTCGGCATCGCCAGGGCCGTAGCCGACTCGCAGATGACGATGACGCAGACCGCGCAGGTCATCGGCACCGCCCAGTACCTGTCGCCAGAGCAGGCCCGCGGCGAGCGCGTCGACGCGCGCAGCGACCTGTACTCGACCGGCTGCCTGCTCTACGAGCTGCTGACCGGCAGGCCGCCGTTCACCGGCGACTCCCCGGTCGCGATCGCCTACCAGCACGTCAAGGAAGACCCGGTGCCTCCGTCACGGGTCGACCCCGAGGTTCCCGCCTGGGCAGACGCCATCGTGCTCAAGGCCATGCAGAAAGACCCGGGGCAGCGGTACCAGTCGGCGGGCGAGATGCGCAACGACATCCAGCGCGCGCTCGCCGGCGCGCCGGTAGCGGCCCCGATGCAGACCCAGACCTACGGGCCGGGGACGAGGCGAATGGGCGCCGCCACCCAGGCGGCGGGCCGCACCGCCGCGATCCCGCCGTACCGCTACGGCCCCGATGACGGCGGGCCCGGCCCGGACCAGCCCAAGCGCAAGGTCTGGCCGTGGGTCGCGGTGATCACTACCGTCGTCGTGCTCGCCGTCGCCATCTTCGCGATCGTGTTCCTCACCGGCGGGAACAGCGGCGTCGCCATTCCCGATGTCTCCGGCCAGCCGCTCAAGCAGGCCGAGCAGGCGCTCACTCAGGCTGGCTTCAAGATCGGGACAGTGACCCCGCAGGCGTCCTCGACCGTCGCTAAGGGCTCGGTGATCAAGACCAACCCGCCCTTCGGTGACAACGCGAGCAAGGGCAGCAAGGTCGGCATCGTGGAGTCCAGCGGCCCGTCGACGGTGGCGCTGCAGAGCTTCATCAACGAGCCCGTGAGCCAGGCCGAGCAGTGGCTGAACCAGCACCACCTGGTCGCGAAGGTGGTCCAGAGCAGCCAGGCACCGGCCGGCTCGCCGCAGGGCGTGGTGTTCAACCAGTCGCCGCAGGCGGGTACCAACGTGCCGCCGGGCAGCACAGTGAAGCTGTTTGTCCCGCTGTCCGCGCAGACGATGCCGGACGTGCGCGGATCCAGCCAGCTGGCCGCATCGACCACGCTGTCCAGCTCCCCGTACTTCCTGAACGTGATGACCGCCAACTGCGACCCCGGCCAGGTCGGCAGCTACCAGCCCGGCCAGGTCTGCGCCACCAGCCCGTCACCGGGCCAGCAGGTGGTGCCGCACACGACGGTGACCATCTTCCTCGTCCAGGCGGCGCCCACCACCCCGGCGTCGAGCAGCACCTCACCGAGCCCGTCGCCGAGCCCGTCGTCCTCCGGGCCCTGACCTGACGGCCGCTCGGGCCTCGGCTGCTAGCAGCTAGCCGAGGCCGGACTGGTCGAACGGCAGGTAGACGGACGCCCACGGATAGACGACGAACCACAGCAGCAGCGCGATCGCGAGCCCCAGCAGCGCCAGCTGCGCGGCCCTGGCCGCGGTCCCGCCGGGCAGCCTGCGCCAGATCCAGCCGTACACTCCTCAGCCCCCGGTCCCGGTGCCGCGCGGCACGGTCGCGACCAGCACCCCGGTGACGATCACCCGGTTGGTGCCGGTCCAGGGCGGATCGCAGGTGATCAGCGTGATCAGGCGCCGCGCGGCGCGCTCACCCGGGTGGCCGGGCGCCGGCGACAGCATCGCGGTGTCGTCGGCGGACACCAGCGCCGGCCTGGTCAGCACCCGGTACTCGTAGGTGCCGGCGATGGTCTCGACATCGACCACGTCGCCCGCACGCATGCTGGGCAGGTTCCAGAACGGGTTGCCGGCGGTTACCCGGTGCCCGGCCACGGCGAAGTTGCCGATCTGTCCGGGCAGGGCGGTGCCGGGCACGTGCCCCGGTCCCAGCGCGAGCTGCGGGAGGCCGGTTCCCTGCACGACGGCGAACTGCCAGCTACGACCCAACCTGGGGATGCGCATCAGCGCGAAGGGCTGGCCGAGGCCCAGATCTGACGGGTCGGCGAGGACTGCAAGATCCGATTCCGAGTTCCACTGGCGGCCGAGCTCGGCCTCGAACGCGTGCTGCGCGCTGCCCGCGCGGACCGCGGTGCCCCAGTACATGTAGGCCATGAAGCCCAGCACAACGACCCCGAGGGAGATCAGGATCTCGCCAGTAGCCCGCAGGTAAGGCCGCACACATCCTCGCATCGAGAGTGAACCTGGTCACGCAGAGTGCTATTAGACTAGCGATCAGTGATGTGAGCTGCGGGTGGACGCGCCTATCGGGCCGGCTGGCGGCCAGAGGCTTCGCGGCAGCCCGCAGGACCAACTACGCTTACCGCGACAGGCGCACTCGGGTCACGTCCCGGGCGGATACAGCAGCAAGCAGGAGATGACCGTGCCGAAGTCCCGCGTCCGTAGCAAGGCGGTCTACACCCCGCCCCCCAGGTCCGCCAAGGCCAAGGTGAGCCCGCCGTGGCTGCTCCCAGCCATGCTGGGATCGCTGATCATCGGCCTGGTCTGGATCGTGATCTTCTACGTCAGCCAGCAGGACCTGCCGATCAAGGCCTTCGGCGCGGGCAACCTGGTGATCGGTTTCGCGTTCCTGGTCGCCGGCGTCGTCCTGTCGACCAAGTGGCACTAGCGCTCGTCCGCTAGAACAGCCGCCCCCGGTAGAACCCGTACGTGTCCATCAGGAGCTGGTGATTCCTGATCACCACGAGGACGGCCACCAGCGCGAGTACCGACACCGTGGCTGCAATCTGGATCAGCGTCCGGTTGGCCCTCGGCGCGTAGGCATACGCCGCCGTGAGCAGCGCGCCTGCCACCAGGCCGCCGATATGCGCCTGCCAGGCGATGTAGGAGCCGGCTGCGAAGCCAATTCCCAGGTTGAGGACGATCAGCATGACGACCTGCCGGGAGTCCAGGCCGAGCCGTCTGGCCAGCACGAACCATGCACCGAAGAGGCCGAAGATCGCGCCCGACGCCCCGCCGGCGATGACGTCTGGCCGGACGACCAGGTAGAACAGGGCCGAGCCGCCGACCGCGCTGACTAGGTAGACCGCCAGGTACCGCACCGGGCCAAGGACGCGCTCGACGGCAGGCCCGACGATGTACAGCACCCACATGTTGAACAGGATGTCCACGAATCCCAGCCAGCCCGTGGGCGGGATGAAGGCCGTGGTGATCATGCGATACCACTGGCCCGTGGCGACTCCGCCGCCGTACAGCCCCCAGTCGTAGAACAGCTGGCTGTGGGCCTGCTCGACAATGTAGATCAGGACATTGAGGCCGATCAGGACCCAGGTCACCCTGGCTCCGGCCGCAGCCGGGTTGCGGAACAGGCTCGTGCCCCGGCGGACGCCCTGATTGCCCTGCCTGATGCACTCCACGCACTGGTGGCCGACGGCCGCCGGGCGCAGGCAGTCAGGACAGGCAGGGCGCCCGCACCGCACGCAGGACACATATGTCTGCCGGCCGGGGTGCCGGTAGCAGACGGGCACCGGGGGTGCGCTCTGGCCTTCTTCGGGGGGGCTGGCCACTGTGGTTCCGCCTACTCGCTGCCGTCGTGCCCGATCTCGACGGACTCCAGCACGATGTCCTGTGCCGGCCGGTCACCGCGGCTCGTCTGGGCCCGGCTGATCGCGTCGACAACGTCGGCGCCCTCGATGACCTCGCCGAAGATCGTGTGCTTGTTGTTCAGCCAGGGCGTCGGCACCGTGGTGATGAAGAACTGCGAGCCGTTGGTGCCGGGGCCCGCGTTGGCCATCGCCAGCAGGTACGGCCGGTCGAACCGCAGGTCCGGGTGGAACTCGTCGCCGAACTTGTAGCCGGGGCCGCCGGTGCCGGTGCCCAGCGGATCACCGCCCTGGATCATGAAATCCGGGATGACCCGGTGGAAGATCGTGCCGTCATACAGCTTCGCCTGGCCAGTCTGCCGGGTCACCGGGTTCGTCCACTCGCGCGTGCCCTCGGCTAGCTCGACGAAGTTCCGCACTGTCTTGGGCGCGTGGTCCGGGAACAGCCGGACCACGACGGGCCCCTGGCTAGTCCGCAGCGTTGCGGTCAAGGTGTTTGTCATACAAGGAATCCTGCCATGGCCCGGCGGCCCGTCTGGCCATGCCGCGAGCCCGCGGCCGCGCGATTGACCCTGCTGACCGGGGGAAGGGGGTCCGCGAGGAATCGATCACGGGAGGTATCAGTGTCCGTTTTGACCAGAAAGCCGCCCGCTAGCGGGTACGCCATGCTCAGCGAGCAGGCAAAGTCCGCGGCCAGGCAGGCGATTCCGGCGGCCGTCAACGCCACGAGCACCGCAGCGCAGCAGGCTGCACCCATCGCCAGGCAGGCAATGCCGATGGCCAGGAACGCAGGCATGTCGGTCCGGCAGGGCACCGACAGCGCGATCGCCTGGGCGGCGCCCTACACCGACGCTGCGCGGGCATGGGCAGCGCCCAGGCTTGAGCACTCCGCGCTCGCCGTCAGCGAGAACCTCGCGCCGATGATCTCCGATGCGCTGATAACCGCCGCCCACAAGATCGACACCCGGCAGGTCAGGAAGCAGCGCCGGCTCGGCCGGGCGAGCCTGCTCGCCGCGTCGATGCTGCTGATCGCGGCCGGCGCCGCGACGGCCCTGACGCTGCGCAAGCGCGCCGCGGACGGCGGGTACCCGGCGATGGACTCCGCGGGCGGCAGCCCGGATCCCGTCGCGATCATCGGCGAGGACGCCGTCGAGGAGGAGTGGGTCGACCCCGACGCCAACGGCCATCCGCACACCGGCTGACGCGGCCCGCGATAGCCGACCGGAACCGCCGGCACCGGCGCGCGCGTTTCCGCGGAAACGTCTCACAGTCCGGCCGGCGTTTCCGCGGAAACGTCTCGCGGCCCCGCCGGCGTTTCCGCGGAAACGTCTCGCGGCCCCCCCGCCGGGCGCCGTCCTGGCATGACATCCGTCATGGCCAGGACGGGACCGGGAGTACATGACGCCACCGCGGCGGATGCCTAACCTGGGCACATGAGCCGCGACATGGCCGGCAGCACCGACGACGAGGGGATGCGCGGCGTCCGCCGGGCAGTTCTCAGCCTCATCATCGCGCTGGTGCTGCTGCTCCCGGCGGCGCAGCTGATCAGCCGCCACCGGACGCCATCGGACTGGTTCCAGCTCTCGGCGGCTATCGTGCTCGCCGGCCTGATCCTGTGGAAGGTCTGGGTCTCCGACCCGGGCTCGCAGCGCACGCCGTGGCTCGTCCTCGGCGTCGTCGTCGGGCTTGCCATCGCGCTATTCGTCGCCGGCGGCAGTACCGGGGACTGGATCCCGGCGCTCGCGTTCGCCTCTGCCATGTGCGGCCGCTACAGCAGCAGCCCGGTGCCCGCGATCGTCGGGTCGACGGCGTGCGCGATCACCGGCCTGCTCGTGTCGTCGGTCCACCAGTACAACGGCGGCGAGACCTTCTCCGCGGTGGCCATCGGACCGCTGGCCGGCCTCTTCGCGTTCGGCGCCGGCCGGCGCGCGGACGCGCTGGACAAGCTGCGCCGGACGCGGGCGGAGCTGGCCAGGGCGGCGGTGGCCGAGGAACGGCTGCGGATCGCCAGGGACCTGCATGACCTGCTGGGGCACTCACTGTCGCTGATCACGCTGAAGGCTGAGCTGGCCCGCCGGGTCATCGGCTCCGATCCGGACCGCGCGGCTACCGAGATCGCCGAGCTCGAGACCGTGGCCCGGCAGTCGCTGTCCGACGTGCGGGAGGCCGTGGCCGGATTCCGCCAGCCGGACCTCGCGGGCGAGCTGGCAGCGGCGAGGCAGCTGCTCGATGCCGCGGGAATCGCCAGCGACATCAGCTCCACCGGGGCCGATCGGCTGGCACAGCAGGTCGACGCCGCGCTGGCATGGGCCGTCCGCGAAGGCGCGACTAACGTGGTCCGCCATTCCCGCGCGACCAGGGTCGCGATCCGGGTCAGCACCGGCGACTCGGTTGCGACGGCAGAGATCCAGGACAACGGTCCCGCCGGCACCGACGCGAGCGGGGGATCCCGCGCCGCGATATCCGCGCCCCCGGCAACCGGCGCGGAGCCGGCTTCCCCGGACCAGGCCAGGGCGACCGGGCCCGGCGGCCGCGCGGCAGCGCACCGGCCGCGCCCGGCGTTCACCGGTTCCGGGCTCGCCGGGCTCGCCGAGCGGGTCCGCAGCCTTGGCGGCGAGCTGGCCGCCGGCGCCGTCGAGCCGCACGGCTTCCTGCTGCGCGTGGTGGTGCCGATGAGCCAGCAGGCATGAGAATGGGCGGGTGGCTGTGCGGATCATGATCGCGGAAGATCAGACGATGGTCCGCCAGGCCCTGGTAGCGCTGCTGGAGCTGGAATCCGATATCGAGGTCGTCGCGCAGGCGGCGACCGGCGATGAAGCCCTCGCCATGGCGCGCAAGCACGAGCCGGACGTCGCGGTGCTGGACATCGAGATGCCCGGGCCGAGCGGCATCGAGGTCGCCGGCCAGCTCAGGGATGCCGGGTTTACCGGGAAGGTCGTGATCGTCACTACCTTCGACCGGCCCGGCTATCTGCGCGCGGCCATGGCCGCCGGAGCCAGCGGCTTCCTGCTTAAGGATGCGCCGGCCGCAGACCTGGCGGCCGCGATCCGGCAGGTGGCGGCCGGCCAGCGCGTGGTGGATCCGTCGCTCGCCGCGGCGGCCCTGGCCCAGGGTGACAGCCCGCTGACCGAGCGGGAGACGGAGGTGCTGGCGGCGGCCGCCGGCCACGACGCCATCGCGGACATCGCCGCCCGATTGCACCTGTCTAACGGGACCGTCCGCAATCACCTGTCGGCCGCGATCCAGAAACTCGGCGCGCGGAACAGGGCCGAGGCCGCGCAGCTAGCGCAGCAGAAGGGCTGGCTGTAGCCCGATGCTGCTGGACAGCGTGGTGCGCACGTCGGCGGCGGTCGCCGCCGCGCCAGGCCGGCTCGCCAAGATCGAGCTCATCGCCGGGCTGCTGCGCGAGGTGCCCGCGGGCGAGATCACGATCGCGGCATCGTTCCTGTCCGGCGAGCTCACCCAGCGCCAGATCGGCGTCGGCTACGCCGCCCTGGCCGATCTCACCGGCGGCTACTGGCAGGCCTCCGGGCAAGAAGCAGCCGCGCCTGGCGGCACGGCGCCGGCCGGGGCCGGGCCGGCCGCCAGCGAGCCACAGCTGACCCTGACCGACACCGACCGTGTACTGGGCCAGATCGGGCAGCTTGCCGGGCCCGGCTCGCAGGCTGAGCGCCGGGCGCTGCTGGCCGGACTGCTGGCGCGCGCGACCGTGCCCGAACGGCAGTTCCTGGTCCGGCTGCTGGCGGGCGACCTGCGACAGGGCGCCCTCGACGGCGTCATGACCGACGCCGTCGCCAGGGCTGCGGATGTGCCGGCCGCCGCCGTCCGCCGGGCCTACCAGCTCAGCGGGTCACTGCCCGCGGCGGCCGCCGCCGCCCTCGGCACCGCCGCTGCCCGCGGCACCCCCGCGGACGATCCGGGCCGGCCGGCCGCCGCGGCAGCAGCGCTAGCGGCGGTCGGCCTTGAGGTCGGCCGGCCCGTCGGGCCGATGCTGGCCGCATCCGCGCCCACCGTGGCGGCGGCGATGGAACGCGTATCGCCGGCCGCGGTGGACTGGAAGATCGACGGGATCCGGGTCCAGCTGCACCGGGCCGGCGACACCGTCCGGGTGTTCTCCCGCACCCTCGACGACATCACCGCCAGGATGCCGGAGATCGCGACCGCGGCGCTGGCCCTGCGGGCCGAGTCGGCCGTCCTGGACGGCGAGGCGGTGGCCCTGCGGCCAGACGGGCACCCGCGGCCGTTCCAGGTCACCTCGGCGCGCGCGGCCAGCCAGCCCGCCGCGATGCACGAGCAGGTTCCGCTGACCCTGTTCCTGTTCGATGTCCTGCACCTGGACGGCACCGACCTCATCGACGCCCCGGCCGCCGAGAGGTTCGAGCGACTGACCGCCGTCGCGCCGCCCGAGCTGGTGATCCCGCGGCTCGTAACGGCCGACGTGACGGAGGCAGAGGCCTTCTTCGGCGACGCGATCGCGCGCGGCCACGAGGGCGTGGTTATCAAGTCGGTCGACGCGCCGTACCGGGCGGGGCGCCGCGGCAGCGACTGGATCAAGGTCAAGCCGCGGCACACGCTGGACCTCGTCGTGCTGGCGGCGGAGTGGGGCCACGGCCGTCGCCAGGGCTGGCTGTCGAATCTGCACCTGGGCGCCCGTGACCCGCAGACCGGCGGGATGGTCATGCTCGGGAAGACCTTCAAGGGCCTCACCGACGCGCTGCTGACCTGGCAGACCGAGCGGCTGCGGGAACTGGCAGAGCCCGGCAGCGCCGAGAGCATCGAGCGCCGCCGGGGCGTCGTCCGGGTCAGGCCGGTGCTCGTGGTGGAGATCGCCTTCGACGGGGTGCAGGCCAGCAGCCGTTACCCCGGCGGGGTGGCGCTCAGGTTCGCGCGGGTGCTGCGCTACCGGCCAGACAAGACGGCCGCCGAGGCTGACACCATCGACGCGGTCAGGGCACTGTGGCAGCCGGACGGGCACGAGTGACAGCCGCGCCCGCCGGCCCCACCCCGGCCGGCGTCCTGCCTGCTGCCCGCATAACCTGTTTACGCCCCGCGCAGCGGGCGGCACGGGGACTGCCAGGCAGAAGCAAATACGCGACAAAGTTGCCGGAAAACCTTATTTCGACGTGCCTTCATCGGGGTAACCAAGCGCTGCCTGCTCAGCGAAGGAGATGGCATTGAACCGGAAACCGCAGTCGGCGGGTAATACGCTCCGCGCGGCGTCGCCGCAGCGGGTGCTGGTAACTGGCGGATCCGGCTTCGTCGGCTCGCACCTGAGCCGCCGGCTACTGGCCCTGGGGCACGAGGTGCTCGTGGTCGACAACTTCTACTCGAGCACCCGCCGGAATGTCCTGGACCTCCTCGATGAGCCTCGGTTCGAGCTGATGCGGCACGACGTGACGTTCCCGCTCTATGTCGAGGTCGATCAGATCTACCACCTGGCCTGCCCCGCATCGCCGGTCTTCTACCAGCGCGATCCGGTGCAGACCACCAAGACCTGCGTGCACGGATCGATCAACATGCTCGGCCTCGCCAAGCGGCTGGGAGCCAGGATCCTGCTCACGTCCACATCCGAGATCTACGGTGACCCGGCCATGCACCCGCAGTCCGAGTCGTACTGGGGCAACGTCAACCCCATCGGCGTCAGGTCCTGTTACGACGAGGGCAAGCGGTGCGCGGAGACCCTGTTCTTCGACTACTACCGGCAGCACCGCCTGCCGATCAAGGTCGCGCGGGTCTTCAACACCTACGGGCCGAACATGCTGCCCAACGACGGCCGCGTGGTCTCCAGCTTCATCGTGCAGGCCCTGCGGGGCGAGCCGCTCACCGTGTACGGCGACGGCTCGCAGACCAGGTCGTTCTGCTACATCGATGACATGGTCGACGGCCTGATCGCGCTCATGGACTCCGAGCCGGGAGTGACCGGCCCGGTGAACCTCGGCAACCCTGGCGAGTTCACGATGCTGGAGCTGGCCAAGAAGGTCCTGGCCCTGACCGGCAGCGAGAGCGCGATCGAGAACCGCCCGCTGCCCTCTGACGACCCGGTCCGCCGCCGGCCTGACATCAGCCGGGCGAGGGAGCAGCTCGGCTGGCAGCCGCGGGTGGCCCTGGACGACGGGCTCCTGCCGACCGTCGAGTACTTCCGGCAGGAGCTCACCGCCGGGCGATGAGCCGCCGGCCGGTGAGATGCTGAACGCGGGCGCGGCGAAAGGGACCGGATCGATGCGCACGCTGTGGGTGGACGACGACGGCTGCTGGCGCACGACGCTGCGCGGGCGGCAGATCCTCAACGACCGGCGGATCAACAAGGGCACCGCGTTCAGCGACCGTGAGCGCCGGGAGCTGGGCCTGATCGGGCTGATTCCCGCCGGGCACATGACGCTGGAGCAGCAGGCAGACCGCGTCTACGCGCAGTACCTCAGGCAGGGCTCGGACCTCTCCAGGAACGTGCTGCTCAACGAGGTGTCCGACCGCAACGAGACGCTCTACTACCGGCTGCTCGCCGATCACCTGAGTGAGATGCTGCCGGTCGTCTACACGCCGACGGTGGGACAGGCGATCGAGCACTACAGCCAGGAGTACCGCCGGCCGCGCGGGATCTACCTGTCGGTGGACCAGCCGGAGCTCATCGGCGAGTCACTGCGCGCGTCCGGCCGGACCGACGACGACGTCGATCTCATCGTGGCCACCGACGCGGGTGCCATCCTCGGCATCGGCGACTGGGGCGTGGGCGGCATGAGCATCTCCGTCGGGAAGCTCGCCGTCTACACCGCGGCGGCCGGCATCGACCCGCAGCGTAGCCTGCCCGTCATGCTGGACGTCGGCACAGACCGGCAGAGCCTGCTCGACGACCCGATGTACATCGGGAACCGGCACCCGCGCGTGCCCGCTTCCGAGTACGACGAGTTCCTCGACCGGTTCGTCGCCGCGGTGCAGGCCGTCTTCCCGCGGGCGCTGCTGCACTGGGAGGACATCGGGCCGGCCAACGCCCGCAGGCTCATGAACCGCTATCGCGACCGGCTGCCCAGCTTCAACGACGACATCCAGGGCACCGGCGCGGTGAACCTCGCCGCGGTACTCGCCGCGGTGAGGACGACCGGCGTGGACCTGCCTGACCACCGGATCGTCATCTTCGGCTCCGGCTCGGCCGGGACCGGCATCGCCGATCAGCTCTCGGCCGAGCTCGTCGTCGGCGGGATGTCCGACGCCGCCGCGCGCGCCAGGTTCTGGGCGCTGGACAGGCGCGGACTTGTCGTCGCGGGCGATCCCGACCTCACGCCCGGCCAGGCGCGGTACGCGCGCGACCCGGCGGAGGTCGCGCACTGGCACCGGGACGAGCACCTGGGCGGCATCTCCCTCGCCGAGGTCGTGCGCAGAGTGCACCCCACCGTGCTGATCGGCACCTCGGCCCGGCCCGGCGCCTTCAGCCGCGATGTCGTCATCGAGATGGCGCTGCACACCGACCGCCCGGTGATCATGCCGATGTCGAACCCGACCGAGCTCGCCGAGGCGACACCCACCGACCTGCTCACGTGGACGGGCGGACGCGCCCTGGTCGCGACCGGCAGCCCGTTCCCGCCGGTGAGTTACCAGGGCACGCGTTACGTCATCGGCCAGGCGAACAACGCGCTCGTGTTCCCCGGCCTGGGCCTGGGTGCCATCGCCGCGCGCGCCTCCAAGATTACCGACGGGATGCTCAGCGCTGCCGCCCACGCGGTCGCCGGGCTCGTGGACTGCGGGGCGCAGGGCACGCCGCTGCTGCCTGAGGTGCACGCCCTGCGCGACACCTCGGTCGCGGTCGCGGTAGCGGTCGCGGAAGCCGCCGCCGCAGACGGGGTGGCACGGCACCCGCTGGCAGCGGACGCCGCCGCGCAGGTCCGCGCCATGATGTGGGAGCCCGCGTACCGGCCGGTCCGGCCCGCGTAGCGAGGGCCGGACGCTGACCAGCAGGCGGATCGGCGGGCGGCTGCTGGCGGACCTGCGCGCGAGCAGGTCCTATCTCGCTGCCGAGCTGCGCCAGTCAGGATGGCTCGACTTCGGCGCGTTCCGCTGGCACGACCTGGCCATGGGCCGGGCGACCAGGGCCGCGTTCGGGGTACTCACGCCGCTTGCCATCGGCATCGGCACCGGGCATGCCGAGTACGGCAGCTTCGCCGCGCTCGGCGCACTGCCCGCCGGATTCGTCTCGTTCCGCGGCGTCACTCGCAGCCGGGTGCTCGCCGTGACGCTCGCCGCGGCGGGCATGGCCGTCTCGACGTTCATCGGCGCGGTCGCGGAGGCCAGCCACCCGCTGCTGCTCATCCCCGTCATCTTCGCCTGGTCATACGCCGCGGGCCTGCTGGCCGCGCTCGGCCCGACCGCCCTGGTCGTTTCCCTGCAGTGGCCCGTCGCGCTGCTGATCGCCAGCGCCCTCCCGCTCTCGCCGGGCCCAGCCGCGGTCCGCGCGCTGCTCGTGCTGGCAGGCGGCCTCTGGCAGGCCGCCCTGGTGGTCAGCTCGTGGGCATTCTCCCGTGGCGGCAGCGAGCGCGCCGCGCTGGCGCAGTCCTTCCTCGCCCTCTCCGGGTACGCTGCCGACCTCGCCGCCGGGCACCAGGAGCCGCCCGCGCAGGCCACGCTCGCCGGCCGCACGGCGCTGCGCGATCCGAATCCGCTGCTGCGCACCGCAGCCCGCAGGCACATGCTGGACCTGAGCGAGGAGGCGGAGCGGATCCGGGCGAGCCTCACCGCGCTGGGAATCGGCAGACCGGCGGGCCGCCCGACCGCGGCAGGGCGCAGCCTGCTGGCTGCGTCCCGGCAGGTACTCGCCGAGATCGCCGCTGCCCTGACCGCGCGGCCAGGCCAGCGCGCCGTTTCTCTGCTCGCCGCGGGTAGCGAGCTCGCCGCCGCGCAGGCCGAGTCCGCCGCGCGGTGGCGATGGGCGGGCGAGGCGCTGCTGCGCCAGCTCCGCGCCGCGTGCGAGATCACCCAGCGCCTCAACGACGCCGAGCCGGCCAGGTCCGAGCACGCCGCCGCATCCCGGCAGCTCGAGCTCGCGACGATCGGGGACGCGGCGCTGACGCTGCGGGCGAGCCTCGGCACCTCGTCGGAGGCCGGCCGGCACGCGCTGCGGCTGGCCGTGGTGACCACCGTCGCCGAGGTCATCGTCCGGGCCGCTGGCCTCCCGCATGGCTACTGGGGCGTGCTGACCATCTTCATCGTGCTGCGCCCCGACTACAGCTCCACGCTCTACCGCGGCCTGCAGCGTGCGGCCGGCACGGTTGCAGGCGCCGGCCTCGGGCTGCTCACCGTGCAGCTCGACCGCATCGGGCCGACCGCACTGCTCGGCGGCATCGCGGTCTCCCTGCTGACCGCCTACGCGGTGATGACCGTCAATTACCTGCTCTACGCGGTCTTCCTGACCGATTTCGTGGTAGTGCTGCTGGCGCTGCTCGGTCAGCCTGCCGAGCCAACGGCCCTGGCCAGGCTCGCCGGAACGGGCATCGGCACCGGCCTCGCGCTGCTCGCCTACCTGCTGTGGCCGACCTGGGCGGGCAGCTCCGCCAGCGACAAGCTGGCCGCGCTGTTCGCGCTCCAGGGCAGCTACGCCGCAGCACTACTGCGCGCGTACACCAGGCCGGGCGAGGCGACCGCACCCGGGCTGCCCGAGCTCCGGCTTGCCGTGCGCCGCGCCCGCATCGACGCCGAGGCGGCCGCCGACCGGCTGGCAGGCGAGCCTGATCATCCGCCGATGACCGGTGAGCTGGCCCGCTCGCTCGTCTCGGCCGCACACCGGATTGCGCAGGCCACGATCACGCTCACGGCGGCGTTGTCGGTACATGACGCCGCGCCCGCGCGGGACGACGCCACCCTGCAGCCGCAGCTCGACCAGCTCGCCGCGGACGTCGCGGCGGCCACGCAGCTGCTCGCCGCCGCGATGCACGAGGTCGGTGCCGTCGCCGCGCTGTCATCAGCCCATCCGGATGGCCTCGCGATGGACATCCCGTCGCTGCCGCTGCTACGGCTGAGCCAGCAGGAAACCTGGCTCGGAGAGCCACCCGCCGATGTCGCCGGCACCCGCGGCCCCGCCGGCACCCGCGGCCCCGCCGGCACCCGCGGCCCCGCCGGCACCTGCCGCCAGCCCGACGCCCGCCGCCGCCTCGCCGCCGCTGCGGCCCCCGGTGCGGATGCCGGCCTGTTCACCGCGACCGACGGCCTGGTGGACGCCATCAACACGGTGGCGCACGTGCTGCGCACCGAGACCATCCCGGCCTGATCCAGTCAGGCGGCCCGGGTCATGACCTTGGCCGCAGCCCGGGCCGCGGCCGAGATCTCGGCGATGCCTGCCTGCCTGGTGGCGCAGTCGTCGGACAGCACCGCGATCAGCAGCCGGTGCCCGCGATGCTCCACCACCCCGATGCTGTTGACCGTCCACGACGCGGGGCCGGGCACCGAGCCGTCGGAGAGCGCGCAGCCCGTTCCCGGCCCGGCGAGCGCGCACACGCCCCACCGCTGGGACGGCTGCGCGTCGCCCATCAGGCCGAGCTCGTAGTCCCGGCTCGCCGACGATAGCGGTGAGGTCGCCGAGGTCAGGTCCGCCAGCAGCCTGAGCTGATCCGTCACCGTCGTCCTGGTGCTGTCCCAGGACCGCGCGGATCCGATCTTCGTGTGGGAAAGCCCGAGCTGCCGGTTCGCGGCGGCGACGGTCGGGCCAGCTCCGGCCATCCGCCAGATGGAACTCGCCGCGCTCTCGTCTCCGCTGTCCATCATGGGAACGGCAAGGCGCGCCTCCCCGGTCGTCAGCGAGCTTTCAGCCTGCTGGCTCCGCAGCAGCAACGCCGCGAGTATGTCGGCGGTGGCGATACCGCCGGCGCGGAACCTCAGTCCGCCGCCGTAGACGGCCTCTGCCCCCGTGCTTAAGTCGATGACGCCGACCGCGAGCCGGCCCGGATAGGCGCGGTCATGCTGTCGCAGCGCGGCGGCGAGCCTGCGGTCGAGCAGGGCGGTCCTGCGCGGATGCGCGAGATGCCCGGAACCGGCCGCCCCGCCCGTGGCGATCTGCTCCAGGCCGCTCCCGGCCGTGCCGCCCAGCGTCGGCACGCCGTCGGGCAGCCCGGCACCGGCCGGCCCGTCCCGCGGGCCTGACCGGGCGGCCGACACGCCCACGGCTACGACGAATGCGGCCATCAGGGCGAACAGCACCCCGAAGACCAGCCGCTCCCACGCGGGCAGCCCGCCCGCGTGGGACGGACCGCGATTCACTTAACGCTCCGGAGCACAGCTTCCCCCGCTTGCCCGTTACCGCTCGCCCCGACCCGGCTTGCGCCAGTCGCCGCATTAACTGGCGTCTTATCGGCAATTAACACACAGCCAATAGAACGAGACTTATTCCCCCGGTATTGTCATGCCTTCTGACGCCAGACAATAGCAGAGAGAGAACGCATCTCCGCTGGTCATAGCTCTTACGAAGCGCAAATGTTATTTGCCCAGGCAGCTGCGGACCCATGCATTTGTCCGGTAATTCGGTGACTGATCGGGGCTATTACCGCATGGCGCCGCTAGCGAAAGCCGGAGATGTCCGGTCAGGCCAGGCCAGGCCGCAGGCGCGCTACGCCGCTCGGTGCCGCGGCCCGGCCCGGCCCGCGGCGGCCGCTCCGGCCACGTCCACGCCAGAGACGGCCATGTAGGCCACGCACCCGAGCACGGGGATCAGCAGCACCACCGCGACGAGCCCGCGGCCCCAGTCCAGGCCGCCCAGGCTGTGCGGCACCCCGAGCCAGTCCGCGATCGACGCGCCAAGCGGCCGGGTGATCGTGTAGGCGAACCAGAACGCCACAACGGAGTTCAGGCCCAGCTTCCAGTGCGCGACCAGCGGTACCGCGATGATTACCAGGTACAGCACCGCTGAGCCGAAGAACCCGAGGTGGAACGTGACCGCGGTCAGGTCGCCGAGCGCGGTGCCCAGCGCGAACGTCGCCATCACGGCGGCCCAGTAGAACGTCTCGCGGCGCCACGTAGTGATGCTGTGGATGGACAGCGTGCCCTCGCTGAGGTACCAGGCCGCGAAGACGACGGCCAGGCAGCACGCATACAGCGCGGTGGTCTGCCAGTACGGGAGGCCCATCACGATGTGCAGCCCGTCCGCAGCCTCGGTGCCGGTGACGGCCACCGCGGCCACCGCCAGCCAGTAGACCCAGGTCAGGTACCGCCGGACGGCGAACTGCAGGGCGAGCGCGCCGCCCAGCAGGACCGTGCCGAAGATGATCGTGATCACGGTCCCGAAGCGCAGGTAGACGTAGTCGGCGACGGCCTCGCCCATGCCCGTCGAGGCTACCTTCGCGATCCAGAACCAGGCCGTGATCAATGGCACCTTGGTCACGGCCACCCTCAGTTGGCTGTTCGCCCTGCTCGTAACCTCACCCGTCGCCATGCCGGCCAGGATGCCACACGTCCGAGCGTGCTTTGCGCCTCGTTTACGAGACCTTTTACCCCTTCTGACGCAGGTCTTCGAGTGACTCGGCCAGGCCACGGAAGGACGTCTCGGTGTCCGCGTTCCGCTGATGCGGAGCCCGGAGCTCGGCGACGAACAGGCTGAGATCTTCCAGCGGCCAGCGCAGCCGGTACAGGTCGACCGCGTCCTGGCTCAGCGCCTGGCCGGTGAGCTCCGCGTACGCGGCGGCCTCGGCGCCGCTGCTGGTCAGCAGCGACCACAGGTCCCGCTCGCGCGGGGCCGTGCCGACGGTGTCCCAGTCCAGCAGCAGGAAGCGGGTGCCATCGTGCAGCAGGTTGCCCGGATGCGGCTCGCCGTGCGTGATGACCGCGGGACCGCCGTAGGCGCGCACGCTCGCGGTCAGGGCGTCGAATCGGTCCAGCGCACCGGTCAGCCGGGCGGCGTGCTCCGCCAGCAGCTGCCTGGACGGCTCGCCGAACGGCCCGCTGGGCCACGGCCGGCCGAGGTCGGCCAGCGCAGCGGCGAGCATGTCGCGGCCGGCGAGCTGGAGCCGGCGGACCGGGGCCATGGCGGGCGGGCTGGCAGCGTGCAGCGTGGCCAGCATCTCGATGACGGCCAGCCGCCCGTCCGAAGTCAGGTCGTCACCCCAGCTGCCCGGCGTGCTCGTGATGTAGGGGAAGACCGTGACGCCCCAGTCCGCGCCGAGCGTCGCGACCGCGGGACCCGCTGCCGTGCGGGCGGGCGCGACCACGAAGTCCAGGCCGGCGGCCGCCAGCTCAGCGGCCGTCTCCATCGCCGGGATGAGGTCACCGCCGTACAGGCTCGCCAGCTCGGTCACCGTGACGAACCAGCGTTCCCCCGCCTCGCCGACCGCCAGCCAGTGGTAGCCGCCGAATCCGACCGGCAGGTACCGCAGCGTGACCACCGAGATTGACCAGTGCCGCAGCAGCGCCGCCGTCAGCTGGCTGTCCTCGAAGCCGCGCGGCCGCTCGTGCACGGCCGGCTCAGCTTCCCGGCCGGCACGCGAGGCGCGAACCCGCCGTCAGCCCGTCGCCATCGGATCCCATTGCGCCATTGTCACGTCCGCGCCGCCTGGACTCGACCGGGTTTTCTGCCCCCGCCCGGGCACGGCCGGCAGGCACAATCGGACGAGGACCGATTCGGAGCGCGAACGGGAGACAGGCATGACGACCCAGCTGCTCGGGCCGTTCCCGCTCGACGCCGTCACCGCAGGAGACTGCCGCAAGCTCGTGCTCGACGTGCCGGACGAGAGCGTGGACGTCGTCGTGACCAGCCCGCCGTACTGGGGCCAGCGGACGTCCGGAGCCAACGGCGTGGAGGCCGACCCGCGCGCGTACCTGGCCGAGCTGACCGAGATATTCACTGCCCTGCTGCCCAAGCTGAAGCAGTCCGGCATCGCGTGGATCAACCTCGGCGACGCCTACAACACGCCCGTGAACTGGCGGCTCGACGACCGGGCGTACAGCACGCTCGGACCGGGTGGGGCCGGACTGCAGCCCGCGAACTCCGCGTACACCAAGCCGCGTCATCAGCGCCGTGCCTTCGTCGACGACGCCGCGCCCTGGCTGCGGTACGGCAACCTGCTCGGGCTGCCGCAGCGCCTGGTCGTCGCGCTGTCGGACGCGGGCTGGCTGCTGCGCGGCGAGGTGATCTGGCGCAAGCTGAATCCGATGCCGGAGGGACGGTGCCGCCGGCCGCACCGCCAGCACGAGGCGATATACCTGCTCGCGCGGTCCGAGCGGCACGCGTTCCGCACCGCGCCGCCCGTCGGCTCGGTGTGGGAGTTCGGCAACGAGCGAGTTGACGGGCTGCCGCATTTCTCCCGGTTCCCCGAGCAGCTGCCGCTGCGGTGCGTGCAGGCGTACGGACGGGCCGGGCGGGAGGTCGTCGTGCTCGATCCGTTCGCCGGGTCCGGCACGGCCGGCGTCGCAGCGATCAGGGCAGGCTGCTCGTTCGCTGGCTTCGAGATCGACCCGCGGCAGGTCGCCGCCGCGAACGAGCGCCTGGGCGCGGCTGCCCGCGCGGCCGGACGGTAGCCCCTGCCGCGCGAACTTACGTCCGCGCATTCACCGGGATCGGCGGTGCCGGCATTACTCGCGTGGTGTTATACGCTCTGTGACAAGTTGCATGCGCAGGGCGACTTCGGTGTTCTCCGCGGCCTGCCTCGCCGCCTGCACCCTGCTCGCGCCGCTCTGCACGGGCATGGCGCCGGCCGCCGCCGCCCGCACGCCCGCTCCGGCCCCCGACGCGGTGACGTTCGCCGGGACGCCCGCGGTCGGCGCGCTGTTCGCGGTCACGAGCATCGGACTGCGCCACTTCTGCACCGCCGCAGTGGTGCGCAGCGCGCCGGGCAACCTCGTCATCACGGCCGCGCACTGCCTTGAGGGCAGGCACATCGGGCCGCACGGCAACGTGATCTTCGCGCCCGGCTACCACGACGGACGGTTTCCGCACGGCCGCTGGATGGTGATGTCGGCGATCGAGGACGGCGACTGGCGGCGCAGCCATGACCCGAACGACGATGTCGCGTTCCTGGTCGTGGGCCGCCGCGGCCATCACCTCGAGCGGTACACCGGCGCAGAGGCCGTCGCGACCAGTACCAGGCTGCCCCAGATCGTCCGCGTGATCGGCTACCCGAACCGGCTGAACCTCCCGGTCAGGTGCACGGGCCCGGCCCGCGCACTGCGACTCGCGGGCCTTCGCCAGCTTGTCTTCGACTGCCGCGGCTTCGCCAACGGGACCAGCGGCGGACCGTTCCTCATGCACGTGCGCCGGTCCGGCGCCGGCTCGGTCATCGGCGTCATCGGCGGCTACCAGAAGGGCGGCAAGCTTACGAGCGTCTCCTACTCAGCCAGGTTCCTGCGCAACGTCGCCGGGCTGTACCGGCGGGCGCGGCAGGCCTGACGCGCGAGCGCGTCCCGGCCCGGCGCCGGGCCGGCTCAGTCGTTGCCCGCTATTACCAGGCGGTAGCCAAGGTCGAGCTCGGACATCGCGAGCAGGGCGCCGTGCCGCCGGTACCAGCGGCCGCTGGCGAGATCCGCGCCCAGCCGCCGCATCGCGGCGCGCACCGCGCGCTGGTCAAGCAGGGACAGGCTGGAGATACCGGCCCGTGCCTGCGCGCGGAGGTACGCATCCGGCCGTCGCCAGTACGCGCCCAGGAAGCCGTCCGCGCAGTCACCCGGCACGGGTACCGGCTGCACCACGACCCGCGCCCCGCCGCGGCCGAGTTCCGCCCGCACCGCATCCAGGCAGGCCAGGCCGCGCTCGTGCGGCGCGATCTGCGGCAGGTAGTCACGCACCAGCCAGAACCGGCTGGTGACCTGCGGATCCCAGGTCAGCACCACCTGCCGGCGTGCCACCCGCCGTAGCTGCGCGAGACCCGCCGCCGCGCTGCGCCAGTGATGCACGGTGAGCACCGCGAGCGCCGCGTCGAAGGCGTCGTCCGGGAACGGCAGGCGCTCCGCCAGCGCGCGGATCGCCGGCGCGGCCCCCGGCGGCCGCTGGCCGACCATCACCGCCGACGGCTCGACCGCAACGACGCGCAGCCCGGCCGGCTCATAGGAGCCGGCCCCGGCGCCGACGTTGACAATGGTGCGCGCGTCCCCGAGCGCGGCCCGGATCCGCGCGGCGATGCGCGGATCGGGCTTGCGGCTCGCGGTGTAAGAGACACCCAGGGCGGAGTACGGGTCGGTGCTCGCCGTCACAGCCATGCCTTAAGCTCGCCGATCTCGATCAGCGGCAGGCACCAGCGCAGCGCGGCGATCTCGAAGTCGGCCGCGCTGGCCATCGTGCCGTCGCCGTTCATGACCTCGCAGCACACGCCTACCGGGGCGAGGCCCGCAGCGACGCACATCGCGACCGTGGCCTCGGTGTGCCCGCACCGGTCGGCGAGCAGGCCCGGCCGGGCACGCAGCGGGTAGACGTGACCGGGCCGCAGGAAGTCGGCCGGCACCGCCGCCGGGTCTGCGAGCCGCCGGATGACGGCTGCGCGCTCGGCAGCGCTCACCCCGGTTCCGGTCCCGGCCGCCAGGTCGACCGGGATGGCGAACGCGGTTCCCTGCCGGTCCCCGCCGCCGGGTATCGGGCCGAGTTCCAGCCGGTCCAGGACGGGCGCCGCGCAGGGCACCGTCGGGTGCCCGCACACGTGGGTGAGCAGGAACGTGATCGCGCTCGGCCGCAGTCGGCCGCCGGCGAAGATCACGTCGCCCTCGTGCTCGGTGCCCGAGTCCCACACCGCCACCGCGCCGCCTGCGACGAGCTGTGCGAGCACCCGGTCCACGCCGGCGCGACCGCTGACGTGGCCCGCGGTTCCCAGTCCGGCCGTAAGCTGCCCCAGCCGGGACGCGGCCTGCCTGCCTGCGGTCGCCGCGAGGCCGCCGATCAGGTCGACCTCCAGATTCACCCGGGACCCCGGCGCGAGGGCCGCCAGCGTCGTGACCGAGCTGGTGACGGGCACGATCACGACCGAGAAGCGGTCGCGCAGGCGGTCCGCGACGGTGACGCTCACGCCGTCCACCGCGATCGGAGCCTTCGCCGTGACCCGGCTCAGCAGCCGGTCCGGCGGCCGTATCCAGACCCGGACACCCGCGTCCTCGCGCTGGACGCCGGCCACCTTGCCGACTCCGGCGACATAGCCCTGGACGAGGTGCCCGTCGAGTGCCTGGCCGACCGCGACGGGCAGCTCGACGTTGACGTGATCGCCCGGCCCGAGCCCATCGAGCGTGGAACGGTGCCGCGTCTCCGCCGAGAGTGTCGCTGCGAACGTTTCCGCGGAAACGTCCTCGGCCGTCAGCCGCACACCGCTGACGCACACCGCACCACCGCGGGTGAGGGCGGCGGCGCTGGCCGGCGCGCGCACGAGGATCTGTGCTCCGGCCACCGCATCGATGCGGCCGCGCTCACTGACGTGACCGGTGAACATGTCATGCCCTCCGCTTCGCGGCGCCGCGTAGGGCGCCGTCAGGCCCGGAAAGACGCGTCGTGCCGATCCGGGAGCGGGGTCTGACCGCGTGGCCCCGGAATCACGCCGGGTCGATCCGCCGAGCGCGGATCCGGCCAGCTATATGGCCGCACCGTGGAGTTGCACCGGGATGAGGCTAACACGCAGCGTTACTGACCGGTAGCCTGCGGCGCGGCGGATACCAGTTGCACCCATTCGGCATGCGACGGGAGTTAGGCCAGGTTCATACTGGGCCGGTGCTCGAGGACGCGTTCGCGGCCACCCTGTCCGCCGCGCGGGGCGGTGACGAAGCGGCCTTCACGGCCATCTTCCGCGACGTGCAGCCGGTCCTGCTCCGCTACCTGCACATCATCGGGCCCGAATCCGCCGATGACATCGCGAGCGAGACCTGGCTGCAGGTGCTGGCCGGGCTGCGGAAGTTCCGCGGCGACGAGCGCTCGTTCCGGGCGTGGCTGTTCACGATCGCCCGGCACCGCGCGGTGGACTGGGGCCGCAGCCGGGCGCGCCGCGCGGCCGTCCCGCTCGCCGGCAGCGGCGCAGAAGAACGGCTGACGGCGCCCGATCCGGCCGACGTCGTGCTGGAACGGCTGGCAACCCGGGCCGTGCTGGCCGCGATCGCGACCTTGCCGAGGGAGCAGGCGGAGATCATCCTGCTGCGCGTCGTGGTCGGCCTCGACACCGCGGCCGTCGGCCGGCTCGTCGGAAAGAGCCAGGGCGCCGTGCGCGTCAGCGCCCACCGGGGACTGCGACGGCTGGCCGAGCTCGCCGACCGCGCGGGTGTAACGCTGTGAGCCGCCGCGACGCTTCCTGGCACGAGATGTCTGGGTTCACCACTCCTGGCCGGCCTGGCCGCGAGCCGGACGAGCAACTGCTGGATACGATCCTCGCCGGGCAGCCCCTGCGCCCAGACGCCCCGCGGGGACTGCACGTTGTCGTCGAGCAGCTCGCTGACCTGGCCAGTCCAGCTGGACCCGGCCAGCCGCCGGGGGAGGCGGCAGCGGTCGCGGCTTACTGCCGCGCCGTCTCCTCCGGCCTCCTCGCACCCCGCCAAGAGGCGGGGCACCAGACGATCACCAGGGCCGGGTGCCGCCGCTGGCCCCCGGCAGCCGGGCGCGCCCGCATCGCCGCCGCGCTCACGGTCGCCTGCCTCGCCCTGGGCGCGACCGCGGCCGCGTACGCGGGCGCACTGCCCGGGCAGGTGCAGGCGATCGCTCACAAGATCATCGATGCGCCGCCTGCCCGGCACCGGATCGCGAGGCAAGCGCAGCCCGGCCGGCCGCGCGGCCCTGAGCAGCGGTCACAGCCGGCAGCGCACCGCTATGGTCACTCGGCACCGCACGGCAAGGCCAGGGGGCACGCGCAGCATCCGCCGCCCGGCAAGTCAGAAAGCCCAGGCCATAACGGCCATCACCGGCACCCGCGCTGACCGCAGGTGAAACCGGCGCAGACAGCCCGGAGCGCGCCGCGGGCCTGGCGCCGCTCCGGGCCGTCCCCGCCCCGTGTCCCCCGTCCTGACCCGCGTCCCGCTCCGCAAGCTGCAGCCAGCGTGCAAGGCACGGCCGCGGCCGTCCCGGCACCGAGCCGCGGGCGGCGGCGATAGCAGTCCGGCCCGAGCGGGGGATGGGGAGAGTTCGCCGGGACCGGATCGCGCCCTGCGCGCCACCCGCGGCCGCTGGGTGACAGCGAGGAAGCGAACCGCGGGGCCAGTCCGTTACAAACCGCGTCAGCCGGCAGATTGCAGCAGAGTGCGGAGCAGCCGACGCAGCGCGTCCTGATCCGGTCCGGACAGGGCACGCAGGAAGTCTGCCTCGATCTCGGCGCCCACCGAGGCGAGTTCGCCGGCCAGCCGCCGGCCCTGGCTGGTCAGGGCTACCACGCGACGCCGCCGATCGCCGGCATCCACCTCGCGCGCGACGAAACCCCGGCCGGCCAGCGCGTCGATGATCGGCACGGCGTTGCGCGGGTCCACCTCAACAAGTTCGGCGAGTCGCTGCTGGCCGGCCGGCCCGGTCTCGGCCAGGGCCATCAGCACCTTGTACTGGCTCGGGCTGACGCCGAGCTGCGCCAGCATGCCCGCCCAGCGCTGGTAGGCGAGGGACCCGCACCTGGCGAGCAGGTACCAGGTGCTGTCCTGGAACCCCAGCGCGCCGGGCCCCGGGCCGTAGTCGCCAGCCACGAGGGCAGTGTACCGGTAGACGTCATTCATGATAGACATGAGTTATGTCTAATGAGCAGCTGCGCAGGTCCGTCACCGTCCCGGTCGCGGTCACCGAGGCATACCGGGTGTTCGCCGAGCTGCCGATGGAGTGGCTCCCGCCCGGCCACCGGTTCACCTCCGGCACGCAGGCGGTAACGATGGAGCCACACGCCGGCGGCAGGTTCTACGAGCGCGGGGCCGACGGCACGCAGATCACCAGGGGCACGATCCTCGAGTGGTCGCCACCGGACCGGCTGGTGGTGACGTGGCGGGTCGGTCCCGGCTGGCGGCCCGTCACCGACGACGAGCAGGCCAGCCGGATCGCGGTCGACTTCAGGCCGGCCGGCCCGGACATGACCGAGGTCGTGCTCACCTACAGCGAGCTGCACCGCCACGGTGCAGGCGCGGACATGATCAGGGCGGCGATCGCGAGCGCCGACCCGGGTGAGAGCCTGCTGCGATACGTCGAGGCTGTCCGCCGGCACGCCCGGCGCTAGTCGGGCAGCACCGCGATCTGGAGCCGCCGCAGCCGTCCGGGATCGGCTATCACGTCGAGCGCGGTGATCCGCCGCGCCGCGCTTACCGTGAACGCGAGTACCAGCTGCAGGTGGCCGCCGGGTGCCCACACGATGCCGACGTTCCCGTCTATGAGCGCGAGCTGCGAGTGCGCGGCCCTTGCGGACGCCATGACGGCGCCGCGGGAGACCGTCGCCGTGCCCTGCAGGGTCAGCGGCCGGCCGGCGGGAGACGCGAACGCATCGGCGGTCAGCGTGACGTCCTCGTCGAGCAGCTGGACGAGGGCGGCCAGGTCGCCGCCCCTGGCTGCGGCCAGGAACGCGGTCGTGACGTCGCGCTGCCTGGCGAGGTCGCCGGCCCGGTCCGGGCTGGGCGCGCCGCGGACGCGGCGGCGGGCGCGGCTCGCGAGCTGGCGCGTCGCCGCCGGAGACCGGCCGAGTACGGCAGCGACCTCAGCGAACGACATCGCGAACATGTCGTGCAGCACGAACGCGAGCCGCTCGGCGGGCGTCAGCGTGTCCAGCACGACGAGCAGGGCGAGCCCGACCGAGTCGGCCAGGACCGCTTCCTCCTCTGGATCGGCCGCGTTCGGGCCGGCCGCGGGCCCGGCCGCGGTGGTGGTCGCGGCCGCCAGCTCCACCGCACCCGGCCAGGAGTCACCGACCGGCTGCTCGCCGCGGTGCCGGCGGGAACGGAGCATGTTCAGCGCGACCCTCGCGACCACCGTGGTCAGCCAGCCGCCCAGGTTGCCGACCTCGCTGGTATCCGCGCCGTTCAGGCGCAGCCAGGTGTCCTGGACCGCGTCGTCGGCGTCGGTCACCGAGCCGAGCAGCCGGTAGGCGACCGCCCTGAGGTGCTCGCGGTGCTCTTCGAATGCTGCTGTCAGCAGGTCGCCGTCGGCCATCCGCCCGTCCCTCGCTGGCTGGTATCACCACACTGACACGCGGCGGCTCGCGGGTGTGACAGCCGGGTGCTGCCCCGTCCGGCTCCCCCCCGCCGCCCAGGCCCGCTCAGGGCACTGCCCCCGCCCCCCCCCGGAACGGGCGGCGGGGGCAGTGGAGTTCCCTGCCAGCCTGGTGCTAGCTCTTCGGCCGCACGGTGACAGTTGCCGCCAGCCCGCGGCCGTACCTGTTCACCGCCTGCACCTCGAAGGACCAGGCAGTCCCGGCCGTCAGACGCCCGACCGTCACCTTGCGCGTGCGCGCGGAGACCTTGATCGTGATCGTCTTGTGGTGCTTGGCGCGCACCGTTATCACGTAGCCGGTCACCGAGCTGCCACCGCCGTCGCTGGGAGACTCCCAGCCGATCGTCGCGCTGTGCGCCCCCGCCTTGCCGGTGACGTGCCGCGGCGCGGTCGGGGTGCTCTTGGCGTACGTGAACACGGCTGCCGGGTTAGCGGCGCTCGTCGGCGCCGCCGGCACCGCGAGCTCCCCGCCGAGCGTGCTGATCGTGACGGATACCTTCTTGCCGGCCGTGCCCGGCGGCGCGACCACGACGATCGTTCCGCTGGCCGTCAGTTCCGGCGCTGACAGGATCCTCGCCTTTGCGGAGCCGAAGTGAACCGCGGTGAGCTCAGAATCGAGCGCACCCTGGATCGTCACGATGGTCCCGCCGTGTGCCGGGCCGCTGTGCGGGCCGACCGCGCTGATGCTCGGGCGGCCCGGGTAGGCCAGCGTCAGCGTGTCCACCTTCGGATTGGGGTTACTGCAGCTGGTCGCGCTGCAGGCGAGCACGTCTGCCGGAGCCGCGAAGCCCGACGGAAGCGTGACGGTCAGCGAGGTGTCGCTCTGGCCCGAGATCGCCGTGGAGGTCGAGTAGAGGAAGTCAAGGTCTCCCTGGAGTTCGACAACCACGGTGTTGACATCCTGCAGGCCGTGACCGGTGATGGTGAGGCTGCCGGGATCGGCCTGCGGCGCCAGGTGCTTGGAGATCCCGGTCACGACCGGGATTCCGGCGTAATCGAACGACGAGACGTTCGACAGCTGGTTCGCGCTCTGGACCGAGATGTCGGATGCCGTCGGCTCAGTGCCCGGCAGGAGTTCGCTTCCCGGTACCCCGATGGTGAGCTGAGTCGGGGTGACACCCTCGATGTCGAAGTCCTGCGAGAAGTTCTGACCCGCCGGCCCGGCGTTTGCCCACTCGAACGTGAGCAGGTTGAAGTTCGAGCCGGTGATCGTCACGGTGTCGCCGAACGCGCTGGCGTACTGCGGGCTGACCGAGGTGATGTTCGCCGCGGAGGCGTAGTCGTACTCCTCCGGCGCCGGCACGATCTCGCAGCCGCATCCGGCGGGCGCGAAGAACTCGGCGTTCTCGCCGTAGACGATCGGGCCCTGATAGGCCGGCTTGATGGCAGGCCCGGAGCTCGTCCCGCCCGGAGTCGTGACCGTGACGGCCACCGCGCAGAGGCCCTGCGAGGGATCGACCGCGCACGTGCCGTCGCTGGCTGGCACCGTCACGCTCAGCTCGTTGTCGCTGATCACCTGCAGGTTGGTCGCGGCGACGTCACCGAAGTGCACGGCCGTCGCGCCGGTGAAGCCGGAGCCGACGACGTTCACGGTGTTGCCGCCCGCGGAGTTCCCGTTCTCCGAGCTGACGTAGTCCACGACGGGCGTGCCGCTGGAGTCGGCGGTGTAGTCGTACACCGCGTTCGCCGTGGGCGCACTCGACTCGGCCGGAGTGCCCGCCGTCACCACGGTGATGTTCGCCCGGCCCGCGGAGCCCGGCGGGTTGCCCGCGGGCGCCTGGTAGGCCGGGACGTCGATGGTGACTGCCGTCGGCGTCCAGGTGGCCACCTGCGCGTCAACGGTGCCGAAGTAGACGCTGCCGGTCGCGGAACCGAAGTTGGCGCCGTTGATGGTCAGCGTGCCGCCGCCCGCGATGCTGCCGGACGTCTGGCTGAGCGACGACACCTGCGGCGGCGCCGTCGCGCCCTGCCCGGCCGCGGCCGCGCACAGCTGAGCCGCGAGGCCCGGCGTGCCGTTCGCGTCGGTAACGCGCGGTGTGCCGAGGCCCGAGGCCAGGTCATAGCCCGGTCCCGCGGACCAGTCGGTCGCGCTGCCGACGCCCAGGTTGTCGTTGTCGCCGACGGTCACGTCGCTGAAGGCCGCCGCGTCGTCGGCCGCGGAACCGGACGCCACCTGGTAGAACAGCGGGGTTGCGAAGCCGAGGCCCTGCGGCAGGCTGCTGCAGGTGCTGGAGGCGTTCATCTCGGCGGTCAGCGCGGCCCACAGCGGGGTCGACGCGGAGGTGCCGCCGAACTGGTACCAGAAGCCGTCGTAGACGATCGTGTACCCGGTCTGCGGGTCGGCAAGGGCGCTGACGTCAGGCGTCTCGCGGCACGGCGTGCCGGGGGTCAGCGTCGTGCCCAGGCCCTGCAGATGGAAGTCGTCCGCGACGCCCGTCGGGTCGTTGCTGCAGGCCTCCGTGCCGGTCGCGCCGGGCGTCTGCGGCACGGCCGCGGCGCTCTGCCACGGCGGCATTGCCCAGGCCTCGGAGATGCCGCCGCCGGCGGCGCCGCCGGATTCGCCGTTGTTCCACACCGTCTCGGCGGGCGGCTCGGTGGCGTCGGTGACGGTGGTGCCGCCGACCGATGTCACGTACGGCTGGCTCGCCGGGTCGTCGAGCGACAGGTTGGTGGCCACGGAGTCGGAGGCGTGGCCTGCGCAGTCGTCGGATCCGTCGTCACCGGCAGAGGCGTAGACCGTCTGGCCCTGCGCGGCAGTCTGCTCGAAGATCTCGTTCTCGACCTGCAGCGTGCCGGGCGCGCCGAGCTGCTCGGCCGTCTCGCACAGGCCCCAGCTGCTGCTGATCTGCCGCGCGTCGTCCGCCATCGCGATCTGGTTCCAGGTGTCGAGCTCTCCGAACTCGCCGTTCATGTTCGGGCCGGTGAAGACGTGGATCTTCGCGCCCGGCGCCAGGGCGGACACGTTGTCGATGTCGAGCGCGGCCTCGCCGGAGCCCGGCCCGGTGCCTGCGCCGCCGTCCACCAGGGTGTCGGTGATCTGGCTCGTGTGATCGGCGCCGAAGTAGCACTGGTCAAAGATCTGCACGTCGGACGTCAGGTACGGCTCGAGCTCGTAGATGTCGATGGTCTGTCCGGCGCCGAAGTCGCCGGCGGCATACAGCGGGTCGACACCGTAGCTATACGCGAGCTGCTGGTCGGTCAGCGCGCCGGTGAGCTGCTGCTCCAGCGCGTCACTACACGCGACGGGACCGCCGGGGACGGCAGGGACCGACGGCGACGCGGTCTTGCCGGTCGCGCGTGCCTTGATCGGGCCGACCGGACCGTCGGTCTCGTGCACCAGCTGGTCCAGGCCGACGACCGCCTGGACCTTGCCCGCGATCGAGGACGGCAGCCGGACCGTGCTCGTGGTGGCCCGGCCCATCGTGCCGTTGGCGAGCCGGACCTGGTTCAGGCCGGTGTGGAACGCCGAGTTCACCACGGCGGCGGAGCCGGTGAAGCTCACGAGCAGCCGGTTGGCGGACACGCCGGTGACTCGGAGTCCGTCGGCGCCGAGCTGCTTCTCCACCGCGCTGACCGCCGCCTGGCTGGGGCCGAAGCGGCTGGTGAACTGCCCCCTGGACAGATAGCGGTGGTACTGGCTGGAGCGCGGGTTCGTGGTCGAGTCGATGAACGCCGTGACGGCGGACTGACTCGGCAGGCGCATGGCCACCGCAGCCGACACCTGGGCGGTGGGCGCGACGGCGCCGATGACGCGCGCTCCTGCGGGCAGGTGCGGAGCCGCACTCACCTGAACGAGCAGGTTCGAGGGGCTGGCCGGGTGCGCGGCACTGACTGTGCTGGCGCTGGCGGCCGCGGGTGCCGCCGCGGCCACCGCGGCGGACAGCGCCGCGCCGGCGACGAATGCGCGGCGGCGGCGACTGGTCCGGCTTGCTGTGTGGGCCCTGATCGAGTGGCCCGAGGCAGGCTGACCTGCTCTGCCACGACGTGGTGCAGACAATGCGTTCCCCTTCTGATGGGTCCCCTGACGCCCCTGCAGCCCGAAACCACGCAGCCAGGCAGAGTCGGCGAGTCGTGGCAGCGCGATACGAGCAACTCAGCGCCAGCCGACGTCGCGCTAGTCATCCTGGCGCCTGGCCCTATCTACGTCAATAGCCTTACTAACTGTGATTTTCGAATTAGTAATACTTAATATCCGTAATGTCCGATGATGCGCCGGAGCCCGTTGCCTGGCCGCGATTCAGCACCGACGCCGGCGGGCGCGGACGCGGTCCGGGGACGTCCGTGCGGGTGCTCCGGTGGCTCATGGGGCACCAGCCGCGCCATTGCTGCCACTAGTGGGGCAGTGAACTGTCCCCTGCTGCCCTTCGAAAGCCGCCGGGCTGGCGCGAGCCGGTGCAGTCAGGGCAGGAATAGCAGGTATCACGCGCTCGGCGCGGTGCAGGTCTTCATCACACGTCACGCACCTCCAGGACCCGGGTTGCGGGCGCCTGGCGGCCGATCTGCTCCCGATACCTGAGCCGGTCGGGGTCGGAAAGGAACGACTCGTACCCGGCGCGGTCGCCGAAGCGGATCAGGTGCACCTCGGTTGCCGAGTCCGCCGTCCGGGTGCGCCGCTCAAGTGAGCCGCCATGGCGTCCGAGCAGACCCAGCACGTAGTCCTCGTACCGCTGCCCGGCCTCGGCGCCGCCGTCGGCCATCTCGACGATGGCGACTAGCAGAACTTCCCCGGACCCGTCGTTGTCACTCACCGCAGCCACGCGGGCAGTATCCCGGGCTCCCGCCAGGTGGGCGTTCGTCGTCGCGAGCTGACGGGATCGGCATCTGCCTGCCGGTCATGAAAGGCCGGGGCTCGGTGTGCGCGGAACAAGCGACAGCGAGGAGCGACACCGATGATCCGACCCCAGCCGGGCCAGGAGGTTCTCCCTGGAGAATCGCGCACCGAACGCGCACTGCCGGGACCCGGCAGGCGCACGGTCGCAGGGAGCGGCAGCCCGCGGCGCATGCGCCGCCGAAACGCCCGCACGGCGTCGCGGCGCCGGCGCCGGCGAGTTCGCTCACCGAGTCAGTCATGACTTGCTCGATAGTGCCACCGGCCCGCTTCGGCCGCCCGTGACCGGTGACCTGAGCGACCCGGCGAGCAAACTGCGGCAGCACCGCCGACAGCTGGACAGGTCACCTGGGGACCTTGGCGTAGTAGCGGCTGCCTATAATCTGGCCGATGGATCCGCACATGGCGCCGATCGGCGAGAGCGCGGCCGAGTTCGCCGCGCTTGCCGAGTTGCTCGTCGGCGAGGAGTGGCCGTTCCACGGCGACAGCCGGCCGTCCTGGGAAACCGTCCAGGGCTGGCTGGCCGCGGGCAGGTTCACCGGATCGGGAGTGTGCAGTTTCTGGATACGAACCGCCGAGCTTGACGCCGCTGCCCAACCGCGCCAGCGGCTCGCGGATGTGACCGCAGGCATCGTCACGCTCCGTGATCTTGCCGACCCGACTCCCGTATTCGACCTGCGCCTGCGCTCAGCATTTCGCGGCCGCGGGTACGGCACGGCTGCTGTCCGCTGGCTAACCGGTTACGTCTTCACCGAGTTTCCGGATATCAGGCGCATCGAAGGCCACACCCGGCGAGACAACGCAGCTATGCAGCGAGTGTTCGAGCGCTGCGGTTATGTCCGCGAGGCTCATCACCGACAGGCCTGGCCCGGCTCCGACGGCAGCGTGCATGACTCGTTCGGCTATGCCATCCTCCGGCAGGACTGGCTGTCGGGCGATAGCACGCCCGTCGAGCTCTGATTAGGTCCTCGACAATCAGTGGCACACTGCCAAGGCGGCGCCGCGGTCTGCGCATAGTCAGATGGCGAAACCGCCCAACTTGACTGGGAGGACCTGGCATGGCCAGTAAGTTCACCGAGCTTGCGATCGACTGCGCTGATCCCGGCGGTCTGGCCCGGTTCTGGTGCTCGGTCCTTGACTACGAGGTGCGTGACGAGGAAGACGGAGTTATCACGATTGGCTTGCCTGCTGTCCCTGAGGGAAAGGACCGCACCGGCCCGGTCCCGCCGACCTTGACGTTCGCGCGTGTGCCCGAGGGCAAGACCGTCAAGAACAGGCTCCATATCGACTTGAACCCAGCCGACAGGGAGCAGGACGAAGAGGTCCGCCGCCTGATCGACCTGGGTGCTCGGCACGCCGACGTCGGCCAGACCGGCGATCAGAGCTGGGTCTGCCTTGCCGACCCGGAGGGGAACGAGTTCTGCGTCCTGGCCGGCCGGCGCCCCTGATACCACCCGGCCTGCGGCCGCACCGCCGGCGGCCGCACTGCCGGCGGCCGCACTGCCGGCGGCCGCACTGCCCGCGGCCGCACTGCCCGCGACATCCGGGAACCGGGTAGCTTGAGCCGGTGATCATCTGGATCAACGGCGGATTCGGAGCCGGCAAGACGACGCTCTCGGAAGAACTACACCGGCGCCTTCCGGACGCGGTCGTGTACGACCCGGAGGACGTCGGCCTCATGCTGTGGAAATGGGTGGAACCCGGCGGCGATTTCCAGCACCTGCCGAGCTGGCGGGAGCTGGTCGTGGCGACGGCGGTGGCACTGCGCAGGTACCACGCGGACACGTTGATCGTGCCGATGTCGCTGATTCGCGACGCCTACCGGGCCGAGATCCTCGGTGGGCTGGCCGATGCCGGCGAAGAGGTCCTGCATGTCTTCCTTCAGGTCGACGCCGACGTGCTCCGGGAGCGGCTCGACACCCGTGTGACTCGCCCTGGCATGGACTGGGACCAGACAGCCCGGGACCTCGGCATGACCGGCGTGGATGAGATAGTGGCTGCCGCTGCCCGCCAGCCGGCCGGGACGCTCATGCTGCGCTCGGACAGGCTCACCCCGGCCGAGCTAGCCGACGAAGTCCTGGCCCGCGCATTCTGCAGCCCCCCCGCGGCGGCCCTGATTGAAGAGCCGTAGTGCCGGCCTACCGCCTGACCGTCTTAGCGGCACTGTGCTGGCTCGGCGCTGCTTGTTTCATTTACGATTGCATCGCTTCCGTTCCACCAGGGGAACACGTTGAGTAACAAGGCGCATCAGCACCCGCACAAGCAGAAATGGCATGCGAGGCCAGCCACGCGGCTGTCCGTTGCGGTTCTGCTGATCGCGCTCTTCCTTGTCGGGCTCGCGCTGTCGGCAACCGGTCACCCCGTCTTGCTCCGCTAGGCACTGTCCTTGGCAGCGTGCCGGCCGGAAATGCCGGTGCACTCGCGTTCTCCGTTCTGAGCTGCCCGAGTAGGTACCTCGACATCAGCCTGAACTTGCAACGGGAGAGCCCCGGGTGGGCCGCCGGGCTTTCTCGCCGCCGCGCGCCGACCTCCTGGCGCGAGTAGTTCGCTCACCACGGTCGCGCCCGCTTCGAGCGTCCGATACTCGGAGGGTGCCCGACGCAGACAGGTCCTGGCCCTGGCGGCAGCGAAATGACCGGGGACTTCGGTCACGGAATGCTGCGAGATCGTGCGGTTCTGGCAGTCTCTCAAGAGACGGCTGACCGCCCCAGCCGTGGCCCGTCACCCTCGACCGGCTCCAGGCCGTTCCGGACGCCTTCACCGCCTGCCAAAACACCGCCGACCGCGCCGCCGCTGACTCCGATCCGGCACGCGCTTGCTTCGGGGGCAACTTATCGCTCGCACCCCCTGTCGTTTACCGGTTCGCTTCACGGGGAGGGGAATCCGGATGAGCACGTCATCTGTCAAGGTGATCGCCGAGATCCACGGCTTCAGCGCTCCGGATACCCAGCCCGTCCCGTGGTCTGTGGGACTTGATCAGGTCGCCACCGCCGATACGTTCTGGCTGTCCACCGTTCGCCCGGACGGCCGCCCGCATGTCACGCCTCTGACTGCTGTCTGGCACGACCACGCCATCTGGTTCTCGACCGGACCGGAGGAGCGCAAGGCGAAGAACCTTGGCTCGAATCCCTCGTGCATCCTGACGACCGGGTGCAGCGACCTGGCCGAAGGTGCCCTGGATGTGGTCCTGGAGGGAGTGGCCGAGCAGGTTACCGACGATGCCGAGCTGCGGCCGGTCGCTGCGGCGCATAACTTGAAGTACGGCACGCAGACCTGGGATTACGTGGTCCGCAACGGCGCGTTCGCGCACCGGTCAGCGGGGGGCCGCGCGATCGTGTTCCGGGTACGGCCTGTCCGCGGCCTTGGGTTCCGTAAGGGCGACGCCGCAAGCCAGACGACCTGGCGGTTCGAGCATTGAGCGTGCCCGGGAAGCTGCAGCGGCAGGTGCAGGCGGCGATCGACGAGCTGGTCGCCGCGGGCGATGAGATCGGGCTGCAGGTCGCGGTCTTGCACCAGGGCCGTACGGTGGTCGACGCGGTCGCGGGCGTCGCCGATCAGCGGACGGGCGAGCCGGTGACCCCTGGCACCTTGTTCTTCGCCGCGTCCACGGGCAAGGGAATCACCTCCTCGGTGGCGCACGTGCTCGCCGAACGCGGCGAGCTCGCCTACGACCAGCGCGTGGCGGAGGTGTGGCCGGAGTTCGGCGCGCACGGCAAGGACGTTGTGACGCTCGCTGATGTGCTCGTGCATGCCGCCGGGGTGCCGGGGCTGTGGCCCGAGATAACCTCCGGAGATCTTGCTGACTGGGCGCGCATCTGCGGGTTCATCGCCGAGCAGCGTCCATGGTGGAAACCAGGGACCATGACCGGCTACCACGTCCTGACCTTCGGGTTTGTCGTGGGCGAGCTGGTGCGGCGCGCCACCGGCCGCACACTGCCCGAGGTACTGCGCACCCAGATCGCCGGGCCCCTGGGAGTCGCCGACGAGCTGCACTTCGGCGTGCCCGGGAACCTGCTGGCGCGAGTTGCCCGGGCGGGTCCCGACGGCGCCGCGCCGCCGCCACCCGACCCCGGTTCCCCGCTGGACCGGGCTCTCCCTCATGGAGTGCAGCCGACCGCTGCCTTCGTCAACCGCCGCGACGTGCTAACGGCCGACATTCCGTCCCAGGGGACCATGTCCGCTCGCGCCGCCGCTCGCCTGTACGCGGCGCTGCTCGGTGACGTCGACGGCGTGAATCTCGTTTCGCCGGAACGCCTGCAGGTCATGGCGGCACCGGCGTTCTCCGGCACCGACCAGGTAATGGGATTCCCGACCGAGTTGGCTCTCGGCTACAGCATGGCCCGCCTGGGAAGCGCGCAGCCGCGGCCAGGATCCACTTTCGGCATGGTCGGCTCCAACGGCACCGCCGCGTATGGCGACATCGACTCAGGGCTGGCCATAGCGGTGATGCGTAACCACATCCTCGGCGGCTTCTCGACCGCCACCGTGATCGACGACCTCGTGACCGATCACTATCGCTGACCGTGCCCCCCGGCCAGATCCCCGGCCACCACGTGGTCGGCGTGAACGTAAGCGCCCAGCTCAGCGTCTTCCTCGTGCACGCGGACCAGCGCGGAGTCGGCCAGGATCATCACCGGCCGCAGCACAGTCGCCGGAATACCTGCTCGCGAGGTCCACACGGCGCACATCTCCTGAAAGCCCGGAACGAGGCCTTGGCAGCTCTCAACGACCTGCTGACTCTCGAGGACTGAGGCTCATTGTGGTCAGAAATGGTGGTCAAGCGCCGGGTCCGAGCCGACCTGGCGAAAGAAACCGCAGGTGGGCCTAACGTGTCAGCACCCGAACCCGCCGTTGCTCGTCGCCGGACCGGAAGTGTTGATCCGTCTGGTGCGTACGCGCGGGCTCAAGCAGCCACGGTGACGGCCAGAAGCTGTGGTCTTCCGGTCTCCTCAGGGACCGGCTCACCGTCGGCTTGCAGGCCAGCGATGTGAACCTCGATGGCCTCCACTGCCCGCTCACGGCATTCGTCGATCGAGGCGCCGCGGGTGAAGCACCCGGGCAGCGCTGGCACGGTGACGTAGTAGCCACCGTCTTCCTCGGGCTCGACCACGATGGTGTAGGTACGCATCGGATTCATCTTGTCACAACACCCTCCGCAGTTCGTCGGCAGTGACGCCGGCCTGACTCAGAATCGACCGCAGCAGACCAGGTCCGATCGTTTCCCCAGCGTGCAGCGGAACGGTCACCCGGCCATCCTGAGCAGGATGCTTGAGGTGGGCGTGCGAGCCCTTCTGGGCAACGACCTGCCAGCCCAGCTTGCCAACCGCCCGGACAAGTTCCCGGCCTGTGATCCTGGGCAGCGGCGCCATGAGGCCGACCGTAGTCGCAGCCTGTGACAGTCTCAGGAGCCGAGCGCTCACCTCGCGCGGCGGAGCTTCCGCCGGCCAGGAGTGGGCGATCATGTGCTCGCGACGCTGCGCCACGCCGGGACGCTCCACCACATCGGCATCGGCCGCACCCACGCCCGAACCCGCGTCCTGATGCTCATCCGCGACCTCGAGATCCGCGTCATCAACGCCGCCACCGGCGAGCTCCTGCGCGAGCTCACCCTCAACCCCGACCGCGACTACCAGCCCACCGGCCGGCCACCCGGACCCCCGCCCCTA
>Ga0335078_10000280_pt1 | contig 82316 bp, 63 predicted proteins | sample Lox_Sample_32_FD_206711 | JGI IMG/M metagenome (GOLD analysis project Ga0335078, IMG submission 206711) | Soil microbial communities from Loxahatchee National Wildlife Refuge, Florida, United States - Lox_Sample_3.2 | ecosystem: Environmental > Terrestrial > Soil > Wetlands | place: USA... | reverse complement strand
AGTTATCGCCGATCCAGTGAACGCGAAATTCTTCTATGCGATTTCGCTCGCACGTCACACCATTTACCGGAGCAACGATGGCGGCATGAATTTCACTGCGAAGCCATTCACCCTGGCAGGCGATCCGCCATTGAGCCGTGCAACCTCATACGGCGACGCGCGCGGGGGGCAGGACCGAATCTACGCGGCGCCGGGTCGCACGGGAGATTTGTGGTTGGCTGCGGCTTGCGGCCTCTATCACCTTTCGTCGCCCAGGATTTCAACAGGTGAGCAGACGAGTGCCACCTTTGTGGCGCTTTCGCGTGTCGAGGAAATTCAAGCTTTTGGCTTCGGAAAAGCAGCCCCCGGCCGCTCCTATCCCACCCTCTACCTGGCGGGAACGGTGCATGCCCAAACCGGCGTCTTCTCCTCAATTGACGAGGGCCAGTCGTGGACGCGAATCAACGACGCACGCCACCAATGGGGACTAATCCTGCAGATTTCCGGCGACGCGAGGCAATACGGCCGCGTCTATGTCGGTACCCACGGTCGAGGAATCCTGTATGGAGACCCTGTTCCCCCGCCAATGTCGAAACCGTAGCAAAAACGCTTCACGCTCTTTCATCGGCAGCGTCAGACCTGGACTCATTCCCTGATGAGACACTATTGTCGTGACTTTATCTTCCATTCAGGTCGTCGATTCGCACACCGCGGGCGAGCCTACCCGGGTCGTGATCGCCGGGGGACCAGACCTGGGCAATCAGTCGCTCGCTCATCGGGCGCGCCGCCTGGCCACTGAGCACGATGCCTTCCGTTCATCTGTGATCAATGAGCCGCGCGGATCGGCCGTGCTGGTTGGAGCGTTGCTCTGCGAGGCGGAAGATCCAACCGCGGCCGCCGGCGTCGTCTTCTTCAACAATGTTGGCTATCTTGGCATGTGTGGTCATGGAACCATTGGCGTGGTCTCCACGCTTAAACATCTCGGCCGCATCGGTTGCGGCGAGCATCGCATCGAGACGCCGGTAGGCGCCGTTCGCGCCATTCTGCACGCCGACGGCCGCGTCACCATCGAGAATGTTGCCAGCTACCGGCATGGCGCGGATGTTGAGGTCAAGGCGCCCGGCATCGGAATGCTGAAGGGCGACATCGCGTGGGGCGGCAACTGGTTCTTCCTGATGGACCATCCACCAGTTTCTCTTGATCTTCGCAATGTCGATGAGCTTACCGAATACACGTGGAGGGTTCGCCAGGCCCTGAAAGCGGCCGGCATTACGGGGGCGAATGGTGCCGAGATCGACCACATCGAGCTGTCGGGCCCGTCGCCGGCTCCCGGCGTTGACAGCCGCAATTTTGTCCTCTGCCCTGGCAAAGCCTATGACCGCTCTCCCTGCGGTACAGGAACCAGCGCGAAACTGGCCTGCCTCGCGGCCCGGGGCAAACTGGGTCCCGGACAGCGCTGGCGGCAGGAGGGAATTCTGGGCACAGTCTTCGAGGGCAGTTACACGTTGCGCAACGGCGAAGTGATACCGAGCATCACAGGTCAGGCCTGGGTTACCGGCGAATCTCGCCTCCTCTTCGATCCGGGCGATCCTTTCCTTTCGGGAATCCGCGGATGACAAAGTCGTGGGACGTCGTGATCGCCGGCGGGGGCATCGTCGGCACTGCGTGCGCGGTTGAATGCGTGCAACGCGGCCTGCGCACCGCGGTGGTCGAGCCCGGGAGCATCGGTGGCGGCACCACCGCAGCCGGAATGGGCCACATCGTGGCGATGGACGATTCGCCTGCGCAGTTGGCTCTCACACGCTACTCGCAGCAGCTTTGGCGTGCGCTCGCCGTCCGGCTTCCCGCAACTGTTGAATTTGATTGCTGCGGCACCCTCTGGATCGCCGCCGACGATGAAGAGATGGCCGAAGTGCATCGTAAGCACGCGGTCTACGCCGAGGCCGGCATTCCCACACAGATCCTCGACGCCGGCGCCCTCGCTTCAGCCGAGCCGCATCTGCGCCGGCCGCTCGCGGGCGCACTCCTTGTTCCCGAAGACGCCGTGCTCTATCCGCCCGGCGCCGCGGCCTGGTTCATGCAGCAGGCAGTCCGGATGGGCGCAATCTTGTATGGTCAGCGTGCCGTGCTCTGCGCCGCAAAGGGAATCGTTCAGCTCGACGACAGCACGGAATTGCGCGCCACAACCATCGTCAATGCCGCGGGAGCAGACGCGCCGCGCGTCACGACCGGTCTTCCCATCCGCAAGCGGAAGGGCCATCTCGTTGTCACCGACCGGTATCCCGGCTACGTGCGTCATCAACTTGTCGAACTTGGTTATCTCAAAAGCGCGCACTCTGTCACGGCCGACTCTGTCGCGTTCAACGTGCAGCCGCGCCGCACCGGTCAGATCATCCTTGGCTCCTCGCGGCAGTTCGGCGCCGACGATACCGCAATCGACCATCGCATCCTGTCGGCGATGATCGACCGTGCCCGTGCTTATATGCCCGAGATCGCGAGCCTGAAGGCCATCCGCACTTGGACTGGTTTTCGCGCCGCCACACCGGACAAGCTGCCTCTCGTTGGACCGTGGCCCGGAGATGAGTCTATTTGGCTCGCGGCCGGGCATGAAGGCCTGGGCATTACCACTTCGCTTGGAACCGCGAAGCTGTTAGCAGACGCACTCACCGGCCGGCCGCCTGCTATCCCCATCGAGCCCTATCTGCCGCGGCGTTTTGCGGAAAGAACGGCGCATGCCTAAGCCGGATCACATTGAGCTCACCGTGAACGGCGCCGCCCTGCGCGTCGATGCAGGAACAACCGTTGCCGCGGCTCTCCTCATGTGCGCCGCGCACGCCCGCATGTCGATCACCGGAGAACCACGCGCACCCCTGTGCGGCATGGGCATCTGCTACGAATGCCGGGTCACCATCAACGGCGTTCCCCACCAGAAAAGCTGCCAGATTCTCTGCGAGTCGGGGATGGACGTGCAGACGCCATGAAAACGAGTTTCGACGTGCTTGTCGTCGGCGCCGGCCCGGCTGGAATCGCGGCAGCAGTGCGTGCCGCAGAAAAAGGAGCCAGCGTCGGCCTGGTCGATGACAATCCCGCCCCCGGCGGCCAAATCTGGCGACGGGGAGCGCCGCAGAACTCGTCGGCGCGCCAGTGGTTCTCCCGCCTCGAAGCAGCGAAGGTTCAGCGCCTCCAAGGTTGGTGCGTATTCGACGCGCCCCGCTCCGGCGTGCTCTCTGCCGAACGCAGCGACTGCGACGACGAGATCGACTGCTGCGCCGAGCTGCATTATGACAAGCTCATTCTTGCCACCGGGGCGCGTGAGCGCTTTCTTCCCTTCCCGGGATGGACCCTGCCCAACATCATGGGCGCCGGCGGTCTCGACGCGCTCGCGCGCGGCGGACTGCCCATCGCCGGCAAGCGCGTGCTCGTGGCCGGGACCGGCCCACTTCTGCTTGCCGTCGCCGCCGAGCTTGCCGCGCGGGGCGCCATCGTCGTTGGCCTCTGTGAGCAGGCGCCGGTGCGGCAGCTTGCCAGGCTCAGCCTGCAACTCTTTCGCCAGCCCGCGAAACTGATGCAGGCCGCACATTTCGGCATTGCCTGCCGCGCGTTTCCCATCTTCACCCGCTGCTGGCCAGTCGCTGCGCACGGCAACGGCAAGCTCGAATCCGTCACAGTCCAGCGCAAGGGGCGCCAGTGGATGATTGCTTGCGATTACCTCGCCTGTGGATTTCACCTTGTGCCCAATCTCGAACTCCCGATGCTCGCCGGCTGTCGCATCGATAACGGCTTCGTGACGACGGACGATCTGCAGCAGACTTCCGTCGCCAACGTCTATTGTGCCGGCGAACCGACCGGCATCGGAGGCGTAGAACGCGCTCTGCTGGAGGGCCAGATTGCCGGGCTTGCCGCTGCCGGGAGAGAGCCGGAAGCTCGGGCGCTGTGCCGGAAACGCACGTCAATGCAGAAATTTGTGCGTGCCCTCGAGAGCGCCTGCAGGCTCGACCCGCAACTCCGCACCCTCGCGCACAAAGACACGCTCATCTGCCGCTGCGAGGATGTTCCGCTCGCCGCTCTGCGCGAATACCGCTCATGGCGCGCGGCTAAACTGCTCACGCGCTGCGGCATGGGCCCGTGCCAGGGACGCATATGCGGCGCTGCGACCGCGTTTCTCTTTGGTTGGGAGCAGGACTCCGTCCGCCCGCCGCTTGTGCCTGTGCGCATGGCGAGCCTCATCGCTCAAAATAACGAAAACGGGGAGGAAACTCGATGAATTGGCAAGGCGTAATGCCCGCCATGACGACCTGCTTCGACGAGCAGCTGAATATCGATCACGAATTCATGCTGCGTCACGGCCGCTGGATGCTCGACAACGGCTGCAGCGGCCTGGTTTTGCTTGGCTCGCTGGGCGAGGCCGGCGTGCTCAGTCTCGCAGAAAAGCAGGCCGTTTTAACGAACGTGGTCGGAGCGCTGGGCAGCCGCGCTCCGGTAGTCGCCGCGATCTCCGCGCTTTCTACACAGGAAGCCGTTGTCCAGGCAAAGAACGCCGAGCAGGCCGGGTGCAGCGGCCTCATGGTGCTGCCTCCGTATGTGTACCGCGGTGATTGGCGCGAGATGAAAGCCCACGTCGCCGCAGTCTTCAACGCCACGCCGCTGCAATGCATGCTCTACAACAACCCCATCTCTTACGGCACCGACTTCGTCCCGGAGCAGATTCGCGTGCTGGCCGATGAGCACGAAAATCTCGCAGCGGTCAAAGAATCCAGCGCCGACGTCCGCCGCATCACCGCGATTCGCGCGCTCACCGACAATCGCCTCCGCATCTTTGTCGGCGTCGACGACGCCATTGTTGAAGGCATCGCCGCCGGAGCGGTGGGCTGGGTCGCCGGGCTCGTCAATGCTTTTCCGGCCGAATCGGTAGCTCTCTTCGAGCTTGCATCTGCAGGCAAACGCGATGAAGCATTCGAACTCTATCGCTGGTTCCTGCCGCTCCTGCGCATGGACACGGTCCCGAAGTTCATTCAGCTCATCCACCAGGTTCAAGAAGAAACAGGTACAGGAAATGCCCGCGTGCGTCCGCCCCGATTGCCAGTCGCCGGAGCCGAACTGGACGAAACTCGGGCGGTCGTCAAGCATGCCCTCGCGCATCGGCGTCTACGCAGCACGCCCTTTCCTCGGCTCTGATGCCATTGCGATCTTGGTCCCACGGCAGAGCGACGTTGGAGCGGGCGGAGGGATTCGAACTCACGCAATGTCAGGGTGGAAACCTGGTGCCTTTCCGCTTGGCGACACCCGCTCAAAAATGGTCCAGGGAGTGGGAGTTGAACCCACGATCTCGCGATTATCATTCGCGTGCTCTGCCAACTGAGCTATCCCTGGATAAAGGAACTGGTGCCGGGTGCAGGAGTCGAACCCGCATAGCTTGCTTGTAAGACAAGCGTTCTACCGTTGAACTAACCCGGCCCTTCTCGCACCTAACTGGAGCGCGTGATGGGGCTCGAACCCACAGCCTTCGGCTTCGGACGCCGACGCTCAATCCGTTTGAGCTTCACGCGCATTCACAAAAACTGGGGCCGTCCGCGGGACTTCAACCCGCACCTTCATCGTTAGGACCGATGCGCTCTCTGCATTGAGCTAGGATGGCGAAAAGGATGTGGAGCGCCAGGCAGGGCTCGAACCTGCGTCGCTCGGCATTAGAAGTGCCGCGCCTGATCCACCTCGGCCACTGGCGCTCGGTTGGTGGAGCCGGTGGGACTTGAACCCACATTGGGATTTCTCCCCCTGATTAAAAGTCAGGTCTCTGCAGCCAATTCGAGTACGACTCCAACGTTGGTGGGTCACCGGGAAGTCGAATCCCGTCCGGGCGGTTAAGAGCCGCCTATGCTGCCGTCAACACCTGTGACCCGTGGTGGAGGTACCGGGAGTCAAACCCGCATTCTCGCGTTTATAAGGCGCGGGCTACATACCGATAGCAGCTATACCTCCCCAATAACATGGTGGCTGCGGTCAGATTCGAACTGACTGCCTTGCGCTTATGAGACGCCTGCTCATCCGCATGAGCCTCGCAGCCCTTGGCGGGGGATGAAGGATTCGAACCTTCAAATCTCGCTCTGGAGGCGAGCGGTTTGCGCGATTAGCCTAATCCCCCGCAAATCCAGTCCCCATTTTTCAAAGAACGACAAAAAACCCGGCCTAAGCCGGGTCTGGTGCGTACTGCATGAGAATGCACTCGGACCCTCAAGACACGACTCCCCAAATGACCCGCTTGCCGATCATTCTGGCTATGTCGCGTTTGAAGGTCCTAAGCAGCATGTCGTTTGCTTCCTAACTTCGAGTTACCACAATAGCACAACTTATGGAGCGCCCGGCAGGACTCGAACCTGCGTCCACTTCGTTCGTAGCGAAGGCCATATATCCCCTCTGGCACGGACGCTCAAAGCTGGTCGGGGAACTGAGAATTGAACTCAGACCACGTGCTCCCAGGGCACGGATGCAACGCATTACACTATTCCCCGATGGTGCCAGCCCAGCGAGTTGAACGCTGCTCTCTCCGTCTTCGGCGGAGCGTATCGACCGCGCATACGCGACTGGCAAATAACTGGTGGAGCGTGTCGGCTCTGCCCCGACCGCCTCCTGCTTGCAAGGCAGGCGCTCTCCTGAATGAGCTAACGCCCCAGGGTGGCCGGTGGGAGTTGAACCCACAAGAGACATGAGTCACAGTCATGCCCGACGTTCCCATAGTCGGCACGGCCACAGTTGGAGCACCCGGGGTTATTCGAAAACCCATTCTGCTGATTACAAATCAGCCGCTCTGCCTCTTGAGCTACAGGTGCAAACGTTTGGAGCCGGCAGCAGGACTTTCACCTGCAGCCTTCGCCATACCGAAGCGACGCTCACACATTGAGCTATGCCGGCTCGACTTCAGTAGTACAGGTACTTCTTCCACTTCTCCTGGTCGATGCCCGTCTGGCGCATCAAAGCGCGAGACGTGTGGATTGTGACGCGGCGTGGCTGACGAAGGAGCTTCATGCCCGCCTCCGCCGGTGTCCGGTCTGCCTTGCGCGCATTGCAGTCGCGGCAGGCGGCAACCAGATTTTCCCATGTGCTGAGTCCGCACAGAGCGCGTGGAATTACGTGTTCCAGTTCCAATTCGCCGCTCAGAAACTTTTCGCCGCAGTACTGGCATATGTATCCATCGCGAATGAGAATGTTCTTCCGCGATAACGTCTGGACCCGCGCGGGCACACGCCGGTACTGGCGAAGGCGAATTACGGAAGGCAATTGCAGCCCGACATGGACAAACCGGTCATGCGCTTCCTCGATAACTGCCGTACCCTTGACGAGCAACACGACGGCGCGGCGTGCCCGCGTGATGTTCACGGGTTCGTAGCTCGCATTAAGCACCAATACCGGCATCATCATAGCAGTCGTCATAAAGCCTCTCGTCCTTCCTGGAGCTGGCGGCCGGACTCGAACTGGCATCGTCCGCGTTACAAATGACGTGCATCGCCTTCTCTGCCACGCCAGCTTCAACTGCGCCATTCTCCCATCTGTATGGAGCGGCCGGCCGAAGTTGAACCGGCGCCTCCGCGCTGGCGACGCAGTGTCCTACCTCTCGACTACAGCCGCTCATCGTCTGGCTCCGGGAGGGGGATTCGAACCCGAACCGTCTGTGGTGTCAAAGACCACTGTCCTGCCACTGGACCATCCCGGAGCAATTCCTCTTTCCTGTTGCTGAAATACACTTCACTTATCCATGTCAGTTACACCACCGACATAGCAACTAACTGGCTGGCGAGCAAGGCTTCGAACCTTGAGTCTCCGCGGTCAGAGCGCGGCGTGTTGCCAGTTACACTACTCGCCAATCATCTTGGCTGCGCAGGCGGGAGTCGAACCCGCATCACCCTGATTAACAATCAGGCTCTCTGCCAGTTGAGATACCGCGCAATGTTGCTCACAAACCAAAAGCCCCCGACCTTGTTGAAGGCCGGGGGCTTAGGCTCCTCAGAATGGAGCGACTTCGCTAGTCCGGCCTGAACACGATATGACCCCACCGCGTCGGTTGCGCCGCCGCTGGGGTAAAACCGTGATTGACTCGGACCATCATTGTTTGTACTTTACCCCGACTTACACAAAAAAGTCAACAGGAGATACTGACACTTTCGCGCGACTTAAGTTGCGCGGAGCAAAGGTGTCGGCTTTCCATCCCGCAGAACTGTCGCCGACTCCTTGACCTCAGGGCCGTCGGGGCCATCGAGTCAAAGCCTGCCTGGTCACGCCGGCCAGAGTTGAACTGGCATCCGCGCGTTGAAGGCGCGCTGGCCTAGCCGTTAGCCTACGGCGTGATGAATTCCTGGCGCAGCCGACCGGATTCGAACCGGCATCTGCTCGATCGACAATCGAGAGCTCTCGCCGTTAAGCTACGGCTGCGCATTGAGCGTTGCCGCGGTGAGAACGACGCTCACGCGAGCGATCAGCGAGCGGCTGCTCCATGCAATGGTGGGTGTGGAAGGATTCGAACCTTCAATGCTCTCAGGAGCTCCGGGGTTACGGCCCGGCAGGGCTACCTGTCGCCCCAACGCACCCAGAAGATGGAGGAGAGTCACGGTGTCGGTCCGTCATCCCGAAGGAGCCACGGCTTTCAGGGCCGTTCGCAGAGCCGTCTGCGGGACTCTCCTTAAAACTTGGCGGTAGCGGCGCGAGTCGAACGCGCAAGCCCCGAAGGCACATCCCGCTTCGAACGGGGTGGGCTTGCCAGATGTCCAACGCTACCTCCACCCCAGCGACGAAGATCTCCACGCCACGAACATAAGACCCGTTCGTGGGGACCCCGACTCCGGTTCGTGGCGGTAGGAGCAGGACTTGAACCTGCACACGCATTGCCTGCGTGAGCCTCGCCTCCGACGAGGTGCGATACCGTTCCGCTCATCCTCCGCTTTTGCAGACCCCCTTCTTCGCACAATGCCTTCGCGAGCGCACAGCGGGCGATGGCTCGATGCGATCCTCGCGAAGACGGAGAGATTCGAACACCCAACACCTTTCGGTGTCGCCGCGTTAGCAATGCGGTGCCTTACCAATTCGGCCGCGCCTCCATAAGTGTTCTGGTGGGGATGGAGAGATTTGAACTCTCATGCTCGAAGGCGCTGGTTTCTAAGACCAGTGTGTCTTCCATTTCCACCACATCCCCACGACTTAATAACTCCGGCCCGACTTAGATACACCTCAAGCGGCCCGGTTTCCACCGGCAAACCCGCCGACAAATCATGACCCCGCGCGCTTCCCATGCCGCGAAAAGCCTGCAAAAATGAAAACCCCTCGATTTCTCGAGGGGTTTTGGCGATTCCTTAGGTTCCTCCCAAATCAGCCGCACCCCTCCATGCCCAGCGAATCGCTGAGGTTTTCGGACAGATACGACTGGAATAGGTTCTTCATGGAATCAAGAATAGCGCACTTATACATAAAGTGCAACTAACTTTGGGGCTATTTTCGAACAAAGTGTGACACTTCTCTTTCAGAGTTATTGCGACCCCAAGACCGGTAAGGTCAAGCGTGCCGGCAAGGTTACGCCGGAGATGATGCGCGCCTGGGTCGATCGAGCAGGGGTCGAACTGCGCGGAGACCTGCGATGAGCCGGACCGATCGAATTACAGAACGCGCTCGAAAGGCGGCGTCACAGGGCGCAAAAGCATTGCTCGGGCGCAACCATGTCAGTACAAAATTGACGAGATCAAAATGCGCCTGGCGCGTCTTACAATGGTGCCGTTTCGAGTCCTGTAGCGGAATTACCGAGCCATGATTACCGATGCACCGCCGCGCAAGTCGAACGTCTCAGGTTTTCGGGAGAGTGACGAAATCAATACGCTCGAGGTGCCACAGGACGGGCGCTTGCCTGCAATCGCAAAGTCGATCGAGACGGCCATGAAGGCTGAACAAATGGCGAATGTCCGCAACGCCTGCGCGGAATTTCTTGAAGCTGCATCGCAGTTTTATCACGTTCCGGACTGCGGCGTCAGGGTACTTGCCGCACGGCCTTTGCATGTTCGCGAACAATGGACGACGGAGTTATTCGGCGACTATACTCCCGAAACCATGGTGATCCGGGTGTGGATGCGAACGGCGGTGCGGAAGGAGATCACTTCGTTCGGCACGTTGCTGAGCACGCTGTGTCACGAATTCTGTCATCATCTCGATTACAGGAAGTTCGGCTTTTCCGATTCGTGGCATACACGTGGCTTCTACGAGAGAGCCGCTGTGCTTTACCATCATGCGCGGGGTACTCCGCGGAAGCGCCTTTTCTGGGTGCCGATATCTGGTGGGCGCTGGCGGATTGATTGGCCAAAAACGAATCGGAGTTAGTGTCGATGAGGATGAATCGCCGGGAATTCGCAGCTGCCCTGGCCGCGATGGTGACGGGCGCAGCACGCGCCCAGGGCAGCATGCCTGCAAACCGAAATATCAAGTGGGCGTTGTCAGAAGCGCTGTGGAGGTATTATCCACCGGCTCCCTTTACCGAAATGCTGGAGGTGATGCAGGAGACGGGTTTCATCGGCGTTCGCCTGGCCGGCTTTCCGCGCATTCTGGGCGACTATCAACTAACACCTGCGCAGATGCTTCGCGAGGTTTCGAAGCGCAACCTTCACGTGGTGACCATTTCCTGGAACGGCGCACTGCATGATCCTTCACAACGGGAGGCAGTTCTGGCGAGTGCCCGCGATGCCATGAAGTTTCTCGCCGACTTCGGGGCCAATCACCTTGTGGTTTTTTCGCCAAGCCGCAACTTGCCAGGGACACGAACGCCTGCCGCGTTTCGCGAATTATGCGAGCGTTGCAACCAGATCGGAGAAGTTGCCGGCGAGATGAGCTTCACGGCGGGTCTGCACAATCACATGGGCCAGATGGTTCAGAACCAGGACGAGGTTGACCGTTTTATGGCCATGACCGATCCCAAGCTGTTTGGTCTGTCTCCTGATACCTGCCATCTAAACCTCGCGGGGTGCGACGTGGTGGGCACGCTCAACCGATATAAAGATCGGATCCGGTTTTTGGATTACAAGGACTCGAAATGGACGACCCCGACCAGGGACTGGGTGCAGCCAAATGGAAGGGTCTTTCCCAAGGACTCGGAGCAGGCTCGGTTCTTCAACAGCAGCTACGATCTGGGAGACGGGCAGGTGAATTTCCCGGAATGCCACCGGGTTTTGAAGAGCGTTGCATATCGGGGGTGGATTTGCGTCGATCTCGATACCGCGCGGCTAGGTCCGCTGGCCGACTTTCACAGGTGTGGCGCATACATCGTCAACAAGCTGGAGCCCATATATCGATGACCCCGCTCGCGAAGCGTTCTTAATCGCCAGCCTCGCTGTCGCAGCACGAACCCGTTGCGGGCACGCCAAGAACCGTATCCATCTGAAAAAACAATAGTTGCATACACTCTGCGGATTGAAAATCCATGCCTCGTGACGCGTTGGCACGCCATTAGGTTTCACGGACCTCACTGCGGCTGATGTTCGTCTTCAAGGCCGCACCACACCGACGTAACTCCCTATACTCGCCGGGGGTTGAGGAGAGTGAACCATATCACATCGGGAGTGGCCTGCACCGGCATAGAATGACGGCGGTGTAAGCGAGACGAATGCCACATTGCCGGGGCGGCAAGGGGAACTCTCGCCAATTCCCCCAGGTGCGGAATGGTCACTCAGGAACAAACCCAAAAAGGGAAGACGATCGGCGACAAGGTTGTGGAACTGCAGGCGAAACGAGCGGAGCTGCAATCGGGCGGCGGACAGGACCGTATCGAGCGCCAGCATGCATCGGGCAAGCTCACGGCGCGCGAACGCGTAGAGGGGTTGGTGGATCGCGGCAGCTTCGAGGAGATCGGGCTGTTCTGCAAGCACCGCGCCACCTACTTCGGAATGGCCGAGAAAGAGCTTCCAGCCGATGGCGTGGTCACGGGTTGCGCCACCATCGATGGGCGGCTTGTGCACCTGGCAAGCCAGGACTTTACGGTGGCGGGCGGAGCCGCAGGCGAAATGCATTGCAAAAAAGTGGCTGACATGATGGCCATGAGCCTGAAGACCGGCAGCCCGTTTGTCTTCATCAACGACTCAGGCGGGGCGCGTGTGCAGGAGGGGATCGACAGCCTGGCAGGATACGCGCGCGTGTTCTACAAGAACGTGATGATGTCAGGTACCGTGCCGCAAATCTCGCTGATCTGCGGACCGTGCGCGGGCGGCGCAGCGTACAGCCCGGCGCTGACAGATTTTGTGATCCAGACCGAGCACGCGCGGATGTTCATCACCGGGCCGCAGGTCATCAAGCAGGTGACGGGCGAAGACGTGAGCGCCGAAGAACTGGGCGGACCGCAGTCGCAAATGCATTACTCGGGGGTGGTTCACCTTATTGCGCGCGACGACGACGAGGCCATTGCACTTTGCCGGCGGCTGCTGAGTTTCATGCCGCAGAACAATCTCGAAGATCCGCCGCGGCTGGCCTTCAGCGGGCGGCTGCGCGCTGATTCCGGGATGAACGAGATTGTTCCTGCGGACCCAAAGGCCGCCTACGATGTGCGCGACGTGATTGTGCGCGTGGTCGACAACGAAGATTTTCTCGAGATTCAGCCCGGGTTTGCCGCGAATATCGTCATCGGATTCGGACGGTTGCAGGGACGGCCGGTGGGAATTGTCGCGAATCAGCCGTGCGTGCTGGCCGGCGCGCTCGACATCGATGCGTCCGACAAGTCGGCGCGGTTTGTACGCTTTTGCAACGCGTTCAATATTCCCCTGCTGACTTTTGTGGACGTCCCGGGATTTCTGCCCGGCGTGGAGCAGGAGCGGGGCGGGATCATCAGGCACGGAGCCAAGCTGCTGTTTGCGTACTCGGCGGCGACGGTGCCCAAGATCACCGTGGTGCTGCGCAAAGCGTATGGCGGCGCATACATTGCCATGTGCTGCAGGGGCCTAGGCGCGGATCGCGTGCTGGCATGGCCCACGGCCGAAATCGCCGTCATGGGTGCCGAAGGCGCAGCCGAGATCGTCTTCCGGCGCGAAATCGATGCCGCGGAGGACCAGGCGGCGCGACGCAAAGAGCTGGTCGACGAGTATCGGGACACTTTTTCGAATCCTTACGTTGCCGCGGGACGAAGGCTGGTGGACGACATCATCGAGCCGGCGGAGACCCGGAGATGCGTAGCGCGGGCACTGGAATCACTGCATGGCAAGCGCGAACTGCGGCCGCAGAAGAAACATGGGCTGATTCCGCTGTGAAAGACCACTGCGGCAGTGCGCACCGAACGCACCGACGCGCGACGAGGAAAGGAGGCGGCGAGTGAAGCTGCAATGGACAGAACTGGCGGCAGTGACAGTGCTGGTGGGAGCAGGCTGCGCAGCTATCTACGCCGGACTGGCGCGCGCCATGCGTCGCGCTATGCGCGAGAGGCAGCGGCAGATGGAGCGGCGACTGGACGCAATGGCGACCACCGTGAAGGCCCTGCAGGCCCGAATTGTCGAACTCGACAGGCTGCAGGCGGCCCGCGCGCCTGAAATCACCGTAACGCCAATTTCCAAGCTGGCGGAAAAGGAGAGCGGCCGCAAGAAGGAAGGTGTGAAGCCCGAGATTGTTGTCGCGCTCACCGCTGCCGCCACAGCTTTTCTGGGAAAAAAGGCGCGCATCCGCTCGGCGCATCTCCTGCCATCGGAACCGGATAGCGCAGGGGCGTGGGCGCAGCAGGGGCGGGTGATTGTACAAACCTCCCACAATTTGCGTCCGCGAGGATGAACCCATCAATGGCCCGCGAGGGAAACGGAGCAGCGCATTGAAGCTTCAGATCACGATTGACGGGACGGCCTACGAGGTTGACGTAGAGGTTCTTGAAGACGAAGAAGAGAGCCCGCCGGCCCCGAGCCACCTACCGCACCATGAATCGCACACAGCGGCCCATGCCCAAGGCCATGGTGGTGCATGGGACCGCGACGGACAAGTCTGCCGTAGCCCGGTGATGGGACTGGTGATCAAGGTGAATGTGCAGCCGGGACAAACCGTTGCCGAGAACGAGCTAATGATGGTGCTGGAAGCGATGAAGATGGAGACCAACGTTACCGCGCCGCACGCCGGAACTGTGAAAGCCGTGCACGTGAAGCCGGGCGACTCGGTCAAGGTGGAGCAGCTTCTGATTGAGTTTGAGTGAGAGGGCACCGCGTTAGACGCAGCGATGGATACAACGATTGAGATGAAGGGCATTGTGGAGGAGCAGGTCCCCGGGATCAGATTTGTGGATCACGTGGCGATTGCGGTCAAACAGGGCGAACTGGATGACCAGGTAAGAGCGTACCAGCGGCTCGGCTTCCGGGAGATTCACCGCGAGGACGTACTGGGCAGCGATCAGGTGCGTGAGGCCCTGCTCCAGATTGGCGATGGGCCGAATCTGATCCAGTTGCTGGAGCCGCTCTCGCCCCAATCCCCGGTGCAGAAATTGATCGACAAAAACGGCGGGCGTGGCGGCCTGGCGCATGTGGCCTTTCGCGTGGAGAGCGCGCAGCGAGCCTTCGAGGCCATGCAGGCCAATGGTTTCCAGCTCATCGACAAGGCTCCGCGCGCAGGTTCGCGGGGGACGACGGTGTTCTTTGTGCATCCGAGATCCAGAGCCGAGAGCGCATTCGGCTTTCTCATCGAGATGGTCGAAGTTCCCGAGGGCAAGTGAGAGACGATGGCGACCAAACATTTGCTTGAGGAATTTCCGCCGGTGTCGACGGCAGCGTGGGAGGCGGCGATTGCGCGGGACCTTAAAGGCGCCGACTACGAGAAGAAGCTGATTTGGCATAGCGACGAGGCGCTAGCAGTAAAGCCCTACTACCGCGCGGAGGATTTGGCAGGGTTGGCCTGTTTGGATGCGGCGCCGGGCGAATTTCCCTATCGGCGCGGCTCGCGCACGAACGGCGACTGGCGAATTCGCGAAGAGATTGATGCGGAGAACGCTGCTGAAGCCAATCGCTTGGCGCGTGCCGCGGTTGCTGCGGGGGCAGAGGAAATTTCGTTCAGCGGCCGAATGGTGGATAGCAGCGCCGCGCTCGAGACCTTGCTGGCAAATCTCGGCGAAGTTCCCGTCCATCTGGAGCCCGCCGGGGAGAAGTTACTGCGGCTGTTGATTCAGCGGCTCGACGAGCAGCCACATGCGGCGGGGATTTCGACCGGATGCGATGCACTTGCGAGCGTGGAGTTTGCGGCGGAACTGATTCGCAGTGCGCCGGCCGGCTTTGTGCCATTCACGATTCATGGCGAGCTATTTGAAGAGGCGGGAGCTACGGCGGTTGAAGAAATCGGGTTTGCTCTCGCCGCGGGAATCGACTTTCTCGCCGCAATGCAGGAGGGCGGAGTTGATTCGGCCCGAGCGGCAACGGCGATCGAGTTTCGCTTCGCGGTTCGCTCGGACTATTTCATCGAGATCGCCAAGCTGCGCGCGTTTCGCATGGTGTGGGCCAGAGCGATCGAAGCCTTCGGCGGCTCCTGCCAAGCAGCTCGGATTACGGCGCGGACTTCACGCTGGAACAAGACGATTTACGATCCGCATGTGAACATCCTGCGTGCGACCACGGAAGCCATGGCCGCGGTGTTGGGCGGTGCGGATTCGGTGGCGGTGGCGCCATTCGACGCCTGCTACAAACAGCCAGACGCTGTGAGCGGGCGCCTCGCTCGCAACACCCAACTCCTGCTGAAGCACGAAGCCTGGCTTGGCCGCGTGGCCGATGCAGGCGGCGGCTCCTACTACCTTGAGGCGTTGACTGATTTTCTGGCCGACGAGGCGTGGAAGCGGATGCAGGGGATTGAAGCACTCGGAGGCTACCGCGAGACCAAGGCGCAAGGAGCGATTGACCAGGCGCTGGCCCATTCGATGGTCTTGCGCGGGCAGGCCGTAGCCACGGGACGCCGCGTGCTGACGGGAACGAATCGATATGCGAATCCTGCGGAGCATGCGCTTGATCGCGTTGACGTTGCGCTCATGAGCGCCGTAAACCGCGGCGCACGAAAGTATGAGGAATTGCGCTTGCGCGCAGAGCGTCACGCGGCTGTGGGCGGCAGGGTCCCGCGCGTGCTTCTCGCTGAGATTGGGAGCGCGAAGATGCGCTCGGCGCGGTCGAAGTTTGCCGCGAATTTCTTTGCCTGTGCCGGCTTTGAAATCGCAACCCAGCGCTTCGAGAACGCCAGTGAGATTGCGGCGGCCGACACCGATCTGATCATGCTCTGCAGTTCCGATCCGGAGTATGCAGCGATGGTTGCGGAACTTATGCCGAAGCTGAGGACGATCGCCTGCCCGCCTCCGGTGATGGTCGCGGGAAATCCAGAGAATGCCCAGGAGCTTGCAAGCGCAGGGATTGCAGACTTTGTGCACCTGCGCAGCAACGCTGTGGAACTACTGACGAAATGGCAGGAACGATTGGGGATCGAACTGAGCGAATACAGGCTAGAAGCTAGGAGCTGAATTTGCGTCCGGATTTCACAAAGATCGATTGGCGGCTGGCGGCGCCAACATCAGCGGCATGCGAAACCGAGGAGTGGCTCTCGCCCGAGCACATCGCGCTCAAGAGCTTTTATACGCGCGACGATCTTCGAGGACTGGAGCACCTCGAGTATGCGGCCGGCATTCCTCCCTACCTGCGTGGCCCTTACACCACGATGTACGTGACGCGGCCGTGGACCATTCGCCAGTACGCCGGCTATTCCACCGCCGAGGAGTCGAATGCGTTTTACCGCCGCAACCTGGCCGCCGGGCAGCGGGGGCTTTCCGTTGCATTTGATCTTGCCACTCACCGCGGCTACGATTCCGACCACGAGCGCGTGACCGGCGACGTCGGCAAGGCCGGGGTGGCGATCGACTCGATTCTCGACATGAAGATTCTCTTCGGCCGCATCCCGCTCGACCAGATGTCGGTATCGATGACGATGAATGGCGCGGTTCTGCCGATCATGGCCTTCTACATCGTCGCTGCCGAAGAGCAGGGCGTGGCCCCGGAGAAGCTGAACGGAACCATCCAGAACGACATCCTGAAAGAGTTCATGGTTCGCAACACCTACATTTATCCGCCTGCGGGTTCGATTCGGATCATCAGCGACATTTTTCGCTACTGCGCGGCGAAGATGCCGAAGTTCAATTGCATCAGCGTGAGCGGGTACCACATGCAGGAGGCAGGCGCGACCGCAGATCTGGAGCTGGCCTACACGCTGGCTGACGGCCTGGAGTATTTGCGGACCGGCGTGAATGCGGGACTCGACGTGGATGATTTCGCGCCGCGGATTTCGTTCTTCTGGGGCGTGGGCATGAACCATTTCATGGAGATTGCCAAGATGCGAGCGGCGCGCATGCTCTGGGCCAAGATCGTGAAGAGTTTCGGCGCGAAGAATCCCAAGTCGCTGGCGCTGCGGGCGCACTCGCAAACCTCGGGATGGAGCCTGACCGCGCAGGACCCGTACAATAACGTGGTGCGCACGTGCGTTGAGGCGCTGGCCGCCGCCTTCGGACACACGCAATCGTTGCACACCAACGCGCTCGACGAGGCGCTGGCGCTGCCCACTGACTTCTCAGCGCGGATCGCACGCAATACCCAGATCTATCTGCAGGAGGAAACCGGCATCACCCACGTGGTCGATCCGTGGGCTGGATCGTACTACGTGGAGCGGCTGACGCACGAGCTGATGCATTCGGCATGGGAGTCCATCCAGGAGATCGAGCGGCTGGGCGGAATGGCCAAGGCCATCGAGACCGGACTGCCAAAAATGCGCATTGAAGAAGCCGCGGCTCGACGCCAGGCGGGCAGCGACTCCGGCCGCGATGTAATCGTGGGCGTGAACGCCTATCCCGCGCCGGAAGAGCCGGGAATTCCCGTCCTCGATATCGACAACGACGCGGTGCGGCAGGCGCAGGTGAAGCGGCTTGAGAAGCTGAAGCGCGAGCGCAACGGAACCGCGGTCCGCGAAGCGTTGCAAGTGCTGGAGCGGTGTGCGGAAACGGGCGAAGGAAATCTTCTGGAGTGCGCGGTGGATGCGGCGCGTAAGCGCGCTACACTGGGCGAGATTTCGCTGGCGCTCGAGAAGGTGTGGGGCCGGTACGAAGCCACCACGCGCACCATTGCCGGCGTCTACTCCGCCGAGGGTGCAAGCGGGCCGGAGTTCCAGAAGGCGCAGCGCATGGTGGAGGAGTTTGAGCGCGAGGAAGGCCGGCGGCCGCGAATCCTGGTCGCCAAGATGGGCCAGGACGGCCACGACCGCGGCGCCAAGGTGATTGCGACGGCCTTCGCCGATATCGGCTTCGACGTGGATATCGGGCCGTTGTTCCAAACCCCGCGCGAAGTGGCGCGATTCGCGCTGGAAAGCGATGTCCATGTAGTGGGCGTGTCGAGTCTCGCCGCAGGACACAAAACCCTGGTGCCGCAACTCATCGGCGAGTTGCGCGGACTGGGCCGGGACGACATTCTGGTGGTCGTCGGTGGCGTGATCCCGCCGCAGGATTATCAGTTCCTTTACGATGCGGGTGTGGCGGGAATCTTTGGTCCAGGAACCGCGATTCCCGTGGCTGCACAAAGGATTCTGGAGATGCTGAGCGCCGCGGTGGTGGGTTGATGAAGCCAAAGGATGACCTCGATGAAGAGCGCACTGCGTGAAGTTCCCGGATGCGCGACGCCGCACCCGGAGGGCTCCCGGCCGCGTGTGGCGAAGAAGCCCAGGCCGCTTTCGCGCGAGGAGTATCTCAACGGAATTCTGCGCGGTGACCGGTCGGTGCTGGCGCGCGCCGTTACCCTCGTGGAGAGCGCGCGCGCGGCTGATCGCGAGTTGTCTGAGCAGATTGTCGAAGATTGCCTGCCGCATAGCGGCAATTCGATTCGCGTGGGAATTACGGGCGTCCCCGGCGCGGGCAAAAGCAGCTTGATCGAAGCGCTGGGCCAATACCTCATCGGCGAGCAGAAACAGAAGGTCGCGGTTCTGGCCATCGACCCCAGCAGCCAGATCTCGGGCGGAAGCATCCTGGGCGATAAGACGCGAATGCCCGCTCTGGCCGCCAGCGAGATGGCGTTCATTCGGCCCTCCCCTTCTCGCGGGATCGCCGGCGGCGTGGCGCAGCGGACGCGCGAAGCGATGCTGCTCTGCGAGGCAGCAGGTTACCGCAACATTCTGATCGAGACCATCGGGGTGGGCCAAGCGGAGACCGCGGTACACGAAATGGCCGACTTCTTTCTGCTGGTCACTCTGGCGGGCGCGGGCGATGAACTGCAGGGCATCAAGCGCGGCGTGATGGAGCTGGCGGACCTGGTTGCCGTGAACAAAGCCGACGGAGCCAACTTGTCGGCCGCAGAGAGGGCACGAGCCGAGGCGGAAAATGCCTTGCATTATGTCCGGGCGTCAAAATCAGGTTGGACGCCTCGCGCGATCACCTGTTCGGCGCTGACCGGCGCGGGGGTTCGCGAGCTATGGGATTGCGTGCTCGAGTACGCCGAACTGACGCGCGCCAATGGCTGGTTTGATCGCACCCGACGCGCGCAGCAGAAACGTTGGATGCACGAGATGATTGCGCAGGCTCTGCGGCAGCAATTTGACGCGCATTTTGCGGTACGCGAGAGGATCGAGGCACTGGAGCGTGATGTGGCCGCGGGCCGGACAACATCGTTCCGCGCTGCGCGCATGCTCCTGGAAATGTACTCGCGCCCGAATGCGAGGTAGCCAGCCTGCCCAGCTTGGTCCGTATTGACATACCGACAAGCTGAAAATAAAGGGCCTGTAATCCTGAGCGGAGCAGGTTGCGTATTTTGCAACCTGCGGAGTCGAAGGATCTGCGGTTGCTTTTCGTCTGGACACAGCGTATAAGCCCAATTCTCAGGCGTTTTCGCCAAGCCTATATGTCGATACGGCCTAGTCCGCCCGATGAATCCATATCGCGTTGCCCCCGCCTGAAACCATGTGCACGTCGAGCACGCTGTTGCGATCTACCGGTCGCGTTGTCAGCACCGTGTGTGTGGGCTGATCGGCCGCGTCCGGCGCGTCGGCGTAGATTTCGGCCACATATTTGCCGTCGCCGAGAAAGCTCAGGGGCACCTTGATGTCGCGCGCGTCCCAGTCGGTCAGCGAGCCCACGTACCAGTCGTTTCCGCTGCGCCGCGCCAGCGCGATCCACTGCATGGGCATGCCGCCGATTGCGCGCACCTCGTCCCACGTGCACGGCACCCGCTTGATAAAATCAAACTCCTTCTGTCCCTGGTAGCGCTCTGGATAATCCGAAACCATCTCGAGCTCGCTCTCGAATACAACATACAGCGCCAGCTCCTGCGCCCGCGTGTTCAATCCCATCGGCATCAACCGCTGCGGCACAAACTGCTCGAGATTCGAGTTGCCGAAGGCGCCCGGCGTGTAATCCATGGGCCCGGCCAGCAAGCGCGTAAAAGGCAGCGTGGCGTTGTGCGCCGGCGTCACGCGCGCGGTGAATTTCAAGTACTCTTTGCCCATCACGCCCTCGCGCGTCAGCAGGTTGGGATAAGTGCGCCGGAGGCCATCCGGCTTGAACGCGCCGTGGAAGTCGATCATCAGATGATGTTCCGCCGCCTTGGCCACTACTTTCCGGTACCACTCCACCATCCACTGATCGTCACGATTCATGAAGTCGATCTTGACGCCCGCGATGCCCCACTTCTCGAACAGCGGAAACGCCTGGTCCATGTACTTGTCGACCGAGGTCCAGTGCGCCCACAGCCAGAGTTTTACGTTCTTTTCTTTCGCATAACGGAGCAGCTCAGGCATATCGATATCCGGCGAGGTGTGCAGAATATCTGCTTGCCGGGGCCGGTCCGGCGGAGCGCTCGTGTCCTTCGCCTCCCATCCGGCGTCGATGAGCATGTACGGGAACCCCGAAGCCGAGGCAAAGTCGATATAGTGCTCCATCGTTGCCGTGTTCACACCGGTCTTGAAGCTCACGCTCGGCGCAGCATCTCCGCTCCACCAGTCCCACGCCGCTTTGCCGGCCGCGATCCACGAGGTATCGGCGACTTTCGACGACGGATTCAGATTCAACACGATATTCGACTCGATCAGCTTGGCCGGTTCATCGGCGATCATCAGCACCCGCCAGGGGCTTGCCAAGGGTGCCGCCGCATCCACGGCATAGCTCGGATCGATGTTGCCGTCGCGATCGGCATGCGGCGACAGATCGGCTTGCACACCGAATCGGCCCGCAATCCTGCGCACGTACATGCCCGAGTAGTTTTCAATGTCAGCTTCCGTAATCGCCACCCATCCAACTTCAGGAACATTGGCCAGGAATGGCAACGCAATCAGCCAATCCTTGTGCAGCCCGCTGACGTTGCGGAGTTGATACTCGTCTTCCCACGACGATTGATACCCAGCGAGGATCAGTGGGTACGTCGACGCATCTTTAACGTAGGTGAATTCAGTCAGCTCCTGCGCGATGCGCGTCTGCCCAATCCCCGGCTGTTCCGGCACAAGGTAGCGCAAAGCCACGCCATCGTCGAAAGCGCGCATTTCAATCGACAGTTTGCGGCCATCGAGATCGTTAAAGTCGGCGCGCACTCCGTTGTAGTGGTTATGCACTTCGCGGGTTTTGCCTACGGGGATGGTATAGGTCTCGTCGGCGTTCTCAGATTGCATGCCGGCCAGCCTCATCCCTGGCCCCAGCGGCCGCTGCCCGGCCAGATCCAGACCCAATTTCGAAGCGGCGATCAGCGGCATGCCGCGATACTGCACCGAGTATTCGAGGCCTGTTCTTCCCTGGCCTGCATCGGAAAGCTCGATCGCAATCTGGCCGTTTGGCGAAACCACTGACACCGGCGAACTCTGCTGGGTGGCGATGCCTTGCGCAGTCGCAACGACGCAGCCACAAACGAAAAGCAAACTCAAAAGTACCGCGCCGAGATTTCGCATGGTTCCCCCCGAGAACTGGCGGGGCTGCGCAGAGACGCTTCCCGGCCACGCGCAAGTATAGTTCGCTTTGGCAGCGTGTATGAACAAGTCGCCGAGTCGGCCGGCGCCGACTCGCTAACTCGCTGACTTGCTTGAGTGCGAGCCGCGCCTCACGCGCTCAGAAACTTGACGAGATTGGTGTAGCTGATTTGCAGGCTTTCGAGCGGAGGCCTTTCAGTCTGGTCCTGCTCCACGTACATATCGGGAATGTGAAACTGTTCGGCGAGGCGCAGAATCGCCGACCAGTCGAGCGTGCCGGTACCCACCTCAGTAAAGTGGGCCGAGCCGGGTCCGGTATCGGTTGAAGTTGGCACATCAGGCTTGCGGTCTTTCAGATGCAGCGATTGCATGCGCTTGCCGTGCTTGCGCAGCATCTCGACAGGATCGTGACCAGCTTGTGCGACCCAGTAGACGTCCATCTGCCACTGCACGAGCGCGGGATCGGTGTTCTCGAGCAGAATTTCGAGACCGCTGACGCCGCCGTATTCCTTGAACTCCATATTGTGGTTGTGGAAACCGAACTTGAGGCCCATCTTCTTTGCCTGCGTGCCCCACTCGTTGTACTGCTCGGCCGCGCGCTTGTACCCGTCGGCGGAGTTGGCAATGGTGCCGGGAATAGAGGAGCAGACCAAGCACTCGACGCCCAGCTCCCTGGCATAGTTGAAGCGGGTGCCAAAGTCGTTGTAGCCAAAATGCGCGCTGGGAGCCCTGAGGCCCGCATTGAGAATGGCCTGGCGCAAATCGCCGGCCTTCATCTTGTATTCCGCCACGTAAGTTTCGACGGTTTGATAGCCGATTTTGCGTATGGCGGCGAGAGTGCCGGGAAAGTCCTGGTCAACCAGGCTGCGCACCGTATAGAGCTGAACCCCCAGCGGCGGAACGGCCTTCTTGCCGAAGGCGCGGGCCGCCACTGCGAATGCGGCCAGCCCAGTGCCCGCGTCTCGCACAAATTCTCTTCGTGTCGGCATTGTGATACTCTCCTCTGGTCGCTGAAGAATAACGCGCGTGCCCGGGCTCGACGCTTTCTCGGGCTCGGGGAAACCATCCAGCTGTGCCTTCCAGGTTGAATGTGGCTGAGGCCGCAGAAGGCAGGAGAAATCTATTACGGTTGATTGTTGGTGTCAAGCACAGCTACAGCCCGTGCTAACCAAGCTCTCACTCTCCTCGCAGTTGCGGGCGCGTTGAAGAACCCGCGCCAAGTAAGTCTCAAGCATTCAACAGGATTTGCGAAAAGGGGAATGACCTGAAGCCGCCAATCGAACGGTCAAATCGACCGCGGTTGACAATCGTTTGCAATCGATAATACTATTCTGCTTCAATGATCAGGGGAGCTTACCCCTTCTGGCTCAAGACGACTGGAGCGTTCGTACTGGGGAAATGGGCCCGGTCTGTGGTCCACTGATGCCTGGCACATCAAAACGGGGAGTGAGCCATCTCCGGGAGAATCCATGCCGCAGAATCTGCTTGAACAGCTACGCAAATACAGCGTGATTGTCATCGATACCGGCGACATCGAGGCGATGGAACGGTTCAAACCGCAGGACGCCACCACCAACCCATCGCACATCACTAACGCGGCCAGAATGGCGAAGTATCAGCCCATCCTGGATGGAGAACTGATGAACGCTCGCAAGACACTGGGCGCCGGCGCAGCCGATGCGGAGGTTGCCAACCTGGCCTTCCGGCGGCTGGCGATTGCCTGGGGCAAAAAGATTCTCGATGTGGTCCCGGGGCGTGTTTCGACAGAGGTTGACGCGCGGCTGTCGTATGAGACAGAAGCCACCGTTGCGCAGGCGCGCAGCATTATCGCGCAGTACGAAGCAGAAGGCATCAGCCGCAATCGCATCCTGGTGAAGATTGCGGCGACGTGGGAAGGCACCAGGGCGGCTGGGGTGTTGGAGAAAGAAGGCATCCACTGCAACCTGACGCTGATCTTCGGCCTTTTTCAGGCCGTTGCGTCGGCCGAAGCTGGAGCGACGCTGGTCTCGCCGTTTTGCGGCAGAGTTCTCGACTGGTACAGAAAAGAAACCGGCAGAGACTACTTCGGCGCCGAGGATCCGGGTGTGATCTCGGTGACGCGGGTTTACAACTACTTCAAGAAGTTTGGCTATGAGACTCAGGTGATGGGCGCAAGTTTCTGGACTCCCGGCCAGGTGCAGGAGCTGGTCGGGTGCGATCTGCTGACCATCGCGCCCAAGGTGCTGACGGAGCTGGAGAACACTGAAGGCGAGTTGACCCGCAAGCTGGACCCCGAATCCGCCAAGGCGATGCCCATGGAGAGGGTCGTGGTCGACAGCAAGGCCACCTTTGAACGGCTGCTCGCCGCCGATCGCATGGCAACCGAGAAGTTGAAGGAAGGAATCGAAGGCTTCTCGGCCGCACTCGTCGATCTGGAAACGCTCCTCGTCAAGCGGCTCGCTGAGCTGGAGTCGCGCACTGCGGCAATTGTATAGTCGGGCGCGCGTGACCGGCGGCGAACTGCTGCCGTGGTTACGGACTTTCGTTCTGCATGCAAAGAATCAGGAGTGAGAAGACCGGAATGGGCGCTGGCAATCTGATGATCGTGCAGGGCGGCGGACCGACGGCCGTCTTCAATGCCAGCTTGTCGAGCGTGATCCGGGAAGGAAAGAACCAAGCGGCGATCCGGCGGATTTATGGCGCCCGCTTTGGGATGTTGGGCCTGGTGAATGGCGATATCGTTGCGCTCGACCAATTGACCTCCGATGAGCTCTGCTTTCTCGGCAAAAGTCCGGGCGCTGCACTGGGGTCCTCGCGCTACAAGCCGACTCCATCCGACTTTGATCGCATGGTCGAAACGCTGCGCGGGCTCGATGTACGGTACATGATTTTTATGGGGGGCAACGGCAGCATGCGCGGAGCTTCTTTAGTGAGCGCGTGCTGCCACGAAGCGAACTTCGAGGCGCGGATCGTCGGTATTCCCAAGACCGTAGACAACGACATCGTCCACACCGACCGCTGCCCCGGCTTTGCCAGCGCAGCCCGGTACATGGCGCAATCGACGCGCGATCTGGGCATGGACATTCGCTCTCTGCCGCAACCGGTGACGATTCTGGAAGTGATCGGGCGGAGCATCGGATGGCTGGCGGCCGCAACGGCACTCGCGAGGGAAAAAGAGAGCGATGCTCCGCACATCATCTTCCTGCCCGAGCGGCCATTTCGCGCCGAGCAGTTTCTCGCCGATCTGGACGCGATTGTGACCAAACTGGGCTGGGCCATCGTTGTGGCCAGCGAAGGAATTCGCAATGCCGATGGCAGCCTGGTGTACGAACTGGCCGACCCTACGCACCTCGATCCATTGAAGCGGCCGATGACCGGCGGGGTGGGACAGTTTCTGGCAGAGTTGGTTGGGGATAAGCTGAAGATTCGTTGCCGCAGCGAGAAGCCCGGCCTGATTGCGCGAGCGGCGATGGCGCATGTTTCTGCGCAGGACCGCAAGGATGCGGAACTAGTTGGCCGCGCCGGTGTACTGGCGCTCGCCGGCGGTGAGACAGAGAAGATGGTGTCACTGCTGCCGCTCGATGGCGCCAGCGAAATTGGGTTTGAATTGGTGCCGCTCAGCCAGGTAGCCGACGTTGAGAGGGAATTTCCCGCAGAATGGATTTGCGATGCGCCGGTGCCGGTTGGCGACGCATTTTTACGGTATGCGAAGCCACTCGTAGGCGAAATTGCGCCGTACTTCGTGCGCTTTACCAACTGATTCATCGATCCTGGGAAGGACGAAATGCAAATCTCTGCGAAAGAAATGGTTTCTGCGCCGCTGGGCGTGATGATTCTGGGCCGCAAGCGCCGTGGATTCGATCAGGAGTGGAACCAGATTATCTGCGGCCGTGCCGTCGACGCACTCAAAAGTCTCGGCTACGCGACGATGGGCGCCGAGGAGCCCGTGGTTGACGATGCCACCATCAAAGCCGCGCTCGACAAGGCTCGGCAGGCGGGATGCCAGGCGCTGGTGATGCTGCAACCGTCGATGGGGCACGGTCAACTGGCGTTGACAGTCGCGCAACAATGGCCCGATCCGGTGGTGTTGTGGGCCACGCCCGAACGGCCCGGCGACGGCAAGGTGAGCTCGTGCTCGCTGGTGGGGCAGCATCTCTGGGGGTCTTCACTTAGACAGGCAGGGCACGCCTTCGAGCTTGTCTACGGCGATCCGGATGACAAATCGCTGCGGGCGGAGTTGGTCCGCGCCATCGCGATTGCGCGGACTGCAGCGGTGCTCCGCAGCGCCAAGGTGGGTGTGATTGGCACTCATGCTCCGGGATTCATCGATCTCGCCGCCGATCCGTTTCTCCTGCGCAGAACACTGGGCATCCAATTGCACCCCTTGAGCCTGCCGCAGTTTATCGAGCGCGTGCACGGCGTTCCGGAAGAAGAGGTGCGCAAGGATGTGCAGCGCGTCCTTGGCATGAAGCTGCCCAGGCGCGACGTGACCGCCGACGATTTGCCGATGAATTCGCGCTGTTATCTCGCTATGCAGGAGTTGATTGCGGAAGAGAGCCTCGATGCGATCAGCATTCAATGCTGGCCGGAGCTGCCCAACATGATCGGTCAGTGGCCTTACCTGGCCGTGACGCGGCTCGGCAGCGAGGGCCGCGCGGTTTCGATTGAAGGCGATGTGGATGGCGCCATCGGCAGCCTGATGAATTGCCATCTGGGCACCGGGCCTGGTTTCCTGACCGACTGGCTGGAGCATGATCGCAACACCATCTTCTTCTGGCACCCAGGCATGGCTCCCATGGATATGTGCTACCCAGCGGGAAGCGAAGGCGGGCCGACACTGGCGAAACACTTCAATATCGCGAAGCCGCTGGTGGTCGACGCGCAGATCCGCTCCAATGAGGACGTGACCATTGCGCGCCTGTGGCGCTGCGATAATCGGTATCACATGACGGCGTTTGAAGGCAGAACGGTCGCTCCAAGGCGCAAGGTCACCGGCAACTTCGTGCTGGTCGAGCTTGCCGAAGCTGATGTGCAGAGCGGCGGCGACGTGCCGGCGCGCTTCGACCGGCTGGTTCACGCGGGCATGCCACATCACGTGATTCTGTCGTTCGGCAAGAACGCGGAATCATTGCGGAGGCTTGCCAGAATGCTCAGGGTGGATTGGTGGGCCTGAGATGCACCAGAGCAGGCCAGTGTTGATGACGGCGAGAGATGAGGCGAGCTGAGCGTCGATGGGAATGAGGCGAGCTGCATGAGCGAAGTTCAGGAAAAAGTGCACAAGGTATATCTCGACGGGCAGTGGATCGAGACCGGCGAAGAGATCCAGGTGAAAAATCCGGCGACCGGCGAAGTGTTTGCGAGCGTCGCCGCGGTCAATCGCGATCATGTGCGCGCAGCGTTTGCGACAGCACAGAAATTGTTTCCCGCGTGGCGCGGCACCACGGCCAAGGAGCGCGGCGCGTTTCTGCATCGCGTGGCCGACGAAGTGCACAAGCGCGCGGATGAGATTGCACAGACCATTACGCTGGAAAACGGCAAGCCGCTGGCGCAGAGCAAAGGCGAGCTGGCGATGACCGAAGATCACCTGCGCTGGTTTGCGGAAGAGGGACGCAGGGCTTACGGGCGGCTGATTCCGCACCAGGTGCACGGAAGGCGCAACATGGTGGTGAAGACTCCTATCGGCGTGGTCGGAGCCATTTCGCCATGGAATTTTCCGCTCGTGCTGGCGGTGCGCAAGGCCGCGCCAGCTCTGGCAGCCGGTTGCCCGGTGGTGCTGAAGCCGTCGTCGCAGACGCCGCTGTGCGCGATTGCGTTTGCGGAGTGCGCTGAGGCGGCAGGCCTTCCCGGCGGCGTTTTTCAACTGGTGATCGGCAAAGCGCGCATGATTGCCGAAGAATTTCTGACCAATCCCATTTGCCGCAAGATCACATTCACGGGATCGACAGAGGTGGGCCGTGAGCTGATTCGCGGCGCGGCAGAATCGGTCAAACCCCTCTCGCTCGAACTCGGTGGGCTGGCTCCGCTGCTGGTTTTCGACGATTGCAACCTGGACCAGGCCGTGGAGCAAACGTTGATCGCGAAATTCCGCAATACGGGCCAGTCGTGCATCGCGGCCAACCGCATTTACGTGCAGCGTTCCATTCACGAGGAATTCCTGAAGCGGTTTGTCGCCGGAGTGCAGAAGCTCAAGACGGGACCGGGTCTGGAGCCGGGCGTCGACATTGGACCGCTGATCAACCAGGAGGGGCTGGACGCGGCGCTGGCGCAGGTTGAGGATGCGGCCGGCCGCGGCGGCAAAGTGTTGTGCGGCGGTAAGCGGATGGCCGGATCGAAGGGATACTTCCTGGAGCCGACGGTGATTGACGGCGTGACGGAGGCGGCGTTGTGCATGCACGAGGAGACCTTCGCGCCGATGGCTCCTATCTCGACCTTTGAAACAGAGGACGATGCCATTGAGCTGGCGAACGCCAGCGACTTTGGGCTCTCCGCTTACGCCATGACGCGCGACATCGGGCGCATTTTCAGGTTGGCGGAGCGGATTGAGGCCGGGACCCTTGGCATCAACGACGGCGCACCAACCACGAGCCAAAGCCCGTTTGGAGGAACGAAGCAAAGCGGATGGGGTCGCGAACTCGGCAGCGAGGGGTTGGATGCCTTTCTGGAGACGAAGCATGTGTCCTTTGGAGGGATTTGAATTAGATCCAAATTCATTGAAGGAAGGAACGATGAAGGAGCAAAATCAATGATCCATTTTCTTGTTCATGACACAGCCGACACGGTGGGCGTGGCCGTAGTGGATGTTGCGGCCGGAACACAATGCGCGGGCCGCGATCTCTCAACCAACAAGCCGCTGAATGCGAAAGCGGCGCAAGACATTCCACTGGGACACAAGCTGGCTCTCAAGGATCTCTCAGTTGGAGACACGGTGATCAAATATGGCAACGACATCGGAAAAGTCGTTCAGCCGATCAAGGCCGGCCAGCATGTACATATTCACAACCTGAAGACGAAGAGGTGGGCCTAATGAAGGACCAGACGATCCATGCATATCGGCGTGAGAATGGGCGCGTCGGAATCCGCAACCACGTGATCATTCTGCCTGTGGATGATATATCCAATGCTGCCTGCGAGGGCGTGGCCAACAACATCAAGGGCACGCTGGGCCTTCCCCACGCGTATGGGCGCTTGCAGTTTGGCGAGGATCTCGATCTTCACTTCCGCACCATGATCGGCACCGGCGCCAACCCCAACGTAGCCGCGGCCGTCGTGATCGGCATCGAGCCGGGTTGGACGCAGCGGATTGTGGAAGGAATCGGCAAAACGGGCAAGCCAGTGGCGGGATTTTCCATCGAGGGCCAAGGCGACATCGCCACCATCGCGCAGGCGTCAAAGAAGGCGAAGGAGTTTGTGCAGTGGGCCACGGAGTTGCAGCGCAGCGAATGCAAGTTCAGCGAGCTTTATATCAGTGTCAAGTGCGGCGAATCCGACACCACGACCGGGCTTGCCAGCTGTCCGACGGTCGGCAACGTGATTGACAAGCATTGCGCCGCAGGCGGCGTCGCTTCGTTCGGCGAGACGACGGAACTGACCGGCGCCGAGCATATCGTGGCCGGCAAGGCCGCGAGCGAGGCCGTGCGCAAGCAGTTCCAAGCCATGTTTGACGATTACCAGAAGCTCGTATTCGGTGAAAAGACCAGCGATTTGTCCGAATCGCAGCCCACTAAAGGAAATATTGCCGGCGGTTTGACGACGATTGAGGAAAAGGCGCTGGGCAACGTGGAGAAACTGGGCAAGAAAACCAGGTTTGTCGGGTGCCTGAAGCCGGCAGAAGCGCCGACCGACAAAGGACTATGGTTCATGGACACGTCGAGCGCGGCGGCAGAGGCGGTCACTCTGTGGGCTGCTTCGGGCGCGGTGGTGCATCTGTTCCCCACTGGACAAGGCAACGTGATCGGAAATCCCATCGAGCCCGTCATCAAACTTTCGGGGAATCCAAAGACTGTGAAGCTGATGGCCGATCACATCGATCTTGACGTGTCGCCGATTCTGCAGGGCGAGATGACACTCGACGAGGCAGGCGACGCGTTGATCGACATGATCGTTCGCACGGCCAACGGGCGCTTGACCGCGGCGGAAGCGCTGGGGCATCGCGAGTTCGTGATGACCAAGCTCTACCGCAGCGCGTAACGCTCTGCGCATTTTCAAAATAAGCCGGCGCCCCCGGGATCCGCATTTTGAGCACCGGGGCGCCACGAAGTTATCAATTGCGGGAGTTCGATGAACCGATATCCGAAGGAGCAATTGCAAAGCCTGGTTGAGCAACTAGCGGTGAGCACGGGCGTGCCGGCGGAAGATGCGGCGCTCTTTGCCGAAGCGCTGGTCGACGCGGACTTGCATGGCGTGCCTACACACGGCGTTTCGCGGCTGAATATCTACTTGAAGCGCATCGAGGCGGGACTCATTGATTCCAAGGCCGAGCTGGCAATCGAACGGCGCGCGGGGAGCGTGCTGGTGCTTGACGCCGGAAACGGGCTGGGCCAGGTGCAGGCGCGCAAGGCTCTCGATATGCTCGTGCCCGCTGCCCGGCAAAACGGCGTGGCCGTTGCGACCATCTGCAACTCGCAGCACTTCGGCGCGCTGAGTTGGTACTGCAACTACGCCGCCGGTCAACAGATGATTTTGTTGGCGATGACGAACTGCGAACCTGCCATGTCGCCCCAAGGCGGATACGAGGCCTTCTTCGGCACCAACCCCATCGCCGCGTCATTTCCCACTGGCAGGGGATTTCCCGTGAAGATCGATCTCTCTACTTCCCTTGTCGCGCGTGGAAACATCATCGCGGCGCAAAAGAAAAATCAGCCGATTCCCGAAGGATGGGCGCTCGATCCGGAGGGAAATCCTACCACGGATGCGACGCAGGCGCTGCTTGGCACGGTGCTGACCATGGCCGGGCACAAGGGCTACGCTCTGGCCATGATGGTGGAACTTTTCAGCGGCGTGCTGTCAGGCTCGGCCGTCGGGCCCGACGTGGGATCCATGTACAAGAATCTCGACCGCAAACAGGATGTGGGCCATTTTTTCTGCCTCTTTGACGTGAAAGCGTTTCTCGATTACGGCGATTATCTCCGCCGCATCGACGAAACCATCGACCGCATCAAGGCTTCAAAGAGGCGTCCCGGCGTCGAAGAGATTCTGGTGCCTGGCGAACGCTCTGCGCGCAAGGCCGCCACCAATCTCGCTCAGGGCATTCCCGTCTCGCCTGAAACGGTTGCAGAACTGGAACAGTGGTGCTCGCGCCTCAACGTCGCATTCAATTGTCGTGAGGTGGTCTGCCAGTCATGATCGATATCCTCATCTCCGAAAATGTACAAGGCGCCGCAGTCGACGCGCTCCGCTCCCGATTCAAGGTCGTCGTTGAACCAGACCTGTGGAAGAACCCTGCCCTGCTGGCTGAGAAGGTAAAGAACTGCCGCGCTCTGATTGTGCGCAACCAGACGCCCGTCAACGCTGTGCTGATCGATGCCGCGCCGGAGTTGCTGGTGATTGGCAGAGCAGGCGTGGGACTCGACAATGTCGACTACAAGCGTGCCGAACAGGCGGGAATCGTGGTCTCGTTTACGCCCGACCAGAACGCGATCAGCGTGGCCGAGATTGCCATTGGAATGATGATCTCGCTGGCGCGTTTCATTCCCATTGCCGATGCCGACACCAGGAAGGGGAACTGGAACCGGCAGCGATATGTGGGCACGGAGCTTTACGGCAAGACGCTGGGCATTGTCGGCGCGGGAAAGATCGGGTATCTGACGGCGCGCCGCGCGATGGCATTTGGGATGAAGGTGCTGGCTTACGATCCCTTCCTGAGCCAGGACAATATTCTCCTGAGCGAAGTTCAAGCGGAGCTGGTGGAACTGGACGACCTGCTGACGCGCGCTGATGTGGTGTCGTGCCATCTTCCCTCTACGCCGCAGACTGCGGGCTTGTTGAACCGCGAACGATTCATGAAGATGAAGCCGGGCGCTTTTTTCATCAATACGTCGCGTGGCAAAGTGGTTGTGGAGGAAGGCCTGCTGGAGGCTCTGAAAGCCGGCGTCGTTGGCGGAGCAGCGCTCGACGTCCGCAGCAAGGAGCCACCGCAAATCGGCGAGCTGGAGGCGTTGCCGAACGTAATACTGACACCTCATATTGCGGCTTTCACACGCGAGGCGCAGGACCGCGTCACCACAGCCGTCTGCAACGACGTCGCTCGCGTCCTCGAGGGGAAGCCAGCGATCAGCGCCGTGAGCCGCACGACTCCGATGCCTCGCGTCACGTCCTGACTTGAATCGGTTTCTTACCTTCAGGCTTGGGCACAAAAATATCCTGCCAGGCGAGGCCGCATTCTCTGACCATTTGAATCGGGTACTCAAGGCGGCCTAGCTCGGCTTCAGCGTTGTTTGTGCCGAAGGAAAACTTGCAGCCTGCGGCCTTCGCCATCTTGATAAAGGCGGGACTCGGAATTCGGCGGCGGTTGTTGATTTCGATCGCGACATCGTGCTTCAAGGCTGCGTCGATCACGCGCTGCATGCGCTCTGGCGTCCACAACGCATCATAAGCAGCAGCAATCTGGTCGGGCAGGTACGTGGCATTGGCATAGATGTCGATGTGCTCGCGCATCACACTCTCAATGCGCTTGACGTACATCTCCATGAACGCCTGGCTGTCGATGATGACGCCGATCTCCTCGGGAATCCAGATCCTCATGCGCTTCCCGTTGTCATCAGTGAAGGTCATCGCGTCAGTAAAGAGATAATCAAAGCGGGCCACCGATTCAGGCGATACCACGGTTGGCCATTCACGCCCCTCGCCCTGCATGGCGACGAAGCAGGGCTGCCCCTTCATGCTCTCCAGATAATCATGCACGGTTGCATCGTCGTGCACCGGGAGGCCTATGCCGCAATTGATCGCGACGCCGTAGCCGATACCCACCCGGCGTGAGTTCTCGACGGCCTGTTCGATGGTCAGTCCGCCCTTCAAGTGCACGTGATAGTCCACCACGGGATAGTTTTCGGCGCCAAGGCGAATGATTTCGCGGTAGACGTCGTCTACTTCCGGTTGTTCGTGCGAAAGCTGCGGAATGTCGTCGGGCAATGGACGCAAGCGGATGTTCCGGAAATACGTGGTGTCGTGCGAACCGAGCGCGCGGAGGGCGAACGTACCATGACCGATGACGCAGCGGAAATCGCTGCCGGCCTGGAACGGCTGGGCAGGCTCGACGTAATCCACAACGAGCATATCGTTCAGGCGCACCTGGACCTGCTTTTGACGAACCAGAACGTTGATCCTGAACCACTGGCTGTCCGGGACAAGCTGCTTATAGACGTAGCGCACGCCGTCCAGCGAACCGGTCTTCGTCCGCTCGATGCCATTCGCGCCCTGATAGCCATTCGCGAGCAACACCTGAAATCCCGGGAAAGGCGCACTCGCAGCCATCGCAGTATGAAAGCAGATGGCAGACCGTGCGCCGGGCCGCATCAAGCCTTCTGCATTGAACTCAAAGTTTCTAAAATCCGCACCATGCGCGGGACTGGCATAGTAGAGGAATCCACGATCCTCTCGAATTGCAATTTGCGCGTCTGCGGCCGTGAACGCATCGCGATTTCCGATTGCTTTCCATCCGCGCAGCGACGTTCCATCGAATAGGGAAATCCAGCCGGCGGGATCATCGGCGAATGCATGAACGGCCGCGGGCGCGGCAAGCAGCCAGCGGAAAAGATCGCGGCGAGTGAGCACTGACATGCGGTCCTTTCGCGCCAGGATCAGGCTGCAGCCGTGGCGGGCTGGTCGAGCTGGCGATATTTGCGGCCGACGCCGAACAGTGCAACCGTGCCGGCCAGAGGCATGAATCCAACCAGCAGAAAGACCGGCGTGTAGGAGAACCTGCCCACAAGCCAGCCGGTTATCAAAGGAAACAACATCCCGCTCAATCCGCCGGCGATTCCCATCAGGCCCGTGGCGCGGCCCACCTGTTCGTCGGGAAAAAGATCGGTGACGGCGGCAAACATATGCGCCGATAAGAAATTGTCGGCAGTAATTGCAATCGAGATCACAATGATCGGGGCGGTGATCCCTTTCATATAAGGCACCGCCAGTGCCGACACGCAGACCAGCGCGCTTCCGTACATCAGCAAGCGCCGCGTATTGCGCACCGATACGCGGCGGCGCAGCAGCACGCCCGCGGCCCATCCTCCGGCGATTCCACCCACGTCGCCCATCAGGTAGGGAATCCAACCCAGAAATCCGAACTCCTTCAGGGACCAGTGCCGCGCGTCGTTGAAATAGAGTGGCATCCAGTACCAGTAGAACTGCATGACGGGACCGATGAAGAAGCGGCACAGCATCACAGCCCACGACGAGGATTCGCTCAGCATCTGACCCAGGTCAATCCTGGGCGTCGCCGCAACGGCGGTTATATTTGGTTCGCGGCGGAAGACCAGCCACCACAGCGGGACCCAAAGGAATCCGGCCAGCGCCGGCACCAGGAACCCGCTGCTCGAGCCATAGCGCTGCATCAGAAAGAACATCGTCGGAGGCGCGAGAGTGGCGCCGATCACGCTGCCGCCGTTGAAGATGCCGATCGCCAGCGTTCGATCCTTCTTTTCAAAAAGCCGGTTGACGGTTTTCACTCCGCCCGAATACGCGCCGCATTCTCCGGTTCCCTTCCAGAACTGCGAGATGCCAAGCTGGACGCTGATCCACCAGTGAGAGATGGCAAGCTGCAAGCCAACCGCAGCAAGAGCAAGGGATGCCGTGGCCGCTGACCACCAGCCTATTGCAATAGACAAGCCTTTCCGCGCCCCGAGCCTGTCCATCAATAGGCCCACAGGGAATTCGCCGGTCATCATCCCCAAGCCGAGCGCGGATACGATGAACCCATAGGCCGCGGGGGAGAGATCGAGCCTCTTCCGCAGGTCGAATGCCATCACGATGGGCAGCGCCTGCCGGGCGATGAACATGATGACAGTGAGAAGGAAGAGCAAGCAGAGGATCAGCCACGGATTCCGCTTTGCCGAGTGATGCTCAGACGCGTGGTTCTCAGCTTGGCCGATCTCATCCGCTTGAAGCACGCCGACCCCCTGCATCAGCTTTGGCCGAGCTGCCGCTTGGCGAATTCCAAGTGTACATTGTTCAGCTCACCGTGCCGCACTGCCGCCGCCGGGTCTCAGTGTAATCAGGCCTGCATGCTCCGGGCATCCCGCCACGGGTGGGCGAACTCAAGTACCTTGTTAATGTTCTTCACATTCGCGAGACCGGTTGTGTTCAGCCATTTGACCAGCGCGTCGGCACCGTGCTTGGCGTAAATCGGCACTCCATCCTGCCACGTTGCCCTGCCGGCAAGAACTCCGTGAAACTGCGTGCCGCTTTCGACCGCCAGTTCTAGCGTTTCCAGGAAGACCTGGCTGCTGACGCCGGCCGACAGATAGATGATGGGCTTATCGGTCAGCGCCGCCTCAGCACGGATCAACTCCATCGCCTCGGCGCGGTTGTGAAGCTTGTGACCCTTGAATGCCCGCGTGCCTTCTACGTGCGCCATCTGGATGGGGACCTCGATTTTCAGCACGTCGGCCCCGTACCGGACCTTGGTGAACTCCTCCATCGACTTCAGTACGATTTCCGGCTTTTTGCGTGCGTACTCCAAGCTGTCTTCGCCATCACCGTGTACGTCGTATCCAAGGAACTCCAGGAAAAACGGAATGTCGACGGACTTGCACTCCGCGCCGATGCGCTCCAGCCATGCCTTCTTGCGATCGTTCACCCATTCCTTTTCAAACGGTGTGTAGTAGATGAGAATTTTTACCGCGTTCGCTCCGGCTTCCTTCAGCCGCAGCGCCGACCAACCTTCCGTCAGCGACGGCAACCTCTCCGGTTTGTCGGGGCTGTAGCCGGCATGTTCATAGGCGATCAGCAGGCCCTTTCCGTTAATACTCTTGGTCGCCTCCATTCCGTATTCGAGATCGAGCAGAATCGACGACGCCTCCGTGGTGAGCGTCTGGGCAACCAACTTCTTGAACTCCCTCATCATTGCCGCCGGCGGCTCGCTCACTCCAAGTTCGCGCGCCAGCATATTCTTCAGCAGTCCGCGCTGATCCATGGCCAGTGCAGCAATGACGCCCTTGTGATCAGAAACCGCGTCCAGGCCGGCTCGTTTTCCAGGCGTTAAATGGGTCGGCATTTTCCTCCGAATTGTCGCTCTGGGACGGTCCTCAGACACATCCAAGGCCTCGACCGGAGCAACGATGGCGGGTCGCTAGAACTATACCGAAGCGTTTTCGGGCATGTCAATCGATTATGAATGATAATAAAAGATTCTCCGGACAAACTGTTCTTCCCCCTTGCTGCATCAAGGGAAAATGTTGGCCATTATCCGCTCCTGGGCAACCGATTCACCCGAGGGATCGCCTGATCCGAAGGCCAGCCCATGCATCATTTGGATTGGCGCAGTGCACTGCCAGCCCGCATTTCAGTACAATTAGCCTATTTGTTATCAATATGTTAAGGTTAAACCCAAGGTCCTCATTGAGCTCCCGCCTCTCAGCCTCGCCGACACCCAATAAAAATCGATTGAAATTGATTGACAGCCCTTCTTTCCTCTGCCTATAATTCGCCCCGACTCAGAGACCGCTCTTACTTGCCCAGTATCCCAATCGCAGAGTTCCCTGTAGTCGAAAGCGGCTGCAAGGCATTTCTTTTGTGGCTGTCGTTCGATTGACAGCACCGAGTTTCTCGGCTTTGCGGCCCTTTTCGCCATTGTATGAAGCACCCTGAGCAGAAAAACCGACTGAACTTGACACGCCCGCCCGTGGATTCTAGAGTGTCGTTACCCCATGCCGCGTTTTGGTGGTCAACCACCGAATGGGGAGTCAGTTCAAATTCAGAATCCGATGAGCACAAGACTCACCACCGCGATGTGTACGCACTGCAGTTGCAGCGGCGCAAAGCGGGCGTGTTCCCTGGACTGAATTCAGCAACAGTTTCTGGATCCCGGCAACCCACCCGCCATGCGGCGCGGTGGGTTTTTCAGTTTTGTCAGAACGAGGCGTTTCTTGCACGGCCGTGAAAAGGCCGCTGCGGCTTGACCGCCGAGACGCGAAGCGATGCTCGACCCGAAGCAAAGGAAAATGATGGCGCAACCAACACCGAAGCAACGAGAAAGGCGCAGGCAGGTCCTGAAGGCGTTGGGTACGATTGCGGCTGGCTCGCTGGCCCCGCTCGGATCGGCGCGTATCTTGGCCGAGGGCGGTGACGCGCCTGCCGGAATCCGGTTCGGCGTGCAGCTCAATGCATTCCCCATCAATCCCGTTCGATTCGAAAGCTTCCTCGATACGTTGGCGGCAATCAAGCAGATCGGCTATCAGGGTTTCGAGTCGAGCTTCCGCAATGTGAGCGCACAGTTTGATAATCCCGGGCCGGCACGGCAGTGGATTGGGCAGACGGGCCTCACCTTTTTCGGTATCCATATCTTCTTCGCTGATCCGCTGTACGACAAGGCAACGCGCATCGCTGCGCCGTCAGTCTATGAACCGGTGGCGCGTGGCGGAGCCGCCTTAGGGGCACAACATCTGATCCTCAGCGGCGCGCCCGCGGCCGATGCCGATGAACTCAAGCGCAAGATCGAAGGCCTGAATGCCGCCGGCCGGTTTGCGCAAAGTGTTGGCATCACCGCTGCCTATCACAATCACTGGTGGGAGTTCGAATCGAAGGTTGGGGAGATTGAAGCTCTGTACACCCAGACCGATCCCTCGCTTGTGCACTTCGTACTCGATGCCGGCCACGCCTACCACGGCGGCGCCAACGTGCCTCAGTTCATCCGGAAGCATTCCGGCCGCATCATCGGCTTTCACCTCCGCGACTTCAAGAGCGACCAGTATGTCGGACTTGGCACCGGCGATTTCCCACTGCGCCAGGTGGCGCAAACCATCATGGAGATGGGATGGAAGGGATGGGTGGAAAACGAAGAAGAGCGCGCCGACCACTCGCAGTCCGGACTTAAAGTGATTGCGCCGGCTTTCAAGGCGATGAAGGAGGCATTTCAATCGTGAACCGCCGCGAATTTATTTACGCAGGAGCGGCAACGGCTTTCGCCGCACGCAACATGGATGCGCGGGCGTACTCCGGCATCCCTGGTGCGAACGATCGCGTGGGCCTCGGCGTGATTGGCACCGGCCGACGCGCAACTCAGGTTTGCGGCGGATTTGTGCAGGATTCGCGGGTGCAGATCCGCGCGCTCGCCGAAATCTACTCGAAGCAAGTGGCTGATTTTCAAAGCCGGTTCAAAGATCACGTGGCACAGGCCGAGGTTTCAGTCGAGTACCAGAAGATGCTGAACCGCAAGGATGTGGACTCAGTTCTCATCGCCACTCCCGACCACCTGCATGTCGAGATCGCCAAGGACACGCTGGGTGCCAACAAGCACACCTATCTCGAAAAACCCACGGTGCACCGCTGGAGCGAGCACAAGACTCTGAGGGACGCGGCCGCAAGCAGCAAAGGGCTTCTTCAGTGCGGAACGCAGCAGCGCAGCGGCGCGCACTACATGCAGGCCAAACAGGAGTACTTCGACGGCGGTAAGCTTGGCCACGTGCTGTTTGCGCGCGCGGTTTGGCACAACTTTCCCTGGCAGCGCCGTGTGATTCCGAATGTGCCCCAGCCGCCCGATTTGCGCTGGGATCTGTTCCTCGGGCCGGCGCCCAAGGTTTCCTTTGAGATGTCCCGATACAGCTCCTGGCGCTCGTATCACGATTACGGTAATGGCTTGCTGGCCGACATTCTCACGCACTGGGCCGACGTGGCACAGTGGATGCTCGACGACGCGAAGCCGATCTCAGCGGCCGCGTTAGGCGGCGACTTTCAACTGCGCGGCGACCTCACCAACCCCGACACGGTGAGCGCCATTGTTCGCTATAAGAATTGGAACTTGAACTTCGAGTCCACGGTGCTCTCGGTCAACAACCCGCGTCCTTCGGTTTACTTCGAAGGCACGGAGGGGACTCTCGATCTTTCGCGCGAGGGCTACCTTTTCACGCCCAACGCCGGCCAGCCGGTGGAAGTGAAAGCGACACAGAACCTAGAGCGCGCCCACACCGGCAATTTCGTCGATGCAATCGTAAAGGGCGACAAAATCAACGCGCCATTGGATGCGGGAATTTCGGCAAGCGTGCCCGTGATGATGGCGCTCGATTCCTACTGGTCGCAGAGGATTTGTACTGAACTTGCTTAGAGGCGCTGCACGCTTCCCCGGCATGCGGCAACTGCATTGAGGAACCAACCACGGGATTCGGCGTTTCAAAGCCTGCTTCCCTCATGAAAGGACAGGATGAAGAACACACTGCGCAAACTACTCTTCGCCAGCTTCGCAACCGTCATCGCGTTGGGCGCCGCATCCCGTGTCTCGGCGCAATCTACCGGCAGCATTCGCGGCACGGTCACCGATCCAAGCGGGGCGGCCATCGCAAAGGCCTCTGTCACGGCAACCCAGACCGACACCGGCGTAAGCCGCGAGGAATCGACCAATGACAGCGGTCTATTTGTATTCCCCGACCTGCCCATCGGTAACTACTCGCTGAAGATCGTCGCCGCGGGTTTCGAGACGCAAAACCGTCCCGGCCTGACGCTGATTACAGGCCAGATCATCGACCTGCCAATCACGATGGCGGTGGGCGCACAAACGCAGCAGATTACCGTCACTTCGGAGACACAGCAGATTCAAACCGGCGATTCGGCCGTGGAGCAGTCAGTGACCCAGGAACAGATGCGCGACCTGCCTCTGAATGGCCGCAATCCGCTGCAACTGACTACGCTGACGGCCGGCGCTGTGATCACCACCGTCGGCACGGAAAATACCCAGCAGGATAATCCTGGCCTTTCGGTGAATGGCCTGCGCGCGACGCAAAACACCTACACACTGGACGGCACCGTTTACAACAACCGCTTCTTCGACTCGGTGCCGACCATGCCGAATCCCGACGCCTTACAGGAATTCACCATCCAGTCGTCGGATTACAGCGCCGATCACGCCGGCGCGGGCGCATTGGTGCAGCTCTCCACGCGGTCTGGAACCAGCGAACTGCACGGATCGGCGTGGGAGTACTTCCGCAACACGGTGCTGGACTCGAACAATTATTTTCCGGCCAAAAACGCGGCCGGCCAGGTTGTGAAGCCGCCATTCAAGCTGAACCAGTTCGGCGGCACGGTGGGCGGACCGATCTTCCATAGCAAGAAGGCATTCTTCTTCTTCTCGTCAGAAGATTTGCAGCAACGGTCGGCGCCCTCAACCATCACCACGGAATACCCAACGACAGCAGAGCTGGCCGGCAATTTTTCGGCTTTCAAGGCGCTGGGCACTGCACTGTATAACCCGGCCACTGGCTGCGGCTTCGGCCAGGTGGCAACCGCCAACGGCAGCGGCGGCTACACCTGCAGCGGCACCATCACCGATGACGTTTCTGCGGCAGACGCAGCCCCCGGGGCTGCCATCGCCATTGATCCGCTTTCGGCAGCCGTGAACAAGCAGTACCTGGCATCGGAGGAGGCGGTATCGAACCTGCCGGCCAACCTGGCCGCTAACGGAACCTACGGCAAATTCACTACTAATACGAACAACAATATCGACAGCACGCAATACCTGGCTCGACTGGACTACTCGCTGGGCTCAAGGGACCACGTCAGCGGGAAGTATTTTTACAACCAGGACAACTTCCAGCGGCCTTTCACCGCTCCGCTGGGCTTTTTTGCGGCGAATCTCTTCCGCAACCAGTCGGTGACGCTGAGCGACGCGCACGTCTTCTCGAGCACACTCACAGGCGCCGTGTATTTCGGCTTCTACCGCGGCGCGCGTACGCAGATCCCCGAAGCTCCGGGACTGAAAACGCTGCAGTCTCTCGGGCAGATCGCTCCTTTTGGCAGTCCGAATGAAAACCTGGTTCCCTTTCCCGGCGTGCGTGCACAAATCTCCGGGTATGTCGAAGCCTTCTCCGGCGGCGCGCTTACGCAAGATGCAACCACGTTTGATTTCCATGCTCAGGCAGTCAAGCTACTGCACACGCATACGCTGGCCATGGGCTTCGACTTTGAGCGCGACCGAATCGACATGGACGATTACTCCTACACGCCCGGCGACAGCACCTCGCCCGGGTTCAATGGCGCGCGCACGCAACTCCCCGCGGGTCAGACGCTGCCGTCCGGATTCAGCGGTAACGGTGGGAACGCCATCGCCGATTTCTACACCGGCTACGAACTCGACTACTACATGGACAACGGACGCAAGGCGTATCTACGCGAGGTTCGTCCCTCCCTGTACGTCCAGGATGACTGGAAGACAACACCCAGGTTGACGCTGAATCTCGGCTTGCGCTGGGATCCATGGGTACCTCCCATCGACGCCAACGGCACGCTGGTGGGATTCAACCTGAATAATCCCGGCTTCCAGTCGACGATAGCCCCCGGAGCGCCGGCGGGAGTGATGTTCGTTGGCGATCCCGGGCTCCAGAATTCGGTGTTCCAAAAGAATTACAAAGATATCGCTCCACGCCTCGGCTTTGCCTACAATGTCTTCGGCAACAGCAAGACCGTGGTGCGCGGCGCCTACGGCATCTTCTACGGATTCCCGGAGGGCCTGCTCTATCAACGCACCGACGCTATGCAGCCCGTGGATCTCTACCTCGAGCTGTCTGGCGCCTCCTTCAATGTGCCGTGGGATCAACCCTTCCTCGGCTACCCGGGCGGCGATCCCTTCCCGCGCAGTCACGTCAGCTCATCGCAGTTCAAGACCTACACGTTCCTCAAGCCGCTCGCCGGCGGCGTCCTGAATCCGTTCTCCCACGTGGAGTACACGCAGGCGTACAACTTCACCATCGAGCAGGACCTAGGCAAAGGGTTCGCTGCCAACGTGGGCTACGTGGGCAACCACGCCGAGCACGTGATGGCGTCGCGGCAATTCAATCCATTTGTGTTCACCCCGCCACCTGCGCCGGCTTTCGAGACGACCCGCACCTATGCAGGCCTTGGCAACGTGGAACTGGCCGATGCATACGATTGGGAGAAGACCAATGCACTGGAAATGAACGTCACCCGGCGTTCGCGCAGCCTGGCGTTGCTGGCCAACGTGGTATGGATGAAGACGATCGACATCGGCTCATCGGGAACCGAAGGACAGAACGGACCGTCGAATCCGTACAACTTCGATTTCTACAAAGGCGTTGCCGATTTCGATCAGGCAATCCGCGTAACCGGGTCGATCAACTATCCGTTCCCCAAATTCAATGTCAACAGCTTTGCCGGCGCGATCGTCAATGGCTGGCAGGCGAACGCCATCGTTACTTCGCAGAGCGGGTTGCCCTTCTCGATCACAAGCAACTCAAGCGATAACTCAAAATCGGGCATTAACAGCGACCTGGGAGTGTATGTGCCGGGTGTCAGCCCCAAGCGGCCGGCAGGCGCACCGAAGACCGAGTGGTTCAATCCCGCGGCCTTCCAGCCAAACCCGCTGCCATCGGCTGCGAATGGCTACGCGCAGAGCTTCGGCAACGTGCCGCGCAACTCGCTGCGCGGGCCTTCCTTTGACGACACGGATATTTCGCTCTTCAAGGATATTGCTTCGGAAAAACGCATCCACGGCCAGTTCCAGGCAGAAGCCTTCAACGCCTGGAACCACACCGATCTTGCCAACCCAAATGGGGCGGCGGGTTCGGGGCCATTCGGAACGATCACCGGAACCAGCACCAGCACGGGAACTGTCAATGCAGCTTCGACCGCAGGGGCAGCGCGCGTGTTCCAGTTTGTGATGAAGATCATCTTCTAGGCCCGTGAGCGCATGAAGAAGAACCTCCCGTGCCCCATCCTTTCGCCCCAAAAACGGGCGAAAGGATGGGGCAGCACAAAGTCGAAAGGCACGAATTCATGAGGTAACAGCACCAGGACCGATTCATGTTTGCCCCCTCTTGCTCCAAGCCCGCCCGCCGCGGGCAACGCGGTGGAAAATCTTAGAGGCACGGGGCATTTTAAGGGCCAATTCGGAATCGAGGATAATAGATAATTATTCTCTGAGATGCGGCACCTGAGGCGTTTGCTGAATGGTTGTAACCTCGGCCTGCACGATGGAGGACGCACTCGTTATGCCAGTTCAAAACCCAGTTGGCCGGCACCAAGTTCGCGAGGAGATCCAGCGCCGCATTTTGTCCGGCGAGAGCCAGCCGGGAGAACGGCTGACACAGCAAAGCCTGGCCAAAGAGCTGGGCGTTGCCCAGGGCACGGTCAGGGAATCGCTGCTTGAACTGCAATGGCTCGGGCTGGTCGAGTCCATTGACCGGCTGGGTGTTTTTGTGGGCAAGCTCGACTCTTCCCGGCTCATCGAGGCATACCAGGTGCGCGAATTTCTTGAGGGCCTTGCGGCGCGTCTGGCCTGTGAATACACCTCGCGGGCGGACGTGGCCACGCTGCACAAAATGGCGGACCACATCTGGGAGCTCTCCCAGGAAAAAAATGAAGAGGAGATGGGGGCGGCCGACCGTGCGTTTCACCTCAAGATCATGAATCTTTCGCGCAACAAGGTTCTGCTGCGCCTGGCGGAGGGGTACCGCGTACTGAGCATGGCGGTCAGAGCTTCGCGGGAGCCTCGCACCGTGTACGAAGAGCATTTGCAGATCGTCGAAGCCATCGGTAAAAACCTCCCCGACGACGCGGAAAAGCTGATGCGCCGCCACGTGGCGGAAGCGCGAAAGATGATCGAGCTGCAGGCGGCCAAAAACGAATTCACTCCCAAGTGGGTTAAAGACTCAAAGGATTAGCTGGCCTTATCAAGGGGCAGCGTCGAACGCATGCCGGATTCCCCGTTTCACATCATGACCAAGCCCATCGGGCCTTTGTGCAATCTCGATTGCGCATACTGCTTTTATCTGGAAAAGGAGAATCTCTATCCGGACACGAAACAATGGCAGATGCCGCTCGATGTGCTCGAGTGCTATATCCGCGAATACATTGCCGCGCAGCCGGGGCACGAGGTGCACTTCGCATGGCAGGGAGGTGAGCCGACGCTCCTTCCAGTTGAGTTCTTCGGCACGGTTATGGAATTACAACAACGGCACGCGAACGGAAAAACGATTCACAACGCGCTGCAGACCAACGGCACGTTGATCGACGACGCATGGGGCGAGTTTCTTGCACGGCACAACTTTTTAGTCGGCGTCTCCATTGACGGGCCGCGGGAACTGCACGACTGCTACCGCGTCGACAAGGGAAGCGCGCCCACTTTCGATCGCGTGATGCGGGGCATCGCCAAGCTCAAAGAACATAACGTCGAGTTCAACACCCTGACCGTGGTTCACCGGCGCAACTCTGCGCATCCGCTTGAGGTCTACCGGTTTCTCAAGGAGATCGGAAGCGGCTTCATGCAGTTCATACCTGTCGTCGAGCGTAAGGCCGCGGCGCCGGGGCCCGATGGACTGGTACTGATCCAGCCGTCGACGCGGCGGGCGGCGCAAGTGACAGATTGGTCGGTCGAACCCGAGGCATACGGACGGTTTCTTGCCGGAGTCTTCGACGACTGGGTCAGGCAGGATGTGGGCCGCATCTTTGTCCAGATCTTCGACGTGGCGCTGGAGAGCTGGCTGGGCATGCAGGCGAGTTTGTGCGTCTTCCGCGAGACCTGCGGGTCGGCTCTCGCAATGGAGCACACAGGCGACCTTTTTTCCTGCGACCACTTCGTCTATGCAGAGAACAGACTCGGCAATATCATGGAGAGCGGGCTCGCCGAACTCGTGACATCGCCGCAGCAAAGAGCCTTCGGAGAAGCCAAGAGGGATTCGTTGCCGCGCATGTGTCGCGAGTGCGAGGTCCGCTTTGCCTGCAATGGCGAGTGCCCGAAGCACCGCTTTCTGACCACGCCCGACGGTGAGCCCGGCCTCAACTACCTCTGCGCTGGATATAAGCACTTCTTTCATCACATCGATCCCTGCATGCGCTTCATGGCCGGCGAACTGAGGGCGGGACGCCCACCGGCAGGCATCATGCGGTACGTCGGCGGCGCCAGGCAGCCTGCCACTAAAGCCAGGTGACTAAAACAAATCCTGCTGCGTGAGAGGTTCCTGACTCGGCGCCAAGAGTTCTGGGTCGTCGTTGCGCGCGTTGCCTACGCGGTCGCTGACGGACCACGCCTTCATCCGTTCAGCTGGGTAGGGGCGCAGCAGATCCAGAGGCAGCCGCGCGGGATCGCCCGGTTCGAGCCAACGGTTGTAGTCCTTGGGCGCGAGAATCACCGGCATGCGATTGTGGACCGGCTCCATCAGCTCGTTGGGATCGGTGGTGAGAATAGTGAAGGTTTCAAGCCGCGTTGCGCTGTCAGGCTCTTTCGGCCGCCAGCTCTCCCATAGTCCGGCAAAGGCGTAAGGCTCGCCAGACGCGAGCGCAAAAGCAAAGGGATGCCTGGTTTTCGCATCCACTTTCTGCCATTCGTAGAATGCGTCGGCGGGCACCAGGCAGCGCCGGCGTTTGAGGGCTTCGCGGTAGGCGGGCTTTGAGGGCGCCTCCTCGGCGCGGGCATTGATGGTGGAGTAGCCGATTTTGGCGTCTTTCGCCCAGTAAGGCACCAAACCCCAGCGCAAGAGGGCCATTTCGCGCCGGCCTGAGTCGCGGCCCACGCGCACCACGGGCTGGGTGCTCTGGGGCGCGATGTTATAGCTGGGCGCAAACCAGGGCATATCTTCAAGCTGGAGGTCAAACCATTCTGCCAGAATGTCTTGCGTCGATTTTCGGGCAAATCGGCCGCACACAGCATTCCCAGAATACCAACCGAAGATCAGGATTCACAGAGAAACCTTTGACAAAAGCGCGAGTTAGAGCGAAGCTTAAAGCGAATAAAGAGCGAAAGTACGAGTTTTCCACCATGCCCTCCGCTGCCGCACTCCGCCTCGAAATCGAGCGTTCTTTGGCACACCGCTTTCCTGCGGCCCTCACGCCCATGCCGCGCACAATCAGGGAGGTTGCTGCGACCGGAATTGCAGGTGTGGACAACATACTGGAGGGCGGCCTGCCGGTGGGAGCGATCAGCGAGCTGACAGGAGCCGAGTCGTCCGGGCGCACCAGCCTGGCGATGGCCTTTCTGGCTCGGCGCACAGCCGAGGGACGGGCTTGCGCTTGGGTGGATGTCAACGATGCCTTTGATCCCGAGTCGGCTGCGGCCAACGGCGTTGCCCTGCGGCAACTTTTGTGGGTGCGATGCCGCGACGCGAACATGCTGAAGAAGGCCCGCACCAGGGCGCAGCCGTGGACGAGGCTGGACCAAGCCCTGCGCGCCACAGATCTGCTGCTGCAGGCCGGCGGATTCGCGGCCATCGTTCTCGACCTGGGCGCAACGGCGCGTGAGCACGGCAATCGCATTCCGGCGGCCACATGGTTTCGCTTTCGCCAGGCTGCGGACCACGCCCGCAGCAGCCTGGTAGTTCTGGGCAAGACGACTTATGCGGAGTCAAGTGCGGCCCTGGTGCTGGAGTGCAGCCGCGGGCAGCCTCAGACTGCAGGCGGCACTGTGCTCAGAGGCTTCGGCTACACAGTCGAGCGCAGGCGGGAACGGTGGGCGCCGACCGCCAATATCCCATGGAAACCTCCTGTATCAACATGGCAGGCGCATGCACCCTGGGAAGCGGAGAAGCGCGCATGAGCAGCGAACTGTATGCCTGCGTTCACGCCGCGGAGTTTCCTGTGCAGGCATTGCTGCGCTTGCGCCGCGATCTTGCGACCGAGCCGGTGGCCGTGCTGGAAGGCCGCGCGCCGCAGGAAACAGTGTGCGCGCTGAACCGCGGGGCGCGCCTGCGCGGAGCCGCCCCAGGCATGACGCGGCTCGAGGCCGAGGGCGTTGCGGGATTGAAGCTACTGGCGCGATCGGCAGAGGGCGAAGCCGGGGCCCGGTCGGTGTTTCTGGAGTGCGCGGCCCAGTTTTCTCCTCGCATTGAAGAAGCGAGCTACGAAACGTCGTGCGCATTCGTACTCGATATTGCCGGAACGGAGCGTCTTTTTGGTCCGCCTGAACGATTGGCAAAGCGGCTGCGCTCGGCGCTGGCTGCGGCGGGCCTACGCGCATCCATTGCCGTGAGCGCGAACTACCATGCGGCAAGGATGAAGGCTGCCGCGCAACGCGGTATAGCCGTTATCCCCGAAGGCGATGAGGCAAGTGCGCTTGCCGATCTGCCTATTGCCGCGCTGGACCTGGATGAAGAGCACACGAAAACCTTCGCATCGTGGGGAATCGGCACACTGGGCGAACTGGCTGCGGCGCCCGAGGCCGAGCTGGTAGCCCGGCTTGGTGACCGTGCGCGCACGTGGAGTGAGCTGGCGCGCGGCGCGGCTGGGCACATCTTTAAACCCATTGAACCTGCGCTCTCTCTCGAGGAGGTTTGCGAGTTCGAAGCCGCGGTGGAGAAGGCTGACGCTCTTCTGTTTATCGCTGCGCGCATGATCGACTGCCTAATTGCGCGCGCCGGAGTGCGGGCGCTGGCGTTGGCCTCGCTTACGGTGTGCATGAAACATGAAGACGGCGGAGGTCACGAGCGCACCATCCGCCCTGCGTTGCCCTCGAGCGATCGCAAATTCCTGCTCAAGCTGCTGCAGCTGGAGATTGCCGCGCACCCGCCACCGGCTGCGGTGGTCGCGCTTATGCTGGCCGCGGAAGCAGGGCAATCTCGCGAAGTGCAGCTGGGCCTGTTTGCGCCGCAGACGCCGGAACCCTCGCGGCTCGACGTTACATTGGCGCGGCTGAAAGCGATTGTCGGCGAGGATCGCGTTGGCTCGCCGGCGCTTGAAGACACGCATCGTGCGGAGAGCTTTTACATGGAGAACTTTACCGCCGATGAACAAACGCCTTGGCGGGAAACGCCATCTGTTCGCATGGCGCTGCGGCGCGTGCGGCCGCCTGCGCCGGTGAGCGTGGTACAGCGCTGCATGACGCCAGTGGCGTTTCGCGACCACGAGCGCAGCTTTCAAGTGACGGCAGCCTATGGCCCGTGGCGCACAAGTGGCTGCTGGTGGTCTGCCGGAGTGTGGGACGGCGAGGAGTGGGACGTGCTGGCAGTGGAAAACGGCGGAGCATCGGTCGCCTGCGTACTCACCTGCGACCGGATACGTAATGCATGGCGGCTGGAGGCCTTCTATGACTGAAGGCATTCACATTGTCCCCAACACACGCTCGCCGGGAACGCCGGTTTGCCACCCCAACGACGCTCATCAGCAGACGGATGCCCGAGAATCAACGAGCTTTAGCATCGGAGCGCTATCAACACCGGCCACGGACGGCGAATACGTCGAGTTGCACGCCAACAGCGCCTTCAGCTTTCTGGCCGGCGCGTCGCAACCCGAAGCGCTCATCGAGCAGGCCGCTGAGCTGGGCATGCCTGCCATCGCCCTGGCCGACAGGAATGGCGTATATGGCGCGGCGCGCTTTCACATCGCCGCCACGCGCAGCGACGTGCAGGCGCACATCGGCGCGGAGATCGCGGTTTCATCCTTCGGCAACCGGCTTACGCCTCCGGCATGGCTGCCGCACCAATGCCCTGCCGAGCCATCGCGCATCACGCTGCTCTGTACCTCGCAGACGGGCTACCAGAACCTATGCCAGCTTATTACGCGCTTTAAGATGCGCGAGATATCGAAGACCGAGGGAGCGGCAACTCTCGACGATCTTGAGGAGTTTTCCGAAGGGCTGATCTGCCTGACCGGCGGCGACGAGGGGCCGCTGGCCTCGGCGCTTGCCAAGGGCGAAGACGAAGCGCGCACAAGGATTGATCAGCTTGCGTCAATCTACGGCCCCGGCAACCTGTTTATCGAGCTACAGCGCCACCAGGAGCGCGAAGAAGAAGGCCGCAACCAGTCGCTGCTCCGACTTGCCTCCAGTCTTGGCCTGCCTGTGATTGCGACCAACGGCGTGCGTTATGCCGGAGAAAAAGACCGGGAGCTGCTCGACCTTTTCACGGCCATTCGCCATCACACTACACTCGACCAGGCAGGCCGTCTCCTGGCGGCAAACTCGATGCGGCATCTGCGTACGGCGCAGCAAATGGCTGCCCTCTTCAGCGACATCCCCGAAGCCATCGCCAACACGCGCATCGTGAGCCAGCGACTGGAATTTACGCTCAACAATCTGGGCTACGAATTTCCGCATTATCCGGTGCCCGCAGGCGAAACCATGGATGGCTTCCTGGTGCAACGCGTTGGAGAAGGCGTCTGGAAGCGTTACGGCTCTCCGGCCAAGCGGCATCTGCTCGAGAAGGCGCGGGCACAGGTGGCGCACGAGCTTGCGCTCATCGCCAAGCTCGGTTTTGCCGGCTACTTTCTCATCGTCTGGGATCTCATCCGCTACTGCCAGAGCCAGGGCTTTGTGGTACAGGGGCGCGGCTCGGCAGCCAACTCCGCAGTTTGCTATGCGCTTGAGATAACTGCCGTCGATCCCGTGGGCATGGAACTGCTGTTCGAGAGATTCTTGAGTGAGAACCGCGGCGAGTGGCCTGACATCGACTTAGACTTGCCTTCCGGCGACCAGCGCGAGCAGGTGATCCAGTACCTTTACGAACGCTACGGTGCACTGGGCGCGGCTATGACCGCCAACGTGATTACCTATCGTGGGCGCTCGGCGGCGCGCGAGGTGGGCAAGGCGCTGGGTTTCGAGGAGGATCAGATCGCGCGGCTCTCGGGCCTCATGGGCCACTGGGAATGGCGCGGGCCGAATGACACCATGGCTCACCATTTTGCGCAGGCAGGCTTCGATCAGCACCATCCGCAAATCGCCCGATACCTCGACCTTTGCCTTCGCCTGAAGGATCTGCCGCGTCATCTCGGTCAGCACTCGGGTGGCATGGTGATCTGCGCGGGCCTGCTCAACCGCGTTGTGCCCATCGAGCGCGCGTCGATACCGGGCCGCGCCGTGGTGCAGTGGGACAAGGAAGATTGCGCCGATCTTGGCCTCATCAAGGTTGATCTGTTGGGCCTGGGCATGATGGCTGCGCTGAAGGATGCGATCGAGATCATTCCGCGTCACTACGGCAAGCAGGTTGACCTGGCCGCGCTGCCTGAGGATCCGCTGGTCTACGAGGCGCTACGCAAGGCTGACACCGTTGGCATGTTCCAGGTAGAGAGCCGCGCGCAGATGGCTTCGATTCCGCACAATGCGCCCGTGCGCTTTTACGACCTGGTGGTGCAGGTGGCCATTATTCGCCCCGGCCCTATCGTGGGCAAGATGATGCATCCCTATATGCGCCGCCGCCAAGGCAAGGAAGCGATCACGTATCCCCATCCCTCGCTCGAACCTGTGCTCGAACGCACGCTGGGCGTGCCGCTGTTTCAGGAGCAGTTGTTGCGCATGGCCATGACGGTTGCCAGCTTCACGGGTGCAGAGGCCGAGGAGCTGCGCCGAGCCGTGGGCATGCGCCGCTCCATGCAGCGCATGAATGACCTGGAAGGGCGCCTGCGTTCAGGCATGACGCGGAACGGCATCGGCCCCGAAGCGCAGGACAACATTGTGCAGGGCATCTCGTCGTTCGCCATGTACGGCTTTCCTGAGAGCCATGCCGCCAGCTTCGCGCTCATCGCGTATGCCTCGGCATATTTGAAAGTCCACTATCTTGCCGCCTTCACCTGCGGCCTGCTCAACAACCAGCCTATGGGTTTCTACTCGCCTGCTGTGCTCATCAAGGATGCGCAGCGGCACGGGCTGCGTGTGCGCCCGATTGACGTGCTGCGGTCAGAGTGGTCCTGCACCGTCGAGCCGGAGCCTGACGGCTCACTCTCGCTGCGCATCGGTATGAACTATGCGAAGGGATTGCGTCGGTCCTCGGCAGAGGCGCTGTTGACCGCGCGCGCCGCGCGCGTTTTCCAGTCGGTCGACGATCTCGCGCTGCGCGTTCCCGAATTGAATCGAAAAGAACTTGTCACGCTGGCTCGCATCGGCGCGCTCAATACGCTGGGCCAGGTGGAGCATCGCCGCGATGCGCTCTGGCAGGTGGAGCGCGCGGGCCGTCCGGCTGGCCCTTTGTTGCGCGGAACGCAATCCACACCTGACGAGTCACCAGCGGTAATGCCGCTCAGGAAAATGACCAGCGATGAGCGCCTGGCCGCCGACTTCGCCGGAACGGGACTGACCACCGGCCCGCATCCTATGGCCTACCACCGCGCGGCCTTGCGGCGCGAAGGGATCTTCTCGGCAGACGATCTTCTGCGCTGCGACAACCAGCGATTGGTCAGAATTGCCGGTTGCGTGATCGCACGCCAGCGCCCGGGGACTGCCAAAGGATTTGTCTTCCTGTCGCTCGAAGATGAAACCGGCATTGCCAACGTGATCGTGACGCCCGATCTTTTTGAGCGCGACCGGCTCGTGATCACGCGCAGCCGGTTTCTGCTCGTTGCGGGACCAGTACAGAATCAGGGCGGAGTCATTCACGTGAAGGCCAGCCGTGTGGAGCCGCTCGAAGTCACCGCTGCCCAGATCCATTCCCGCGACTTCCACTAGGCTGCTGCGCTGCACACGGCTCCCCATAGCACAACCAGTTCAACGTGACGAAGGTACCTGTGCCACACTTCGGCTCAAGTCAAGATTGCGTTATCGTATAGAGAAGGGCTCTTCGCTTCCATCCCGGGACTCCTGCACTCAACTCTGATCAGAGCAGAACAAAGGGAGAGAACTTGTCGCAAACTGGCCAACCCGAAGGAACTCCCCGCTCGCAAGCGCGCGAATACCAAAGCGGCAGCGTTCTCACACAAACGTCGCAGACTGAAACCGAGCCGGCCGTATCGCCTCTCACCCCGCCCAAAGCTGCCAAAGCGAAACGCAGCGGAGACTTCAACCGGAACAACCTGGATTGCCTGCGGCTTATTCTCGCTTCGATCGTCTGTCTTTTTCACATTTACGCGCTCACCCATATCCGTGCTTTCGCCGCCTATGCTAAATACCTTTCCGCGCCATTTGCCGTCAAGGCGTTTTTTGTCATCAGCGGCCTGCTCATCTACCGCAGCTACGTCAAGTCTTCTTCTGTGCGTTCGTACTTCGAAAAACGCGTGCGACGGATCTATCCCGCATACTTCACTGTCGTCGTGGTCGCGGCCTTTGCCTTATTCCCTCTAAGTCATCTGTCTGCCGCGCACTATTTTCGCCTCGGATTTCTGAAGTACCTGGTCTCGAATCTCTTCTTTTTGAACTTCCTCGCGCCCACGCTTCCGGGAGTTTTTCGAGCCAACAGCGAGCCTGCTGTAAACGGCGCCCTTTGGACGTTGAAAATCGAAGTCGCCTTTTACCTTTTCGTTCCCGTCTTGCACTGGCTATCTGCCCGATTCGGGGCCAAGAAAGTCATGGTGACGACTTTCGCCCTTTCCTGCGCCTGGAAATACGGCTTCGCGGCTCTGGCTTCCATGGGAAGCGGGCCTCACCTGTTTACGCTTGACAGTTCCCGCAATCTCTATGCGCAGCTTGATGTGCAGTTACCCGCGCAGTTAGCATACTTCGTTGCGGGCATCCTTCTGATGCTCTACTTCGACAAGCTGCAATCCTATTTCGTAGTGATTTCCTGCGTTGCAGTTGGTCTCTATCTTGTGGATCATTGGTTCACGGACGGTTTGCTCGACGTGTTCTGGATTTCAGGATTGGTCTTCGTCTTCGGATTTTGGCGGTACTTTGGAAACTTCGCGAGGTTCGGCGATTTCTCATACGGTGTCTATATCGTGCACTTCCCCATTCTGCAGACCCTGATTGCTCTCGGTTTCGCACGTTCGAATCCGCTCGGATACTTCTCCGCCAGCCTTTTCCTGGTGTTCCTGGCCGCGTTCCTCATGTGGCACCTGGTCGAGAAGAGATTCCTGAAGAGCAGTTCTCATTACCGGCAAGGGGCCGTCAAAGCACCTGCCTGATTGCGTCGGCGCTGCGGCCGCGCCCCGGCAAATTCAGTTTCCGGCTTCTCGGCCGATGAACCACTAGTGGGTTACGACTCATCACGCCAGCCGGTAATGGACCTGCCACTTTAGCATGAGACCCATCAATCGGTTCCGACCGTTGGTTTATGCTGATTGAGGCAGCCAAATCCAATTAGATCAATTCGCCATGGGCTTCGTTCTCAGTGTTCTCTATTTCGTCGCGTACTACCTGACGCCCAAGGTCATTTTTGGACCGCTGGCTGCTTACCGCATTGAATTGCTTCTGGCGGCACTGATCGCTGTCGTTTCCCTGCCCAAGCTATTGGCGTCGATCCCTTTAAGAACGCCGCAGTCTCTGGCCTTGATCGGATTGGCGCTCGCTGTGTTGCTGTCGGTGATCGTCGGGGCGCGATGGCTTGGAGGGGCGGTTGATGCTTTTCTCTTGTTCATTCCCAATGCTTTTGGCTATTTCCTGGTGTGCCTGCACTTCAATTCGAAGCGGCGACTCCAGGTCCTCGCAATCATGCTGTTTAGCGTGTGCTTGTTTGTGATCGTGCAAGGCGTCTGGGAATTGCACCGGGGGACTCCCGTGAACGGCCCCCCGCTGGTGGAGGACACTGGACGCGTAGACAGGCAATTGTGGGGAGCCGATTATCCTTACCTGCTTCCCATGAAGAACGATGCAGGCGAATGGTTCTACCGGCTGGAGGGCGAGGGGGAGATTGACGATCCCAATGATTTTGGGCAGCTGACTGTTTGCGTGATCCCGCTCATGTTCCTTTTCTGGCGGCCAAAGAAAAAGCTCTGGAACCTGGCCTGCGTCCTTTTGCCGGTATCGGTGTTGCTGGCCGGAGTTTTTCTGACTCGCTCACGCGGCGCGCTGGTCGCCTTGGCCGTACTGGCGCTTCTGGCAGCACGGCGCCGCATCGGCACGGTCGCGGCCGTGGTGCTTTCCGGCGGCTTATTCGCGGCATTTATGGCTCTGCAATTCACGGGTGGACGCGAGATTTCGGCCAACGCTGGGTCTGATCGCACGAGTCTGTGGGGTGACAGCCTGCAGCTTCTCAAGGTTCATCCCATATTTGGGGTTGGATTTGGCAACTTGCACGACTATCTGGGACTCACGGCGCACAATTCGGTGGCCGTCTGCCTGGCGGAGTTGGGATTGTTCGGGCTCTTCTTCTGGTCCCTGTTCCTGTTTCCTACTCTGAGGGATGCCCTGACCGTTGCCTCGCCCGCAAAAGTCACCGCGGGACAGCCCGTGGTCGTCGAGACGCAGCCTTTCCCCGGGCCTGTCAAGAAGGAGGACGATGTCATCACCGACAGCGAGATCAATAGTTTCGGACGGCTGATGGTTTTGTCGCTAGCAGGCTATCTTGTCGCTGGGTTCTTCCTGTCCCGGGCATTTGTGATGACACTCTTCCTGCTGGGTGGCGTTGCTGAGGTTTTTTACAGCCTGGCCCTCGACCGCAAAATGATTGGCCCCCGCCTGAAGCTGGGGCGTGTAGCTATGTACTCAGCAATGCTGGCAGCGTCGTGCGTGGGCGTCTTGTACATTGTGGTGCGCGCGGCCAACGTGATGCGCTGAGCGTATTGGCTCGGTTGGCTCCCCCTATGACGAGACAAAGCAAAATCCAGGCCTACGCTTGTGGTGAGGCCAGGGAACCTTAATGAAAATTGCGCACGTTGTGGACAGCATGGAAGTGGGCGGAGCCGAAATGCTGGTGTCGCGGATGTGCCGCCTGCAGCGTGAGCAGGGGCACGCCCCACTCGTATTCGCAGTTTCGTCGCTTGGCCCGCTCGGCGAGGGCCTGCGGAAGGACGGTTTTGTGGTTCAGCCCAACGTCGGCCGGCACCTGTGCGACGCAACGCGGAATTATTTCCGGATCTTCAAAGAATCGCGCCCCGACGTCGTCCACCTGCATAATTCGACTGCAACCATCTATGGAGCCGTGGCGGCCAGGCTTGCCGGCGTCCCCAGTATCATTTCGACCCGGCATAGTCTCGTGGCCCCGCCGCGCGACCGCGTCGCCGAGTTCAAGTACGCCATTGCATCCAGGTTTTGTGACTGGATCGTCGGCGTTTGCGACGCGACAGTCTACAACGTGAAGAGAATGCATACTGTTCCCGGGCGGAAGATTGTGCGCATTTATAATGGCGCGGTTCCATTGTCGCGGGTGGACAAGGAGAAGTGGCCGTCTAAGACAGGCTTTACATTGCTGTACGTGGGGCGGCTTGAGCCGGTAAAGAATCTCGCATTGCTGCTTAACGCTTTTGGCGCAGCGCTTGCCCCCATGCCAGGCCTGCGCCTATGGATGGTGGGTGATGGCAGCCAGCGCGCAATGCTGGAGTCGCTTGCCAGAGCCCTTGGAGTCCTTGATAAGGTGACATTCTGGGGGCAGCAACTCGATGTCCCGCGGTTTTTCTCGGCTGCCGACGCCTTTATCATGTCGTCGAAGTCTGAGGGCTTGCCGGTATCGCTCCTTGAGGCCTTTTCCCTGGGAGTGCCCGCAATCGTGACCGACGTGGGCGGGATGGCGGAAGCGGTACGGATTGCACAGGCAGGATTCACCGTCTCGGTGACGGGCCCGGCGGAGATGACCTCCGCGATCGTGCGTATGGCAGGTGACAGTGCCGAGCGGGAGCGGTTTTCGAAGAATGGTGAAAATGCCTTCGTGAAGCGCTTCACTCTGCAGGCCATGGTAGATGCCTACATGGACCTCTACCAGAAAACGCCGCGCAGAGCGCGCCTGCATCCATCCTCTGGACACAAGCAGCCCTCTTTGCCCGCCTGAGCGCCGTCGGCAAGCCTGCTTCGAGAACTCTCTGAATGTTTCCAAGAGTCGCGGCTTCGGCACGCTGAGCGCCGGTACTGATTGCCTATCTCCTCTTCATGCTCATATTCCCGATGCACCCTGAGCCCTCGCAGCGAAATCAAGCGAAAAATTTTCTCACGAAGTGGAAAACTAGGTACATATCTACGGTGCCCATCCGGGCTTGCTGCGCTCGCTTGCGGGTTCTTCTTCAGAGAATTCGCGCAAATGGCGGGCTACACGTGAGCTACATCCAAGCCTCTGATCGCGTGAACGAACATTTTTGAACTCGATCTTATGCAAAGTGTTGCATGTTGGTAACTTGAGTCCACCCCAAATCTCATGTTTTATTGAGAATCTTCCGGCCTTAAGATTGCAGCAGCAATTTGGTGTTCCTGCGTTTATCACCTCGGAGTCTTTTCGAGATTCGCGATTCGAAAGGAAAACCTCGAATCGCCTACGCCGCCAGGCAAGGGCCTATTGAGACTGATTGCATGACTGAAGGCTTCACAGGACAAGACGAACGACGAAGGAGCCCGCGCTTCCCCGTGAAAGCACCCGTTACCCTGCTCATCGGAGATCTCTCACTGCCCGCCTACACCCGGAACGTCAGCGAGCGGGGAGTTTATTTCTATATGAGCTCGACGGAAATCGAGCTGATCCCCCAGAATTTCGAATTCCTGCTGGAATTGCCTCCAGAAGTCACCATCTCCAACTGGTGCTCAATACGATGTCAGGGCCGCCTTGTCCGCAAAGAGGAAGGGGAGAGTGGTGTGCCGGGAATCGCCGCGGAGATTCTTCACTATTCCATCTTGAGAGAAGCGGCTCCCAGCGCCTGAATCTTGCGCAAACCCAGGACGCGGTGATCAACCAGCCAGCTCTTGACCACGTACACGAGCTTGTTGTTGCTGCCGGGATCGGTAGGGAGAAGGAAGAACCCCGGGTCGACAAGATAACGGAGCGAGTTGAATACGATCCCCTCCATCACTTCGCCATCGAGAAACTGAAGCCGCATCCAGATGCCGTGGACGGTTGGGGCGCGGGTATAGAAATTCAGGTTCTTGTGATCTGAGCTGCCCTCAAAGCTGTTGACATAGAACACGGCCTTGACATCCTTGACGGATACCTCCTCGACAGCAGTGGTATCGAGCCGGCGGATCCTGAAGGTTTCAGGGGAACTGGAAGGAGCGTTGCTCAACAGCTCCTCAATGGTGTTCCAAACCGGAGATTCCAGGTAACCCTTGACCGTGCGGTCGCCGAACTGGACCACAACCTTTTCTTGATTTGGTCCATTCCTCTCGAGCATGAACGTGCAACTCTTTTCTCGGTGCGGTCCGGAGGGAAAGAGACCACCTAACCCAATCATAGTTAATGGTTTGTGGCGGAGCAATCCCAATTTCGGGCCACGGGAGACCGACAACTTTTATAGTTCTTTCGGCCAGGATTCAGGCCCGTCAAGGCAAGAAAGGAAAGCGAAAAAAAGACGCAAGCATAGGAGTTACCGAAATTGGAAGCGCCAACGGTCACACGTGGCTAAACTCTTCTCTCGCACGTATGTTCCCGCCAACTTCCGTGCGTGTCAAGAGCCTCCGCGTGCTTCGAAAGCCCTCTCCCCAAAAAATGCATCGACGAATCTGCCGCCAAGCCGGCCGCGAGCAGTTTCAGGCGCCCTGAACCTGGTCAAAGCTGGATGCTTGCTCGATCCACTCAGCGCGCTTCCGTGGCGGCGTGAGATTGTACTGCTTGATCTTGTATAAAAGCGCCTTGTAGCTGATCTGCAGGTCGCTTGCCGCCGCCTTACGGTTCCATCCTCTGCCTTCCAGCGACTGCGCGATGGCCAAAGCCTCGGCATTGCCCTTCAGGTTACGCACCAACTTCTTAAGATTTGCGCCTCCGCCTCCCTGCTCGGGGTGCAATGCGGAATAATTCGCACTCTTGAGAGGGCTCAACTCCTCCATAATCGCGTGCTCGTTGCCGAGAACGAGGTAACGCTTGATCGTATTCTCCAATTCGCGCAGATTCCCCGGCCAGGAGTACAAGGTCAGAGCCTGCATCAGCGCGGGCGAAATGGGCAAAGGATCGCAGTCATACTTTGCGGCCACCTTGCGCATGAAATGCTGAGCCAGGATGGGAATTTCCTCAGTGCGATCGCGCAACGGAGGCATCCTGACGGTAAATCCGTTGAGACGGTAGAAAAGGTCCTCACGGAAGGCCTTTTTCGCAATGGCCGCTTTAATGTCGATGTTGGTGGCCGCAAGTACGCGCACGTCCACCTTCACGCTGGTCCGGCTGCCCAGGCGAGAGAAGCTCCCGTCCTGAAGAACTTGCAAGAGCTTGGCCTGCAAAGCCGGGGGCATTTCGCCGATCTCGTCGAGGAGAATCGTACCGTTGTTGCAAATCTCGAATTTGCCCGGCTTCGATTTGACGGCGCCGGTAAACGCGCCTTGATCGTAACCGAATAATTCGCTCTCCAGCAGATCGGCCGGCATGGCGGCGCAATTCACTTTGAGGAAGCCGCGCTGGCTCCGGGCCGACATCTTGTGGATCAGCAAAGCCGCGACTTCTTTGCCTGTGCCACTTTCACCCAGAATGAGAACCGGGATGTCAGCGCGCGCCACCAGCGTGCACTGCGATTCGATCTCCTTCATCCGCTTGCTTGATCTGACGAAGAAGGTGTTCTCGTCCAATGGGATCCCCGCAACCTCGTCGTCGATGCTGGGTTTGCCTGACGGTTTCAGGCATTGCTCCATCGCAAGGTCGAGATCGGCCTTGTTGAAGGGCTTGAGGATCACGTCTGCGGCGCCCATGCGGGTGGCCGCCACCACTTCTTTCAGTTCGGCCGAGCAAGCGAGCATGATGATGGGAAGCGACGGCTTGAGGGCGCGCGTCTTGGCCAGAAGGCCGAGAGCATTTTCCTCAGCCTCGTCTTCGGTCACATGCCAATCCATGAGGAGCAGATCCGGGGCGGGCGCATCGCTCAGGCTCCTGTTGAGTTCCGAGGCACTCGTAAAGGTAGTGACCGTGAAGCCATCGGCGAGGATGCTCTGAATATATTCGAGAATGGCCGGATCGGCGTCCAAGACAACAATATGCGGGCACTCCTTGCCCTGAATCTTCATGGAAGGTTCCCTTTCGAAAGCCCTATTTTGTGATTCCCCAAATAAACCGTGACGGATCTCCTCCTGTTCGCGCGGCTACGGGAGTTGGAGACCGTACGTCAAGTTGCGTGGCCCTTTACGTCAACGCAGAAAAATTAAGGCGTATTTAGGACTCGCCCGCCTGCCTCGGGAAGCCCGAAATGCGGGCCCAAACGGGGTGCCACGAGAAGATCATCGTACCATGGATTATGGAAAAACTTTGCCAATTGTGCAAACTTTTTCCCTATCAGAAGTAATTTTCTGTGCATAACTTGTGTATGAGAACTGCTTGATTACTCGAGAACTACCTATTCAGTTACCGATGGGTGATTTTTATTACGGGGCCCCGCAAATGGTCTGGCAACAAAGTTGCATGAAGTTTTATGAGCTGGCTCTCAGCCTGTTGATCAGACCATGTCCACCTCTCACGTAACCGAGTTTTTCGACGCTCGCACTTTGCCTCCCGTCGACCTCATCTTCGGGCGGTCGCCGACCATGGCGATTGCTCGCGAGAAGCTAGAGCGAATCGCGGACACGACCGTTCCGGTACTCTTGCAGGGCGAGAGCGGAACGGGCAAAGATATCCTCGCCAAACTGTTGCACGCGCGTTCCAGCCGATCGAACTGCCCGTGGGTGAAAGTGACATGCCCGGCAATTCCAAACTCATTGATTGAGTCGGAGTTGTTCGGCTACGAAAAAGGCGCGTTCACCGGGGCTTATGCAACCAAGCGGGGGCGCGTCGAGCTGGCTCATCAGGGCACCCTGTTTCTGGATGAAGTCGGCAGTCTGGACGTATCCGCTCAGGCCAAGCTGCTTCAGGTGTTGCAGGACGGCACCTTCATGCGCGTGGGGGCGCAAGAGTCGCGGAAGGTGAATACCCGTCTGATCTGCGCTGCGAATGGAGATTTGCGGCGCCAGACCGAGGATGGCACTTTCAGGCTGGACTTTTTCTTCCGCATCAACGCCGTCACCATCGATCTGTCTCCTCTGCGTCAACGGACTGCAGATTTGCCCATGCTGATTGATCACTTTCTCGATCTGCACGCGAAGACATATCGCGCGAGGCCGAAGCCACTTTCGCGCGAGATGATGAACATGATGCAGCGCTTCAACTGGCCGGGCAACATACGTCAACTTGAAAACATGATTCGTTCCTACGTCCTGATCGGCAACGAAGAGACTTTGGCTGCGGACCTGATTCCGCCGGCGCCGACCGAATTCGTCCCGGAGATTGATCTGGCGAGCCCCATCTCGCTGAAGGAAATCACCAAGGCTGCCACACGGCAATTGGAGCGCCAGATCATCCTGAGGGTTCTGCATGCGAATCGCTGGAATCGCCTCAAGACCGCCAGGTGGCTGAACATCAGCTACCGATCGCTGCTTTACAAGCTCCAGGAGGCTCAGGCCGGCCCCGTGTTGGCGAGGAGTTTGAACGACAGACTCGCGGAAGCAAAATCTGTGCAATTTGCTGAACGCAAGTAGTCCAATTGTTGATTCAAGCAAGCAGGGATCGGACCAATGAGCCGCCGTGTATGCATGTCGAGATGGTTCGGAGCGTCATCCGGCATTCGCTACGCGCTGCCCGCCGGAAGCGACTGAATCGAAGATCTCCAGAAGTTCCTCGGCTCGAGTGCTCCAACTTCGGCTCCACTGTGCAGCGATGACAGCGGGATCCCAGCATCTGTCGAGGACGGCCGTAATTGCCGCAGCCAATTTGCCGGCTTCGCGCGGAGGAACCAGGCGCCCGCAAGCGTCACTCATAATCTCGGGGATTCCGCCGACATGGGTTGCAACAACAGGCCGGCCGCAAGCCAGCGCCTCCAGGACGGTATTGGGGAAACCCTCCATATAACTCGGCAAAGTTACCAGATTCGCAGCCGTCATCCAGACGGCGACTTCATCGAATGCGCAGCCGCCAACCATGTGAACATACGCTGAGGCGCTGTGGGAAAGAACCAACCTCTCCAGCTGATTCCTGTCCGGTCCGTTGCCGACGAGGTAGACGTGGAGAGCAGGCCGGTTCGGATGCAGCATCGCTGCGGCTTCGACAAGCTCTCGAAGCCCCTTCTTGACGTCGATACGCCCGACATAGACCACAGCTTCGAAATCGGGGTCGATATTCAGGCGCTGTCTCGCCCCATGCCGGTCCATCACGCGGAAGGTGCTGAGATCGCAGCCATTGGGGAGTGGACGCGCCTTCGCGGGTGCGGCGCCCATCGCCACCGCCTTTTTGCACAGGTCCTCGCTGGCCGTAACCAGGAAATCGGCCTCGCGCAGAACCACCCGGGTGTACCAAGCCGATATGGGATCGCCAATCCGGTTGATGTCTGAGCCCGTGCTCATGGCCACAACCGGAATGCCCAGGCGTTGTCCGATTCTGAGAGCTGCAAAACCGGCCGGATAAAGAAAGCAGCCGAGAATGACATCGGGGGAAAAAGCGCTGACGTGCGGGAGGAGGGTGCGATATGCCAGCCGGGCGTTCAGCGGTCTGGAAAGCAACGGGAGAGCGGGAAAGTCATAGTAACTCACGTTGACATCTGGCGGGCTGAATCCTCGGTCGAGCTTGTCATAGATCCGGCTGGGGGGCCTGAGCCAGGAAGGATAGACGGCATTGGGATAGAAGACCTTGATGTCGGCGCTGCGGCTGGCGATGCGCAGAGTCTGGTACAGCGATCGGCCCTCCGCCGGCTCTCCAGAACTGGGGAAATAGCGGGTGACGACGGCAATTCTGCGCATGACTAGGATTTCCTTCCCCCAGCCAGGGTTTCCTGTTCCTGCGATTGCTTCTCTCTTGCTGTATCGGCGACGGAATGCAACAGAGCGGCATAGCGCTGCGCCAGCACTTTCCGTTCATATTGTGCGATTTTTGCCCTGTCTGGTTTGAAGTCGGAGAACGGCGCTTTGCCGCGCGCCGCGGTGTCGAGCAATAGTTGTCGGATGGCGTCAACGTCGCGGTCAGGCGCCCACCACCCGGCACGCAGCTCCTCGAGCAACACCCTTTCGTCACTTTTGGGGTGCACCGTAGCCAGGACCGGCTTGCCTCCGCCGATATAGTCAAAGAACTTGGCTGCCACATTGAGGGGGCCATGCTGAACGAGCAGAACGTAGTCTGCCTCATACATTGCAGACAACGCTTCGCGCTGCGGCAGAAACCCGCGCAATTCCACAGCATCGCCGAGTTGCAGCAGAGAATCGCGAAAACGCTGCTCTTCAATGTGCCCAATGAATCTAAACCTGAACCGGAGCTTTATGCCGGGTGGCAATGATTGAAAAGCTGCAACCAGAGTGGATGGCTCAGTGGAAGCGTAGACAGTACCGATGTGGCTGATGACGATCTTGCTCTCCGCGGGCGGCATCGATTCTGGCATTGCGCTGCGCAGCCTCGCGGCATCAAATCCGTTGGGAATGAGATGAAACTTGTCCCCGGGCAGTTGCGGATAGCGTCCGCGAATCTCCCTCTGCGCTGCGTTCGTTACTGCCACCACAGCGCTCGCATTGTTCACGGCAGCGGCTTCAGTGTCGCGGGCAAGCGAGCGTGCGCGCTCGCTTCGACTGAAGCCGACCAGGTCAATGGCTGTCGAAAGCCATTCATCGCGGAAATCCACCACGATCGAAAGCTGCGGAAATCGTTTGCGGAGGTGCTCGACCAGCAGCAGGGCCGAAAACGGCGGAACGGTAATCAGCACGACGTCGATCTTGCGTTTCCGGATAATGCGCCGGGCGGCTCTCTTAAGCACAGGTACCCATGTCACCTGCGGATCAGGCAACAGCAAATCCTGAATCAGTCTTTTTCGAAAGCTTGGCTCACCTGTTCCGGCTGCTTTCTTTGCATTGCTCGCCGATTGTTTATTGCCTGTAATGACCCGTTTCATCCACTTCTTTACGCGAAATGGAACGTCAATCGTTAGCGTCCTGTGAACTGTGACCGCATCGGATATGCCTTCGAGAAGGGTAGGATCCGCTCCAACCGCCGATGGGTTTCGCGTGGTCACCACATCCAGCCGGATATCTTCGGCGGGCAAGTGGCGCGCAAGACTCGCGGCCCGCAAGGCTCCCACTCCGCCCGCAGGTGGAAATACATAGCTGACTAGAAGAACATGCAGAGTTTCCGGCATCTCTCGCCCTGACCGCGTTAAGCGGCGGCCCTCCGCCAGCATCGGCCAAATAACATTGCTTCAGCTCCTGATATATTCACACCAATTTCGCTCCATCTTTTCCGCCGGCCAACCGATACAGGTTCGCCAAGCCGCAATCGATAAACGAGTCGAAGTTTACAAGCCATGATAGCTCCCGAGAATTGCCCCGGGAGGTAGAAGGCGTTGCCAGTCCGACCTTAGGCATTCCACTTCCTTGCTATAGACAGGGTTGATCGTACCGGGGTGAACCATCAGTTCAAGGGATCGGAATTGCGGCAACTTTCCGGCCGTCAATGCCGCGTGGAAAACGCGAAAATCGCCGAATCCTTCCGGGCTCCTGGTGGCATAAAAATGCCGGAGAGCAAAACGGAATGCGCTTTTCTTGATTGATCTCAGCGCCGTAACCTGTTCGCCGGCGGCGAAGAGATTGATTGTGGACCGCACCTTTCTCATGCCGAACTTCTTCTGCAAAGCTTTTAGAACCGGAAACATCTTCGGGATGATATGCACGTGGTGGTGCGAATCAAAGTGACTCAGAGGGATGCCCGCATCGAGCGTTCGCTGGACCTGTGCGCTCAGTTCCCGCAGCATGGCTTTCTGCAGATCCCTGGTGATTGCTGCGGTCTGGAATAGCTTCCTGGAGAAACACCCATTCTCGTCCAATATCGGCTCCAGGCCGCGCGTATCGCTGATGGGCCGATAAGAAGTCAACACGAGATGAATGCCAAACGAGCAATGAGGAAACTCACGGCTCCGTTTCGCGGCGTCTTCAAACGCTGCCGCATTCGCCATGATGGTTGCAGACGTGACCAAGCCGGATTGCATCAATGCAAATACTTCATCATTGATTTTGTCGGTGGCGCCAAGATCGTCTGCATTTACGATGAGCAGCATCATCAAAGCCTCTTGCATTTCGTGACGCAAAGGAGTGGCCGCGACTGGGAAAAATAAGAGCGTCCTGATGATGGCAATTCTAACAAAACGAATTCATCGACTATTCCCCCGGGGAACCCGGCTGCGGTCGATGATGCCGAAGGCGTTGGGAGCATGCCCATGTCGTTCGGCAAGCGCTACAACCTTCGTTGGACTCTTTCGCCAATCCAGCCCCTCTGGCGTCTCATTTTCCCGGTGTACAATCCTTCACATGACGCCCACCTCTTCGAGTTCCATTTCCGATCTCAAACAAAAAATAGACACCCGCGAGGCCCGTATTGGGATCGTCGGGATGGGTTACGTAGGCTTACCGCTGGCGCTGCTCTTCAGCGGCGAGCGCTTCTGCGTGACCGGATTCGACATCGCGGCGGACAAGGTGAAGACGCTGAACTCCGGCGGTTCGTACATCGTGCGCATCCTTCCCGAGGCCATTGCGCAGGCGCGGCAGGCAGGATTTCACGCCACCAGCGACTACTCCGAGATTGCCGGGATGGATGCCGTCATTATCTGCGTTCCCACGCCGCTCGATGAGCACCACGAGCCTGATCTCAGTTACGTGAGCGAGACGGCAAAGGCGATTGCGCCGCATATTCAGGACGGCCAGCTCATCGTGCTCGAAAGCACAACCTATCCCGGCACCACCGAAGAAGTCGTTGTTCCGCTGTTGGAGGCGGGCAATCCGCGCGGCTTGAAGGTTGCGCGCGGCGCCCAAGAGTCCGGCGTGCAGGTAGTCTTTTCGCCTGAGCGTGAGGACCCGGGCAACGAGACGGTTGAGCGGCGCGATATTCCCAAGGTGGTTGGCGGTTGCAGCAGAGGATCTGCGGAATTGGCCGCAGCCATGTACGGCGCCATCTTTCGCCGCGTGGTGCCGGTGAGCAGCCCTGCGGTGGCAGAGATGACAAAGTTGCTTGAAAACATCTACCGGTGCGTCAACATCGCCTTGGTGAACGAGCTCAAGCAACTATGTATGAGGATGGACATCGATATCCACGAAGTCATCAACGCGGCCAAAACCAAGCCCTTCGGGTTCCAGGCCTTTTATCCGGGGCCCGGACTGGGCGGCCACTGCATCCCCATTGACCCGTTTTATCTCTCCTGGAAAGCGCGGGAGTACGATTTTCGCACGCGCTTCATCGAACTGGCTGGCGAAGTCAATACCGCCATGCCCTACTTTGTCATCGACCAGGTGGTCGCAGCCCTCAACGAGCGCTCCAAAACCATTAAGGGATCGAAGGTCCTGGTTCTGGGGTTGGCCTACAAACGCGATATCGACGATCTGCGCGAGTCGCCTTCGCTCACCATTATCGAGTTGTTGCGCCACCGAGGCGCCCAGGTGTCCTATCACGACCCCTACTTCGCTACCGTGGGCCGTGGACGCAAGTACGACCTGAACATGACCTGCGCGCCGCTCGACAATCTCGGCCAATACGATGCTGTGCTGATCGTGACCGATCACTCCAACTATGATTATCGCCAAATCGTAGAGCAGGCACAGCTCGTGATCGATACGCGCAACGCCACGCGCGACATCCAGTCGCCGAAGATCGTTCGTTGCTAGTATCCTGAGCCCAGAAATTCACCTCATAATCGAGCCGTCACCCTGAGCGGAGTTTGGCGCGCCCGTCGCGCCAAACCAAGTCGAAGGGCCTGCATTTGTGCCCTCGCATCATGCAGCGAACTTCGGACTCACCGCTCCCGGCCCGGTCGCATAGAAGCTCATTGGCGACTCAAATACGTCTCTGCTTTGTTGTGTCTTTCAGACGCGGGCGCCGGCCCGGCCATCTTCCATCGTGGCCCGGGCGCCTTGGTACATTTGCCAGGCAGTGGCCCAGTGAACCTCAATCCCTCTTCGATCCGCTTCCTCGGCCAACCAGCGATACAGGTCCGCAAGGCCGTGGTTCAGCAGCGGCTCCAAATTCCTGTCGTCGGTTCCGTGCGTATAGAGCTTGAGAAAAAGGTCGCTTCCGATCATCGGCGCCAGGTCAAACCAGCGGCGCACTCGCGCTGCCGTCGGCAGATCGTAGCCCGCGATCTCGCCGGTTTCCACCCGCGGCATGACACGCTCGCCAAAGCGCAGCCCCACCGGCCCCGTGATCATCAAAAGGTCTCCCTGTTTGCCGCCGCCGACTGAAGCTTCGATGCCGCGATCGAACGATCTGGGGCGATTGTCGCTGTTGGCCGTGCACCAGTAGATCTGATTTACGATTCGGCCCTGCGTAGGCGATGGCAGCGACGGCATGGTGAAATCGGCATAGCAGCCCAGATCGCGCAATAGAGCGATTTCGCCATTGAGGCCGCACAATTGGCCGTCGGGCCTGGAGTTGTCCAGCGCCCAGTTTCCGTGTATGAATCCGAACACGGTGCGGCCCTCGCTCTGGCGAAGAAGTCCGTGGTCGCCGCTCAGGCGCCCGCAGAACTCAGTAACCTTCTTGATGAAGGATTCACGCTGCTCGTGATCGTGATGGAGGTGAACTTCCACGTCGCCGACGCCCATGCGCACCATTTCGGCTATACCGTTGAGTAACTCCTGCTGGTATTTCTCCTGGGGGTAGAAAAAACTGTACTGGGGCTGCTGCCCTGCCGCGTCCCGGGGAGCATCGCTGGCAATACGCGGCCAGGCGTCACGCCAGCGCGCCACACGACTGAGCGCGGTTTCAAGCGAATCACTCTTGCCCAACGGCTCGTAATGATCGGTAATGGCAATCCAGGCACGCTTGGGCTTCGACCGCCTCCACGTTTTGCGAAGGCGGTCGCTCACGTACGGCGCCAGCCAGATTTCAGCGTGTCGTGGAAGCTTCATTGGGAATGGATTTTACTTCAGCGTGTTGCGCCCGAAACCCTTGGACGCGGTATTGCGGAACCCGCCAAGGTCAGTATCGAACCCGCTCCTTTCCCCTGTCAAAGCTTAAGACGGCAGATTCATTATCAAGGAACAGACGCCTCGAACTGAAGCTTTGCTGAACCTTCATGAATCCTGCATGAATAATGGCCGCTGTCATCCTGAGCAACGTCCCGCCGCAGTGAGACCGAGTCGAAGGATCTGCGGTTGCTGTTGCTCTTCGATTCAGAGAATTTCCCTTGCAGGAATCAACAACTTCCCCGGGCGTTTTCACGAATGACCGCACAAAAAAACCCCACCAGGTTCGGTGGGGAGTGGGTGGAGAATTTCGGGGTACGTTATGTGCCCTTCACTCCGCAGGAAACAAAAACTATTTCTCCACCACCACTGGCGAAGACTTGGCCTTGCGAAAAACCACGAAGGCCAAGCCCAGGAGCCCTGTGCCTAGCAGAACAAGGCTGCTCGGCTCAGGGGTGGCAGAGTTTTGGAAAGCCAATTGCCGCGAGCCAATCGCGCTACGGCTCATCGCTCGAATTGCCGGCTTGGGAGTGGATTTAGTTAAGCCGGAGCCGGTAATTGTCGAAACCTCATTTACTGTCGGCTTCGCCAACTCCGCATGCACGGGAATCTCACCTGCGGAAGCGGGCTCGCCGACCACTTCTGATAGCTCCATGACGCCGGGATCGGGATAAACGTATCCACTCCAAGTCACTTGACCCGGAATCTGAGGATACGCATCGTCGGAGCCCGGCACGCGTGCGAAGCCGCCGCGATTCAACTCAACGCTCGTTGAGCTCAACCTGGCATGATCCTGATTGGCCGCGGCATTCGAACCCGTGACCGAATCGGCTATCGCTCTGGGAGAAGCCGCAATGGCCGCTGCCATCGCAAGCAAAGCGAAACCAAGGAACTTCATGCAACCTCCTAAAGTCGCCTTCGTGATTAAAGTGAGGTCCTTTCATACACCGCGGAAGTGGTGGCTGAAGGGAGGGGTCCATGAAAGCCCATTCAGCGAAATGTTCACCTTCCGTAATGCGTAAGCCGCACATGCGCATGGACATACCCATTGCGCTGCGGGATAGGTAATCCCGTCTTTTGCCGGCATTTGGGACCTAAGGGTCGAGCGCGTACACAGGGGACAGTCTTACAAGCTGCGCCCCTGCGCCCCAATAGCGCTTACCTGTTCCTATGCAGGTTTGGCTCCAAACAGAAGATATTGATTCTTTAGGCGTTACGCCTACAGGAATATGCAAGTATGCAAAATGTTGCACTGCGATTTCGAAAATAGTTCCAGACCCATTCCTCCCTGTTCCAATTTGACGCGAAGCCTGGAAATGGCCGACATCGACACAGGGCGGCAGAGGATCCCCGAAGAAGACCCTTTGATAGCAGTCCCTTGCGATGCTGAAAACGGCTTCATAAGACAAAGAACAGAAGGCGTGGCGGGCATTTTGTGCGCGCCTCGCGGTGGTGTGTTTTTTGGGTGTGCAAGCCCCAATCGATCAGGGCTCCACGGCGAGCGACTCTTCCTTTGTGGCTCTGGCGGATTCTGGGCGGGTGAGAAGCGACAGCAACGAAAGTATTGGTCCGGCGATCGGCTTGGGAATTACTCCGGACAAGTTCTTGAAACGCTCGTAATCCTGAGGCTCCAAAACGCGCAATAGATAGAAGAGCCCAAAGAGGATGATGAGTGCGGCAATCCCACCAAGAGGAATGCCCAACAGCGGGGAGAATTGCATGCCGATGAAGCGCGCAGCCAAGGCTGCCACCGTGCTGATGAATGCAGTTTTCGCAACCAGCATCCAGGGCAATTTGACGTTAAACAACCGGATAGCCATTCCCCACATGATGGCGATGGCGGTAACTTGGGCGGCGCCGTTGCCGATGCATGCACCCACCGCGCCGTGGGCGGGAATAAAGTACGCAGCAACGCCGACATCGACGATGCCGGCGATGACGGTGGCAAAAATCACAAGCCTCTGCCGTTCCACGCTCTGTAAAAGGCTCTGCACTGGAGCTATAAACGCCTTGGGCATGCAAAGCACGGGTGCCAGCGTGACCACCATCGCCCCATCCCTGTATTTGTCCCCGTACAGAAGAAGCAGCGCTTGCGAGGCCAGGGCGGCGGAAACAAAGTGCACCGGAATCGCGGAAAGCGCCAGGTATCGAAATGAATTGGCCGAAACCGCTGCGTTCTTCGACTTGTCGCGCCCGTGCTGTGCGTAGATCGTCGACGAAATTGCCGACCCGAACACTTGCGACGTGACCAGCAGGCGATCAGCCATGCTGAATGCCACAGAATAGAAAGCCACCTGGCGAATATCCGCGCAGAGGTGCCTGAGGAGAAACACTTCTGACCGGCTCCAGACGATCAGGCCAACAATCATGGTGGCAACGCTCTGCACGGCAAAGAGGATCATGCGCCTCTGTAAGCCTTCCGGCCGAACATGGCCGCCTTGCCAGCTGAGAGCTCGCCTCATGGTTGGGATGAGACGCACGAGAAAGTCGACCAGGCGCATGCCAAGGAACGCCGCGCCGACGCCCACTACGCCCCAATGGAACACGACAGTGGCAAGGATCGAAACAAAGTAGAAGCAGGTGGCAACCACCGAGCCAGGCAGATTCGCGAACAGATTCTCCGACGCCACGTTGGCCATCGCCGAGATGGAATTGACCATTGCCGGCCAAATGCTGAGGATCACAAGCATCGCGGCCAATCTGTAATTGGTTTGGGCGCGCGTCAAAACCCAGATCAGAATGCCGCCGGTGGCAAAAGCCGCAAGGCCCATTTGCAACAAGAGGGTGCGGAAGTAGATGTACCGGGCAGTGCCCCGATCCCCTTTGCCGAGAAACTCCCCCATATATTTCATGGTGGTGGGGGGGATTCCGAGGCCGCCTAAGCTGCTCGTAAGCTGCGCGATCCACATCACGTAGATCATGTAGCCCATCTTTTCGGGACCCAGGTACCGGGCGATCATTATGGATGAGACCAGCGTGCTGATGGCGCTGATGGTGTTTTCGAGGCCATACCAGCCGGTGTTCCGGAAGATTGTCCTGGTGTTCGACATTCGTTTTATAACTCTCTTGTGATTCTATCGTTCCGGTTATGCAGGGCCGTTGTTGGAGAGCTGCCAGCCTTCGCGCACGGATCGCAAATTCTTGCTAACTGAAAGTCGCCAAAGCGATGAATTTCGGGCAGCGCGAAAAAGACAGGCACTTTGACCCCTGAACATCCCATTGAAAAGCCCAAAGTCCGACTTCCGCCTGATCCGGATTGGGCCACCAGGTGCTCTCGCATCTTGGTCATAGACGCGCTCACGGACATCAAGCTACGGAAAAAAGCACTTCAAAAGCTTCCTAGAACCTTGCGTTTCTATGACTTGAGCCATTCTCTCCCCAAGCCGGATGGCTTCTTCCCACTTCAACTGCCTAGCAATCGGAATGCCGAAAGAAGACAGGCTCAGTCCATTGCGCTTGGGGTTGAATTGCGGCGTTTGGAGAACCGGAAGCTCGTCAATGTGGAAAATGGTTTCCACTTTCCCGGGGAACAAATGTCCCAACCGCTTCCACTCGAAGAGAAAAGTTTTTCCATCCAGATGGCTCAAGCGCTTCCCTGCGCTCGTCCCCAAAAGGGGATATGTCTCAAGGAAAGACACTTCACATGAGTTTCCGAGTTTGGAACCCGTCTTGCTAGAGGGAAAGTGACGTTCCAGGACCACTCATGACAGAAAGTGTAACGATGGCAGGCAACGCGGGCGCCCCTGTTGCGAAAAGGTTGGTGCGGCCCGCGAGCCATCTTGACGCGCAGATGCAGAGCGCCATAAACTGCCTCGCCGAGAGCGACTGTCCGGTTTTGATCGTCGGTGAACGGGGCGTGGGCAAGCGATCAATTGCTACCCAAATCCACGCGCGTTCCCATCGATCCCGCCGCCCCTTCCAGGAAATCCAGAGCGCCGATGCCGATGCTCAAAGCATCCTTTCAGCTTTTTCTGCCAAAGGAACCGTTTATCTTGCCGAGATCGGCGATCTGACCCTGGCTTTGCAGGATTTGATTATCGGCACCTATTTTCACGGCGGCGAAATCCAGGGCAGCCGCCTTATTTGCGGAACCAGCCGCGAACTCTCAGAAGAGGTGAAAACCTGGCGCATGCGCGAGGACTTTTATTACCTGGTCTCCGCCATGATGCTACGGATTTCTCCGTTGCGTTTCAGGAAGTCCGAAATTCTCTCTATCGCCGACGAACTCCTCACGCACTATTCCAAGCAGTTCGACCGTCCCAAACCGGTTCTCGGGACAGAGATCGTTGGCTTCCTGCTGGAGCACACCTGGCCCGACAATCTGACCGAACTCGACACCGCGATCAAGACCTTCGTCGCCATCGGCGACCAATCCATTTCCCTGGCTGCGCTGAAGGCGTCAGCCCCGAACATGAATTGGAATGGACACCGCAAGTCCCCGTCGCTGAAAGAAGCCACGCGCGCCGCATCCACCGAAATCGAGCGCCAATTGATTTCCCGGGTTCTGGCCGCCACCGGAGGGAATCGCAAACGTGCCGCCGACGAGTTGGGGATCAGTTACAAGGCTTTGCTTTACAAGCTCAAGCAGATTGGAGCCGAAACGATGCCGAACCGAAGTGGAGCTGTGCTATGAAACGGAAAGGAATTCTCATTTTCGCATTTGTTATACCTTGCCTGGTTTGCGCGGCACAGGACAGCCAGCACACGGCCACGCCGGCCGATTCCGCCCCGTCCGTCGCTGCGACAACCGGGACGGCGCCGGCTCCAGCGACGCCGGACAACTATGTGATCGGCCCGTCTGACGTCCTCAACGTAACGGTATGGAAAGAACCCACACTTTCGGGCAGCGTTCTTGTGCGCTTGGATGGAAAAATCTCGCTGCCACTTATTGGCGACGTCACGGCCGCCGGCATGACCCCGCTGCAATTGGCCGATCAAATCACGATCAAGCTCAAGAAGTACATTCAGGAGCCGAATGTTTCGGTCGTCCTGACCCAGAGCAACAGCAAGAAGGTCTACCTGTTAGGCGAGGTTTCGAAGAAGGGACCAATCGACTGGGCGCCGGGCATGACACTGCTCCAGGCCATTGCCAATGCCGGCGGCCTGACCGATTTTGCCAACAAAGGGAAGATCTACATTCTGCGCGTGGAAGACGGAAATCAGCAGAAAATTCCCGTGCGCTACAAGGAAGCGTTGAAGGGCGACAGTGAAGCAAACGTCGTTCTCAAGTCTGGCGACACGATTGTCGTTCCGTAAGGGGGCACAATGAAGACGAACAGAAAAGTGGCAGCAATTTTCTTCATGGCATGCGCTTCGGCAAGTGCGCAAGTCGTGCCCGAAGCGATTGGACCGATCGGGCCGCCGGGCGGTGAGAACTTCACGTATTCCCTGAGCTATTCGCAGGTTGCTTATCTCTATAGCGCAAACGCGAATAGCACGACGCCGGTTGGCACAAACCAGGGCAACCAGTCCAAGAGCGTGGCTTCGGGGGACCTCGATTACTTCCATCCGAGTGAACGTCACCCCTTGAGCGTGGATTATGCCGGCGGCTATATCTGGCCGGTATACGGTCCGAACATGGGCACCGGCGTCTTCCAACGAGGGGTCGTTTCGCAAGGATTTATTCAGGAGCGCTGGAAGCTTTTTCTCAGCGACAACGTCGACGATACGCCGGCGCCTCCAACCGTCGGCTTCTCGGGGGTCGCCGGGACAGGAGAACCGATCGGGACCTCAGGTCCGGCGAGTTCCTCTCCTTCGTCGATTCTCACCATCAATACACGTCTCATCAGTAATCTTGCCGCGGGAGAGCTGGAATACACGCTTAACCGCACCACCAATCTCACCGTCGGTGGCGGCTCGGACATCGTTAACTTCCCGAGTGGCGGCGGCTTGAATACCGAAGGGGAACTGGGCAACGCCGGCATCACCAAGAACCTGAGCGCGCGGACGGCCTTGTTGGGTGGATTTATCTTCTCCCACTTTGGCTTTGGGGCATCGCCTTATTCGCAAAACGCGGCCGGCAGCTTCAACGTCAATGCCGGCGTGGTCGGCGTGCAGTACTTATGGAGCCGGCAAATCAAGATGGATCTTCAAGTTGGACCGGAATGGACGAGTGCGTCAAATAGCGCGCTCGTGCCCGCTACCGCTGACGTCAGAGTCAATGCTTACGTAACTGACCAGTTCCGTGGCGGAGCGCTCGATTTTGGCTATAACCGTGGAATCGAGGGCGGCGCAGGATACCTGCCCAGCGCGGAGATCGATGCCGTTACCGGCGGTTATTCGCAGAAACTGGGAAGGGCAACGGTCGTCGGGGTTAGCGGTTCGTACCAGCATTTCAACGCTCTCCAGAGCAGCGGTGGAGCGACCAATGCGGAGTATGGAGGAGCGCAGGTTTCGCAGCGCATAGGGCGTTATCTCAACCTCGTTGCCGGTTACACCGCGATCCACCAGTCGCAGACTCTCACGGGTTCAGCATCCCAAAGCAACGTTTTGAACGGTCTTTATCACGACCTCAGCTTTGGGATTGCCTTCGCTCCCCGTGGAGAGCCGTTTATTCAATGAGAAACCAAGGAGTCATATGCTAGGGCATCGTGAATTAAGCATGGAAGATTACGCCGCCATCCTGAAGCGGCGAGCCTGGCTCATCCTGGGATGCGCAATCGGCTTGCTTGCCGTCTGCGGGGGGATCAGCTACATCATCCCTCCCAGCTACGTGTCCCAGACGCTGGTGCTGATCGAGCGGCCCCAGGTCCCTGAGGAATATGTTAAGCCGGTGGTCACTGAAGATCTGGAACAACGCATGGCTTCGATGAAGGAGCAGATTCTCAGCCGCTCACGCCTGCAGCCAATCATCGAGCAGTATGGCCTATTCGGCAAGTCGGGCTACGACATGGACGACCGCGTCGCCATGACGGCGAAGCTGGTTGGCATCCGCACCATCCCCGCCGCTCGCGGAGGAATGCCCGGCTTTTATATCTCGTTCACGGCCTCAGATGCACACGTTGCGCAGGATGTATGCGGCAAGATCACTTCGCTGTTCATCGTTGACAACCAGCAACAGCGCCAACAGACTGCCGAGGGAACCTCGGATTTCCTCAAGCAGCAACTCGCCGATGCCAAGAAAACTTTGGATGAGCAGGATGCCAAGCTGGCGGCTTTTCAAGAGGCGCATTTTGGCATGCTCCCTGACCAGGAGAATTCCAACGCCAGCACCCTCCAGGCGTTGACCACTCAGTTAAATGCCTCTACCGAGGCATTGAGTCGCCTGCAGCAAAATGTTACCTTCCTGCAGGCCATGATTTCGCAGCAGACCCAACAAGTTGAAGGCGATGCCCCTGCCGTGGTCGCCGTGCCGGATGAACGCAAGAAAGAACTGAAGGAATTGATGGAGCAGAAAAAGGCCCTGGACGCGCAATATACGCCGGACTATCCCGACGTGATCGCCATCTCGCGCAAGATCGCCGACCTACAGGCTGAAATCGCGCGCTCGCCGCAGCCAACTGCGCCCGCATCGAACGCATCGAACGCGACCGCTGCGCCCGAATCTCCCCAAGTGCAACAGCTCAGAGCGCAGCTTCGTGTGGCGCAACAAACCATGGCCGAGGAGAAGCTGCGCCAGGCTCACATCCAGGATGAGATTCACACCTACGAGTCCAGGATCGAGTCCACTCCGCGGGTCGATGAAGAATACAAGCAAATCACCCGCGATCATGAGACGGCTCTGCAGTTTTACAACAGTTTGCTCACCAAGATGAACGAGTCGTCGATGGCCACGGCCCTGGAGCAGCGCCAGCAGGGGGAACAGTTCCAAATGATCGATCCCCCCAATCTTCCCGATGAACCCAGCTTCCCAAACCACATTATTTTTGCCTCGGGAGGGCTGGCCGGCGGAATGATTTTGGGCCTGATGCTTGCAGGGCTGTTCGAGTATCGTGACACTTCCCTGCGCAACGAGAAAGACATCTGGGCCTTCACCAAGCTGCCCACCTTGGGCACGATCTCTCATATCAAGGAACTGGAGGCCTCCAGCGGTATGGCACGTCGCTGGCGAGGATTCTCCAGCCCCAACAACTCCATGGAAAGCGCGAGCAGCTAATCATGTACAAATCCTTCTTCGCTCTTCGCGACTTTCCCTTCGGGTCCAGCCCCGATCCGCGGTTTCTGTATTTGATGCCGCAGATCCGGGAGGCTCTCGCCTGCCTGCAATACGGTATTGCGGCGCGCAAGGGATTCGTCGTGATGACAGGGGAGGTGGGCACCGGCAAAACCACGCTTCTCAAAACTGTTCTTGGCACCTTTGCCAACGAACGCGTTTCCTCGGCTTTCGTTTTCAATCCGCGGCTCGACATACTCGACTTTCTCGAATTCGTGCTGATCGACTTCGGTGTCACGCCCGCCACGCGCACCAAGTCGGGAATGCTGCAGCAGCTCAACCGCTGGCTCATTGAACGTTACCGTAACCATGGGCTGTGCGTCATTGTCGTCGACGAGGCGCAGAATCTCTCCTGGGAATTGCTTGAAGAGATCCGTTTGTTGACCAACCTTGAGACCTCATCGGAAAAACTGCTGCAGATCGTGCTCTCGGGCCAGCCTGAGCTGGACAACATGCTGCGCGACCCCAGGGTGCGCCAACTTCGCCAACGCGTTTCTCTTTGGTGCAAGACGCGCGCGCTGACCTCTGAGCAGACGCAGGCCTATATCTCAGAAAGACTGCGGATTGCGGGCGCTGCCGAACCATTGTTCGCTCCAGAAGCAGCGGAGCTTGTGTACCGTTACTCGCAGGGGATTCCCCGCATCATCAACCTCATTTGCGAACACTCGATGATCTCGGCCTACGTGGAGCAGCTCAAGCAAGTCCCGGCACGAATTGTCGAATCGGTCAGCCTGGAACTGGACCTGGACAAGGAACCGTTCGTGCTTTCGGGTGGCGCGACCTCCGGCGCAACGGAACGCGCTTCGCGGGCTTCCGAGCCGTCCGAGCTTGAACTTGACCTTGAGCAGCCGTCTTTCGCGATGCAAGGTCATTCGCAAGCCGAGGCGGCGGAGATTCCGGCGCACTTTTTCAAATCTTCTGCAACAAAATTCGATCTTGACGAGCCGCTGCTCGGAGAGAATGCTCTGCCCTTGACGTCCGCGAAACGGATCCGGCCGTCAGAAACTACACCGACACCGTAAGAGGCATGGAGATATGAGTCGTATTTACGAAGCACTTCAAAGAGCAGATCGAGAACGAAAGGCAGCATCGGGATCGCAAGGAGATCTGCTCGTCGAGCCCACAGCCTTCGCCGAGATTGCGGAACTTCCCTCGGTGGACAGCGAGTTTGTCTCCGAGCGCGCTACTCAGGAGCCGTGGCACCCGTCGTTGAGCTCGTTTCCTACGCTCGCTGAGCGCGGGGCCGGCGTCGAGCAGTTCCGCGCGCTTCGTTCGCGCGTCTATCAGGCTCGTTATGAAGCCCCGCTGAAGACGATCCTCGTCTCGAGCGGTCTGCCTTCAGAAGGAAAGAGCTTTGTTACATCCAATCTCGCGATCAGCCTCGCTCGCAGTGGCATCAACAAAATCCTCTTGGTCGATGGCGATTTACGCCGTCCTTCGTTGCATAACCTGCTGGGTGCGTCCAATGCCGTAGGCCTCGCGGACTATCTGGCCGGAAACGCGGCGCTAGGCACGATTATGCAGCGCCATCCCGGCACCAAGACAACCGGAGGTTCCGGCGCTGATGCTTTGGGCAACCTCACCTTCATCCCCGCCGGCAAATCCACCGACGGCTCTTCGGAACTGATTGCCAATCACCGTTTCAACGAAATGATCGAGGCGGTTTCGCCCCACTTCGATTGGATCCTCATCGACACAGCGCCGGTGCTCGCCGTTACCGACGCGGTGGAGCTTGCCCATGCCGCGGATGCCGTGTTGCTGGTTGTGCGCGGAGGAAGCACCCCCTTCGAAGTCGCACAGCGCACCCAGGCAACCTTCCACAACTCGCGCATTCTGGGCTTCGTGCTCAACGACGTCAAGGAAGTGCGCCGCAACAGATCCTATTACAACTACTACTACAGAGAGCCGCAAGACAAGAGCAAAGCGGGCGACTAAAAGCCAGGGAAGCCGAACATGATCAGACTCTTTAACGTATATTATCCAACTCGGACGCTCTTGCTGCTGCTATGCGAAGGGCTCATCGTGTGTGGCTCGTTCCTGCTCGCCACCACGTACATGATTGGGCCGGACACATATACGACGCTGGTTTATCAAAACGGCCTTCTGAAGATTGCCGGGATTACCGCGTTCACCTTGCTTCTCTCCTATTACTTCGATCTGTACGAACCGCAGCGCATCTCGGGGCATTGGGAAATCTACTTCCGGCTGCTGCTGGTTTTGAGCGTCTTATCGTTCGCTCTGGCCGGCGTGGTTTATGTTTTCCCGGGCATTGACATCGGGCCTAACGTTTTGGTGGCCGGTGTCTCGATTCTGACCATCGCTCTTGTGCCCTGGCGATCGGCATACGAGCGGATCATCCGCCTTCCCATGTTCTGTCAGCGCGTCTACGTACTGGGAAATGGCGAGCGGGCTCAGGTTGTCGCTGAAATCCTGCGTTCCCGGCGCGATGCCGGAATGAAAGTCATCAGCAGCGAGGCCGGCGGAGAATTCCAGGGCGACCTTGAACGTTATGCCGCGGACTTGCGCTCGTTCTGCGAGCCCAAGCTATCCATCGACCGTGTGGTTGTCGCCATGGAGAATCGCCGCGGAGCGCTGCCCGTGCAGGAGCTTCTGAATCTCCGGCTTCGCGGAGTCGTGATTGAAGACGCCAGCTTTGTCATGGAACGGCTTCTCGGCAAACTGTCGCTGGACGGTTTGCATCCCAGCAGCCTCATCTTTACGCACGGATTCAAGGTGAAGGCAATCCATCAGATTTCCCGCCGCATCGTGTCGATCCTTGTCTCCTTCGTCGCCCTGGTCCTGTGTCTGCCGATGATTCCGTTTATTATCCTGGCCATTCGTCTCTCCTCGCCGGGACCCATTTTCTTCAGGCAGACTCGCGTCGGACTGGGCGGACGCCACTATTCGGTAATCAAATTCCGCACCATGCGCCAGGATGCCGAAGCCAATGGGGCCGTATGGGCAACCAAGGATGATCCTCGCATTACCCGGCTGGGCAAGTTCATGCGCATGACGCGCCTCGACGAGATTCCACAGCTATGGAACGTGCTTCGCGGAGAGATGGGATTTGTCGGACCCCGTCCGGAACGCCCTGAGTTTGTCCAGATGCTGTCGAGCAAGATTCCTTACTATGACTTCCGCCACATGATCCGCCCCGGAATCACCGGGTGGGCACAAGTGCGGTACAAGTACGGTGCGAGCCTTGAAGAAACCAAGCACAAGCTCGAATATGACCTCTATTACATCAAGCACCTCTCGCTGGGTCTCGATCTTCTGATCATGTTCGAGACCATCAAGACCATCATCCTGCGTCGGGGTGCCCAATGAGATTCCTTTTCTGGATTTCACTAACCGGCATCCTCTACACCTACCTGGGCTATCCGGTTGCGATTTGGCTCGCCGCGCGGCTCTGGCCGCGGCCCTGGCGTTCCGGCGCCATCACTCCCAGCGTCAGTATCGTCCTTGCGGTCCATAACGGGGCAGCACTTCTGCCACGCAAGATCCAACATCTCTTGCGGTTGGACTATCCCAATTTAAGAGAAATCATTATTGTCTCCGACGGCTCTACGGATGACACGGCCGAAATCCTCGGCCGGCAACAGGATCCGCGCATACAAGCCATTGTGCTCACTGAGCACGGAGGAAAAGCGGTTGCTGTCAATGCCGGCGTGGCCGCCGCCACCTCAGAAATCGTCCTCTTTCTGGATATTCGCCCGGAGATTGCTCCGGGGGGGATTCAGCGGTTGGTGAGCAACTTCGCTGATCCCAAGGTGGGCTGTGTCTCCGGAAGACTCATTCTTCGACGCCGGGACCACGACGCTGTATCCTCGGCAGTCGGCGGACTTTACTGGCGCTACGAACAGTGGACCAGAAAGTGCGAGGCTCTGTTCGACTCGCCAGTGGGGGTATACGGCGGCTTCTACGCTGTCCGTCGCGAACTCGCCACGCCGCAGCCCGCGGGCATCATTCTCGACGACATGTTTCAGCCGTTGTCGATCATCCGCCAGGGATACCGGACGGTCATCGACTCCAGCGCCTGCGTTTTCGACATGTGGCCGGAGAGCCTGGGCGGCGAATTTCATCGCAAGGTACGCACCTTGGCGGGCAACTTCCAACTGCTTCAGCTAGCCCCCTGGACGATGACACTGCGGAACCGGGTGCTCTTTCAGTTTGTTTCCCATAAGCTCACACGGCTTGCCGCTCCTTACCTGCAGGTTCTCCTTCTTTTTTCCATGCTGGCTCTTGCTCCCGGTTCGCCAGTCTTCGCAATATTGGCTGCAGCCCAGATTCTCTTTCTGGCACTCGCTCTTGCCGGGCTGTTCGTCAAGATACCGGTGCTCGGTCGCGTCGCCGCTCCGGCCAGCGCATTGCTGGCGCTGAATACAGCCGCCGCGGTGGGATTGTACAGATTCCTGTTTACCCGCGGCCCGCTGTGGAAGATCTGGACTACGCAAAAGCCGGCTCAGACGGTTTGCGCTTCGTCGAAGCTGCGCAGGCCACCCGAGCCCGTGGCCGTCCCGGTAAATGAAATGAGCAAGGGCTTTTTGAGCGAAACACCCCAACGAAAAGAGGCTTGAGAACGAGCCCAATATGCCAATACAGGATGGAAAGCTGCTGCGGAATTGGCTGCGTGAACGTGAAAGGGAAATGCGATGACCGATCTCAATAAACGCGAAGCATCGACTGCCATGACAAAACGGAAGGTCCTGCTCGCCGCCATTCTAGTGATTGCTGCGCTGTTGGGCGGTTTGGCGCTTCACAGCAGAATCGTGCGGGTGAGAGCAGCCAGGCTGGAGCATGTAACTCCGCCCGCGCCGTATTTCCCGCCGGGCGCCGTCTGGACGCAGGACATTAGCCACGCTCCTCTCAATCCTCAATCCTCGGCAATCATTGACTGGCTTGCCAACGCGGGCGGATGGGGGCGCGGAAGAATGCAGGTTGACTTCGCCTTCCGGGTCATGCAGGCATCGGCGAATACGCCCAAGGTCCATTTTCGAAAAACCAGCGATTGGATATCTCCTGATTCAGACTATATTTCTGAGATTCCCTTGCCGCCCGGAGGCGGGATCGAAGACCAACCGGGCTATCAATGCAATACGGACGACGCAGATTGCCACCTGATCGTCGTGGACCGGAGCGCCGGCAAGCTTTACGAAGCCTGGCACGCGAACTACGTGAAAGATGCGATGACCGCGGATTTTCTGGCGATCTGGGATCTTAATCGCGTCTATCCGCTGTCGGGGCGTGGAGAGCAATGCACCAGTGCCGATGCCGGCGGATTGCCGATTGCCCCATTGCTCTTCAACGCGGATGAATTGGCAACTGGAAGCATTAACCACGCCATTCGCTTCATTCTGCCCAATCCTCGCATGCGCGCTCACGTCTATGTGCATCCCGCCACGCATGCCGGTGCGCCCAAAGGGCCGGAGTTGGCTCCCCCGATGGGTGCGCGACTCCGCCTGAAGGCTTCGTACGATTTGTCACGATTGACACCGCCTGCGCAGGTGGTTGCGCGTGCCCTGCAGAAGTACGGGATGATCCTGGCCGATGGGGGCAACGTCACCCTTACGGCGCAAAGCGATGCCGATACGCAGGCCAAATATGCAGACCTCGATTTCGGGCCGCACGATTTGCAGGACTTGAAGGTGACGGACTTTGAAGTAGTAGATGGAGGGCCAATAATCCGGGCGACTGATGACTGCGTGCGTAATCGGTGAGGACGGGAGCTTAGACGGGGTGACCGCTCCCGGAAGTTTATGAGCAATGCGAAATGCAAGGGAAGCTGTGCAATTTCGAGTCAAGAAGAGATTTGTAATGAGCGGCGATACGGTACCAATGTTTCTTTTCGTTTGTTACGTATGTCCAACCTGATCTACGCCGATCTAGGCATTGACCCGGCCGCCGTAATCTTTCACGATTAGCGAGTAACTACCTGATCAGAAAGAGCTTTTGTCGTTTGGGGACCCGAATGTAATGTGTGCCGGAGTTTCGACGAAAGAGGCTCCAGAAAGGGCGGTGTCCATGACATCCCATCCTATCGTTTTCCTTGATACGACCCTGCGCGACGGAGAGCAGTCGCCAGGCTGCAGCATGAACGTTCAAGAAAAGCTGCGCATGGCTCATGCTCTGGAAGCTTTGGCTGTCGACGTCATTGAGGCAGGGTTCGCGATCGCGTCGGAAGGTGATTCCAACGCCATCAAGGCAATCAGCCGTGAAGTTCGCGGTCCGTGTATTGCCTCCATGTCTCGCGCCTGCCAGGCGGATATTGAGGCGTCGGCACGCGCATTGGAAGGCGCCCGCCGCTCCCGCATTCACATTGTTCTGGCCAGTTCCGATCTTCATCTTGAATACAAGCTGAAAATCACTCGCGCCGAAGCTCTCGAGCGAGCCGCCACCTCGGTTCGTCTGGCCAGCCAGCTCGTCGACGAGGTGGAGTTCTCCCCGGAGGACACCACGCGCTCCGACCGTGATTTTCTGTGCCAGATGATCGCCACCGTTATCGATGCGGGAGCAACCATTATTAATCTTCCCGACACCGTGGGTTATTGCGTGCCCACGGAATACGCCTCTTTCTTCGAGATGGTGCGCGAACGCGTGCCGCAGGCGAAAGGCGTTACACTTTCATCGCACTGCCACAACGACCTCGGTTTGGCTGTCGCCAATAGCCTGGCTGCTGTCGCGGAAGGCGCACAGCAGGTGGAATGCACCATCAATGGCATCGGCGAACGGGCTGGCAACGCCGCGCTGGAAGAAGTTGCCGCCGCCCTGCTGGTCCGTAAAGACCAGTTCCCCGTCACCCATTCCCTCGTGCTTGAAAACCTCTACCCCGCCAGCCGCATGCTGGCAGAGATCATCGGGTTTGGACCGCAACCGAATAAGGCCGTCGTCGGCAGAAATGCGTTTGCGCATGAGGCAGGCATTCATCAGCACGGGGTGCTGGCAAATCCGCTCACTTATGAAATCATGCGCCCGGCGGCATTTGGCGTGCCTCATAACCAGATCGTGCTGGGCAAGCATTCGGGCAGGCGCGCGTTGGCCCATCGCCTCGAGGAACTCGGTGCGGTTCTCGAAGGACGCGATCTCGATATTGCCTACGAGCGTTTCATGGCCCTCGCCGATCGCAAGAAAGGTGTCTTCGATCTTGACCTGCTGGCGCTGATTCCGGCGCGTAAGCCGCCAGCCGCCGAAGAGGTGTTGTGCGAGGGACTCGCGGCGGACAGCAGGCGCGATGGAACGGTTTTGGTTCGGGCAAGCGGAGCTTCAAGATGATTCAACCCGGCCGCAGGATGGAAACGACATCCCTGCAGCATGAACCTGAGCGCTTGAGCGCGATCGGGCAGGTTTGCACGAGTATAGACATGGACAGCACGACCATCCGTGAAGCGCTTGGGGCGCGGGTAGAGCAGCAGGGTGGAAGTGTATTTCTGATGAGCCCGGAGACGGGGCGAACGCTGACGTTTGCCGCACTGGAGCGCGATGCGGTGGAACTGGGCAGCATGC